>Ga0206129_10000050_pt1 | contig 190130 bp, 182 predicted proteins | sample Helgoland_Spring_8_FD_148616 | JGI IMG/M metagenome (GOLD analysis project Ga0206129, IMG submission 148616) | Pelagic subsurface seawater microbial communities from Kabeltonne, Helgoland, North Sea - Helgoland_Spring_Bloom_20160502_2 | ecosystem: Environmental > Aquatic > Marine > Epipelagic...
TTGGTGCATCAGTGATTTTGTATCCCTCGGCATACATATCAATGTCATGGCGTTTACCTGGATCTGCTTTTGTTCGAACGCCAGAAAGACCCGCAGCAATTATAATAGCTTGCAATAAGTAAGGGTTTACTGCTCCATCTGGTAAGCGCAATTCAAATCTTCCAGGACCTGGGACGCGAACCATATGTGTTCGATTGTTGCCAGTCCATGTAACAGTGTTAGGAGCCCAAGTTGCGCCTGATGTTGTTCTAGGAGCATTGATACGTTTGTAACTGTTAACTGTTGGATTTGTTATCGCAGCTAATGCAGATGCATGTTTCATTATGCCACCTAAGAAGTTTTTACCTCTTTCAGAAAGACCCACTTCTCCAGTTTGTCCTTCACCTTCTCCGGCAAATACATTGACTTTTGAGTCTGCACCAGGTGCATCCCAGACAGAGATGTGTGCATGGCATCCATTGCCAGTTAAACCTTCGATGGGCTTAGGCATGAAGGTTGCTTTATAGCCATGTTTCTCAGCTACACATTTAGCCATAAATTTGAAGAAACTATGCTTGTCTGCAGTTTTCAATGCATCATCATAATCCCAGTTCATTTCCCACTGGCCATTAGCATCTTCATGATCATTTTGATATGCACCCCAGCCCATTTCAAGCATATAATCAGAAATTTCACGGATCACATCTAATCTGCGCATAAATGCTTGCTGATCATAACAAGGCTTTTCTGCAGTATCAAATTTATCTGATATTTCTTGTCCATCAGGTGTTAAAAGAAAAAACTCTGCTTCAATTCCTGTTTTAACATGCATGCCCTCGTCAGCGGCTTCAGAAATTAACTTTCTAAGAACATTGCGAGGAGCCTGTGCAACATCCTGCCCCTCCATAACACAATTACCAGGAACCCAAGCGATTGTTTTATCCCAAGGTAAAATGATCGCAGCTTCTGGATCTGGAACGGCAAGCATATCTGGGTGAGCAGGGGTTAAATCTAACCATGTAGCAAAACCTGCAAAACCAGCTCCATCTTCTTGCATATCAGCGATTGCACGTGCAGGAACTAATTTTGCACGTTGACCACCAAAAAGATCAGTGAACGAAATCATAAAATATTCTATGCCATTATCTTTGGCGAATTTGGTAAGATCTGTTGTCATTGGTTATCTCTATTCTGTTATCGTTTAATAAAAAAACATGACCATATTTTGATCATGTTTTAAAGTTTAAAAATTACTGCCTGATTTTCCTGGCCACCAGTTTGTACCAGATAATGGAACCTGTGCCATCGCAGCTGCTTCCATTGTTAATGCAACCAGATCTTCTGGCTCCAAGTTATGCATGTGATTTTTCCCACATGCCCGGGCAATTGTTTGTGCCTCTAGTGTCATTACTTTTAAATAATTACGTAATCGTCGACCGCCTTCGATTGGGTCAAATCTTTTCATCAAGTCAGGATCTTGTGTAGTAATACCTGCAGGATCTTTACCTTCATGCCAGTCATCGTATGCACCAGCGGTTGATCCAAGTTTATTGTATTCCGATTCCCATTTTGGATCATTATCACCCAATGCAATTAAAGCTGCTGAGCCTATTGCAACTGCATCTGCACCAAGCGCCATGGCTTTGGCAACATCAGCACCAGATCTAATGCCACCAGATAAAATTAATTGAACTTTTCTGTGCATTCCTAAATCTTGTAATGCTTGAACAGCAGGGCGGATAATGGCGAGAGTTGGTTGCCCAACATGCTCAATAAATACATCTTGAGTGGCTGCTGTACCACCTTGCATACCATCTAAAACAACTGCATCTGCTCCAGCTTTAACCGCCAAGGTTACGTCATAATATGGTCTAGCTCCAGCGACTTTAACATAAATGGGTACTCTCCACCCAGTAATTTCACGTAATTCAAGAATTTTTATTTCTAAATCATCAGGCCCAGTCCAATCTGGATGACGGCATGCAGAACGTTGGTCAATACCTTTTGGTAGATTTCGCATTTCTGCAACTCTATCAGAAATTTTCTGTCCCAACAGCATGCCACCACCACCTGGTTTAGCACCTTGTCCTACAACAATTTCAATAGCATCTGCTTTGCGAATATCATCTGGATTCATACCATATCTGGATGGTAAGTATTGGTATACAAGTTTAGTTGAATGTCCGCGCTCTTCTGGTGTCATACCTCCATCGCCAGTTGTAGTAGATGTCCCAGCAGCTGATGCACCGCGCCCTAGAGCTTCCTTGGCTGGGCCAGACAAAGCACCAAATGACATACCAGCAATTGTAATTGGAATATCTAGCTCAATTGGATTTGATGCATGTAAACCACCAATTGTAACAGAAGTTTCACATTTCTCACGATACCCCTCTAACGGGTATCTAGAAATAGATGCTCCCATAAATAACAAGTCATCAAAATTTGGAACTTTTCGTTTTGCTCCACCACCTCGAATATCATAAATTCCAGTTGCAGCTGCTCTTCGAATGTCACTATTTATGTCTGCAGTAAAAGTTGCTGACTGGCGGGGCGTTGTAAATGGTATGCCATTTTCATCATGTGAACTCATTTTAAAATTCCTTAATAAGCTGCCGCATTATCGACATCAAAGTTATATAAATTACGTGCTGAACCGTATCTTTTGAATTCTTCAGGCTTTGCATCGCTATCAGCTTCAGCTAATAATTCTTTTAATATTTCTATATGCTCTGGGCGCATTTCTTTTTCTTCACAATCTGCTCCAAGGCTCTTAACAGAACCCCGCACAAACAATCGTGCTTCATAACAGCTGTCACCTAATGCATCGCCCGCATCTCCACACACAACCAGATTTCCAGATTGAGCCATGAATGCTGACATATGTCCGATATTTCCATGAACAACAATATTAATGCCTTTCATCGAAATGCCACAGCGAGAGGATGCGTTACCTTTAATTACAAGTAATCCTCCATGGCCAGTCGCACCAGCATATTGACTTGCATCACCATCAATCACAACTTTTCCAGACATCATATTCTCTGCAGTGCCTGGGCCAGCTGAACCTAAAACGTTTATTGTGGCTTGCTTATTCATTCCACCACAATAATACCCAGTAGATCCTTTTATATTCACTTCTATTGGGGCATCTAAACCAACAGCAATAGCATGAGATCCTTTAGGGTTTATAACTTCCCATGATGTCTGATTTGTTTCTTTAACCTGCGCATGCAGGGTAGAGTTCAGTTCGCGCAATCCTTGCGCTTCTAAATCGAATGTTTGCATTAGTGTGTCCAAAAATAAACGGTTGCGGGTTCAGGCTCCCAAACGCGAGCCTCTTCAATGCCTGGAAGGTTTACCAGAGCACGATATTCAGAGCCGAATGCTACATATTGGTCTGTCTCGGCCATAACAGCTGGTTTGCAAGCTATTGGATCTCTTACAACACCAAATCCATCTTTTGTTCCAACTAGAAATGTGAAGAAACCATCTAGGTCATCCAGACTACTTTCCAGCGCTTCGCCAAGCGTGCTTCCTTGCTGCATTTTATATGTTAAGTATGCTGCACCTACTTCGGTATCATTTTCAGTTTCGATATGAACACCTTCACGCCGAAGTTTGCGTCGAAGTGAGTTGTGATTCGAAAGTGAACCATTATGTACTAAACATTGGTCGTTTCCTGTCGAGAAGGGATGCGCTCCCATCGTTGTAACTGCAGATTCTGTAGCCATGCGTGTATGGCCTATTCCATGCGTACCTGACATTTTTGAAACATCGAATCTAGCTGCAACATCTTTGGGCAAGCCAACTTCCTTATAGATCTCGATAGTGTCACCTGCGCTCATAATTCTTACATTTGGGCGGACTTCTTTTATAGCTCTGCGCACTGCTGGAATAGAGGAGGTTTCAACATTTAATACTGCATGCGTACTTTTAATTTTTAATGAAACAGATGATCCAGTTATAGCACTGATTTCTTTATCTAAATTCTTGAAGTTTTCATCTGGATTGTCAGATTGAATAGTGATTTTTCCATCACTTTTTTCATCATTTCCATAAATAGCAATACCTGCACTATCGGGTCCGCGATCAGTCATTGTCACAAGCATATCACTTAACATCATGCCTAGCTCAGGCTCTAAATTTTTATCTTTCAGGAATAATCCAACTATACCGCACATTTGCTGTGATCCTCTATTAAACTGAATCAATGTGTAGGCTATATTTTTTAACAAAACAATACCTCATGAAACTTTTTTTCATGAGAGGCAAAAAAATGTAGCAAAAAAAAACTTTATGTGTATGTATAATGTCAGCATGCATAAAAAATGATTGAAATTATCAATTAAGTGGGTGCAGATAAAAATGTTTTAATACTTTAGGGAGGAAATAAAGTGGAAGACAAAATTGCAGAGTTGATGGCGAAAGTTGCCGAACTCGAGGCAAGCTCAGGTGTGACTAACACCATGTTTGCTGAAACATATTACTATTTAACAATTCCGTTAATGATTATCATCCATGCTGGATTTTTAGCATATGAAATGGGCTCGTCACGAGCAAAGAACGTTTTATCGTCTGGCGTGAAAAATATTTTAGCATTTGCTTTTATGATTCCAACATTTTGGTTTTTCGGATGGTGGGTTTACTGGGGATTCCCAACAGGACTGACATTTAGCGAAGGTGCAATGGGCATATCTGGCGCAGAATATGCTAGCGCAATAGCTTGGGGCTGGGGAGATTCTGCCCAATACATGGGTCCAAATATTGCTGATAACGCCTCTGGTGTCTTTTTTGGAGCATTTGCTTTGTTTGCTGCAACCACAGCTTCTATTATGTCAGGTGCTGTCATTGAGCGCATTCAAACAGTTGGCTTCGTAATACTTGCGATTGTCTTAGGTTCATTTGCTTGGGTTGTTGCGGCTGCATGGGGTTGGCACGCAGACGGATGGCTTGTAACAAAATTTGGTGCACACGACTTTGGTGCTGCCGGACTTGTTCATGCTGTTGCAGGTTTCTTTGCTCTTGGTGTTTTGATAAACCTTGGCCCACGTATCGGTAAATTTAATGCAGATGGTTCTGCAAACCATATAGCCGGTCATAATATGCCATTAACTGTCACAGGTCTAATGCTTATTATTGTTGGTTTCTGGGGTTTCTTAATGGCGTGTGTCATTGTTCCTGGAGAAGCTTGGTCATGGTATGGTGATAAGATGTCTACCATTTATGGTACCCCAATTACATTATCAGCACTGTCATTCAATATCCTAATGGGTGTAGCTGGCGGTATAATTGGTGCATGGATATGGACAAAAGATCCATTCTGGATGATGTCTGGTGCTCTTGCTGGTATTATTTCGACAGCATCTGGTTTGGATATTTATTATCCAGCATTAGCCTTTATCATTGCATTTAGTGCAGGTGTGATTTTGCAACCTTGTGCAAATTGGCTTGAACGACGTGGTATTGATGATGCTGTTGGCGCTGTAACTGTTCACGGTACAATCGGTCTATACGGTTTGATCTTACTTGGTGTATTTGGTGCAGGTTATCCAGCTTTAGATATTCCTGATGCTCCTACAGTAAGTCTATTCGGGCAAATTGTTGCGGCGGTTGTATTTTTCTTACTTGGTTTTGTTCCGGGCTATGTGGTGTCATTCATTTTGAAACAAATGAATATGCTTCGTGTACCTGAGCATGCTGAAGTTGCAGGAATGGATACAACAAAAGTTCCAGCGCAAGGTTATCCAGAAGGTATCGTAGCATCACCTGCTGCGTCTGATTAATATAATATGAAAGGAGAAAGCCATGGGTTTTCCATATGATGAGGCCGCTTGGTCTGTAGTTGACGGCGCAATGTTTATGGGGTGGGGTACGGCAATGCCAGGTGTATATACCGCTATCGCTGCTGCAGTTTGTGCTTATGTACTATGGGCAGGCAATAAGTCTGAACATAAACAATTTGATAAGAAAAAATAAATTAAAAAATATTGATATTAAAGGGCTACAGTTATGTAGCCCTTTTTTTATTTATTGCCTGATAGGAATATTTTTTTAATATCAGTCTTGCTTTTTCTTGCGTTTTGAGTCTCTATGTTTACAAAAAGCGCAAATGTATAAAATTAAAAAATCACAAAGGAGAAACACATGGCAATCATATGGAGACATTCCGCACTTGCTCAAAGGCACGCTGAAATAGGGGGCGAATTAGAGGATTGGAATGGAATGGGCACAGCATGGTTTTATGATGATACATCAGAACGTGCACAAGCTGATTATGAAGCGATAAGAACAAAAGCAGGCTTAATGGATGTCTCTGGCTTGAAAAAAGTTCATTTGGTTGGTCCTGATGCTGCTTATGTTATTGATAGAGTTACAACAAGAAATGTTGATAAAATTGGTGTTGGTAGATGTACCTATGCAGCTATTTTGAACGATGAGGGAAAATTCATCGATGATTGTGTTATCTATCATTTAAACGTGAATCAGTGGATGGTAGTTCACGGAACTGGAACTGGTATGGAGCAACTAACATCAGTTGCAGCAGCAAAAAATTGTGCGGTGCTTTTTGATGATGATTTACATGATATGTCTCTCCAAGGCCCGGTTGCAGTAGATTTCTTAGCAAAGCATATTAAAGGGATCAGAGATCTAGCGTACTTCGGTGTAATGCATACTAAACTATTTGGAAAAAATGTTATGATCTCACGAACTGGTTATACTGGTGAGCGTGGATATGAGATTTATGTTGCAGCCAAAGATGCAGTTCATGTTTGGGATAACATTTTATCAGATGGTGCGGATATGGGTATCACTCCGGTTCAATTCTCCACATTGGATCTCCTAAGAACAGAAAGCTATTTATTATTCTATCCAGGTGATAATTCTGAAACATATCCTTTTGATGATGAAGTATGTGGGGATACACTTTGGGAGCTAGGTCTAGAATTTGTAGTATCACCAGGTAAAACTGGATTTGTAGGTGCTGAGAATCATTACGCTGCAAAAGGTAAAGAGCGCTTTAAGATTTATGGTGTATTATTAGATGGAACTACTCCAGCTGATGAAGGTGCTGAGTTGCTTCAAAATGGAGTAAAAGTAGGTGATGTAACGTTTGGAATGTATTCCAATGTAAATAATCACAACGTTGGAATTGCGCGTATGCCGGTTGCAGCTGCATCTCCAGGTACAGCATTAACTGTTCGTAATAACGATGGGACAGAAATTGCATGTACCGCTCAAGAAATGCCGTTCTATGACAAAGATAAATCAATCCGCGAAGCAAAGGGTTAAGATAAAATTTGGTGCGGGGCGACTCGCACCAAATAAAATATTACAAATAAAATTTTTGACTTGAAAATTATATTTGGTTCTTAATATTTATATAAATGAAAATTAAAAAGAATTGAAGGCTATCAAATCAGCTAGTTATATGAGGGGTAAATAAATTATATGTCGACCTTTGAATTCCCAGAGTCCATAAAAAGTCGTCCTACTTACGGCAAACTTGAGAAGCGGGCCGGAAAATCATATCTTTTTATCGCTGATGCAGAAGGTGCAGAAGCCATTATTGATTTGGCTTCAACAGATCAAGATTTAATGACAAAATCACATGTCATTTACATACCTAAAGATACTGGCGAAAAATACCAAAAAAAACTTAATGATTTGAATATAAAACAACTTTATGTTGGGCCGTCATATTCAGCAGCTCAGTCTCGAATATTGCAAACATTTGAACAAGCTCATATGGGTTTGCAAGTATGTTTAACTGGAACTGAAGGTCTAATTGGTCAAGCACTTCGAGATGCTATTGCCGCTGGAATACCTCATACTTCAATACAAACTGAACACAGGGGGTCTTTAGGTAGAAGGATGCAGTGTGTTCACTGTAAAGGTATAACAGAAGATGTAATTCTTGACCCATTTGTATGTTCGCATTGTGGATTAAACCTATTTGTACGCGATCACTATTCACGTAGATTGGCAGCTTTCCAGGGAGTATGCATAGATGCGGAAGATCCAGGAAATATACCAGAGTCAGTGGAGCTTTATAAATGAGTGGTGCAGAAAAAATAAACGTTAAGGTAACAAACATCGTAAAATTGAATGATTTAGTTACAAGATTTGAATTTAAGAGAACTGATGGTGGGCTGTTTCCAACTTTTTCTGGTGGAGCACATACTGTTATAGAACTTAAAGATGGTGATTTAACACGGCGAAATCCATATTCACTCATGTCTGATCCCATGGATCAAGATGGATATTCTATTTCAGTTAGGCGAGACGATGAAGGGCGAGGTGGCTCTCTTTTCCTGCATAATAATATCAAAATTGGTGATGATGTGGTCTTAAGTCATCCAGTTAATCTTTTCTCTTTAGATTTGAGAGCAAAAAAACATCTGATGATCGCTGGTGGAATTGGAATTACACCATTTTTGGCTCAAATTAAACAGCTAGACCGAAGTCATGGTAACTGGGAGCTACATTATAGTGTTCGTAACCAAAGTTTAGGAACCTATGTAGATGACTTAAAGACAATGCACCCTAATGATGTAAATATATATTATGATGATGAGAAAAATTTTATAGATATAGTAAATCTATTAGACGGACAGCCTTTAGGAACGCATCTTTATATATGCGGCCCAAAAGGAATGATCGATTGGGTCGTTGGAGAAGCATCTAATCTTGGCTGGCCAGTTGAGGCTATACACTATGAAGAATTTTTAGCGCCCCAGCCAGGAAAGCCATTCCAGGTTAAACTCTCCGCCTCAGACAAAGTTGTAAATGTAGGAGAAAGTGAGAGTTTGCTTGAAGCGATAGAGAGAGAAGGTGTCGATGCTCCATATCTATGTAGAGGGGGTGCATGTGGGCAATGTGAAACATCTGTTATTGAAGCTGATGGCGAATTTATTCATAGAGACCACTGGTTGGAAGATGAAGATAAAATATCCGGTAAAAAAATAATGCCATGTGTATCACGATTTGATGGTAAAACTCTTGTATTAGATAGGTAAAGCTCATGACAATTCAATTTAAAGATGAAACATTTAGAAATGATTACACATTCAAGAATTCTGAATGGGCAATAAAAAGATTTCCATTTCCTTTTCATGAAGATAGCTACATGTATTCAGTAAATATGGAGCAACATAAGGGTGGCCCAGAAGGTTCTATTTATGAAAAACGATTTGATGTTGATGAGCATTATCTAGGTGAAATGCGCGATCGTGCAGAAGTACTCATTGAAGACCCATTAAGGTGCCAATCATTACCACATATGACACTTGCCGGTTGGGATTTGCTTGAATTGATCATGGTATCAAAATCAGAAGATTATCCTGATCTATTTGAATTACACCGTGAGGGTAATAATTGGCGCTGGGTAAATAAACCCATGCAAATTGATGATAGCTTTACCTTCTTAGATGATGCGACCCTTCCATATGGGCCAATGGAATACATAACACGACAAACGCAAGGTGATTTTGTTATTTTAGATCAAAGGGAAAATAACCTTTGGATGGACGCTGGCATGGTTACAACACAGGCAGACTGGTCATTAGATTTTGATATTGGAATGAATTTCTTTGAGTGGCATGCACCTGTACCTAAAGCACATGAAATGGGGATTTTTACACGGGCATTAAAGTTTTTATTGAATATTCAACAGGGTGCTCCAGCACGTAGGTTAAATTGGACTATGACCGTAAATCCTTTATTGGATACGAGCCCAGAAAATTATCATAAATGGGGAGTTCAAAAAACTAGTCTTACGCCAAGCAATATTGGTGTTAAACAACACCTCCGTGTAGAGCTACAAACCTTTTTTAGGCTGCCAAGATCAAACGCATTAGTTTTCCCAATTAGATGTTATCTAGCATCATTTAATGATTTGATGACTGTCCCTAAATGGGGTCGCAGACTACATAGAGTTATTCGTGATTTACCAGAAGAGTTAGCAACTTATAAAGGTTTTATAGATAATCGCCCTATGATGTTAGACTTCTTAAAAAAATATGATGATGGCAAACCCACATCTGACGGGATTTGGCCTGATCTAGATAAAGAACCTTCACGTGGTTAGGTAACCTGGGGATAAGATATAATTGACAGGTATTTAGCTGGAAGATTTGTTAATTTTCCAGGCCCATGTGGTGCATCTGCGTCAAAAAACAATGTGTCACCTGGCTCAAGAGTGTAGGTATTATCACCGTGACGGTAATCAATTTCACCTTCAAGCATATAAATTGTTTCAATACCATCATGTTGGAATGTTTCAAACGTATCTGACTCGCTTGTTAATGATATAAGATAGGGCTCAACAATTACACCGCTTGAATTGCCGCCAATATGGCCAAGTAGCTTATATTGATGTCCTGCACGTGTACCTGCACGTTCAAGTTCGACACCCTCTCCAGACTTTGTATGTTCCGCGGTTCGAGAACTTTCATAGCCTCTAAACAAAGCAGTAATTGGGATCATTAATGCGTCTGCTAATGTTTGAAGTGTATTAAGGGATGCAGATGTATTACCATTTTCAATCTTTGATAACATACCAATTGATAATCCAGTTGATGCAGCTAAATCCGCAACAGTCATCGACCGTTGACGGCGATGGGATTTAACTTCCCTGCCGATTGCAAGCTCGAGAATTTTTTCACGAGGCTCTCTGATTCGATGTGGGTTTTGTTCAAGGTTCACAATTTTAGTTTCTTTGTTAATAGCTTCGCACTCCTATGCGTAAAATCTAATCAAAAATCTAGCTTTATTAGTATGTTAAGTCCATTTAAGCACAAAAATGTCAAAAAATATACTTTTTTATTCCTAAAGTTAAAAAAATATAACTTTTATGAAACGATTCCTTGAATTAGCTCAATATTATGTCAAAACAAGACGAAAAGTGCCTATTTTTTATGATTTTTATGAAAATAATCGCCCCTATCAATAAAAAAACTTGATTGTTAGGAATAATCTGACAGTATGTAATAACTAATATTCAAAAAGATTATAGTATGATGCCTAGGCATCTAACATTTGCGGCAACGTCCGCCTCATAACTCGGAGGAATAAATGAAAAAGTTAACTTTAACATTAGCAGCTACAGCAATGATGGCTATGCCACTTGCAGCAACTGCAAAAGATAGTAGTGATCCTATCGTAATACCAATTCACAACTGGTCATCACAAATTGTGATGAGCCATGCAGTTGGTCAAATTTTTGAATCAATGGGAAATGCTGTAGAGTTTGTTACTACAGATAGCCAAGCTGTTTATGAATCAGTTCGAATGGGTGATGTAGCTCTTGAACTTGAAGTTTGGGAAGGTGCATTTGGTGCTTCATTCCGTGCTGCTTTAGAAAAAGGCGGATTACACGATGTAGGTGATCATAATGCAGTTACACGTGAAGACTGGTGGTATCCAATGTGGACAAAAGATGCATGTCCAGGACTACCTTCTTGGGAAGCATTAAATGCATGTGCTGATTTATTTAAAACAGCTGAAACAGGTGATAAGGGACGTTATCTAGATGGCCCAGTTGACTGGTTGAAGCATGGTAAAGAACGTGTTGATGCATTGGGCATGGATTTTGTTGTTGTTAATGCAGGTTCTGCTGCTGCACTTTGGGCAGAAATTGGTGCTGCTGAAAAAGACAAACGTCCTGTAGTTGTGTTTAACTGGACACCAAACTTTGCTGAAGCAGTATGGCCAGGTGAATTTGTTGAATTCCCTGAGTGGGTAGATGGATGTGATAAAGATCCATCAGTTGGACCTAACCCTAATGCGTTATATGACTGTGGTAATCCTGCAAAAGGATATCTAAAGAAAGCTGCATGGGATGGCATGAAAGATAAATGGCCAGGCGCTTATGCAACTCTTGAAAAAATCTCATTCACAAATCCACAAATTGCTGAAATGGCAAAATTTGTCGATATTGATGAAATGGAACCAGAAGAAGCTGCAGCTGAGTGGTTAGCAAACAATGAATCTGTTTGGAAAGCATGGACTAACTAATATCAGTATAGTTTATTAAAAAGTCTTAACCCTGCCCACGGATTTGGGCAGGGTTTTATTTAAAGTGAGTGATAAAATATGACAAATTCAAAACCGGTTATATCTTGTAAAAATGTTTGGAAACTTTTTGGATTTGCTCCAGAAAAATACTACAAAAGTCTTTCAAAAAATAAAAGTTATGAAGATATTCAAGCGGATGGGTACATTGCAGGAGTTAAAGACGTTTCCGTAGACGTATTTAAGGGTGAGATGCTTGTTATCATGGGTTTGTCTGGCTCAGGAAAATCAACACTCTTGAGATGTATGTCTAGGCTTCACGATATTACTGGTGGTACAATAGCTATTGATGACCAAGATATCATGTCGCTTGAAGAAAAAGAACTAATAGATTTACGCAGAAATAAAATGGGTATGGTCTTTCAGAGTTTCGGACTTTTGCCACATAGGTCTGTTTTAGAAAACGTAGCATTTCCCCTCGAAATGCGTGGGCAGAGCAAACACGATAGAAGAGATCGTGCATTAGAAGTTATCAAATTAGTTGGCTTAGAAGGGCGTGAAGATTATTTCCCACGAGAACTTTCTGGTGGTCAGCAACAGCGTGTGGGAATAGCGAGATCATTGGCCATCGAGCCAGATATTTGGTTTCTTGATGAGCCTTTCTCGGCTTTGGATCCATTGATACGCAGAGAAATGCAGGATGAATTTCTGCGTTTGCAAGATATGTTAGGTAAAACTATTATTTTTGTGACACATGATTTTGATGAAGCACTCAGACTTGCTGATAGAATAGCTATTATGAAAGATGGTGCAATTGAACAGTGTGATACGCCAGATGAAATTGTTTTAAACCCTGCAACTGAATATGTTGCTAAATTTACTCAAGAGATTGATACAGCACGTGTCGTGAGAGCTAAAACTTTAATGAAGCAAGGAGCTAAAAAATCACTTTCGGGTGATGCTTTACCCGCGAATGCAACCATTCAAGAATTAGCTAGAACAATTGTAAATGATGCCCGTAAAGAGTTTCCAGTTGAAGATGAAAAGGGAAAAATCATTGGATCAATGAATAGGCAAGCAGCTTTGGATGTCTTGTTAGGAGATAAATAATGCAGAATTCAATTTTTGCTAATCAAAAAGTGTTCAATGATAAGACAATCCTGCTAAGTCTTCTTGGATTGAGCATATTGTTTATTCTAGCAAAAATTATTGGCATCCTACCTGAATTTTTAAACCGAGTTCCTGAATATATGATTCCTCAATATGCTGAGACTTTAGATCAAAAATTCAACAATAATCGAGATTGGATGACATCAATTACAAGATTTTTCTCGCAAAGGTTAGAATTCCAACTCAAAGTGATGGCTCATTTATTTTATGGAGCAAGGGTTCATTTCTTCAATCCAATTGATTGGCTTTCACTATTACTACCAGCAACTGCATTGGTTTATTTCATAGATGGGCGTAAAGTCGCTTTTGTAACTGCAGCAATAATTTCTGCTACCGCTATTATATTTACGTTTCTCATGAATGAAGAAGCACAATTAATGTATATGTGGTTATTCCTAGGCCTTTCGGCGATTGGGTGTACTTACGCTTTTATAAAATATAGTTTTATATCACCATTCTTTATTTTTGGTGCGGTGAGTATTTATGCGCTTATATTAAATGGATATAAATTAGGTCCTTTGCCATGGTCTTCAGTAGCTGCAACAGCAGCAGTAATTGGGTATTATCTTGGTGGATGGAGGTTGGCTCTTTTAGGGGGTGGGACATTTATATGGACAGCACTTATCGGTCAATGGAAATTAGCAATGGAAACTCTTTCTGTTTTGGTCGTTGCAGCGCCTGTAGCATTCGTTGTTGGTCTGTTACTTGGCATTATGGCTTGGAAATTTTCAAAATTTGATAAATTTTTGAGACCATTACTTTCGGTTTTACAAACATTACCATTTTTTACATATCTCCTTCCTGCTGTAATATTTTTTAAAGTGGGCCCCACAGCGGGTGCTATGGCCACAATCATTTATGCCATACCGCCAATGATATTAATGACTACATTGGGTTTGAAAAAAGTCAGTCCTGAAATAGTTGAAGCTGGAAAGATGGCAGGCTGCTCACGATGGCAAATGTTAAGTAAAGTTTACATTCCTGCTGCACGAACAGAACTTCTAGTAGGACTAAACCAAGTTATAATGTTATGCCTCGCTATGGTGGTTTTAACAGCATTTATTGGTATGCCTGGATTAGGGGCAAAACTTTTAGCCATGATGAATTCTTTCAAATTGGGAAGATCTTTTGAAATTGGTGTAACAATCGTACTTGTAGCTGTTATGTTAGATCGCCTTTCAAAAGCATGGGTGGTTAAACAACCAGTACATTTTGAGCGTGAAGCCCCATGGTGGGAGCGTCATTTCTTCTTATTGGCTGCAGTTGTCGCATTCTTTGGCTTTTTAATATTTAGCATGGAAGTCCAATTTGCTGATCAAATTGGACGTAAGCAACATTTCTCAAAAGGTAAAGAAATTGATAAATTAATAAAAGGGTTTTTAGACATTGATGGTGTGCAAGCCGTAACGGGTTGGTTGCGATGGTTCTTGATAACTAAAGTCTTAATTCCGTTCCGTGATTTTTTATTATGGATTCCAACGAGTGCATTCATCCTGACAATTACAACTTTCTCATTTTGGTTGGGTGGAAAAAAACCTGCTATATATGCATTCTTATTCTTTTCGTTTGTTGCATCAACTGGATGGTGGGATCGGTCTGTGATTACATTATACACAGTGATATCTGCTGTTGCATTAGCAATGATAATTGGATTGCCGATGGCTATCTGGGCAGCGAGAAGTGAAAAATGGTCCAAGCGAATACTACTATTTTGTGATACTGCTCAAACCTTTCCAAGCTTTATCTATTTGTTACCTGCAATTATGTTATTTGGCATTAATGATGTGGCCGTTGTTTTTTCTATACTAATTTTTACACTAGTTCCATTGGTCAGATATACCGTAGAAGGTCTTCGAGGTGTTCCGCCAGAAATGACAGAAGCTGCAGATATGGCAGGTGCTACACGCTTCCAAAAGCTAGTGAATGTGCAATTGCCACTTGCGCTACCGACTATGGCAGTTGGCTTTAATCAAGCAATAATGTTTGCATTCTTTATGGTTATAATTGCAGCATTTATTGGTACACAAGACTTAGGTCAAGAATTGCAGAGAACATTGGCTGGTACTGATTTGGGGAAAAACTTTGTTCTAGGTTTGTGTGTTTCACTTATGGCTTTAACTTTTGACCAAACTATAATGAGTTGGACTGAAAAGAGGAAAAAAGCTCTAGGATTAAAATAAATATTAATCCTATGACTTAATTAAAGCACTACAGTTTTTTATTATATAATCCATAAAATATATCATCTTGGGATCTTGTAATTTCTTATGTGGATAGAGACAGCCAATAATCGACGCGATTGGTGGAGTGCTGGGTAAAATTTCTATTAATTTTCCATTTTGTAAATAATCTTTAACCTCAAAATGTGGTCTATTTATTATCCCATACCCAGATAATGCCCATTCTGTTAAGACATCATTATCATCCGCATCAAATTTTCCTGATACATTTAATTTTTGAGAGCCATTTCTAGTTTTTACAGTCCAAAAGTATTCAGGAGATCTGGGGTACCGTAACAATAAACAATTATGTATACCATTTATCAATTCATTTGCTGTAGTTGGTGTCCCCATTTTCTCTAAATATTTGGGGGCGGCACATAATGTTCTTTTGCAGTCAGCAATTTTTCTAAGTTTTAGATTTGAATCTGGTGGAGAGCCAATAAAGAATGCCATATCTAATTCTTCAGCTAAAATATCAACCTTCCGATCAGATAAGCGCATTCTGATTTCAGTATTTGGAAATTTATCAATAAATCTTGGAACTAAGGGAGCAATGACGCGCCTTCCAAAGCCTAAAGGAGCAGTAATACGTATAACACCTCTAGGCGTATCTGAAAATTTTGATATTGCATTCTCAGCATTATCTATTGATGTTAAAACCTTTTTTGCTTCTTTGTAAAATACCCTACCAACGCCAGTTGGAGTAAGTGACCTTGTTGTTCTATTGAACAGTCTAACTCCTAGATGTTTTTCTAATTCTTTAATTCGTTTACTGGCGACAGCTGGAGTCATTCGTAAATCACGACCACCTGAAGTGATGCTGCCCAGCTCAATAATCCTAGCAAATACTCGTAAACTTTCAACATATGCCATCTTAATTCCTGTATTGGTTAAATAATTTATTATATTTTTTAATATCATTTTCAACAAATTGTTGAAAGTATTTTTATAATGCAACGCTTTTAAGTGGTATTCAGTTAGGGTATAATTCTAATATTATTTAGCCATTAGTGTGTTTGAAGGAATGTAAATGAAAATTCGCGATGAAATAAAATTTATATTGAATGGGCGTGATATTACATTAAATGCATTTAAAGCTGAACAAACTCTCTTGGAATTTCTTCGCATAGACCAACAGTTGATAGGAACCAAAGAGGGTTGTGCTGAAGGTGATTGTGGTGCCTGTACAGTTTTAGTTGGAAGATTGGTTAACGGTGGGTTGAAATATGAAATTGTAAATGCATGCATAAGATTTTTAGCATCGTTGGATGGATGTCATGTTGTAACAATTGAATATTTATCTGGGTCTAATGGCGATTTGCACCCTGTTCAAAAAGCAATGGTTGAATGCCATGCAAGTCAATGTGGATTCTGCACACCTGGTTTTGTAATGTCGCTATATTCATTATGGATGGAAAACCCAAACCCATCAAAACGTGATGTAGAAATTTCAGTTCAAGGTAATTTATGTCGATGCACAGGCTATGAACCAATCATTAATGCTGCATTATCTGTAAATAAATACGGTAACCCCACATTCGATCAATTAAATACAGAGCGTGAAAATATAATAAATAAACTTTCTAGATTACAAGATGACGCGAGAGTAGAAATTGGTGATGACAATAATAAAGCAATTTTACCTGCTAACATCGATGATTTAGCTCAAATACTACAAGATCGACCAAATTCAACAATTGTGGCAGGTGCAACTGATGTTGGGTTGTGGGTTACAAAATTTTTAAAGCCGATATCACCAGTTTTATTTATTGGGCAATTAACAGACCTCAAGAAAATAGAAGTGAATGATGATATGTTAACTTTTGGTGCTGGAGTTACTTATACAGAAATTCAAGATTATCTTTCTAAATTCTTTCCATTTTTAGAAAATTATTGGGATAGAATAGCTGGATGGCAAGTAAGAAATATGGGAACTATTGGTGGTAATATTGCGAATGGGTCACCAATTGGTGATACACCGCCTATATTAATTGCTTTGAATTCAGACATTATATTGCGTAAAGGCAATCAAATTCGCATATTACCAATAGAAAAATATTTTATAGAATATGGAAAACAAGATCTTCAAAAATCTGAGTTTATCTTAGGCATTAGGGTTCCTCTGCAAAGCAACAACCAATTAAACTCCGCCTATAAAATATCAAAACGACGTGAAGATGATATATCTACACTTGCAGTCGGTATAAGCATGAATATTGAAAATGGATTAATAAAAGATTGCCGTATCGCGTTTGGTGGTATGGCTGCGACACCTAAGCGAGCTTTAATTACTGAGGGGTCTCTAAAGGGTAAAACATGGTGTTATGAAGCTATTAATGAAGCTTCAAAAATGCTTAATGAAGATTTTTCACCTCTTTCAGATTGGCGTGCAACAAAAGAATATCGCATGACTGTTGCTCGTAATCTTTTACATAGATTTTTCCTTGAACATGATTTGGAAATCATTGAACCAATTCAGTTACATGCAAGATTTTGAAAGAATATCTATGGAAAACGTAAAAAAAATATCAGGTAGAATTCATTCAAACCATATTCATGATAGTGCTACGAAACATGTCACTGGTCTGGCTAAATATTGTGATGACATTACAGAACCTGTAGGAACTCTTCATGCATATCTTGGAGTTTCAGAAGTAGCACATGCTAATATAAAAAATATTGATTTATCAGCAGTTGAAAGTATCCCCGGTGTTATTGGAACAATTACTTCTTCAGATATTCCGGGTAAAAATGATATAAGTCCAACAGGGCAAAATGATGAGCCTGTTTTTCCAGTTGATAGAGTTCAATTCCATGGCCAACCATTATTTGCTGTCATAGCTAAAACGCGAAACATTGCTCGCCATGCAGCTAAACAAGCAATTATTGAATATGAAATACTTCCTCATGCATTAAATATATCTAGTGCTCAAGATTCTGATTACCCACACGTGACAGCACCATTAAAATTAGAGAGGGGTAATATAAATAATTCCAAATCTAGTGAATTGAACCAGATTAAAAATCAAATTACCATCGGTGGTCAGGATCATATGTATCTTGAAGGACATATTGCATTTGCAATACCCGGAGAAGATGATGAATTGATTATTCATTGTTCTACACAACACCCAAGTGAGGCGCAGCATATGGTTGCACACGTTATGGGCATTCCAAACAATGCTGTTACGGTTAATGTCCGTAGGATGGGTGGTGGATTTGGTGGTAAAGAAAGCCAAATGAATTTATTTTGTGTAGTTGCTGCACTGGCTGCAAAAAAATGGAACTGTGCAGTCAAACTTCGTCCTGATCGAGATCAAGATATGACATCAACTGGAAAACGTCATGATTTTGTTATTGATTATGACGTAAAGTTTGATGACGATGGTCTAATTGATACGGTTGATAGCATTTTTTCTGCTCGATGTGGATATTCTTCTGATTTATCGGGACCTGTAACTGATCGAGCACTTTTTCACGCTGATAACGCATATTATTACCCAAATGTAAGGTTAAGAAGCCGTCCCATGAAAACAAATACGGTATCCAATACAGCATTTAGAGGATTTGGAGGACCACAAGGTGTTTTAGCAGCAGAAAGAATAATAGAAGAAATATCATTTGCCACAGGTAAAGATCCATTAGATATACGTAAATTAAATTTTTACGGAGAGACAGATAGGAATTTAACGCCATATCATCAAAAAATTAAAGATAACATATTATCAAAGTTAATTGATGAGTTGGAAAAAAGTTCCAATTATCGCATGCGAAGATCAGAAATTAAAAAGTTTAATGAGACTTCCAGAGTGATAAAAAAAGGCATCGCATTAACTCCTGTAAAATTTGGCATTTCTTTTACTGCAACTTGGTATAACCAAGCAGGAGCTTTGATACATATCTATAATGATGGTTCAATTCATTTGAATCATGGTGGCACCGAAATGGGGCAAGGTTTAAATACCAAAATTGCACAAATAGTTGCAGATGCTTTTCAAGTGGATTTTGAAAGAATTAAAATCACAAAAACTACTACTGAAAAAGTTCCAAATACTTCTGCAACTGCCGCTTCATCTGGCACAGATTTAAACGGAATGGCGGCATTAGATGCAGCTAATCAAATCAAAGAAAGATTAATAAAATTTGCAGCAACTAATTGGAACGTGAAAGAATCTGAGATTAAATTTTCCTCTAATTTGGTTCATATTAGAGAAAAAACTATTCCTTTTAATGAATTTATTAAGATGGCTTACATGCATCGCACTCAATTGTCTGCAACTGGCTTTTACAAAACGCCTGATATTCATTGGGATAGGACTGCTGGAAAAGGTAATCCATTTTATTATTATGCATATGGTGCGGCATGTACTGAAGTATCAATAGATACTTTAACTGGAGAATATCGCATAGAAAGAACTGATATTTTGCATGACGTAGGCCGTTCACTAAATCCAATTTTAGATAAGGGGCAAATTGAGGGTGCTTTTATACAAGGAATGGGATGGTTAACTTCTGAAGAATTGTGGTGGAATGAAAGTGGTGAATTAAAAACCCATGCACCATCAACATATAAAATTCCTCTTGCTTCAGACATTCCTCGTGAATTTAATGTAAAACTTGCAGATTGGTCAGAAAATAGACAACTTACTATCAAGCGGTCAAAGGCTGTTGGTGAGCCACCATTTATGTTAGGAATTTCAGTTTTGGAATCTTTATCAATGGCGGTCGCAAGCATAAATGATTATAAAATATGCCCTAGGCTTGATACCCCAGCCACTCCAGAAAGAGTTTTGCTTGCTGTGGAAAATATGAAAAAGCAGAAAAATTTATGACAAAATATTTTAATGGATTCAATAATTTTTTAAATTATAATAAACGTGTAATTCAAGCATCAATTGTTAGAACTATTGGCTCCTCACCTCGCAATTCAGATACTGAAATGTTTATTAGTGAAACTGATACTTTGGGCACCATAGGTGGTGGACAATTAGAATACTTAGTCATTAATCATTCAAAAAAAATGATAGCTGAGAATATAAAAAAAGATATTTTAAAAATCTCTCTAGGCCCTGAGATTGGTCAATGTTGTGGGGGCAAAGTAGAGGTTTCCCTATTAGAAATGTATGAGAAAGATAAATGTTTGGCTTTAAATCGCTTTGATAAAAAAGATAAAAATTTACCTCATGTTTACGTAATGGGCGCTGGTCATGTTGGTCGTGCATTAGCTCTGCAATTACAGCATTTACCAGTAAGATGTGTTCTAATTGATAGCCGAGTTGATGAACTTGCAAAATGTAGCGCTGATGTTGAAACAAGATTAAGTGCTATTCCTGAAGAAGATATAAAATCAGCCCCAAGAGGAAGCGCATATGTTATTTTAACACATGACCATGCACTTGATTTTATTTTATGTGGAGCTGCACTTGATCGACATGATGCTAAATATGTTGGTATGATTGGCTCAAAAACTAAAAGAGTAAAATTTAAAAAGTGGTATCAGGTTAATTATGACAATAACCTTATAAGAGATTTTACATGTCCAATAGGGAATTTAAAAAATCAAGATAAACGACCAAGCATTATTGCGTCATTCGTCGCTGCAGAGGTCATAGATATGCTTTTCGCAAATGTTAATTTATCTGAAAACTACGATCTAAATTTAAATAAGGTAGCAGTTTAAGATAAGAATTAAATTTAAGTGGTAGTAAAATTTTTAGATTATTTTAACTACCATTTATTTAACATTAAATTTCTTAGATTTTGTTTAATTTAAAGTACTCTTTATTTATGTTAACGCCACGTTTGATAAGATGTTCAACACTACCTTTAGCAACTGCATTAATATCACCTCGGCAAAGGCCAATATCCGCTAAATCTTTATCTGTTAATTGCTTTAATTCATTTATTGTCTGACGATATTTTTTTTGGGTTTGTAATGATTTATTCAAATTTCCCCAAATTACCGATAAACTTTCCAATGATGGAATTAACTGATTTAAATTTATTGTGCTTGATGCAAATGCCATTTTACCGTTTCCTTTATTATTATCTATTTTTTCTATGATTATGATTTTTTTTTGGACCAAACAACAAACACCTTTGCAATTCCGCTATGCAAATTATGCAAACGTGAATTTAAAGTAATTTGAAAAAATTAATTTTATGATTTTGATTAAGCAATAATAAGTTTTAGTTATATCTTAATTAAGAAAATATTTCAGTGTCATATGAAACCTGATCTAAATATAATCCATGTGGTGGGCAAACTGGACCACATTTTGATCTGTCTTTTGCAATTAATGCCTCATGAACTCTTTTAGGCTCCCAGGCTCCTGCGCCAACACGTTCTAAAGTTCCAATGAAGCTTCGGACTTGATTATGTAAGAAACTTCGAGCTCTAATTGTAAATTCGAACTCATTTCCATGCTTTAAAGTAATTTGTTTTATAATAATTTCATCTAAAGTCTTTATAGGACTTTGAGCTTGGCAAATAGATGAACGAAATGTTGTGAAGTCATGTTTGCCTATAAGATATTTTGCACTCTCCTTCATTAATTCTAAGTCTAAATCATGTTGGATTTGCCAAACCCATCCCGCATCTACAATTGCAGGTGGACGTCTAGTTAAAAGTCTAAATACATAACGGCGTTCTTTTGCTGAAAACCTTGCATGGAAATCATCTTCAACAATGGAACACTTAGTTATCGAAATAGGAGCTGGTCTTAAATGATAATTTATTGCTTCGGATAAGCGGAAACTATCCCAAAACTTATTTAAATCAACATGTGCAATCTGGCCTGTTGCATGCACCCCCGCATCTGTTCGTCCCGCACCCTGTATTTCAGGTTTTTCAGGTGCAACTTTTGAAATTGCTATTTCAATAGTTTCTTGCACAGATGGTAAATCACGCTGACGTTGCCAGCCATGATATGGTTTCCCATCGTATTCAATCTGAAGTGCATATCGGGGCATAAATTCTCGATAACTCTTAAATTACTTTTTGCCAAGTTATATTCTTTTATCTATTTATCAGAATTTAAACTGTAAGCTTTTTATTATTTAAAAAAATCAAATGATGTTATGCTAGACCTTTGCTTACGTGCACATTATAAGCAATTTTATGGAGCATATATTTAAAATAATTATTCGAATTATTAGCCCGGTGATCTGAAAAAAAGATCTGCCGGGAGAAGTCGTTTGAGTATTCGCGCCGAACAAACCCCTACTGTAAATTTTCCATGACTGGAACATGATATGAGTGCTGACACGCCTGATTATAAAGATACAATAAACTTACCAGTAACTGATTTCCCTATGAGGGCGGGTCTACCAGGACGTGAACCTATCTGGTTAGATCGTTGGGCGAAGATAGGTGTTTATGAAAAGTTAAGAGAAAAAAAAGGTCGTGAATCATTTGTGTTACACGATGGTCCACCTTATGCGAATGGGCATCTCCATATTGGACACGCTTTAAATAAAATTTTGAAAGACATGGTTGTTAGATCACAACAAATGTTGGGAAAAGATGCTCGATACATACCTGGATGGGATTGTCATGGATTGCCTATTGAATGGAAAATTGAAGAACAATACCGAAAAAAAGGAAAGAATAAAGATGATGTTCCTGTAGTTGAACTACGGCAAGAATGCAGAAAATTTGCAGAAGGTTGGGTCGATATTCAAAGAGAGGAATTTAAAAGATTAGGTATTACGGGCAAATGGGATAACCCATATTTAACAATGAATTTTCATGCAGAAGCAGTTATCGCTGACGAATTTATGAAATTTGCAATGAATGGTTCTCTATACCAAGGCTCAAAACCAGTTATGTGGTCACCAGTTGAGAAAACTGCACTCGCAGAAGCTGAAATAGAATACCACAATCACAAGTCGCATACAATTTGGGTTCCATTTAATTTTAAATCTGCATCAGATAAAATAAAAAATGCCAGAGTGGTAATATGGACAACAACTCCATGGACAATTCCCTCAAATAAGGCGGTCGCTTTTAATCCAAAAATTTCTTATGGCTTATATGAGGTCATAGAAACTGAAGAAGAAAGTTGGACAGCTCCTGGGCAACAATACATTTTTGCGGATGTTCTAGCTGAAGATACATTAACAAAATCTCGGGTACTTAAATTTAAGCGTGTTTCAGATGTGCTAGCTTCTGATTTAGAGAATGCTATTTGTTCACATCCACTTTCAGAAATGGACGAATATTGGTCTTATGATGTTCCAATGATTGATGGAGATCATGTTACAGATGAAGCTGGAACAGGATTTGTACATACAGCGCCTAGTCACGGTGCAGATGACTATGAATGTTTTGTCAAACGAAATTGGTTAGACAGAATGACACATAATGTTGGTGAAGCATCACAGTTTTTAGATCATGTTCCTTTTTTTGCAGGATTAGAAGTATTCGATAGAAAAGGAAAAGAAGGAAAAGCAAATAATGCAGTAATTGCCAAACTAGTTGAAGCTGGCGGTATAATTGCAAGAGGGCGAGTTGAGCATAGTTATCCCCATTCATGGCGCTCTAAAGCCCCAATTATATTTAGAAATACACCACAGTGGTTTACTTCCATAGATAAAGAAATTGGTGGAAATAATCAGCATGGTAAGACTATCCGTGAACGTGCATTAACAGAAATTGATAATGTAAAATGGACGCCTCAAACTGGTAGAAACCGTTTACACTCAATGATTGAAGCTCGGCCTGATTGGGTAATGTCTCGTCAACGTGCTTGGGGTGTTCCTTTAACCTGTTTTACTAGAAAAAACACTCTACCTACTGATCCAAATTTTATTTTGAAAGATGCTGAAGTCAATGATCGGATTGTGGCTGCATTTAAAAAAGAAAGTGCTGATTGTTGGTTTGAAAATGGGGCAAAAGAACGGTTTTTAGGGTCTAAATATAACTCTGAGGAATGGGACCAAGTTTTTGATGTTCTAGACGTTTGGTTCGATAGTGGTTCAACACATGCTTTCGTAATGCGTGATCGAGAGGATGGAGCAGATGATGGTATTGCAGACTTATACTTAGAAGGCACAGATCAACATAGAGGGTGGTTCCATTCATCCTTGCTACAATCTTGTGGAACAAATGGTCGTGCACCATACAAAGGTGTACTAACCCATGGGTTTACGCTGGATGAAAAAGGCATGAAAATGTCAAAATCCGTAGGTAATACTATTGCTCCAGAACAAGTGATTAAACAATATGGGGCAGATATTCTGCGTTTATGGGTTGCACAAGCTGACTATACTGCAGATTTACGTATTGGCCCTGAAATATTAAAAAATGTTGCCGATAGTTATCGAAGACTTAGAAATACAATGAGATTTATTCTTGGGAATCTGAACGATTTTAGTGAGTCAGAAAAAATTGAATATGCTGAAATGCCAGAACTTGAGCAATGGGTTTTACACCGATTAGCTGAATTGGATACAGTAGTTAGAGACGGTTATAGTGCGTATGATTTCCAGGGTGTTTTCAGCCAAGTTTTTCAGTTTGCAACAGTAGATCTTTCAAGTTTCTATTTTGATATAAGGAAAGATGTTCTTTATTGTGATGATGTAAATGGGACAAAGCGTAAAGCAGCTCGAACTGTTTTAGATATATTATTTTATAGATTAACAGCTTGGTTAGCACCAATGCTATGTTTCACAATGGAAGACGTCTGGTTACAACGTAATCATGACAATGAAACTTCTATACATCTTGAAGATATTCCAGAGACACCATCAGATTGGTTAAATGTGAAATTAGCTTCAAAATGGGAAACTATCCGAAATGTAAGGCGTGTTGTGACCGGTGCAATTGAAGTAGAGCGCACAGCAAAGAATATAGGTTCATCACTTGAAGCTGCTCCTGAGGTGTATTTCAACTCAAATATGAATTTAAAGAGCTTATCGGAAACTGTGGATTTTGCAGATATTTGTATCACATCGAATATTAAATTGATTGATGAAAGCCCATCAGCCCAAGGCTTTAAGCTAGATGATATCCCTGATATTGAAGTAATCTTTAAGAAAGCGGATGGTGAAAAATGCATGCGTTGTTGGAAGATTACTTCAGAAGTGGGAAAACAAAAACATGAAGGTTGCTGCCAACGTTGTAGTGATGCATTAGGTTAATATATGACCTTAAGCGTATTTATTGCTGTATTATTTGCTGCAATATTACACGCATCATGGAATGCCATAATTAAATTTGGAGATGATAAACTTCAAGGTATGGTATTGCTCTCAATTGCGCATGGAATAATTGGGCTGTTTATGCTGATATTATCTCCATTACCGAATATCACTGCATGGCCTTGGTTGATAGCTTCAGTAGGTTTTCACTTGTGGTATAAATTATTTTTAACCAGTGCCTACGAACGAGGTGATCTTAGCCGAGTTTATCCAATTGCGCGTGGAGCAGCACCTTTATTGGTCTTAGTTATTAGCTCTATTCTCATTATAGATAATATTACCAATAAGGATATTTTTGCCGTTATCGCAATTGGGGTTGGAATATTCATTTTGGGAATTGGTGTATTTAAAAATAAAGAAACAATTGCATTATTACCATTTGCACTTTGTTCAGCGATTGGAACCGCTGGTTATTCTATTACTGATGGACTTGGAGCAAGAGCTTCTGGTGATGTTACAAGCTATATTGGCTGGTTGTTCTTCTTAGATGCAGTAGTGTTTATGTTGTATGCTTTTTTTAGAAAAGGTCTGAATATTTTACCAAAAAAATCATCTGTCTGGGTTCTTGGATTAATTGCAGGGTCTGCGTCAGTTTTAGCTTATTGGATCGCTGTTTGGGCAATGACTATAGCTCCAATAGCCTTAGTCGCTGCATTGAGAGAAACATCTGTATTATTCGCAGTATTTATAGGCGTTTTCTTTTTCAAAGATAGCATGGGAAAAAGTAAAATTATTGCTTCTTTAATAATTGTAATTGGAATAATTATTAGTCGTCTTTAGCTGGAAAAAGCTGTTGTATAATCCCAACTGTTAAAAGGTAAACTGATGTTATTGCTAATGCTGATGTGACTAATGGTCCTGCATTGAAGTTTGTCCATGCAGAAAGACCCGCAAGTGCCGTCCATATAATTGCAATTGGTAAACTTATCGAGCGCCATCGCTGTGTTCTGACAGGATGAATGAATTTCAAGGGTGTAAACATTGATGCGGCAAGTATTATCACTAATGCTAGAATAATATAAAAATTTGGGTGTGTTGCAAAAACAACCACAGCAAACATATTCCAACAACCTGGAAAACCTGAAAAAGAATTATCTTTTGTTTTCATTCGTGTATCTGCAAAATATAGTGCTGAGGTAAAAGTAATAATTATAATTGTTACCCATCCTGTCCAACCGTCTAATAAGCCAGATTGGAAAAGTGCATATGCCGGAATAAATACATATGTTAAGTAATCAATAATTAAATCTAACAAGACACCGTCATACTCGGATGCATTTTCTTTAACATTGTAATATCTTGCTAATGGTCCATCTATTCCATCAACAAAAAATGCTATAACTAACCATAAAAACATCATATCCCATTTACTACCCACGGCAGCAAGCATGGCTAACATTGCAAAAACTGCACCTGTAGCGGTTAAATAATGAACAAAGAGTGCTTTAATATGTGATGTCATTATGGCTTCATATAGTAGTTTTAGAAAAACTCAACTATTAGATTAGTTATGCTTTAGGGTGTGCTTTTTTATAAACAGACATCAAACTAGCTTGATCAACAGCAGTATATGCTTGTGTAGAAGAAAGTGAGGCATGTCCTAGTAATTCTTGAATTACCCTTAAATCACCACCTGCTTCTAATAGGTGTGTCGCAAATGAATGCCGTAAAGAGTGAGGTGTTGCGGTTGAAGGCAAGCCTAATTGGATTCTAGTTTGTTCCATTACTTTTCTTATAATCCGTTGGTTTAATGGGCCACCCCTTGCGCCTTTGAATAAATAATCTCCTGGTAAAAAAGAATATGGACATTCCTTCAAATATTTTTTTACTGCTGACTGAGCGATTGGTAAAACTGGAATTATTCTTTCTTTATTACCCTTGCCGATTATATTCAAAATATCAGGCAAAGGAGTTTGATCAAATGTAAGAGATAATGCTTCAGATATTCTTAATCCACAGCCATATAATAATGTAATGACTGCAACGTTACGTGCATTTATCCATTCTTTTTCAGATTGTGTGTCGATCTGGTTGATGAGATTTTTTGCATCTGATTTTTTTACTGGTCGCGGCAGTGGTTTTTCAAATTTTGGTGTCCTCGTAGAAAGCACTGCTGTTGTTGAAATTCCATATGTTTGTCCTAACCAGCGATAAAAACTTTTGATTGCAGATAAAGCTCGAGCAAGTGAACGAGGTGATAACCCCGAACTTCGAGCATGTGATATCCACGACCGCATATCCTTGACATTAACTTTTGATAAAACAGCCTTTGATGATCTTTTTCCATAATGATTAGAGATAAAATGTATGAAATGTGAAACATCGTGACGGTATGCTTCAATGGTTTTTTTTGCCATGCCACCTACAGCAGACAGGCTAGATAGCCAATTTTCCATTAAATCAAACCCGCCATCAATGTTAACCATTAAAAAACCATCTTTGCATTACTTTTTCAAAAATTGACCCATAAAATACAAATAAATCCGTTCCCATATTTGGTAGAAATTGGTCTGGATTAATGGATCCTAATAAAAGTAATCCAGGACTATTACCTTGACCTAGATCCAATTTCATTAATGCTTCAGATCTAAGTTCAGGTGCAATATTACTATAAATATTTGAAGCTCCTTTTCTTATCTGGCGTAATGTAACAGAACGTGGATCATTATCTTGTCCTAAAGTTATGTAGTGATCGATTTCACCTTCTTGAAGAAAAATTACACTTGGTCCAAATTCTGTTTGTAGTTGAGGTATGTCATCCTTACTAATAGATGGTGCTTCTAGGCATAACCTGGCTACATCAATGCCTAAAGAATTAGCCCAATCTGTTTTTAAAAAATTTAAAAATTCTGTAAAAGTTTTAGGTTCAAGAGCTTCTAATATTGCAGAATGCACTCTGAATGTCGTAGATATATTTTTATATGCTGCCGATATAATATTACTATTTTGTCCTTCAATCTCGTCTACACGCCCTTCTAATCGTTTTAAAACCACACTTTTCAAGTCTATTACATTTGTTGGAGCATTGTTTGAACTTGCAGAAATTAATGCACGCATAACTTCTCTATCATTCAATAGTGCTTCCGGGTCTTGTAGAATTCGTTTCCGAAAATCACTAATTTGAGTTGTATCATCCATATATGTTTCTCATTATATTTATAAATTCTAAATTTTATTCCATCTATTGGGCTTGTTAATTATAACTTAAGCTCATTAATATATAAACAAATATTAGCGCTTGAGGAAACAAGAGATTGAGTAATCAAATTAAACATACCTCATCTCAAAATTTTACTGATGGCGAGTTAGTATCAGTATTAACAACCCAACCTATTGACAGGCTTTTAGATTATAAAGCTCCTAAAGAAGGAGTAAAATTGGGTTCTTATGTAGAAGTTCCGCTGGGTCCAAGAAAAGTTATAGGTGTTGTTTGGTGCGAAGGAAAAGGTGATTATGATAAAAATAAAATTCGCACAATTTCAAACAGATTAGATGTCCCCGAGATGCAACCTGAAATGATGGAATTTCTTTCTCGCGCTGGGCGATATACTTTAACTCCTATAAATGGAATGCTCAAACTAGCCACACGTGCACCAGGCTTGGCAAATCCACCTAGTATGAAAACAGTTTACATAAAAGGGGATGCAGAAGTCGATAGAATGACACCAGCACGTGAAAGAGTTTTAAACACTTTAAGAGATACTACTGATATGCAATTTACTGCTAAAGAATTAACAGAATCTGCAAAAGTATCAATTTCAGTAATTAAAGGACTAGTTTCACAAGGAGTCATTCTCGAGTTGGAAAGTCCGCGTGATTTACCGTATGCTCAACTTGACCCATTTTTCCCCTCCCAAAAACTTACGTTTGATCAAAAGAGTGCAGGAGAAATTTTAAGGAAAAATATCCGATTAAATGAATATAATACAACTCTTTTACGTGGTGTTACAGGTTCTGGAAAAACTGAGGTTTATTTAGAAGCCGTTTCTGAGTGTTTGTTATTAGGCAAACAGGCATTAATTTTAATTCCAGAAATAGCTTTAACAGTTGAGTTTTTAGATAGGCTAAAAAAACGATTTGGTGAAAAGCCAGCTCAATGGCACTCAGGCGTTACTATGACAGAGAAAAGGCGTTGTTGGCGAATGGTAGCCGAAGCTAAGGCGCAAGTAGTTGTTGGTGCAAGATCATCTCTATATCTTCCATTTAAGAATTTAGGCTTGATAGTTGTAGATGAAGAACATGATATATCATATAAGCAAGAAGATGGTGTGCTATATTCAGCTCGTGATATGGCTGTTATGAGAGCCTCTATTGAACAAGCTTCTGTGGTTTTGGCGTCTGCAACGCCTTCTTTGGAGACCTGGGCAAATGCTGATATAGGTAAATATAATCGAGTGGATCTTACTGAAAGATTTGGAGATGCAAGAATCCCTGAAATTTTAGCTATAGATATGCGTGATCAACCAATGGAGAGAAATTCATGGATTTCGCCCCATTTGAAAAATGAAGTTGAATTAAGACTTGAACGTGGTGAACAATCTTTATTGTTTTTAAACAGAAGGGGATATGCACCGATTACAGTTTGTCGAAAATGTGGTGATCAAGTTGGATGTGAACAATGTGATGCGCGCATGGTGGAGCATAGATTTCAAGGTTATCTTATGTGTCATCAATGTGGTGAAACAAAACAAATGCCAAATGTATGCCCTTCATGTGGCGAAGTTGATTGCTTAACTGCTGTGGGCCCAGGTGTAGAGCGTTTAGCTGAAGAGGCTCAGGAAAATTTTCCAAAAGCAAAAATCTCTGTTTTATCTTCAGATATGTTAATATCTGCACAAGCATTAAAAACAAGAATTAAAGAAATTGCATTAGGTGACGCTGATATAATAATTGGTACACAGTTGGTTGCAAAAGGGCATAATTTTCCATTGCTGACATTAGTTGGCGTGATTGATTCTGATTTAGCGCTAATGGGCGGAGATTTACGAGCAGCAGAACGTACTTTCCAATTAATGCGACAAGTAGCGGGTAGGGCAGGCCGTGCAGATAAGAAAGGAATTGCTTTTTTGCAAACCCATCAGCCTGAGCACTCAGTCATTAAAGCTATTCTGAAAGGTGATGAAGAAGAGTTTTGGAAATCTGAAGCTCAACAAAGACGTCTTAATAATATGCCACCATTTGGGAAATTAGCTGGAGTAATCTTGAAAGGCCCAAATTTAAATGATGTTTTTAATTTAGCAAATAATATGGTAAAAAATGCTCACATATTAAATTCAATAAATGCTCAAATTTATGGCCCTGCTCCAGCGCCTATTGCGCGAGTTCGGGGCAATCATCGTGTCCGGATTTTAGTAAAAGCTTCAAAAGAAACAATGCTCCAAAATTCTTTGATGAAGTGGAAAAACTCTTTTAAGATCCCCAAGGATATACAAGTTACTATAGATATTGACCCACAGTCGTTTTATTGACAGCTAAAGACTAGAAATAGTCACTTCAAATATGTATGAGGAGGGTAGAAACAGTAAGAGACATCAAAATGACAAAAATCATTAAACCAAAGCCAGGTATTATGGATATAAAACTATATGTTGGTGGAAAATCTCACGCTGATGGTGTTGAAAACACTGTAAAATTAAGTTCAAATGAAAACCCTTTCGGACCAAGCCTCAAGGCAAAAGATGCATACATCAAGCAATCGGATTCTTTAGCTGTATACCCGTCTTCAGATCATTCTGCTTTGAGGAAAGCTATAGCACAAAATAATGAACTAAACCCTGAACAAATTATTTGTGGAAATGGATCAGACGAAATAATTACATTTTTATGTCAGGCTTTTGCGACTGTTGGTGATGAGGTTTTATTCACTGAACATGGTTTTGGTATGTACCGTATCTGTGCCTTGGGTGTTGGAGCAACTCCTGTAGAAGCAGCTGAAAAAGATCGAGTTACAAATGTTGATGCATTAATTGATAACTGCACTCTAAATACAAAGTTAATTTTTGTTGCAAACCCAAATAACCCAACTGGTACTTTTATTCCATTAACAGAAATTGAACGCTTAATAGATGGAATCCCCAAAAATACAATTGTAGTTCTAGATGGTGCTTATGCAGAATATATTGAAGGTTATGACGGTGGGGCAAAACTGGTTGAAAAATATGAAAATGTCGTAATGACCAGAACTTTTTCTAAAATCTATGGTCTTGGTGGTTTGAGGGTTGGATGGGGTTATGCTTCTCCTATGATAATTGATATCCTATCTCGCTTAAGGGGGCCATTTAATATTAATCGTGCAGCATTATCAGCGGCAATTGCTGCTGTTAATGATGAGGAGTATGTAAAAGAATGCTTACTGCAAAATAAAATTTCGGGTGATTTCTTAATAAAAGAAATAAGAAATTTGGGATTTGACTGTGACGACACATTCGCAAACTTTATACTCCCAAGATTTGCTGATGAAAGTCAAGCTGATGCAGCCAATGATATATTAGAAAAAGATGGATTAATTGTTAGGCAAGTAAAGGGATATAATTTACATAATTGCCTTCGTATAACTATTGGTAAAGAGGCTGACTGTTTTAGAATAATAGCTTCATTAAAAAAATTCAAAGGAAGCCAATTATGAATGCTATGTATGACAAAGTAACCCTCATAGGCCTTGGATTAATTGCATCATCTATGGGTCATGCAATGAAAAAAGCTGGATTAGCAAATACAATAGTGGGATATTCTCAGACTAAGAAAACTCGTGATATATCATTGGATATTGGATTTGTTGATTCTGTTGCTGAGACTATAGAAGATGCTGTCGCTGACTCAGACTTAATTGTATTATCAGTACCAGTTGGAGCCATGTCTGAAGTCGCAAAAAAAATTGGCTCTAAATTAAAGCCTGGTGCAACAATTACTGATGTTGGGTCTGTTAAAAAATCTGTAATAGATATGGTAAATCCTCATATACCATTGGGTGTACATTTTATTCCGGGCCACCCTTTGGCTGGTACTGAGCAGTCCGGTCCAAAATCAGGATTTCCAGATTTATTCAAAAACCGTTGGTGCATATTGACACCACTTGAAAATTGTAACGAAGAGGCAACTAATAAGCTGAAAAAATATTGGGAAGCTTTAGGTGCTAATGTTGAATTTATGGATGCCGAACATCATGATTTAGTACTTGCAGTTACAAGCCATGCACCACATCTCATAGCGTACACTATGGTTGGCGTAGCAGATGACTTGGGTCGGGTGACTGACAAAGAAGTTATAAATTTTTCAGCTGCTGGGTTTCGTGATTTTACTAGAATTGCAGCAAGTGATCCCACAATGTGGCGTGATGTTTTCTTAAACAATAAAGAAGCAACATTAGAAATACTTGGACGATTTACAGAAGAATTATTTGATTTGCAAAGAGCCATTCGAAGAGGTGATGGTGATCAACTGTTTGAATATTTTAACCGTACGCGTTCAATAAGACGAAGTATTATTGATGCTGGCCAAGATACTGAAGCTGCTAATTTCGGACGAGAAAATGTTAACGAATGATTATATTAATAGAGATTTATTTTTGGTGAATTTGCAATTGGAATTATACCTATAAATATTTTTTTGTTAGAAAACTTCAAAGGTATCTCAAGCTCTTGATTGTTTTGAGATATGTTACCGAACAATTTAAACAATGTTCTTATTGCATTTTTTGTTTCTTTATTGGCCACACGATTTTCTAATACTAAATTAAATACTTGTTCCCAGTTAGTTGCTCTAATCGTGATATTTCCATTTGGATATCCATCTGGATCTAGACTAAGGTTTCCAACTGCTTTTAATTTAAAACTACCCCATTCAAGCTCCGTTTTATTAATTTTGAAATTTGATATATTATATAATTTTTGTTCGAATGATTTTTGATTTAGAGGCTCATCAAAATCTGCTGATGCGTCCAATGTAAGTATCTCAAATTCATTTGGCATTGTTCCATCAGGATCATAATTTTTGAAATTTAATTTATTAGAAAAAACTTCTTTTAAATCTAGCGCTATATCATATTTATTTTCAGTATTATTTTTTCTTCGCAATGCTAGTATTATTTTTTCAGCAGCAAAAAACGTATCCGTGGAAGTATTTATTATGAGTTTTTCACTTGAGATAGTTGAACGATCCAATTCATGCTCAGAATCTGTTTGAAAAACTAAAGAACCCCTCAACTTTTTTGATGTAATAAATAATTTCTGATCGAATATTTGCAGTTTTTGCTCCAATGGCCCTAAAACAATAAAGTGATTAGGTTTGTAGGATAACTGCAATATTTCCAATCGATCTGCAGACCATTTTAATCCTGATTTAGGATTATTGAGATTTATATCTTCAATAATGGCATCAAATCTATTTGGGAAACCTCTTAAATGTAGAGTGTTTTGTACATCCCACCCATTCTCGGATTTTTCATTAAACCAATTATTTAGTGCAGCTTGTCTAATAGATTTTCCTACAAACCAGTATGCGCTCCATCCTGAAGATGCTATTAAAATAACTATTACTAATAACCGCATTTTTTAACCTTTTCTTTTTGGTCTAAGCACTTCTATATTTAAAGCCAAGTCTAAAGGCGAATAATATGAATGGACAAGACATTTGGATATTTGGGTATGGTTCTCTCGTGTGGCAACCCGGGTTTAAATATGCACAGCAAGAGATTGGAAGATTGCAAAACTACAAAAGGTCTTTTTGTATGTGGTCAATTCATTATAGAGGAACACCAAAGAATAAGGGATTAGTCTTGGCTTTAGATAAAGTTCAAGGCGCTGTTTGTGAAGGATTATTATTTAGGGTAAGAGCAAAAAATGTTGATAAAGTATTAGCTTATTTGCGTAAAAGAGAGTTGATATCTGAAGCTTATTTAGAAGTTATTATTGATGTTGAGTTAGATTCTGGTGAAATTGTGAAAGCATATACATACATAGTTAATCGCCAGCATGAACAATATGCAGGCAGTTTAACTATTGAAGATCAGGCAATTATTATAAATTCTGCTAAAGGCTCTATAGGTCCAAACAATGAGTATTTATTTAATGTAACAAGATGTTTAAGAGATTTGAATATTAAAGACCTTGAATTAGAAGATTTATCTGCAAGAACACTTTTATTATCAAGTAAAAATATATGAAAATTTGTATTTTTATTAAAATTTTATTTTACTAAGATTGTGCAATTTAATAAATATCATCTATGAGATGTGGAAAATTATAATTTAGATAAATGAGTAACTTCTTATTTCTAAAACTTAACAATTGGAATGGGCGTCTCAACACGCTAGTATTTATTTAAATAATCCAATAGAGGCTTTTTTATGGCGCAAAAAGATTTAGGTTTCCAAAATCAGTTTACCCAACCGGTAAATCAGATAATCACAATGCTTTTAATTGTCATAGCCGTTTTTGTGGGAGGTTATTTTCTCTATCCTGCTGTATCTCCAATATTTGTGGCCTCACCATATCTTAATGGCTTTATATTTATAGTATTTCTGGGAGGATTAGTTTCTTGCTTTGGCCAAGTGGTTTCGCTTGTAAAGTCTGTGAGCTGGATTGAAGGTTTTGTAATCGATCGTGTTGGCCATGATTTAATTAAACCCCCTGGATTAATGGCAAGTTTAGCAGCGCTTTTATCAGATTCTGGCGCGAGACATGCTTTAACATCAACTTCAACTAGATCTATATTAGACAGTGCTGCAACTAGATTAGATGAAGGAAGAGAGATAACTCGATATATTATTAATCTATTAATATTTTTAGGGTTATTGGGAACATTTTATGGTTTAGCAACAACAGTTCCAGCTGTTGTTGATACAATTAGATCACTAGCCCCCCAGGAAGGCTCAACAGGTCTAGACGTTTTTGCAAAATTAATGACTGGTCTTGAAGCACAATTAGGTGGCATGGGTACTGCTTTTGGATCTTCTCTACTTGGCCTAGCCGGTTCGTTGGTTGTTGGAATATTGGATTTATTTGCAGGTCGAGGGCAAAATCGATTTTATCGTGAGCTAGAGGAATGGCTTTCATCAATAACAAAAATTACTATTGGTGGAGATAGTGTTGGTGATAGTGATTTGGCTGGAGCAGGGTTATTTCAACACGCCAATGCAAACATGGAAAATATGAATAGTCTCTTCGCTCAAACAGCGGGGCGCATGGATCAATTGGCTGTTTCAATTGAACATATGGTTCAGCATACGGCTTCATTACATGATGTAAATAATTTAGCCTTTCAGTCCATTGCCCAAGGTCAACAAAATTTAGTAGACGCTGTTATGAAAATGCAGGAAGACGGAGATGGTATTCTTGATGCTGAAACAAGAATGCGTCTAAAAAATATAGATACTCAATTATTAAGAATTCTTGAAGAAACATCTACAGGGCGTAATGAATCAACTCAAGAATTACGTCAAAATATAAATGCTTTAACATCTGCTATTAATAATTTGGCTACGAAATAATCCATGGCTTTAAAACGATCAGGTTCCAGATTTGAAGCAAGTATTTGGCCAGGTTTTGTTGATGCAATGACTGCATTACTTTTGATACTATTTTTTGTACTTTCTATCTTTATGATTGTTCAGTTTACTTTACGTGAAACAATTACAGATCAAGATTTAGAACTTAGCAATTTATCTTCTCAAATTGAAGAACAAGATTTAGAATTAAATGATTTATCCACTTTGATAGGTAATAAGGAAGATGAATTAAAAAATTTATCTGCTGAGATTTTATCAAAAGAAAAAAGATTAGATAATCTAACTTTAGAAATTTCTGAAAAGGACTCAAAGCTTGATAATCTTTCATCTCGAGTAATAGAACAAGATTTAGAATTGGATGATCTATCACTACAATTAAGTGATCTTGCAAGTGCGCTAGGGCTGGAAAGATTGCGTGCAAATGGTATTGAAGAAGATCTTGGAAAAACCAAGAATATACTTAATGAAGCTGAAGACCAAATTTCATTACATCTTGCAACGATATCGAATTTAACAAAAAAATCAAATATTCAAACAGAAAAGATTGATGGTTATAAACTTCAGATAGATAATTTATTATCTGATAAGCTCCAGCTAGAAAATTCCAATGAAGATTTAGCTATTAGTAAATCTGCACTTGAACTACAAATTGCTAGTTTATTATTAGCAAAATCAAAATTAGAAGCAAAAAATATTGACACAATAAATGAGAAAAAAGCAATTGAGTTGGCACTAATACGTGCTCGAACTGAAATAAATGATCAAGAAGAAGTTGCAAGATTGGCAGCAGCTAAACGTGAAGCATTAGAATTGTTAATTGTAAAACTCCGCAATGAAGGAAAATTGCAAGCAGAAGAAATAACTTCAGTGAGAAAAGAATTGTCTGAAACTGAAAAAACACGTCTTGTTGAACAAGCTGCTGCAGAAAATTTGAAAGAAAAATTAAAATCTACAAATGATGAATTAACTTCTTTATTATTAGCCAAGTCAAAATTAGAAGCTGAAAATATTAATAACTTAAATGAAAGAAACGCTATTGAATTGGCATTAGCAAGCGCTCGAAATGAAATAAACGAACAGCTGGAAAATGCACGATTGGCTGCAGCTAAACGTGAAGCCTTAGAATTATTAATTGAAAAACTTCAAAATGAAGGCAAACTACAATTAGCAGAAGTATCTTCTATATCTGAAACTTTAACAGAGACAGAAAAAAGACGTTTGGCTGAGGCTGCAGCAGCAGATCTTTTAAGAGAAAAGTTAAAAAATGCTAACACTGAGTTAACAGCAATGTCACTTGCACTTGAGTCTGAACGTAAAGAAGCTGAAATTACTTTAACAAAAATTGCTGCTGCTAATGCCTTAGAAAAATCTCTTAAAATTGATTTAACTAAGAGCTTTACTGAGGTAGAGCGTCAAGCAGCTCTAATTGCTGAAGCTAATTCACTCCTTGAAAAAGAAAAAGACATATCAACTTCGGCGCAAAGAAAGCTTGCATTATTAAACACACAAACCTCTCAACTTCGAAATCAATTAAACGAATTACAAGGATTACTAGATGAGTCTAAAGAAGCTGACACAAAAGCGCAGATACAATTAAAGTCATTAGGTACAGACTTGAATTTAGCACTAGCTCGGGTTGCTGCCGAACAAAGAAAAGTTGCAGCTGAGCAAAAGAAAATTGCTGAATTGGAAGCTAAAGAAAAACTAAGATTTGCTGAAGAAGCAAAAGATTTGAGGAAATTTAGATCTCAGTTTTTTGGTGAATTGCGAAAAGTAATGGAAGGCCAAGAAGGGGTTCGAATAGTAGGAGATAGATTTGTATTTTCTTCTGAGGTATTGTTCTCTGTAGGGTCAGCTAATCTTGGATCGTTAGGTAAAACTGAAATAAATAAAGTTGCAAAGATTATAAATCAAATTGCAGGTGAAATTCCTGATGGTATAGATTGGATTTTACGTGTCGATGGTCACACTGATCGAATTCCTTTCAGCGGTTTTGGAAAAGACTACAAGGATAATTGGGAGCTTAGTCAAGCTAGGGCTTTATCTGTTGTAAGATATTTAATGGATGATTTAAAGATTCCTGCAAATAGATTAGCTGCAAATGGTTTTGGTGAGTTTCAGCCAATTGATGACCGAGATACACCAGAAGCATATAAAACAAATAGGCGAATTGAGCTAAAGTTTACAGAAAGATAAATTCATTCTGTGTAAATACCTTTATTGGAAAAATCCATATTTCTCTATTTAGCAGTGAGTAGTGGAGGCTTTCTTTTTGTAATTCGCCGTGCTTCGGGTGATATTAACTCTAGATCTAGCTTGTCATCTTTTAGATGAACTTTAACTAATCCACCTTTTGAAAGTTTTCCAAATAATAGCTCTTCTGCCAAAGGTTTTTTAAGATGTTCTTGTATCACTCTTGCTAAAGGTCGAGCCCCCATTTTGTCATCATACCCTTTATCGGCTAACCAGTTTGCTGCTTTTGTTGAAAGTTCAAAGGTAACGTTTCTGTCCATCAATTGGGCTTCTAGCTGTAATACGAACTTATCAACAACTTTGATAATTACTTCTTTTGATAAGGGTGCAAAACTTATTGTAGCATCTAATCTGTTTCTAAATTCTGGCGAAAAAGTTCTTTCTATTGCTGCAGTATCTTCGCCGTCTCTTCTATCACGCCCAAAGCCAATAGCTTCTTTTGCTTGCTCTGAAGCTCCAGCATTTGATGTCATGATAAGGATTACGTTTCTAAAATCAGTAGAACGACCATTATGATCTGTTAATTTTCCATGGTCCATAACTTGAAGTAAAATATTAAATACATCAGGATGTGCTTTTTCAATTTCGTCTAAAAGTAAGACACAATGGGGATTTTGATCTACACCATCAGTCAATAATCCCCCTTGATCAAAGCCCACATATCCAGGAGGAGCACCAATTAGTCTACTAATGGCATGCTTTTCCATGTATTCTGACATATCAAATCTAATTAATTCCACGCCTAATGTGTCGGCTAATTGTTTTGCAACTTCTGTTTTACCTACACCCGTAGGCCCAGCAAATAAATAATTACCAATTGGCTTTTCTGGTTCGCGTAGTCCAGCTCTTGCAAGTTTTATTGCAGAAGCTAATGCATCAATTGCTGGATCTTGGCCAAAAACAACTCTTTTAAGAGATGCATCAAGTTCTCTAAGTAATTCTGCGTCATCACGTGATATATTTTTTGCAGGTATTCTTGCAATTTTGGCTATAACATCTTCGATTTCTTTTACGCCTAGGGATTTCCTACGCTTTGATGCAACAACTAGTCTTTGAGATGCTCCAGCTTCATCTATTACATCAATTGCTTTGTCAGGTAATTTTCGATCATGTATATATCGAGAAGAAAGTTCTACAGCTGTTTTAATAGCATCCAATGAATACTTCACGTCGTGATGTTCTTCAAATCTTGATTTTAATCCTTTTAATATATTTATTGTATCTTCAATATTAGGCTCAATTACATCAACTTTTTGAAATCTTCTTGCAAGTGCACGATCTTTTTCAAAATGTTGTCTGTATTCTTTATATGTTGTTGACCCCATACAACGTAGTTTTCCACCTTGCAGTGCTGGTTTTAATAAATTTGAAGCATCCATTGCTCCACCTGAAGTAGCTCCAGCTCCAATAACAGTATGTATCTCATCTATAAATAATACTGCGTCTGGATGTTCTTCTAATTCAGTCATCACTGACTTCAGACGTTCTTCAAAGTCACCGCGATATTTAGTTCCAGCTAATAAAGATCCCATGTCTAGTGAATATATTGTTGTATCAGTTAATATTTCAGGGGTTTCTCCAGAAATAATTTTTACTGCTAATCCCTCGGCAATCGCTGTTTTGCCAACACCTGGATCACCTACTAAAATTGGATTATTTTTTCGTCTGCGACACAAGATTTGTATACATCTCTCAACTTCATGACCACGGCCAATTAAAGGATCAATATTTCCCTCATTAGCCTGGTGGTTTAAGTCGACACAATATTTTGATAATGCTGTTTCATCAGCATCTGAAACACCATCATCGTGTTCATTAAATTCTTCTGAGCCAGTAACTTCTCTCGGTTCATTCATTGAAGGATCTTTTGCTACACCATGCGCAATAAAATTGACTGCGTCATATCGTGTCATTTCTTGCTCCTGAAGAAAATAAGCTGCATGACTTTCTCGTTCTGCAAAAATTGCTACAAGTACGTTTGCACCTGTTACTTCTTGTTTACTTGAACTTTGCACGTGTATTACAGATCTTTGTATAACCCTTTGAAACGCTGTAGTAGGTGTTGCGTCAACTCCTTCTTGATTTGTTACTAAACTGTCTAATTCGTTTTCTAAAAAATGGTTCAACTTATTACGTAATTCATCTAGAGATACCGCACATGCCCTCATCACACGACTTGCATTTGGTTCGTCAATTAATGCTAGAAGTAAATGTTCAAGAGTAGCTAATTCATGATTTCTTTGAGTCGCATATGCTAATGAAGCATGGATAGCATTTTCTAAACTACTTGAGAATGTTGGCATTAATCTTTACCTTTCAGGCGGATACTGTTTAAAATCTAATTAATCTTATATCTAGTACGTTTTTAATAGATTTCTCTCTATTTTTGGAATCTTCAAGCCAAAAATGATTTTTTTTTGCTTTATTTGAATATTTTAGGAATAAACAATCACTTAATATCAACCCATTATTAAAAATTATCTTTTTGAGTTCTAAGAAACTTGAAAACCTCTTCATCTGTTTTCTGGCCCATATTTAATTTGTTTTTAAATTCTGGCTGCGCTGATCTTAAAAAAGGATTTATTAAAAATTCTAGTTCAAGGGATGTGGGAACTGTATATTTGCCATTTTTCAGTAAATTTTGAATTTCTTTATAACGTTCTTTTAAGCGTTGATTTGAAGGGTCAACACTTATAGCAAATTTTGCATTTGAATTAGAATACTCATGACCTGAATAGACCATTGTGTCGGCGGGTAATTCTAAAAAAGTTTTTAGTGTTTCCCACATAACTTTATGTGTTCCTTCAAATAATCGCCCACATCCCAATGACATTAAGCTGTCACCTGTAAAAATTTTTTTAGCATTTCTGAAATAATATGAAATATGTCCAATTGTATGGCCAGGTGTATCTAATATTTCAGAGTGATGACTTCCAATTTTAATAATATCTCCACTAACTACGGGGATATCTAGAGCTGGCAGACGATATGCATCGGATCTAGCCCCGATAACTTTTGCTCCAGTCAATTTTCGTAATTTATCTACTCCGTCTATATGATCTGAATGGTGATGTGTAATTAGAATTGTATTCAACTTCCAACCTAATTTAGTTAACATGTAAGAAATTGGGTCTGCATCTGGCACGTCAACAACAGATGTATGACCAGTTTCCTCACATTTAATTAAATAAGCATAGTTATCTGCTAGGCAAGGTACTATTATAACCGAAATAGGCATGGTATTATTTCCATAGATTTATTTTTTATATTTAATAATTGCAGAAATTGAAGTTAACTTGAAGTCTAGAATTTATTTAAAAGGTAAAGATGCATTTAGATGTCATTGATCTTCGCAAATTTTACTATCGAACTAAACTTGGTCGAATAGTTCAACGTGCATTACGAGACAAAGTAGAGCGTTTATTTGGAGATACAAAAGGACAAACGATCCTTGGGTATGGTTTTGCAGCTCCAATGTTAAGACCTTTTTTGAAATCTTCGAGACGTGTAATTTGTCTAATGCCTGGTCAACAAGGTGTTATGCCATGGCCTGAAGGGCAACTAAATCGATCTGTGTTAACTCCAGAAATAAGCTGGCCATTGGCTACGGGTGTTGTTGACAAGATGGTTATTTTGCATGGCCTTGAAACAAGTAATAATCAAAATGGATTATTAGAAGAAATTTGGCGTGTTTTAGGGCCAGGTGGACGTGTATTAATAATTGTCCCTAATAGGTCAGGGCTATGGGCACGCAGTGAAAAAACCCCATTTGGATATGGTCAACCATACAGTGTAAGCCAATTAGAAACTCAACTTCGAATTCATAAATTTTCTGTGGAACGACATATGTCAGCAATGTTTTTCCCTCCAAGTCACAAACCATTTTGGTTGAAGGTGTCAAAATACTTAGAAGGTGTGGGTTTAAGAGGCGTTATTCCTTTGGCTTCAGGAGTAATTATAATCGAGGCTACAAAGCAGATATATGCTCGCCCAAAGAGTGGACTTGGAGCAACAGTTAAAAATCCTCTAGGTGGAGTTTTAAGAGGAATTAAAGCTCCAACGGGTAAACCAATCAAAGGATATAACCCTCAGCGTGAGTCTTGAGCTTTTGTTAGTTTTTCTAAGCAAAAAGCTAATGATTTACCTTTTGGAAGTTGGCAATATGAGGCATCATCTTTTCTAATTTTATTATTTATTTTCCCACCAATGATTATTGAAATTAAATTTGATGGGTCAGATAATGTTTTAACTGCTTTATTATTTAATAGGTCAGGAGATACGTCAAAACTTGCGTTTATTAATTCTAGATTGATTGAAGTTTCAGGTGGCTGATCAGGGTGTAGTTCTAAATAGCGTTTTACTAACCAGTTAGGTTTTTTACGAAGATTTGTTATTAATTCATTTATAACTATGTTGTGTGAGTTTTTTAAACCTTGACGTGTATTTAATCCCATTCTTGTATTGTTATAGATATCATACATCAGATTGTGGATTTCATCCCATGTCTCTGAAGCAACTGTTGCGGAAAGCCCAGTAAATGCAAGTTTTTCGCTTATTTGATTAAAGTGTGACCGCGGGTCATAAGAAGCACGTTTTTCTTGCCGAATAATTCGAAACATTTCGGAGCCAGCCCCATAACCCATATATTTAAAGAGAGTGTTAGTCTCAGCTTGGTGTATCAGTGAATTAAAGCTTTGTACGGTACCAATAAAAATCAAAGTCTCAGTGGCTTCTTCGTCTTCTAAGTGAATAACTCCATGGGGAAGTTGATGAAAAGGCTTGTTAGCTTCATCGTTGAGAATTGCATTATATGTTGGCAAGTCTTTTAATAAAATATTTGCGATGCCGTTAAATTCAAAATTTCTTGCATTAAATATTATTTGATTGGGCCTTCGAGATATCTCTAAATTAATACTGTCTTTTGATATTATTTCATCAGAACCTGTGAAAAGAACATAACTAATAAGTTCATTTTCAAGTAGTTCTGGTGTTCGGAGTTTAGTTGAGGAAATATTTCTGAATGAATAGTTTTTACGCTTGAGCCAAGTCTCATTAATCGCAGTATTTTTGAGTATTTCGTTTGTATGGCTAGCTGCCAAAGCAAAGCTTTCCTTTTGAGATTGTACAGTGAGAATTAAGTGATTTGATGTAGCATCGATAGAAAAATTAATATCATTTATTATTCTAAAATCAATTATTTCACGCACTGATTTTCTGCCAATAGGTCCATTAATTTTAGCAGCAAGAAAAGCTTGAAGTTTTCTATTTTGTTCTTTTGATTTAGAATTAAGTGTCCAAACTAAAGATGCGGATGCAATATCATCATCGAGGGTTGCAAACTCAGTAATATAAGAAATATCATCGTCAACTACGGTGTTAGCCAAGACTGAATGAGCTATAAAAAATACTCCAAAAATGAGAAAGTAAAATTTTTTATAAAAAATCATAGATTGTTATCTAACTCTGCTAAAATCACTGCACTGGGACTATCCGCTACAAAAGCTGAAATTATTTTTAATATATCTTCATTAGGTGCATTTGCTATCATTTTAGAAAATTCTTTTGGAGATACAGGTGGCAAGCCGTCTGAACCTAAATTTTGGAAAAAATCCAAATATGCACGTGGACTTTGAGCTAAAGATTTAGTGTAGGCAACATTTTTACTACGAGCAATTTCTATTTCTTTTTGAGTAATATTATTAGTATCTAAATTTCTTATACTCATTCTTAAACTTTTATATGCATCTTCAAGCGTAACACCTTCAAAAGGAATTAGGGACGCAGTATATTCAATATCGCCATTTATTGCTATGTATGAGCTCTGGGAAAATGATTGAGCAGTGTTCCCATCCAAATACAATAAATTGTTTAGATGCGAATTATAAATATCAGAAGCAATGAAAAATGAAGCTTGCATACCCAAAATATCTGACAAGTCATCAAATCTAAAAAACTTAGCAAATGATAATTGATTACTTAACAGACGATTTGTTGAAATCTTTGTTATACTTTCTAGTCCATTTTCCGGTCTTTGATTGAGCCAAGAATCCATCACGCGTTTTGTTTTTTTTGTATCCCCAAAGTATTCAGTTAATTTTTTTTGTGCTAAACTTTCATTAATATTTCCTGAAATGATTATCATTGAGTTTGATGGAATGTAATGTTTGTTATGAAAGTCTATCGCTGCTTTGACTGTAAGTTTGTTTAAATCAGCAACAGGTGTTTCTGCTCTACCGTATTTAGAGTTGTAAAGTTTTTGCAACACCAGTCTATTTAACCATCTGGAAGGTGCATTTCGTTCTTTATAATATACTTCTCTTTTTACTATATCAATTTCACTTTTTTTAAAATCTTCTGATAATTGGGGTGTATCTAAGACAGCTCTAGTTAAGCGCATTAAACGATCTAGGTCATCTTGATTGCCCGTATTCGTGTACACAGTAGAAACTTGAGAAGTGAACGCGTTCAAATCTCTCTGACGAGGTTCCTGTAATACAGCAGCGTCAGACGACAATGCAGCTAAATGTTCTGTGTAATGGGCAATGCCAGAGATCTCATTTTCATCATAACTACCTGAAAGAATCACCAACTGAATATCTATTCGAGATTGTTCTCGAATTGGTATTACATAAGCATTGTATAGCCCATGAGTGTTTTTTAATGGGATTACTTCTTGTGCGTTCAAGCCGAATGGGAGTGTTAGAATAAGAGAGGTTAGAACAAATATGATTTTAATTTTTTGTATCAATTTTTACACCAAAGTATTTGTAATTATTATTTACTACGCAAAATACAATTAAATCAGAATTTACTAATATCAAACATTATTTCAATTAAAATTGAGCAAAGATTCGTGATGTTTAGGGATTTTGACACTATTAATTGGATATATTTATATATTTTATTTAATGTTTTGTGAGCAGATTGTCGCGCTTTTAAGCTATGCTACTGAAAACATTAAATTTTCATAATTAAAAAGTGTTATTATTACAGTTGCATACGAGCGTCTGCTTTGCTATCACGCGCAAAGTTAGAGCGAATATATTAATATCATCTAATTTAAAAAAATACGGAACGGGTGAATACCCATAACAATATCGAAAGGTTCCACGTGTCTGACACAAGTTCGATATCATCAGGCGTTGCCTCGCGTTATGCGACTGCATTGTTTGATCTGGCAAAAGAAGCTGATAAACTGCCTGTTTTAGAGGCAGACTTAGATACTTTAGATGTTGCATTAAGTAGTAATGAATCACTACGTGATTTGATTAATTCACCAGTCTACTCTCGTGATGACTTGGCGAATGCTGTAAGTGCTCTTTCAGTTAAAATGAAATTATCTTCAATGGTGTCAAATACACTTGGCTTAATGGCTACTAAGCGCCGTTTGCAAGTAATACCAATGTTAATCGATGTTGTTCGTGCAAAAATTTCTGATGAAAAAGGTGAAGTTACTGCTGAAGTAACGGCTGCCCAGAAACTATCTGCTGAACAAATCAAAGAATTGTCGGAGACACTCAAAATGTCTGTTGGCAAGGATATAAATATCAAAGCTACAATAGATGAAAGTCTAATCGGTGGTTTGATCGTAAAAGTGGGTTCAAAAATGATCGATAGCTCGATCAAATCAAAACTCTCAAATCTTCAAAATGTAATGAAAGAGGTCGGATAATGTCTATCCAAGCTGCAGAAATATCTGCGATCCTCAAAGACCAAATTAAGAATTTTGGTCAAGAGGCTGAAGTTGCCGAAGTAGGCCGTGTATTATCAGTAGGTGATGGTATCGCGCGTGTACATGGTTTGGACAATGTTCAAGCAGGTGAGATGGTTGAATTTCCAGGTGGTATCCGGGGAATGGCTCTTAACCTAGAAGCCGACAATGTTGGTGTGGTTATTTTTGGTTCTGACCAGTCTATTAAAGAAGGCGATACAGTAAAACGTACAAATGCCATCGTTGATGTTCCAGTTGGCCCAGAATTGCTTGGCAGAGTAGTTGATGGTTTAGGCAATCCAATTGATGGTAAAGGTCCGATTAATTCGAAAAAACGATCAACAGCTGATGTTAAAGCTCCTGGAATTATCCCACGTAAATCTGTACACGAACCAATGGCTACAGGCCTGAAGTCTGTAGATGCATTGATACCTATTGGCCGAGGCCAAAGGGAATTAATTATTGGTGATCGCCAAACAGGTAAAACTGCTGTTGCTTTAGATACTATATTAAATCAAAAAGCTTATAATGACGCAGCAAAAGGCGACAACGAGAAATTATTTTGTATTTATGTCGCTGTGGGCCAAAAACGTTCAACAGTTGCACAGCTAGTAAAGAAATTAGAAGAAACCGGTGCTCTAGAGTATACAATTGTTGTAGCTGCAACAGCATCTGATCCAGCTCCTATGCAATTTCTCGCACCATATGCAGCAACATCTATGGGTGAATATTTCCGTGATAATGGAATGCATGGATTAATGATATATGACGATCTTACAAAACAAGCAGTTGCATATCGTCAAATGTCACTATTGCTACGACGTCCACCAGGCCGTGAAGCATATCCAGGAGATGTTTTCTATCTACACTCCAGATTACTAGAAAGATCAGCGAAGCTTGGTGATAATTCTGGGAACGGTTCTTTAACTGCACTTCCAGTAATCGAGACACAGGGTGGAGATGTTTCTGCGTTTATTCCAACGAATGTGATCTCAATCACAGACGGACAGATATTCCTAGAAACTGAACTATTTTATCAAGGTATACGTCCTGCTGTTAACACTGGCTTATCTGTTTCGCGAGTTGGGTCATCTGCTCAAACAAACGCAATGAAATCAGTTGCTGGATCAATTAAACTCGAGTTAGCGCAATATCGTGAAATGGCTGCATTTGCTCAGTTTGGTTCAGACTTAGATGCTTCTACGCAACAATTACTAGCTCGTGGTGAGCGTTTAACTGAGCTGCTAAAGCAACCTCAATACTCACCATTAACCACTGCAGAACAAGTCTTAGTGATATATGCAGGTACTAAGGGTTATCTTGATAAAATAGAGGTAAGCCAGGTGCGAGCATTTGAAGATGGTTTGTTGAATTTTGCGCGAACTAGTCACGCTGATGTGTTAGAATGGATTAAAACAGATGATCCAAAGATCAAAGGCGAAGCCGAAGATCGCATCAAAGCCGTTGTTGAATCTTTTTCAAAAGATTTTGCGTAACTGAAGCATTTTATGGAACAGGAGTTTGGATAGATGCCAAACCTCAAGGACCTGAAAACACGGATCGATAGCGTTAAATCAACGCGTAAGATCACTAAGGCGATGCAAATGGTTGCAGCTGCTAAATTGCGCCGTGCGCAAGAAGCAGCTGAAGCAGGTCGTCCTTATGCTGACCGTATGAATGCAGTTATGGCAAATTTGGCAGGTTCAGCATCAGGTGCTGACAATGCTCCAAAATTGCTGTCTGGTTCGGGTGAAAGTCAAATACATTTGTTGGTTGTCGCCACTGCTGAACGTGGATTATGTGGTGGATTTAACTCTTCAATTGCAAAATTGGCTCGCGCTAAAGCTGAAGAGTTAATTGCAGCTGGTAAAACGGTTAAAATATTAACCATTGGTAAAAAAGGTCGTGAACAACTAAAGCGCGATCTTGGTGATAAAATGGTTGACCATGTTGATTTGTCAGAAGTAAAAAATATGGGTTATTCCCATGCATCACAAATTGCCAGTGATATCGTTTCTAGATTTAATTCTGGCGAATTTGATGTCGCAACCATTTTTTATAACAAATTCCAGTCAGTCATGAGCCAAATACCAACTGAACTTCAGCTAATTCCAGCTAAATTTGAGCTAGAAGAGGGACAAGATACTCCCTTTTATGAATACGAGCCAGGTGAAGTAGAAGTCTTAGCTGATTTATTACCTCGTGCACTATCTACACAAGTTTTTACAGCCTTGTTAGAAAATGGTGCATCTGAACAGGGTGCACGGATGTCTGCAATGGATAATGCAACCCGAAATGCTGGAGACATGATCGACAAACTGACAATTGTATATAACCGTTCACGTCAGGCTGCGATTACAAACGAATTGATCGAGATTATCTCGGGCGCTGAAGCGCTTTAAGGAACCGGAGAAACTATTATGGCGAAAGCAAAAACAAATGTCGGTAAGATCGTCCAAGTAATTGGTGCTGTTGTTGACGTACAGTTTGAGGATACACTTCCAGAAATCCTCAACGCGTTAGAAACTGACAATAATGGTCAAAAACTTACACTAGAAGTAGCACAACACTTAGGTGAAAATACAGTTCGAACAATTGCTATGGATGCAACTGAAGGTCTGGTGCGTGGACATGAAGTTACTGATACATCATCTCAAATTACTGTACCGACTGGTACAGGTACACTTGGTCGAATAATGAATGTAACTGGTCAGCCAGTTGATGAGTTAGGTCCAGTTAATACAACTACCTCACGTCCAATTCATGGTGAAGCACCATCATTTGAAGAACAATCTACAGAAACTGAAATCCTTGTTACGGGCATAAAAGTTGTTGATCTACTAGCACCATACACAAAAGGTGGAAAAATTGGTTTGTTCGGTGGCGCGGGTGTTGGTAAAACAGTTTTGATTATGGAATTGATTAACAATATCGCCAAAGTTCACTCAGGATTATCTGTTTTTGCCGGTGTTGGTGAACGTACTCGTGAAGGTAATGACTTATATCACGAGATGATTGAGTCAGGAGTTATTGTTCCAGATAACATGGAAGATTCAAAAATTGCACTAGTTTATGGTCAAATGAATGAACCTCCAGGTGCTCGTATGCGAATTGCATTGACTGGTCTAACATTAGCAGAACAATTTAGAGATGAATCAGGTTCAGACGTTTTGTTCTTTGTTGATAACATTTTCCGTTTCACACAAGCTGGTGCAGAAGTTTCAGCCCTTTTAGGCCGAATACCATCAGCTGTGGGCTACCAGCCAACATTGGCGACTGACATGGGTGCTATGCAAGAACGAATTGCATCTACAAAAGCTGGTTCTATTACGTCAGTTCAAGCTGTATACGTTCCTGCTGATGACCTTACTGACCCTGCGCCAGCGACATCTTTTGCCCACTTGGATGCGACAACTGTTTTAGACAGATCAATTTCAGAAAAAGGGATTTATCCTGCAGTTGATCCTTTGGGCTCAACATCTAGATTGTTAGATCCATTAATCTTAGGAGAAGAGCATTACAGTGTTGCGAGTGACGTTCAACAAATTCTCCAACGTTATAAATCACTTCAAGATATTATTGCAATCTTAGGTATGGATGAACTTTCAGAAGACGATAAGCTAACTGTTACACGTGCTCGAAAAATTGAACGTTTCTTATCACAACCATTCGATGTTGCGAAAGTGTTTACCGGTTCTGATGGTGTCCAAGTTCCACTCGAAGATACAATCGCATCATTTAAAGCTGTTGTTGCTGGGGATTATGATCACTTACCTGAAGCTGCTTTCTATATGGTTGGTGGCATTGCAGATGTAATTGCCAAGGCAGAAAAAATGTCAGCTGAAGCTGCATAATTGAAAGGGTCATTAACATGGCTACCATACAATTTGACTTGGTTTCACCTGAAAAAAAGTTAGCATCTTTAGAGGTATCTGAGATACAGATCCCAGGCTCTGATGGAGATCTTACAGCAATGGCAGAACATGCTCCGCTGTTGACGACACTTCGACCTGGTTTGCTATCTGTTAAAGCTGGTAGTGATTTAATGGAGTATATTGTAACTGGTGGATTCGTTGAAATTTCTGGTACAAATGTTTCTGTGCTTGCAGAAGAAGCTTTGCCAAGAAATGAAGTCAACACTTCTATAATTGAAGAACTTATTAATAAAGCGACTGTTGCATTAGAAGATGTGACTGCAGAAAATAAAGACGATGCTGATAAACGATTAGCCGACACAAAAGCTTTATTGGATTTATTTTAAATATAAATAATTTATTAAAAAAAGCCCCAAAATATTTGGGGCTTTTTTTGTTTCACAAAATAACTATATTAATAGGTGCCTTGGTAAAGTGGACCTAATGTATCTTCATCGAACAATGATGATACAGAAGTACCATTTGCAATATTCAATGTTGCTTGAGCCAACATAGGAGCTAATGGTACAGTCCTAATTCGTTTACATGCAGCAGCTTCAGGACTAATTTCTATACTGTCTGTAATGACTAAATGCTTCATTACTGAATTAGATATACGTTCAATAGCTGGCCCTGATAATACGCCATGTGTAATGTAAGAATGTACTTCTGTAGCGCCCTCATCCATTAAAGTTTCGGCTGCTTTACAGAGTGTTCCAGCTGTATCGCAAATGTCATCAACAATTATACATTTGCGGCCTTTAACATTACCAATAACTGTCATTTCTGATACTTCACCAGGTTTGTTTCGACGTTTATCAACTATTGCTAAACCAGCACCAATTCTTTTTGCTAATTCTCTAGCTCGAGCTACACCACCTACGTCTGGTGATATGACCGTAACATCTGACATATCCTTAAAGTGATGTAGGGCATCTAATGCAAAAACTGGTGCTGCGTATAAATTATCAACGGGAATATCAAAGAATCCTTGAATTTGTGCAGCATGTAAATCAACTGTGAGTATCCGTTCAATACCAGCTTCAGTTAATAAATTAGCTATAAGTTTTGCTGAAATTGGAGTCCGTGCTTTTGTTCTGCGATCTTGGCGAGCATAACCAAAATATGGGATTACTGCTGTTATTCGCGCTGCTGATGATCTTCTAAGTGCATCAGCCATAATCAAAAGTTCCATTAAATTGTCATTAGCAGGATTTGATGTTGATTGAATTATGAACATATCCTCGCCACGAACATTTTCATATACTTCTACAAAAATTTCGCCATCATTAAATCTTTCCACTCTTGTATCTATTAAACCAACAGGCTGACCTCGGTGTAAGGACATTCTAGTCGCTATATTCTTCGCCAATTGAATATTGGAATTTCCAGTGATTAATTTAGGTTCGATGAGTGTGCTCATATTAATTTCCTTGGCAAAAACTTCAGGTAATTTGAAAGATTCTATTTTATAACTCAGATAACATTACAAATCAGTCTTGCCTAGGTCTTATGCTATGAATAGATATTAAGTTAAAATATCTATTCATTATATTAAATTGGAGAGCCTAATGGCGCATATTGATTATTACATGTTTACTCTTTCACCATTTACTTATTTGGCTGGAAGTAGATTAGAAGAAATTGCTGTTCGCAATGGTGCAACAATCAATTATAAGCCTTTCAATTTAATGCAAGTATTTGAAAAAACCGGAGGGACACCCCCCAAAGATCGCCATATTTCTAGACAGATATATCGTGCTCAAGAAATACGCCGAATCGCAGTGCATAACAATATGAAAGTAACGGAAAAGCCAACTTATTGGCCAACCAATCCTGCTCCAAGCTGTTATGCAATTATCGCAGCTCAGCAATCGGGTGGTGGTAATATTGGGGGTCTATGTCAAAGTATTCTCAAATCTTGTTGGCTGGATAATAAAGATATATCAGATGATAATGTTATCAAAGACGCGTTAATTCTAAACGGATTTGATCCATCACTTACAGATAGTGGTTTATTAGAAGGAGCAGAAACATTTTCACGTAATACTGAAGATGCTATAAATGCTAATGTATTTGGTTCACCGTCTTATGTTGTTAATGATCAAGTGTTCTTTGGGCAAGATCGCCTAGATTATTTGGAAAAATATTTGTTAACAATTACTTAATAATTCCAGTAGATGGTCTATTTCAGATTTGGTAGTAGACCAGCTACAGGCTAACCTTATTTTTATTTTATCTTTAGGCACATCATTTGGAAGCATTTGATTTGTCCAAAAGTTATATTTTGCACCTTTTGCAGATAATGTTGTATGTAGTTTTTCTGGAATTAAAGCAAAAATGAGATTTGCTTGGGTTGGGTGAAGTATTTCTACATCAGGGATTTTTTTGAGTTCAGCTAGAAGATTTTGACATTCTGAATTAGCTTGTTTTGCTAACTTTATCCATAAATCGTTCTTTAAATATCCTTCCATCTGGGCAGAAAGTGTTCTGTGTTTTGAAATAAGGTGGCCACCACGCTTTCTGCGCAATTCAAATTCCCAAGCCATTCTGGGATCAAAGAAAATAACAGCTTCTACCGCCAAACATCCATTTTTTGTGCCTCCAAATGAAACAACATCAATGTCTGATTTCCATGTTAACTGAGCAGGAGTGCACTCAAGTGCTACCATTGCATTCGAAAACCTTGCTCCATCGAGATGCGTTTTTAAGCCGTTAGATTTAGCAATATTTGTTAACTCTTGTATTTCTTTTAATGAATAAACAGTACCAAACTCTGTTACATTAGTAATAGATAATGAACCATTTTGAATATTATGAACTTCTTTATTAGAATAAAAATTTATTGCTTCATATAAACTTTTTGGAGAAATCTTGGCGTCTTGACCATCAACTAATGTAAGTTTTGCGCCGTTCGTATAAAATTCTGGAGCTCCACACTCGTCCTCTTCTATGTGGGAGTGTTTATGGCAAAAAATTGTTTCCCAAGGTTTCGTAATTGTTGCCAATGCCAAAGAATTTGCTGCTGTACCAGTTGCTACTAAATATACTGATGCATTAGGTGCTTCGAATAAATCCTGTATTTTTTTCGTAACATTATGCATCGCGTCTTCATGTCCATATCCAGATGTATAGCCTTTATTTGCATCTACCAATGCATCTAAGATGGAAGGGTGGGCTGGTGAGCTGTTATCTGATCCAAAAAACATTAAGCTAAGTCCTCTATTATATAATTTTCAAGATCTTTTTCTTCCACATCATATTCGGGAATAGTTCTATTTAAAAATGAATTATTTGTTAAGTGCGCTGAGTCTGGGTTTCCTGAAATTAACGGGTGCCAATCCATAAGTGATTGGCCCTCAAATATTCGTCTATATCCACAAGTATTTGGCATCCAATGAGCTATTCTTTCAATATTTTCTGGTGTCAGAACAACACATCCAGACACCATTTGTTTTCGTAATGCATAATTTTGACATCGACATGTAGTGTCATCAAATAGTCTACATGCAACATTTGTAAACTTTACTTCATTAGTGTCTTCGTCTTCGAGTTTTAATAGGCAACATTTACCACAACCATCACAGAGTGCTTCCCATTCAGGTTGAGTCATTTCTGTCATATCGATATTTTCCCAGAAATTAGGACGAACGGATTGTGTTGCATTTAGATTCTTCATACTTTCTAGTGACCACGAACCAAACAAAAAGAAAAGCACGAATTGAAAGAGACAGACTTATACATCCCTATTAAGAGATTTTTTGAATCAAAAGGCTATGAAGTTAAGGCTGAAATAAAAGATTGTGATGCTATAGCAATAAAAGAAGATGAAGAGCCTATTATAATTGAATTAAAAACAGGTTTGACGATTGATTTGTTAATGCAGGGAGTTGATAGGCAATTAATTTCAGACTTTGTTTATTTAGTTGTACCACATCGTGGTGGCCGGATATTTAAAAAGCGTTTGGTTGGTTTTATAAAGCTTTGCAAGCGGTTAGGTTTGGGGTTGCTAAGTGTTAGATCGGCCGAAAATTCAATATTAGTGCATTGTGAACCAGAAGAATTTAAAGCTCGAAAAATTAAGAAGAGAAAAACAGGATTATTAAATGAGTTTATTAATCGTGTTGGAGATCCAAACATAGGTGGGCAATCAAAAAGAAAAATTATTACTGCTTACAGACAGGATGTATTACGGATACTTAAATATATGGAACTTAATCATTCCACAAAACCAAAAGACATAAAAAAAGAGCTTGAGATTGATAATGCACCCTCAATATTGCAGTTAAATTATTATGGTTGGTTTTATCGGAAAAAACGAGGAATTTATAAGATCTCTAGCCTGGGTGAACAGGCTTTAATTGATTACAAAGATTATTTTGATAAATTATGATATTATGAATATAAATTATTTAGTGTTTCTTTTGCTATCGCACAATCCTTATCCATTTGTGCAATCAACGCGTCTAGATTATCAAATTTTAATTCAGGACGTTGATAATTTACAAGAGCTACAGAAATATTAGCCCCATAAATATCTGCCTGAAAGTCAAATAAAAATACTTCTAAATTTGGTTTGTAGACACCAAAAGTTGGTCTTTCACCAATTGAAGCAGCGCCAAAATATCTGCCTTTTGATGGCCCATCTAAAATATCGACTGTTACAGCATATACACCATATTTAGGAGGATGCAGCCCATCTATTGAAAGGTTAGCAGTTGGATAGCCTAATTCTCGACCTCTTTGATCACCTTGAATAACTGTACCTTCGATTCGATGTAAATGGCCAAGCATGCGTGCGGCATCTTTTGGTTTGCCATCAGATAAAGCATTACGGATTGCTGTTGATGAAAACACCTGATCATTATCTTTCAATAACTCTGCTATTGATACTTTAAATCCAAATTCTTTGCCGAACTTAATTAAATCTGAGACTGTTCCAGTTCTGTCTTTGCCAAAACAAAAGTCTGCACCTACTATCACATGAGTTAAACCTAGAGCTTTATGTATAACATCTTGTGCAAATTCACGTGCGCTTAATGCCGACAAGGCAGCATTAAAATTCAGTTGATAAAGGCGCTCTACACCTAATTTTTCAAGGCGATTTGCTTTTGCTTCGGCACTCATTAAACGGAATGCTTTAGATTTAGGTGCAAAATATTCACGTGGATGAGGTTCAAATGTGAGTGTGCCAATTTGTGAACCACTCTCTTTTGCTATCTTGCGAACTAGATTGAGGGCTGCTTGATGGCCTAAATGTACGCCATCAAAATTGCCTATTGCAGCGACAGCTCCGCGATCTTCGTCTGCTATAAATTGATAATCTCTAATTGTACGCATGTGAAATACTCTTCTTTATCGCAAATGACCTATTGAATAGGTTGGTGTCAATTGGGATGCGGTTAAAAACTTATTTAATTTTGCTTTTTCAGGTTGTTTAAATGTATTTGTTTCTTCTGCTGCGAGGCCTCCAGTTACAAATAAGCTATCTAAATTTTCCTTAACAGCACCATTGATATCTGTATGAATTCCATCCCCAACACACAGAATATTCGCATCAGGAATAACTTTTCCTGCAATATCATTCAATTTAATACGTGCTAGTTGATAAATGGGGGAATGAGGTTTTCCATAATTATGTGCAGTCCCTCCCATATCATTAAACGCTTTAGCTATTGATCCTGCGCAATAAATTCTGTGTGTTCCTCGATCAACTTGGATATCTGGATTTGCGCACAACATTTTTAGTCCGCGATTTTTGGCTTCTAATAGTTGTTCGGTATAGTCAGATGGCGTCTCTACTTCATCATCAAACAAGCCTGTACAAACAATGCCTTCGGCCTTGTTAAATGGAACACGATCTATTTGAATATTTTTTGGAAATACTTCTTCATTTATGCCCTCAAAGAATATTTCATCACGTGCAGGGCCTATATGAAATATTTTTTTTCCATATTTGCCTGAAGCCAAAGCTTCTCTTGATGCATCCCCACTAGCTGTGATGCCCTGATAAATATCTCGCGGAACACCAATCTTGTCTAATTGTCTGTACACATCAGAAGAGGGGCGTGGAGAATTCGTCAATAAATGTACAATTCCACCAGACTTTGAGAAGTTATTTAATGCACAAACTGCTTCCTCGAATGGCTCAATACCATTATGGAGGCATCCCCATAGGTCGCAAAATATTGCGTCATATTTGCTGGAAATTTCTGAAAGTTTATTGATGATATTTGTCATGCCGTTCCCATATCAGGTTATATAATAAATAGGAACATCAAACCTTAATGTTAGGTATTGACTAGAGGCAATAGTATGAATAAACAGCCTTCGTTAGCACTCTGCGGAGGTGAGTGCTAATGTCGTTAAGCCTCCGCGTTATATTTTAAATGGAGCAATCTTCATGGCATTTACACCATTGCACGATCGCGTTTTAGTTCGTCGTATTGAAGGCGAAGAGAAAACAGCAGGCGGCTTGATCATACCAGAATCAGCCAAAGAAAAACCAGCAGAAGGCGAAATTATCTCAGCAGGCGAAGGCGCTCGCAAAGATAACGGTGAATTGATTCCTATGGCTGTTAAAGCTGGGGATAAAGTTTTGTTTGGCAAATGGTCAGGCACAGAAGTAACGATTGATGGCGAAGAGCTACTCATCATGAAAGAATCAGACATACTTGGTCTGCTTTAATTATAACAAGAAATTAGGAGCATAAATTATGCCAGCAAAAGACGTAAAATTCGGCACAGATGCACGTAATCTGATGCTAGAGGGTGTAAACATCCTCGCAGACGCAGTTAAAGTAACATTAGGACCAAAAGGTCGTAATGTTGTTTTAGATAAATCATTTGGTTCACCTCGTATAACAAAAGATGGTGTATCAGTAGCTAAAGAGATTGAACTGGAAGATAAGTTCATGAACATGGGTGCACAAATGGTTAAGGAAGTAGCTTCCAAAACAAATGACACTGCTGGAGATGGTACAACAACTGCTACTGTTCTAGCTCAAGCGATTGTTCGTGAAGGCTTAAAGTCAGTTGCTGCTGGAATGAATCCTATGGATTTGAAGCGCGGCATAGATACAGCAGTTGCAACAGTGGTTACTTCAATAAGAGAAATGGCTCGTGAAGTAAAAGATAGTGCTGAAGTTGCACAGGTTGGAACAATTTCTGCAAATGGTGAAGCTGCAATTGGTAACCAAATTGCTGATGCAATGCAAAAGGTTGGTAATGAAGGTGTTATAACAGTTGAGGAAAATAAAGGTCTGGAAACTGAAACTGATGTTGTAGAAGGCATGCAGTTTGATCGTGGTTACCTATCACCTTACTTTGTAACAAACTCTGATAAAATGACCGTAGAGCTTGAAGATTGTTTGATTTTATTACACGAGAAAAAGCTATCATCACTTCAGCCAATGGTACCATTATTAGAAACTGTCATCCAATCTGGTAAGCCATTGATGATAATTGCTGAAGATGTTGAAGGAGAAGCACTAGCTACTTTAGTTGTTAACAAATTACGCGGTGGTTTGAAAATTTCTGCCGTTAAAGCTCCAGGCTTTGGTGATCGTCGTAAAGCAATGCTACAAGACATTGCTGTTTTAACTGGCGGCCAAGTAATTTCTGAAGATTTAGGAATGAAATTAGAATCAGTAACAATGGACATGCTTGGAACTGCAAAGAAAGTTGCTATTACCAAAGACGAAACAACAATCGTTGATGGTGCAGGTGAAAAAGCTGAAATTCAAGCTCGTGTGGCGCAAATCAAACAACAAATAGCTGAAACAACATCAGACTATGACAAAGAAAAACTACAAGAACGCTTAGCTAAATTAGCTGGTGGTGTTGCAGTAATTCGTGTTGGTGGTGCTACTGAAACAGAAGTTAAAGAGCGCAAAGATCGTGTTGATGATGCATTAAACGCAACTCGTGCAGCTGTACAAGAAGGTGTTGTTGTTGGTGGTGGTGTTGCTTTAGTACAAGCTGCTAAAGCTCTAGCAAATGTTACTGGTGAAAACTCTGATCAAGAAGCAGGTGTTGGAATTGTCCGACGTGCTTTAGAATCTCCACTCCGCCAAATTGCTGAAAATGCAGGTGTTGATGGTGCAGTTGTTGCTGGAAAAGTTCGTGAAAGTGATGACAACTCATTTGGCTTTAATGCACAAACTGAAGAATACGGCGATTTATTTAGTTTCGGCGTAATTGATCCAGCTAAAGTAACTCGTACGGCTTTAGAAGATGCCGCATCAATTGCTGGGTTGTTAATTACAACTGAAGCTATGGTTGCAGAGCGTCCAGCTCCAGCAGGTGCTGCTGGTGGTGGTATGCCTGACATGGGCGGCATGGGCGGCATGGGCGGCATGATGTAATAACATCGCTATGCGAATTATTACAAATTTAAGCTCATTATAAATTTAAAGGGTCACTTATGAGTGACCCTTTTTTTATCTAATTTAAAATACTGTTATATTAAATTTAAGGATTGTATTTAATCTGTAATTTTATTTATGTGGCCCATTTTTCGGCCATCTTTAACATCATTTTTTCCATATAAATGTATTCCAATATTTGAGTCTTTTGATAATTTATCAACATCTAAGACTTCTGATCCAATTAGATTAGTCATCAGAATATTAGAATGTCTTTTACCATCGCCTAGTGGCCATCCTGCTATGGCTCGAATATGTTGTTCAAATTGATCAATTACACATCCATTTTGTGTCCAATGACCGGAATTGTGTACACGAGGAGCTATTTCGTTAATTAACAACCCTTTTTCTGTAACAAACAATTCTACACCCATGACCCCTACATAATTCAGAGAATTTAAAATTTTTCCCGTAAGTAGAACAGCATCTATATTCTGGGATGAAGATATATTTGCTGGTAAAGTAGTTGTGTGAAGTATCCCATCACGATGTAAATTTTCCCCTGGGTCAAAACAAACAACTTCACCATCTTGATTTCGAGCACCTATTACGGAAATTTCTTTTGTAAAATTTACTAAGGTCTCTAATACACAAGGCAAATTCTGCAATTTGGACCATGAACTTTTTAGTTCGGATATGCTGTTTATTTTGAACTGTCCTTTACCGTCATATCCAAAACGTCGGGTCTTTAATATAGATGGAAACCCTACAGACTCTATAGATTTTTCTAAGTCTTTTTCTGTTTCAATGTTGGCGTATGGTGCGACAATTAGATCTAAGTTTGTTAGAAATTCTTTTTCTGTTAATCTATCTTGGCTTATTTTTAGAGAATTTCTAGCTGGTAAAACGCTACAAAAAGCTTCAACAGTGTCTAGTGCTTCTGTTGGAATATTTTCAAATTCAAAGGTAATTACATCAACAGATTTCGCAAATTTTTCTAATGCTTCATTATCATTATATGCTGCTGTGGTTAGTAGATCTGAAACATGACTTGCTGGAGGATTTGCTTCAGGTTCAAATATATGAGTTTTAAACCCCATTCTACTTGCAGCGACTGATAACATCCTTCCTAATTGACCACCGCCTAATATACCAATGACAGCCCCTTGTTTTAACGGCTTAATCATTTGATGGTTCATCCGGGATAGAATTAGAGAGCTTTGAACGCCAGTCATCAAGTTTTTTTGCCAAATTTTGATCATTCAATGATAAAATGGCTGCAGCCATCAAGGCCGCATTAGCTGCGCCTGTACTTCCAATAGCCATTGTACCAACAGGATATCCTTTTGGCATTTGAACAATCGAATATAAACTATCTACGCCACTTAATATTTTGGTTTGAACTGGAACGCCAAGAACAGGAATGCGAGTTTTAGATGCCATCATACCAGGCAAATGTGCGGCACCTCCTGCACCGGCTATAATAACCTGCAATCCTCTATCAACAGCAGATTTTCCATATTCCCATAATCTATCAGGTGTTCTGTGAGCTGAGACAATTTTTTTTTCATAATTTATGCCTAGATCGTCTAATATATTTGCAGCTTCTTGCATGGTAGGCCAATCAGATTGTGAGCCCATTATAATTCCAATTTTAATTTGTGGCATGAACTTGTCGCTTTCAAGTATTGATGAAAGTATTGATATAGCCTGAAATTATAGTCTTACGCAATAATATCTGGTGTAAGTTTGTCTTCAATTCTGGCTATTTTATCTTTTAATGCTAATTTGCTTCTTTTTAAACGGGTTATAGTGAGTAAATCAGCATTGATAACGTTATGAAGTGCATCAATAGCAGAATCTAAATCTCTATGTTCTTGGCGTAATTGTATTAATTCTATTTTTAAAACTTCATTATTGGACATTTCAGATGTAATTTTCATATTACGCCCACTATTTTGTTCATGTTTATTGTTATTTGTAGTGATTATAATATATTTTATCTCAATTCACTTGAGATTTTCAATTAAATTCATCATATTAATATCAGGTTGCCAATAAGGGGCCTGACACAGTCGCTTCAAGAGGGCTTAAATATGACAAAAATATCATTTGCATCGCATCCATTTCTATTGGGTTTTGAACAATTAGATCGGTTAGTAGAGAGAACTGCTAAAACTGGAAATGAAGGATATCCTCCATACAACATTGAACAAAGTTCTGATACTGCATATCGTATCACACTTGCAGTTGCAGGTTTTTCAGATGAAGATCTATCAATTACTTTGGAAGACAGCCAACTCGTAATTCGTGGTCGCCAAGTAGATAACACTGAAGGCAGAGTTTTTCTACACCACGGTATAGCTGCACGCCAATTTCAGAGAAGTTTCGTTCTTGCAGATGGAGTTGAAGTTGCAGGAGCTAATTTAGAAAATGGGCTGTTGCACGTAGACCTTCAAAGATCAGTGCCAAATGCAATAGTTCAAAATATAGAAATTAATAAGAAATAGGAGGCAAATATGACACCTTTATATGAAAAAATGGGGCTACCAAGTAATATCGTATACATACGATCTGTCACGCATGAAGAGCTTCCATCAGAAATACTGGAAAATATTGATCAAACAATACCTCTCTTCGCTGTATATGCCGAAGATGGTCAGCAAATAGCTTTAGTTGAAGATCAACAGGTTGCATTTCAGTTAGCACAAGAACATAAATTTTCTTTACATTCGGTTCATTAAGTAAAATTTATTATGCTTTTATAAGTCCCATACTTTCCAATTTAAGAATAACTTGGTGTGCGCATTTATCCACATCAATATCTTCAGTTTCGAGGCTTAATTCAGGACATTGTGGAACATCATAAGGATCAGAAATTCCAGTAAATTCTTTTATTTTACCTTCCCGTGCTAATTTATATAATCCTTTACGATCTCTACGCTCACATTCCTCGATTGATGTTGCTACATGTATTTCAATAAATGCTCCAAATTTTTCAATATCTTCTCTAATAGCATCGCGTGTCGAAGCATAAGGAGCAATAGGTGCGCAAATTGCTATGCCACCATTTTTAGTTATCTCGGAGGCAACATATCCTATTCTTCTAATATTCAAGTCACGGTGTTCTTTAGAAAATCCTAATTCAGAAGATAAATTTTTTCTTACTACATCACCATCCAGTAAAGTTACTGGTCTGCCACCCATCTCCATTAGTTTTATCAAAAGTGCGTTTGCAATTGTTGATTTGCCTGAGCCGGAGAAACCAGTAAATAATACTGTAAAACCTTGTTTTGATCTTGCTGGTTTAGTTTTACGTAATTCTTTTACTACTGAAGGAAACGAGAACCATTCTGGTATGTCTAAACCTTCATTTAGACGGCGTCGAAGCTCAGTTCCAGATATATTTAAAACTGTAATTTTATCTTTATCTTTTATTTCCTCAAAGGGTTCATACTGCGCACGTTCTTGAACATAAACCATATGTTTGAAATCAACCATTTCTATGCCCATTTCATCTTCATACTCTTTGAAAAGCTTTTGAGCATCGTATGGACCATAAAAACTATCCCCATTACTATCTTTACCTGGTCCAGCATGATCACGCCCTATAATTAAATGAGTGCAACCATGGTTCTTTCGAATAAGACCATGCCAAATAGCTTCACGCGGACCTGCCATTCGCATTGCGAGATTTAGCAAAGACATTGATGTTGTAGTTGCAGGATATTGGTTGATCACTGCTTCATAACATCGAACTCTTGTGAAGTGGTCAATGTCACCAGGCTTTCCCATGCCAACAACTGGATGTATTAATAAATTAGCTTGAGCCTCTTTTGCAGCTTTAAAGGTTAACTCTTGATGTGCTCTATGTAGAGGATTTCTTGTCTGAAACGCTACAATACGATCCCATCCAACCTTCTGGAAAAATGATCTTAATTCATTTGGTGTATCTCTTATGGCACGGAAATCATAGTGTACAACAGGCTGTATTCCAATTATTTTCCCGCCTAAGTATACATCACCTGCTTTGTTGTGAAGATAATTTACTGAGGGATGCGCAATGTCATTGGTTCCGAATACGAGCTCGGCTTCTTTTTCTTTGTTCGGGGTATAAATATCACTAATTTCTAGGATTGCTAAAATAACACCTTCTGGATCCCGCAGAGAAATTTTTTGGTTAATTTTAAGATCTTTTGCAAAAATTTTAGATACATCTAAATTTATCGGGATCGGCCATAAACTATTATCTGCCATCCTCATATTTTCTAATACGCTGAAATAATCTTTTTCATTCAAAAACCCATTTAAAGGATAGAACCCACCATTCATTAACAATTCTAAATCGCAACACTGTCTTTGTGTTAGGTCCCAGGATACTAAATTTGCTGCTTCTATCTTTAATTTTTTAAGATCTTTTGTAGGTGCAAAAAGCTCTGGTATTTGAAAATTTTTATATTTTTTCATATTTTCGTGATCTCTAAAGTTTAAAGAATTTCACCGTTTTGAATCCCTCGCTCCCGGTATGGAGTAGTGTCATATTGTGACCTGTAACATTTAGAAAAGTGTGAAGGTGATGTAAAGCCACATGCTAAAGCAACGTTAATAACTGACATATCAGTTTGCATCAGAAGATTTCTAGCTTTCTGTAGTCTTAGTTCCATATAGTATCGTTTAGGTGATCTATCCAAATATCTACGAAACAATCTTTCAAGTTGCCTTGTAGACATACCAACTTCTTGTGCTAACAAAGATGGCGATATTGGTTCTTCGATATTCTCTTCCATCATTTTAATTACATTGGCTAACTTTGGGTGCCTAACTCCAATCCGAGTAGGTATTGACAAGCGCTGGCCATCTTTCTCTGTGCGTGCAGAATTGTAAATCATTTGATCAGCAACCCAATTTGCTGCGTCTTGGCTTATATCCTTTGATATGATTGAAAGCATAAGATCTATGGGTGAAACGCCTCCAGCTGCAGTAAATCTATTACCATCCATGGTAAATACAGTTTTTTGTAAATCAATATCTGGAAACTCTTCCTCAAAACTATCAAGATTTTCCCAATGAATAGTGCTTCGTTTGCCATCAAGTAAGCCAGCCCTGGCTAATGTATAAGTTGCAGTACAAATACTACCAATTTGCGTTCCACGTCTTGCTTCTTTCCTAAGCCAATTAAGAACGGGTTGTGTGGTATGTTTATTAATATTTAACCCACCACAAACAACAATCACATCATTGCGTTTTGTATCTTCAAATCCAACATCAAGTTTGAATTCAATTCCATTTGAAGCAGTGGTAAATTGTCCATTAGAGCCAGCTAGAATCCAATCGTAAGCAAAATATTCACAAAACCTATTGGCGTGACGGAGAGTTTCTACTGCGCATGAAAAGGGGAGTTGTGAGAATTCATCCAGAAGTAAAAACACAAACCTTTTCAATGGTGCTTGGTTGCTCATTAAATTGCCCTTTGGATTTTAAATAAACAGTCAATAAACTGTGTCTTAAAAATAACCATTAAACTCACTTAATTATTTTACAATAAAAAAATTTCTCAACATGGTAATGATATTTTCTAATTACTTATAAAATATATGTTTTTTTAAAAAAAATCATATTTTATTTATATAAAAAAGGGTTGTTTTCGTTAGGTAAGCTGTTTTAAACAATATTCTAAACTTATTATGGAGACTGTAATGACACTGGCATGGAATAAATCAGGATGGCGCAACAAAGAACGCATTCAAATGCCTGATTATATAGACGATCAGGCATTAAATGCTGTTGAAACTCGTTTATCATCTTATCCACCGTTAGTTTTTGCAGGTGAGGCAAGATCACTTAAAACAAAGTTAGCAGCAGCATCAAGAGGTGAAGCATTCTTATTACAAGGTGGTGACTGTGCAGAGAGTTTTGATGAATTTAATGCAGATATGTTAAGAGATACATATAAAGTGATGCTACAAATGGCTGTAGTTTTAACATTTGGGGCAAAAGTTCCTGTTGTTAAAATTGGTCGTGTTGCAGGCCAGTTTGCAAAGCCAAGATCCGCTGCTACTGAAACTGTTAATGGAGTAGAGTTACCAAGCTATCGAGGCGATATAATTAATAAATTAGATTTTACAGAAGAAGCAAGAGTCCCAAATCCTGAGAATATGCTGCGAGCATATACACAATCGGCTGCTTCACTAAATTTACTAAGAGCTTTTAGCCAAGGAGGATTTGCAGATATTCATCATGTGCAAGAATGGAATTTAGGTTTTGCAAATGCAGCTGGTTCAGCACAAAAATATAAAGATTTGGCAAAAAGAATTTCAGATGCTCTAGATTTCATGACTGCAGCTGGAATAAATTCAGATAGTACAGATAGTTTAAGGACTGTAAATTTTTATACATCACATGAAGCATTGCTTCTAGAATATGAAGAAGCGTTATGCAGAGTGGATAGTACTACAAATTTACCTGTTGCTGGATCAGGTCATATGATCTGGATTGGTGATAGAACAAGACAACCAGATGGAGCTCATGTTGAATTTTGCAGAGGTGTACAAAACCCTATTGGATTAAAATGTGGACCAACAATATCAAATGATGATTTAATGCGATTGATAGATAAATTAAATCCAGAAAATGAAGAAGGTCGTCTTACTTTAATAGCAAGATTTGGTGCTGGGAATGTAGGCGATCATTTGCCGCGTTTAGTCAATGCCGTTAAGGCCGAAGGTCGTAATGTGTTATGGACATGTGATGCAATGCATGGGAATACAATAAAATCTTCAACAGGCTATAAAACTCGTCCATTTGAAAGTGTTTTAAGAGAAGTGCAAGAATTCTTTGCTATACACAAAGCTGAAGGAACAGTCCCAGGGGGTGTTCATTTTGAAATGACGGGTAAAGATGTTACTGAGTGCACCGGTGGTGTAAGGGCAGTTACTGACGAAGATTTGTCTTCTCGATATCATACGGCTTGTGATCCAAGGTTGAATGCATCTCAGGCTCTTGAGTTAGCATTTTTAGTATCAGAACTTCTAGAATCCCGTCATGCTCTTAAACAAAAAGCAGTGTAAATAATTAAATATTAAATCAAAAAAAAGAAGTGAGTTATTAAATAGCTCCTTCTTTTTTTAATTTAAAATAATAATATTTGACCATATTTATTAAAATTCAAATATATTATAACTTGAGACAAAATATATTATATAATTTGGAAGAGATCATGGTGAAAATGCGACGTGGATTGTTAATTATATTATCTTCTCCATCTGGAGCAGGTAAATCTACACTTTCAAGAATGTTGCTGGACTGGGATCCAAGCTTGAGGTTTTCGGTTTCAGCTACAACTAGAGCACCTCGACCAGGAGAGAAAGATGGTAAAGAATATTTTTTCAAAACACGAAAAGAATTTGAAAACCTGATTAATACAGATGGTATGTTAGAGCATGCAGAAGTATTTGATAATTTGTATGGATCTCCAAGTGAACCTGTAGATAATGCTGTTTCCAAAGGTATAGATGTTGTCTTTGACATTGATTGGCAAGGTGGTCAGCAAATTAGAAAATCAAAAATGAAATCAGACGTAGTATCAATTTTCATTTTGCCTCCATCAATTAATGAACTTGAACGGAGATTAAATGCAAGAGGACAAGATAGTGCAGATGTAGTTGCTAACAGGATGTCGAAATCAAAAGATGAAATTAGTCATTGGAAAGAGTATGAATATATAATCGTAAATAATGATTTGCAGCAATCTTTTGAAGCAATTAAATCAATATTGATTGCAGAACGTACAAAGCAATCTAGAAGGCATGATCTCGAAGATTTAGTAAATAAACTTAATAATGAATTTAGCGAGTTGTCATGAGTATTTATAGTTATGATGGTAAGTTGCCAGAATTACCAATGAATGATGACTATTGGATTGCACCAAATGCACAAGTAATGGGTAGTGTTCGAATTTCTTCGAAATGTAGCATTTGGTTTGGTGCAGTTCTAAGAGGTGATAACGAATTGATATGCATTGGTAATGGAACAAATATTCAGGAAAATACTGTTTTACATACAGATATAGGATACCCACTTGAAATAGGTGTTAATTGTACAATTGGGCATTCATCAATTCTTCATGGATGTAAAATTGGAAATAATTCACTTATTGGAATGGGAGCGATAATCTTAAACGGAGCAAAAATAGGCCAAAATTGCCTAATAGGTGCTGGTGCTTTGGTGAAGGAGGGTGCTGAAATTCCAGATAATTCGTTAGTAGTGGGTGCGCCGGGAAAAATTATTCGCCAAATGGATATCGATGGGATTAAAAAGTTAAAGAATTCAGCAATTGAATATCAAGTAAAGATGAAGAAATTTAAAGAAACATTGAACAAAATATAATAAATGGAGTTAATGTTTTGAATGATTTTTTAACGCCTGGGCAATTTGTAACAAATCCTAAAGAACCTGAATGGGGGATTGGACAAGTTCAGTCTGTAATTGATGGTAAAATAACCGTAAACTTTGAACAGCAAGGAAAAGTTGTAATTAACGGATCAGTTGTTGAATTGATTTTGGTAAATTAGATTTAATATTGTGATTATAAATTTGAATTTAACAAATAAAAAATATGTGAAAACTATATAGATGAAATTAGACACAGAACGTTTCATAATAAAGATTGCAGAAACATCTGATGAACTTCACGCTGCTCAGCGCTTGCGATACAAAGTATTTGTAGAAGAAATGGGAGCAAATGTTGCAGATGATTGCCATTTCGCTCAGTTAGAATATGATAATTTTGACCAAGATTTTGATCACCTAATACTTATTGATAAATTGAAAAAAAACTCCACAGAAAATGTAATTGGTGTTTATAGGTTACTGTTGAATACTTCTGTACATAAAAGTAGAGGATTTTACAGTGGATCAGAGTATGATTTAGATTGTTTAATAAGAACTGAACGTAAACTTTTAGAGTTAGGGCGATCTTGTATCGATATTGAGCACCGTGGTGGTGTTGCTCTTCACATGATGTGGAATGGATTAGCACAATATGTTATAGATAATAATGTTGAGCTGCTTTTTGGTGTGGCATCTTTCCATGGTACTGACACAAATCAAATTAGTCATGCTCTTTCATTTTTGCATTATAATTATCTAGCGCCGCTCAAACTCAGACCGATAGCTATCGGTAAAAATAAAATTGATATGGATATTTTAGATAGACCTGATGTAGAAAAAATAACTGCTTTAAAACAACTACCTCCATTAATAAAAGCTTATATTCGTTTAGGCGGTTATGTTGGCCATGGTGCAAGTATTGATGCTGATTTCAATTCAATTGATGTGTGTTTAATTATGGATACGAAAAATATGTCAGAAAAATATAAAAAATTATATTCCCAAGGTGTAAATTAATGCATGCTTGGAATGGTGTACCCGCAGCACAATTAGAAAGGCCAAAAGGTATTGGCTGGTGGCTTCTTTTCATTAAAGTAAATCTGATTATTTTTTATGTCACAATATTATTCATGGTTCATATCTTGCTTTCTTTTTTTGGTATGAAAAATATTTGTCAACTTATTGTTAGATACGCTTGTGTCGGGTCTTTAAAAATAATTGGCTTAAAATTAAAAAAAATTGGAGAGCCAATGAAGAATGCGGGAGCAGTTGTTGCAAATCATTCCTCATGGCTTGATATATTTGTTTTAAATGCATCACAAAATGTATATTTTGTATCAAAATCAGAAGTAAAAAAGTGGCCTTTGATAGGTAAGATAGCTGATCATGTTGGAACAGTTTTCATTCGTCGGTCGCGTATCGACGCAGTAAAGCAAAAAAAGATTTTCTTAAAAAGAATAATATTAGGCGACAAATTGTTATTTTTTCCAGAAGGTACAAGCACGGATGGAAGGCGTATATTGCCTTTCAAATCAACTTTATTTGCTGCTTTTTTTGAGAAAGGCTTGCCTGAGATTTCATGGATCCAACCCGTAACCTTAAATTATAAAGCACCTGAAACTAAACGTGCTGATTGGTATGGTTGGTGGGCAGATATGGGTTTTTTCTCTTCAGTTATGATGGTTCTATCACATTTTAAACAAGGCGAAGTAGAATTAGTTTTTCATGAGCCTCTTCATGTTAAAGAGTTTAGCAGTAGAAAAGAATTGGCTTTTAAATCTGAGCAATCAATCCGAAATGGATTGTTCATGAGTTAATTCTTAGAAGGTATTCATTTAATTCTATTTTAGGGTTATCATTTTTCCAAATTTCTTGCCCTAATGCTAAAAAGTCTATTACGGGTGCAAGTTTTGATGCCAAATCATGATTTATGTTACCTTCGGCTACAACAGGGATTTCCACCATTTCTGACCACCAATCAAATGTCTCAAACTCTGCAATATTGTCATCAGTCAATGCACTATGATCAACTGGCCCGAATGATATGTAGTCCGCACCTGCTTCTCCAGCATTTAATCCTATATGTTTTGAATTTCCGCAAAATGAGCCAATAATAGCTTCTGCCCCTAATTCTTCACGAACTTCTCGGATTGTTTTAGCACCATCAAATCTATGTACACCATCAAGGCCTAAAGAATTAACTAATCTATAATGATTGGTAATTACTGCACTTATATCTCTTGCATGCGCTACGTCACGTAATTGGTCTGCATGCCGGCTAATTATACTCTCATCATCGGAAGAAACTCCTAGGCGGATACAAGCAACGGGGCAAATGTCTATAATTGGAGCTAATATTTCAGTGTAAAAGGATAAATCTGCATTTGTTGGGGTAATTAAATAAATCTGTGGTATTTCTTTATCTGACATTTCTATCATCCTTTGTTTGTGAAGGTTTACCAATGCTGTAGTTTCACGTCAAAGGGCATTTAATTATTTATTTTTAGACATGTGAAAACAAGTACATACTTGTTTATGTAACTTTTCCCTAGAATAAAAAATATAAACTTAAATGTGACAAACAATTATACGAGAAATATATGAGATATATTGGTTCTAATCGGAAAGGAGCAATCCAAATCAGATTACTCCTTTTAAATTAAATTATTTTTTCAAAATTGAATTGCCTGCATATAATGCTGTTGCGCCTAAACTTTCTTCAATTCGAATTAGTTGATTATACTTAGCTAATCTATCAGACCTTGCAAGTGAGCCAGTTTTGATTTGGCCACAATTTGTAGCTACTGCTAGATCAGCAATAGTTGCGTCTTCGGTTTCACCAGACCTGTGAGACATTACCGATGAGTAACCAGCACGATGAGCAACATCAACTGCTTCTAGTGTTTCTGTTAATGTACCAATTTGATTAACTTTTATTAAAATTGAATTGGCGCATCCTTCATCAATACCTTTTTTCAACCGTTCAGAATTAGTCACAAATAAATCATCACCTACTAATTGACACTTATCGCCTATTAAATTTGTTAACTCTTTCCAGCCTTCCCAGTCATCTTCATCCATACCATCTTCGATTGATATAATTGGGTAATTATTTACAAGATTTGTTAAATATTCAGCATTTTCTTTTGAGCTTAATTTTTTGCCTTCACCCTTATAGTCATAGATACCATTTGAATAATATTCAGATGCGGCACAATCTAGCGCTAAATAAACATCTTCGCCAGGTTTATAGCCAGCCTTTTCAATTGATGACATAATGAAATCAAGAGCATCTTTTGTAGAGTTCAAATTTGGTGCAAAACCACCCTCATCTCCAACCCCAGTGTTATGGCCTGCAGTTGAAAGCTCTTTTTTAAGAGTATGAAAAATTTCTGCACCCATTTGTATGGCATGTGAAATGGTTTTTGCAGATACTGGCATAATCATAAATTCTTGAATATCAATTGGATTATCAGCATGTTCACCACCATTAATAATGTTCATCATTGGTACTGGAAGGGTTCGAGCTGATGTTCCACCAATGTATCGGTATAAAGGTTGGCTAGTAAAATCAGCTGCTGCTTTTGCAATTGCCAATGATACACCTAAAATTGCATTTGCTCCTAAACGCGATTTGTTATTTGTTCCATCTAATTCAATCATTGCTTCATCTAGTTCAACTTGCTCAAGAGCATCTGCGCCTACAAGTGCATCAGCAATTTCTCCATTTACAAATTCTACTGCTTGCAACACACCTTTTCCTAGATATCGCGTTTTATCACCATCTCTTAATTCTACAGCTTCATGTGCACCAGTTGATGCTCCTGATGGTACTGCAGCTCTGCCGAGTGTTCCATCTTCCAGAATAACATCAACCTCAACTGTGGGATTTCCACGGCTATCTAATATTTCGCGTGCTAATATATCGATTATTGTGCTCATTGATGTATTTCCTTATTTATCAATCTAAATTTACGTACCCTTAAACCAGTGCTTAGAGGGATGCAAAAGGTTTCAAGTCAATAAATTATTCATAGATAAGTTTTTATGTAATGCTTTTAATAATCAGACATTAAGTCTTTGTTTTAGGAACGCCATACAATTCAAGTCGATGGCCCCTTAGTTCATAGCCTAATCTTTCTGCAATTCGTTCTTGCAGCTTTTCAATTTCTGGATCTACAAACTCTATTACATTGCCTGATTGTATATCTATAAGATGATCATGATGTTCTCTTTTTGCATCTTCATAACGAGCTCGACCATCACCAAAATCTACCCTATCTATTATCCCGGCTTCTTCAAATTGTTTTACTGTTCTGTAAACAGTTGCAATAGATATCGAGTCATCAATTTTAGATACACGAGAATAAATGATATCAACATCTGGATGATCTTTGGATACATCTAAAACTTTGGCAATGACTCGACGTTGCTCAGTCATCCTTAGTCCAGATGACTCGCATCTATTAGTTATTGAAGTCATTTAAACAGGCTCATCTCGTTAATTAAATTTACAAATATAATAATTATTACCTTAATTGTAATTTGAATAATTATCTAGCCACCTGAGTATATTTAATATGTAAAACACCCAAGCTCCACGGAAGCTTAGGTGTATCTATATTCTTAATAATCGTGTTTATTATTCGTCAAAAGCAACAATTTCTGTTAACTTCAAAGATGCTGGACGTAGTTTTGCTATTTTTACTAATGGAGTATCATCTGGTGTGAATGTTCCCCAGCTTGCAACAAGTTCTGATGGAGTTAGGTTTGGATTTACTGGATATTCTCCATTAGCTTCTGCATATATTTCTTGTGCAGTGTCACCTGACAACCATTCTATTAATTTTAGTGCGTTATCTTTATTAGGTGAAGCTTTTGTCATTGCTACCCCTGATACATTCATGTGAGTTCCCCCATCTTGGAATTTTGGAAAAACTATTCGTACACTATTAGCCCATTCAACTTGTTCTGGATTTGATAGCATTTTTGCCATATAGTAAGTATTTCCAATTGATATATCGCACTCACCTGCATAAATCGCTTTTACTTGTGCGCGATCATTCCCTTGTGGTTTTCTTGCTAAGTTCGACTTTACTCCTAATAGCCAATTCTTTGCGATATCTTCTCCATGTATTGCAATTACAGCAGATGTTAGTGCTAAATTATAAGCATTCGTACCAGAGCGGGTACATATGCGATTTTTCCATTTTGGATCTGCAAAATCTTCATAAGTAGTAACTTCACCATCTAACACACGCTCTCTTGAGGCATATGCAACTCGTGCACGTGTTGTAAGTGCAAACCATTGATTTTCTGGATCTCTAAATTCAGCTGGTATATTATTATTTAATACTTCTGATACAATTGGTTGCGTTACACCAGCCTCTACAACAGAATTTAATCTAGAAATATCTACTGTTAAAATAACATCAGCAGGTGATCGATTTCCTTCAGCCACTAATTTTTCAACTAATCCCTTTTTAAGGAATTGAACGTTAACTTTTATGCCAGATTGCTCAGTAAATGCGTCAAATAATGGCTTTACCAATTCAGGTTGGCGGTATGAATAAACATTAACATCATTAGCAATTACTGGGGCGGCGAAAGATGTCAGGGCTGCTGCGAATACGGTTGAGCGTGAAAAAAACATGTCGAATCCTATAAATTGTTTGTAAGGTTCTTTAACCCGACTATTTTAGTCGGTCAATATATTTCTGACTATTTTAGTCAGAAATGAGTATTTATCTATTATTTTCTCTTTTTTTAACTTTATTCCATAAAATATCCATCTCAGTTAAACTGGACTGAATTGGAGTTTTGCCATTTAGAGCCAGTTCCTTTTCTACCTCTTCGAATCTTAATCTGAACTTTCTGTTTGCGGCTCGAAGTGCTTTTTCAGGATCAATGTTAAGATGTCGCGCGAAATTAACCATTACAAACATCAAATCACCATATTCTTCTTCTTGGGCATCAAGTGATAATTCATCACGTGCTTCATTTAATTCATCTATTTCTTCAGAAATTTTATCTGTAACTCCTGATATATCTGGCCAATCAAAACCAACTCGGGCAGCACGTTTTTGAAGTTTAGTAGCATAAGTTAAAGCTGGGAGGTTTTTTGCTATTCCATCTAGTGTCTTTGATGGTGTGTTTTTTGAGCGCTCTTGCTCCTTAATTTTTTCCCAATCTGTAATTTGTTGAATTGATGATTTATACTGTTTCTTGTCTCCAAATACGTGTGGATGCCTTCTTACCATTTTATCTGAAACATTTTTTACAACACTTTCAAATGAGAAGTGTCCATCCTCGTTACCGATTTGAGTGAAATAAATAACCTGTAAAAGAAGATCCCCAAGTTCACCCTCAAGCTCTTGCCAATTACCTTGATCAATTGCATCAGATACCTCGTAAGCCTCTTCAATGGTATATGGCGCAATGGTCTCATATGTTTGTTCAATGTCCCATGGACATCCATCTTTTGGATCACGTAATCTTTTCATGATCTCCAAAAGACGCGAAATTTCACCACTACCACTTAAGCAAATGCGTTGACTTTCATTTTTTTCTTTTGTCATATTTACCATTCTGTATATCAGTAACTATTTGGAGAATAGCAAAGCCATGGCCGTGATCAACCGTATAGCTGAATTTTATGAAGAAATGAAAACTTGGCGCCGCCACATTCATTCTAATCCAGAAGTAGGATTTGAATGCTTTCAAACAGCAGATTTTATTAAAAAACAGTTATTAGAATTTGGGGTTGATGAGATTCATGAAGGATGGGCCAAAACGGGCGTTGTTGCCATTATTAATGGAAAGGGTGAAGGAGGCAGTATTGCTTTGCGTGCAGATATGGATGCTTTACCAATGGATGAGAAAACCAATTTAGATTATGCCTCTACCAATGCTGGTGCGATGCATGCTTGTGGTCATGACGGGCATACTACAATGCTATTAGGTGCTGCCAAATATTTATCGGAGACACGCAATTTCTCAGGCCGAGTTATTTTGATTTTTCAACCAGCAGAAGAGGCAGGTGGTGGAGCTGGTGTAATGGTTGAAGAGGGCTTGATTGAAAATTTTAATATTGAGCATGCATTTGCTCTCCATAATTTACCTAATTTAGAAATAGGAAAATTTGAAACAACTGCAGGACCACTTCTAGCTTCAGTTGATGACTTTGAAATTACAATTCACGGAAGAGGTGGTCACGCTGCACATCCAGATCATACTGTCGATCCAATTTTGGTTTCTGTGAATATTGTTCAAGCATTACAATCAATCATAAGCCGTAATGTGGATCCATTAGAAAGTGGTGTATTATCTATAACAAAGATGAATATTGGCACTGCCAATAATGTAATTTCAAATAGTGGAGAAATAGTAGGCACAATTCGTGCCTTTCAACCAGCTGTACGATCAATGATGATAAGCCGTTTGCGAGAAATTGTTGAAAATATTGCTATAGGTTTTGGTGCAACTGCAGAAGTACGATTCTTAGATGGTTATCCATCAACAATTAATCACCCTGAAAGTGTTGAATTCGCTACAGATATAGCAAGAAAGGTAGTTGGTAATATCAATGTTAATGAAAACGCAACGCCCACAATGGGAGCAGAGGATTTTGCGTTCATTTTACAAAAATGTAAGGGGGCATATTTATATATCGGAAATGGTGAGAGTGAAAAATTACATAATGAAGGATTTGATTTTAACGACGAAATTAGCCCTATAGGCGCAAGTTATTTCGTAGGGCTTGTAGAAGCTTCACAACCTCTTAAAAGCTAAGTTGAAGCTCTGATTTTATTATATTAAGTATTTGCACGCTCCAGTGCTTGTTCCAAATCGTCTATTAAATCATTAACGTCTTCAATCCCAATTGAAAGCCTTAAAAGGTTAGGATGTACTGGAAAGTCTTCTCCTGAAACAGTAGCACGATGCTCTATTAAGCTTTCCACTCCTCCCAAAGAAGTAGCCGGGTAAAACACATTACAATATCGAGCAACATCTATTGCAGTTTGTTTGGTTCCCGTTGTTATTAGAGACATCATTCCTCCGAATAATCGGCCTGTTTGTGCGGCTTGTATTGCATGACCTGGATGGCTTGCTAGGCCTGGATAAAGTACTTTTTCAATAAACTTGTGATGTTCAAAATGATGAGCAATGCGAGTTGCATTTTCTGTAGCTTTTTCAAAACGTAAAAAAAGTGTTCTCATACCTCTTATTAATAAAAATGCATCAAATGATTGTAAAACTGACCCTTGTAACTTTCTATTCAGTGCTATCCCTTCCCAAAAGTCATCTGGTGATTTTACAGATAATGAGCCTGATGTAATGTCTGAATGGCCATTTAGATATTTAGTTGCAGAATGCATTGAAATATCTGCACCAAAATTTAATGCTTTAGTTGCACAAGGTGGAGTTGCAGTGCAATCAGTGAGAAGCTTTGCGCCTCTTGAATGTGCAATGTCTGCTGCTTTTGAAATGTCAGTAACAGCCCAGTCTGGATTATTTGGCGTCTCAACCCAAACTAGAGCAGTATTATCTCGTATTGCATTGGAAAGTTCTTCTAAATTTCCTGCTGTATAATATGATATTTCTAAACGTTTTTTTGACTCATATGTTTGAAATTGGTTTAAAACACCATGATACATCGCTTTTGGAATAACTACATGAGCATTTGGATTAAGTGTGTCAATTACTGAAGTTGCAGCTGACATACCTGATGCAAATAATAAGGTTTCTTCAGCATCTTCAAGCTCTGCAATCATCTTTTCAGCATGTGAAGTCGTCTCATTACCATCTCTTCTATACCAATATGGTTTTTTAATTTCATAATTTGCATCACGAGAGTATGTTGCCGCTGATTGAATCGGTGGTACGATTGCACCAGTTTCTTCATCAAGAAATCTTAAAGCTTGAGCCATTTTTGTTTCCGATGAGAGTGTATGGTTTTTTTTAGTCATAATTATCCTAAACACATTCTACATTTTTACACAGACACATTATTAAAACTTATGATTATAATCCCAGAGCTCTATAACTGTCCGCAACTTTAGTTAATGCCAATACATATGCAGCTGTTCTTAAACTATCGATGTTTTTATTCGAACGCCATGTATCATGCATTTGTTGGTATGCAGTACACATTGTATCTTCTAAACCTGATCTTACTAGTTCTAATTCTCCAGCACCTTTAAAAAATTTATTCTTAAAGTCCTCTGATACGGGTTTTCCTATCAATCTTTCCATTTCTGCAACTAAAAGATGATTTGATGAAGCTTGTTGGCGTCTTTGCATGCGACCAAATCTTATGTGCGATAAATTCTTAACCCATTCAAAATATGAGACTGTTACACCTCCAGCATTTGCATACATATCTGGAATTATTATTATACCTGCTGCATTTAAGATTTCATCTGCACCTGCTGTAACTGGACCGTTTGCAGCTTCAATAATTACATTTGCTTTAATTCTTTTGGCATTCGATAGATTGATTACGCCTTCCATTGCAGCAGGAATAAGAATATCACATTCTTTTTCTAATACTTCAGATCCATTGCTAACATAATTTGCACCACTAAAACCTTTAACACCCTTATTTTTTTCTAAATAATCTTGTAGCTGATCTATATCAATTCCATCATCGTTTATTACTGCTCCATCGCGCTCAATGACTGCTGTTATTTTACAACCGTCTTCTGTTGATAAGAAGTGAGCAGCATGATATCCAACATTCCCTAATCCTTGGACTATAATACTTTTGCCTGCCAACGATCCTGATAAGCCTGATGTTTCTACATCATCTTTGTGCCGAAAAAACTCTTGTAAAGCATATTGAACTCCGCGCCCTGTTGCTTCTATACGACCAATTATTCCACCTTTATTTAATGGTTTTCCTGTTACACAGGCATCCGAATTTATTTCAGAAGTATTCATTCTTCGAAATTGATCAGCTATCCATGCCATCTCTCTTTCGCCGGTACCCATATCAGGCGCTGGAACATTTTGTGATGGGTGTATCAGATCTCTTTTTATGAGTTCATATGCAAATCGACGTGTAATTTTTTCGATTTCATCGGGTTCCCATTTTGTTGGATCAATATGCAGTCCGCCTTTTGACCCACCAAATGGAGCCTCAACAAGAGCACATTTATATGTCATAAGAGCTGCCAATGCTTCAACTTCGTCTTGGTTTACCGAAGTTGCAAATCTTATACCACCTTTTACAGGTTCTTTATGTTCTGAATGTACCGAACGATAACCAGTAAATGTATGGATATCACCGCGAAGTTTTACACCAAATCTTACTGTGTAAGTTGAATTGCAAACTTTAATTTTTTGAGCAAGACCAGGTGATATATCCATTAAGCTGACTGCTTTATCAAACATCATGTTTACTGATTGACGAAAGGTAGGCTCTGTACGTGTAGTCATAAGACTTCCTTAATCATTTTGATTAAAATTAGTTACCACGAAAAGGTTCCACATATTGCAATGCCATATCCCAAGGAAAGAAAATCCATGTATCTTGGCTAACTTCAGTAATGAAAGTATCTACCATTGGATGGCCTTTTGGTTTTGCGTAGACTGTTGCAAAATGTGCTTTTGGGTACATTTTTCTTACAATTTCTAATGTTCTGCCGGAATCAACTAGATCATCTATAATTAATATTCCTGTACCGTCTCCAATCAAATCAGAGTCTGGTGATTTTAGAACTATAGCATCTGATTGAGCTTGGTGGTCGTATGATTTAACAGATATTGTATCAACTACGCGTATATCAAGTTCTCTAGCTACAATCATTGCTGGTGCCATACCACCACGAGTTATTCCTATAACTGCTTTCCAATTGCCTTTATTGGGGCCTTTACCATCTAATCTCCATGCTAAAGCTCTACTGTCTCGATGCAATTGGTCCCAACTGACATGGAAACCTTTTTCGTGGGGTAGTTGATTTGTCATTCTTTTCTTCCTGTGACCACATCAATATCTGGCGCATCAACTGCTTTCATTCCAACAACATGATATCCAGCATCAACATGTAAATTTTCACCTGTTACACCTGAAGAGAGATCAGATAACAAATACATGGCTGATTTTCCAACATCATCAATATTTATATTGCGTCTGAGGGGAGAATTAAGCTCATTCCATTTTAAGATATATCGAAAATCTCCAATACCCGAAGCAGCTAAAGTTTTAACTGGGCCCGCTGAGATTGCATTCACGCGAATTCCATCTTTGCCTAGATCTTCAGCTAAATATTTTATTGAAGCTTCTAAAGCTGCTTTTGCAACACCCATTACATTATAATGTGGCATTACTTGCTCAGCACCATAGTATGTAAGTGTTAACATGGAACCACCTTCATTCATTATCTTTTCTGCTCTTTGAGCTACTGCAGTAAAAGAATATACAGATATATCCATTGTCATTCTGAAATTTTCGGCTGTTGTATCAACATACCTTCCACGAAGTTCATTTTTATCTGAAAACCCAATTGCGTGTACTACAAAATCTATTTTACCCCATTTTTTTTCTAAGTCAGAAAATAATTTATCCATTGATTCTTCATTAGTAACATCACACTCTAATATAGTATCGCAACCAATACTTTCCGCTAATGGGCCAACTCGTTTTTTTAAAGCGTCGCCTTGGTATGAAAAGGCCATTTCAGCACCTTGCTCAGAGCAAGCTTGTGCAATACCCCATGCCATTGACTGTTTGTTGGCAACACCCATAATCAATCCGCGTTTTCCGTCCATAATGCCCATGATAAATCTCCTATGGATAAATGTATTTTATAATGAATAGATCAAGGGCGCCCGACCTTCAAGAAAAAGGGTTAAATTATATTCAATTACTTGTCTTCGGCCGTATTAAAGTTATTTTGTAACAAAACAGGGAAAGTACAATGGATAGATCTGGGAAATTTGCGGGTGAAAACCCTTTTGAAATTGCTAAAGATTGGATGGATCAGGCAAAAGAACTTGAATTGAATGATGCAAATGCCATTGCACTAGCAACAGTTGATGATACCGGCCTGCCTAATGTCAGAATGGTTTTGTTAAAAGAAATTGAAGATAATGCATTTGTTTTCTATACCAATTATGAGAGTAAAAAGGGACGTGAGTTAATTGCATCAGGTCAAGTAGCTTTTGTAATTCACTGGAAGTCACTAAGACGGCAAATAAGAGTTCGTGGGTCTGTTGAAAAAGCACAAGGAAAACAGGCTGACTCCTATTTTGATAGTAGGTCACCGCAGAGTAGAGTAGGGGCGATTGCTTCTCGTCAATCTCAGATAATAAAAGATAGATCAGTGTTAGAGAATTGGTATGAGAAAGCACTAAAAGAGAACGGTGCTACCCCTAGCCGACCAAGTTTTTGGGGTGGATTTAGAATTAATCCAGTTGAAATTGAATTTTGGGCTGATGGAGAAGCTAGATTACATGATAGATTTCGTTGGACTCGAGCCCAAAATGGAAGCGAGTGGTCAATAGATAGGTTGAGCCCATAGTATTTTTAATAAAAGTTTTCGTTTTTGTCATAAGTGCTTCCTTTGGTACCTCTGCATTTTCATGTTCTGGTAAATTTGTTGATATTAGGTGGTCCGGTGGAGCTGTAAAGTTTAATGTAGAACTTGCTCAGAGCGAACAGCAAAGAGCAAAAGGTTTGATGTTTAGAAAATCTCTAGACCGTTTTTCTGGAATGTTATTCGTCTATGATGGAGAACAAAAAGTAAATTTTTGGATGAGAAATACTTTTATACCACTTGATTTATTATTTTTTGACTCAAAGGGCATTTTAAGAAAAATTCACCACAACGCAAAACCATTAGATTTGACCAATATATTTGGTGGTGATTCCATTCAATACGTACTTGAGATAAATGCAGGTCTATCAGCTGCACTTGGAATTAAAGTTAAATCTGAAATGAGATATCCGCTAATTCATAACGATATTGCTAAATGGAAATGTTGAATTTGTAAATTTCCTCTTTCTGATGCATTTTAGGGCTTTTCATTACCCTACTAGTTTTGTAAACCGCAGATCAGTCGGGGCGTGGCGCAGTCTGGTAGCGCACTTGTTTTGGGTACAAGGGGTCGTTGGTTCGAATCCAGCCGTCCCGACCAACTAATAAAAAATAAAAATTTAATCGCTTTTTTGCGATTTTTTTTTTATGATGAATTTATATATTCATTTATATGATTTTATACTTTTAAAATTGCTATCTATTTAGAAATATTAATTTTTTTTTTAGTATATACTTAAGTGTAGTTATTTTGACTTATCCACAGGCTGCTTTGAATAGCACGTCAACAAAAAAAAGTATAAAAAATCAAAATAAAGTCGTTGACCGTGGCGTCAGTATGATACAGTTTGTGCTATAGTTCCCGTGGTCTACTATATGTAGTAGTTGATAATATTTGTTACAATTTTATCAATTAATAAAAAGAAGTATAAATTTAGACCTAATGAGGAATAAACGAGGCAGTTATTAAAATAAAATGAGGCAGAAATGAAAATAGAACGACGATTTACGAAAGCTAACCAAGACGCATATGCGGGAATCGCATTTCACAAAACAACTTCTGAAATACGTAATCCAAATGGGTCTATAGTATTCTCTTTAGATGATGTTGAGGTTCCAGAATCATGGAGCCAAGTTGCTTCTGATGTAATAGCTCAAAAATATTTTCGTAAGGCCGGCGTTTCTAATGACCTTGTTCGCATAAAAGAAGATGATGTCCCTGAATTTTTGTGGCGATCAGCGCCAAGAGATGGAATGCAAGTAAAGCCAAATGGAGAATATTTAGGTGAAACATCATCAAAGCAAGTATTCAACAGATTAGCAGGAGCTTGGGCTTATTGGGGTTGGAAAGGTGGAATGTTTGATACTGAAGCCGACGCACAATCTTATTATGATGAAATGCGATTTATGTTAGCAGCTCAAATGACTGCACCAAACAGCCCTCAATGGTTCAACACAGGATTGCATTGGGCGTATGGTATCGATGGGCCTTCACAAGGGCATCACTATGTAGATTTCAAAACAGGAGTAATGGTGCAATCCAACAGCTCTTACGAGCATCCACAACCGCACGCATGCTTTATACAGTCAGTAAAAGATGATTTAGTAAATGAAGGTGGAATAATGGACTTATGGGTCCGAGAAGCTCGTTTGTTTAAATATGGATCAGGTACAGGTACCAACTTTTCTTCATTAAGGGGTTCAGACGAGTCCTTAGGTGGGGGCGGTAAATCATCAGGCCTTATGTCGTTTCTAAAAATTGGCGATCGTGCTGCTGGTGCAATTAAATCAGGCGGTACAACGCGCCGCGCGGCCAAGATGGTTATATGTGATATGGATCATCCTGACGTAGAAGAGTTTATTAGTTGGAAAGTAAAAGAAGAACAAAAAGTAGCCTCGCTAGTTGCAGGTTCTAAGTTGCATGAATTAAAGCTAAACGAAATATTTGCTGCCATTCGATCTTGGGATGGTTCAGAGGATGATGCTTTTGATCCTAAAGTAAATACAGGGCTAAAGTCCGCTGTTAAATCTGCAAAGAAAGTTATGATCCCAGAAACATATGTAAACAGAGTTTTACAATATGCCCGGCAGGGTTATAGCAGTATCGAGTTTCCTAGTTATGATGTTGATTGGGATTCAGAGGCATACAACACTGTTGCAGGTCAAAATTCAAATAACTCGGTACGTGTGACTGATGCATTTTTGAAAGCTGTACAAAATGATGAAGACTGGGAATTAATTCGAAGAACAGATGGCAAAGTTTCAAAGACTGTAAAAGCAAAAGAATTATGGGAAGATGTTGGGCATGCTGCGTGGGCATGTGCTGACCCTGGAGTTCAGTATCACGACACAATTAATTCTTGGCATACATGCCCTGAGGATGGTCAAATACGTGGATCCAATCCGTGTTCTGAATATATGTTCTTAGATGATACAGCGTGTAACTTAGCCTCAATGAATCTTTTGAAATTTTTTAAAGACGGTTCATTTGATGCAGAAGCATACATTCACGCAACGCGATTGTGGACAATAACTTTGGAAACGTCCGTGTTAATGGCACAGTTTCCATCAGAAGCTATTGCTCGCGGTTCATATGATTTTAGAACACTAGGTTTAGGATATGCAAATATTGGTGGCCTATTGATGAATATGGGACTGTCTTATGACAGCGATGAAGGACGTTCCATGTGTGCTGCACTAACAGCGTTAATGACCGGTATATCATACAAAACATCAGCAGAGATGGCCAAGGAGTTGGGTCCGTTCCCTGGATATGCAAAAAATTCACAACACATGTTGCGAGTTATGCGAAATCATAAACGTGCAGCATTTGGTAAAAAAGCTGGATATGAAGGGCTAGAGGTAAAACCAGTACCACTAGATGCAAAAAATTGCCCTGATCGTAATTTAATTGATTTAGCTAAAACATCATGGGAAGAAGCCGTTCAACTTGGAGAAGCGCATGGCTATAGAAATGCACAAGTATCAGTAATTGCGCCAACAGGAACTATTGGTCTTGTGATGGATTGTGATACAACGGGTATCGAACCTGATTTTGCACTTGTAAAGTTCAAAAAATTAGCAGGTGGTGGGTATTTTAAAATCATTAATCAATCTGTTCCAGCAGCTCTAGAAAGCATGGGATATGGATCAGCAGAATCAGAAGAAATTATTTCTTATGCAGTTGGCCATGGCACAATGGGGAATGCGCCAGGAATTAATCATACTGCACTGATTGGTCATGGTTTTAGCCAGGTTGAAATTGATAAAGTTGAGGCGGCATTACCATCGGCTTTTGATATTAGATTTGTTTTTAATCAATGGACACTTGGTGAAGAATTCTGCAAAGGAACTTTAGGAATTCCTGATGAACTTTTAAATAACCCAACATTTGATCTTCTATCGCATCTAGGATTTTCAAAGAAGCAAATAGAATACGCTAATAATCATGTTTGTGGTACCATGACATTAGAAGGGGCTCCACATTTAAAAGAAGAACATTATGGTGTATTTGATTGTGCAAATGTGTGTGGCCGTATTGGTACAAGATATTTATCAGTTGAAAGTCATATAACTATGATGGCTGCCGCGCAGTCTTTTATATCTGGTGCTATATCAAAAACAATTAATATGCCTAATGACGCTACAATAGAAGATTGCCAAGCGGCATATGAATTGTCCTGGTCATTAGGTGTAAAAGCGAATGCTTTATATAGGGATGGCTCTAAACTTTCTCAGCCTCTTTCATCTGCTCTCATTGATGATGAAGATGATTTAGAAGAAACTCTAATGGAAGCACCTGCTGGTGATCGTCCGCAAATCTTAGCTGAAAAGATAGTAGAAAAAGTTATAATTAAAGAAGTAAACAGGCAAGCGCGTGAACGTTTACCTGAGCGCCGAAAAGGATATACCCAAAAAGCGAATGTTGGAGGTCACAAAGTCTATCTGCGTACAGGTGAGTATGAAGATGGTAAAATTGGTGAAATTTTCATCGATATGCACAAAGAGGGTGCTGGTTTCCGTGCCATGATGAATAACTTTGCTATCGCTGTATCAGTTGGTCTTCAATATGGGGTTCCATTAGAAGAGTTTGTTGATGCATTTACATTTACACGGTTTGACCCAGCTGGAATGGTTCAAGGCAATGATAGTATCAAATCTGCAACATCAATCCTCGACTATATATTTAGAGAATTAGCTATATCCTATTTAGACCGAACTGATTTAGCTCATGTTCAGCCTGAAGGAGAAAGCTTTGATACTCTTGGAAAAGGTGAAGATGAAGGTGTTTCAAAAAGCCAACAAACAAATGAGGAAAATCTTGCAATGATTAAACAAGTATCTTCAACAGGCTATCTTCGAAAAAGATTACCTCAAGAATTGATGGTTCTACAGGGAGGTCAAGCTAATTTGTTTGAAGACAACACTCCAATTCAAGAAGCCACTGGAACAGATAGTGCAGTTTCTATGAATGTTCAAAAAGCGGCAAGTTTACCTCAATTAGATGAACGAGCAAAAGCTAAAATGCAAGGATATGAGGGTGACGCTTGTGGTGATTGTGGAAACTATACTCTAGTAAGAAATGGGACATGCATGAAGTGTAATACTTGTGGTGCAACCAGTGGATGTAGCTAGAAAGATTTAAATCACAACATATTGATAATGGGGAGTTTATTCTTCCCATTATTTATATCTATGAGATAATTATTGTTTTACTCTCGGAAACTTTGTGATTTTAATAAAATATACGATAAACAAATTGAAGAACAAATAATCAAGCTTGTTCCAGCAAAAAAAAGTCCAAATTTATCAGCAATAAGGCCTAAAAGTAATGAGCCTAATGACATGGAGCCTAGAGTAATCATTCCCCATAAACTCATTACCCTTCCACGTATGTTATCATGCAAATCAGCTTGTATTTCAGCTTGAAAGCTAACGCCTAAATAAGTGGCGGCGAAACCCATACAAGCAGCAGAAATTAAAGCGAGTGACCATTGTTGAGTTATTGTGAGTATCCATGCTGAAACCATACCAAATACAGTAACAAATATGATTGAAACCTTAAATGCAGGTACTCGATCAGAGGTTCCTAAAGCCTTATAAAGTGCGGCACAAAGTGAGCCCGCGCCAACAGTAGCAGCTAAGTGGCCTAGGCCGCTTGCGCCGTTTGAAAAAGTGCCATCAGCAATTACTGGAAGAATTTCTGCGACAGATCTTATTGATATTGTATAAACAGCTGAAATTAAGAAAATGAGGCGTAAGTATTTAGAAGCCCATACGAAAAGAAATCCTTCTTTTATAGCTGCGCTTATACTTTGGTGTTCACCTGAGACTTTTAGTCTTCTTGGGTGGAGCGTTGTATAAATAATGATGTTGGGTAAATATAATAATATTGCGATTAAAAGTGCGGTAAGTGTTCCAAAATATTCAATTAATAAACCTCCAATAAATGGACTAATTACCCGGGCAGTATTAAAATTTAATGCTGCCAAAGCTGATACTGAACTTATTTGTTCTTTTTGGACTAATCTTGGTCCAATAGATAATCTCATTGGATGATGTGCAGCTGTTATTACTCCTATATATATAGCTAATATTATTAGAAAAAATGTAGACATTAAATTTAGTAATAATAAAATAATAGCTATAAGTGCTGCTAAAATCATTCCAAAATTAGTAGCATAGGCAGCTTTTATGATATTTGAACGGTCCATTATAGCACCAAAAAATGGACCTATTATCATTGTAGGTAACATTGTTAGTGCCGCGATCAGCCCCACAAAAGTCGCAGATAATGAGTTCTCCCAAGCCAGCCATGTAATTACTACTCGTAATATCCATAATCCGTTTACGGCTGCAGCTGATCCAATGAAATAACGCCTATAACTTGGTGATCTTAAAGCAGTGAGGTTCATTAAACTCCAATTGGGGTAAACCCTACGATGTTTCTTGAAGCCCAGTTACATTCGATGTAATTGAGAAGCAAGGTGATGGTAGGTAAAAATGGTAATAAATTTAAAAGATGTAAGCTTTGAATTTGAAACACATCGCGTACTAGATCAAATTAACTTAAATATTTCTGAACACCGAATAGGAATAATTGGTGTCAATGGATCTGGAAAATCAACTTTAGCTAGATTGATATCTGGATTAATTGCTCCAACTTCAGGTTCTATTAGATTGAATAAAATAGATGTGTTTAAAGATCGGAAGGCTGCATTAAAGACTGTTGGAATTATTTTTCAAAACCCAGATCATCAGATAATTTTCCCCACGTGTGTTGAAGAAATTAGTTTTGGTTTGATCCAACAAGGCATGACACGAATTGAAGCAGAAAAAAAATCTAAACAACTGTTATTGAAGTTTGATAAGTCAAATTGGAGTGACGAGCTAGCACATAATCTATCTCAAGGGCAGAGGCATTTTTTATGTTTGATTTCTATTTTAGCAATGGAACCTGATGTTATTATATTAGATGAGCCATATGCTGGGCTAGATTTACCAACATCAATAAAACTAAAAAATACAATTAAAAAATTAAATCAACAGATTGTAATGATTACTCATGATAGAGAAATTCTAGAAGATTTTGAAAGAATATTATGGATAGACAATGGGAAAATAGTTAGGGATGGTTCTTTTGAAAGCGTAATGCCAGATTTTGAAAAAGAAATGAGAAAGCGAGCCAATGTTAGCGATTAGTATTGCTGGTATTTCTTGGGCCCACAAACTAAGAGTTGGTTATAAATTAGCCACTTTAAGTATTCTTTCCATTTTTATTTTTTATGTAAATAGTTTATTTTTACTCCTCCTAATTTTGTTTGGAATATTGTTATTATACTATTCAGTTTCAATTGCTGTTTTGAGGAAAGGAATTCTTCTACTTCGTCCTTTAATTCTGGTAATAGGCTTAATATGGATTTTTCATATAATCCGCGAAGAATTTTTGTCTGGAACAGTTATATGCCTCAGATTGATTATTTTATTTGCACTAGCAAATTTTGTAACTTTATCATCAAGACTTTCTGATATGATTGAATTATTTTTATGGATTTTGCACCCATTAAAGCTGATTGGAGTGAGAACGTCACCAATTGGGCTTGCACTTGGTATGGTAATTCGATTTACCCCTGTATTGATAGCGCGCTCCAAACAATTACTAGAAAGCTGGCGCGCAAGAGGTTTGAAACATATAAATTGGCGTATTATTCTGCCAATTTTTATTACTGTTATTGATGATGCAGATAGAGTCGCAGAGGCGATACGTGCACGGGGTGGAATTTAATTGATGGAAAAAAATATAGTTTATGTTGCATTGTTTGCTGGATTAATAGCTGCGTTAGGTCTACTTCCAAAACTCACATTGGTAAGTGGGATACCAATAACAGCCCAAAGTCTTGGTGTAATGTTATGCGGTGTAATATTGGGCTCTAAAAGAGGGGCCTTAGCAGTTTTACTATTTTTATCTTTAGTTGCTCTTGGGTTGCCACTTTTAGCAGGTGGGCGTGGTGGATTGGGTGTATTTACTACCCCTTGGGCTGGTTTTTTGTTTGGTTTCCCCATCGCAGCATTTACTACTGGATATTTAATGGAAAAGTTCAGAAACATGCCTATTAATTATGTAGCAAGTATTTCTTCAATTTTTGGAAGTATTATAGTTTTATATACAATCGCAATTCCATATTACATGATTGCTGCAAAAATGGATTTTATCTCATCATTAGTAATTATGTCCCCATTTATACCTGGTGATATAATTAAATGTATTTTGGCAGGTTTTATTGCAAATGGTATCTATAAATCTAGGCCAAATTCAATATTATCTTGGGCGCAAACTAGATAATATAAGTGCGCTTCCAAGTCCGCCAGCAGCAGCTATAGTTGCTAATCCGTTTCCACCGGCTTTTTGTAACTCATGAAACAATCTAACAGCTAGAATTGCACCTGATGCTCCTATCGCATGTCCACGTGCTAATGCACCGCCACCTATGTTTATAAACTCTCTATTAAACTTAAATTCATTAGCTGCTATTATTGCTTGAGCTGAATAAGCTTCCATTATTTCAATAGCAGTCAATGAATCGATTCTAATTTTTGTCATCTTCAAAATTTTTCTGACAGCATCTATTGTAGCTAAAGCTGGAGCATCAGGAGTGCCTGCTGATGAAATACCATATACTATTTTAACTGCATTTGGATATTTTTTTGCAATTTTTTCGCTTACTATTAAGCAGAAGGCAGCAGCATCCGAATCAACAGCTGTTGTCGCCGTTGTAATATTACCTTTTAATATTGGTGCTCTTTCACATATGTTTTTGTTAAGTTTTCGAGTAAAGGTATCTTTTAGCTGATTGTTCAGATTAATAATTTCATTATTAAAATCTGCGTGTAAAGCTTTTTTATGGCTATTAATTGCCCAAGCTTCTTGGTCTTCTTTTGAAATATTCAGTTCACATGATATTTCAGCAATAGAGTCCAACATATTAGGGTCTCTATTTTCAATGCCTGTAAAGATTGGTCGATCATAAGCTATTGATTTTCCTGTATTATGATCAATTGCCATTCTTATTGGTCTACACGATGCGCTTTCTGAACCTCCAGCAATGATAATGTCATGTGTTCCTGACTGTATCATTTGAGCAGCTAGCCAAACTGCATCAAGGCCTCCAGTGCATTGTCTATCTATGGTATAACCACCAATATGTTTTGGAAGGTTTGAAGCTATAGATGTTGGCCTTGCTGGGTTACCACCACCTCCTACTGCATTAGATAGAATTAATTCATCTACATAATCTTTTGAAATTTTACTTTCTCTTAAAAGATCACCAATAACTGGTGCCGCTAATTCATGTATTCTTGTTTTTCTAAACGCTCCACCCTTTGGTATAACGGCTGTTCGTTTAGCAGCTATGATATAGGCATTATTTTTCATAAAAAGCTTCTTTTATTGATGCAGTCACTTTTATATAATCAGTTTTTCCGGATAAAAGTAATGGCCATTCTTTTAAGTTGATTATTCCAGATATTTTTGGGTGTGATGCAATTCCTCCATATACCGCAGCAAAAGCTTTTTGCCCTCGTTTTGCATCTGGGATTGTAATTACTGCTGCATATTCTATTCCAGAAAGTGACATGAGATCATTTTCTAATGTATCTAAATATACGATTTTATCTGAAATATTTACCGCTCTATCTAATCTACCTTCTAAAAAAAGAAATCCATTATTATCTATATGACCTATCTCTCCAGTCGAAAAAGGAGTATCAACATTCATTGAAATTTGTTCATCTAGATAACTTTCAGCAATCATTGGGGTGGTAACGAAAACTCCACCATTTATGGTTTCTAGTTTTACACCTTCATATGCTTGCCCAACTGAATTTGGAGGAGTTTTACTATCTGATATTGTAATAAAACTTGTTTCTGCTGTCCCATAAAAGACTTTAATTTCTGCATTAGGAAAGCGTTGCTGGCAAAAATCTCTATCTAAATCATTAAAAGTTCCACCACCTATGAAAATCTTACGAACTTTAGGGTAAATAATATTATTTTTATAAACTAATTTTAATAAAGTAGGGGTGGCATAAATAATTGTAGGTTCGCCAAGAGGTCGTAATCCAGTAAAAATTAAGTTTGCACCTATATGCATTGCTTCCGTAGCTGCATAAAGTGTTAATGAATGAGATAAATGTCCTAATGCGGCAACTGTATCACTTTTTAAAACTCCATTCTTATTAAAGCTATATATCCAACTTTTGTGACTTCGCAAAATAGCTTTGGGTTTTTTAGTAGAGCCGCTTGTGAAGGTAACAAAATTGTTTGTTTTACTGATGTTAATTGGTAAATTTGAAGGATTTTTCTTTTTTCTTAGTACTGTGTATCTTTTATCAAGAATTTTTATCATGTCAGATGAGACTACACAGACTTTTTTACCAGTTTCAGCAATGCCAAAGAATGCCGCCATTTCATGTTCGGGGTCATTTAAACAAATTGCAATTATTTGTTTATCGTCCTTTTTAGACGCCCAAATTCCATAAGCATTTTGAAGTTTTTTGTTTTTATTCGATTTGAAGCGTTCTGACATGAAATTCTTATATATTTATTATCTTTTTCTCGCAATTGTGAGACTTGGCTTGGCGGACGAATCTAGATAAAGATTAGAAAATTTAAAAAGGCTTTGATATGACTTTTCCGAATACTTTTGCAACAAAAGAACAAATGGCAAACTTAGCTGCTAAAATGTTTTTAGAGATTGAAGCAGTAAAATTTCGTCCCAATGACCCATATACATTTGCTTCAGGACTTGCATCACCAGTATATATAGATTGTCGAAAGCTCATTAGTCATCCTAGAATTCGTTCTGCATTAATGGACTTTGCAGTTGCAACTCTATACCGTGAAGTTGGTTTTGAGAAATTTGATAGTGCTGCAGGAGGAGAAACTGCTGGTATTCCTTTTGCAGCATGGATTGCAGATAAAATGTCACTACCAATGCAATATGTTCGGAAAAAACCAAAAGGTTATGGCCGTGATGCACAAATTGAGGGAGATATTTATCCAAATCAACGTGTGCTTTTAGTTGAAGACTTAACCACTGATGGTGGCTCAAAGCTTATGTTTGCAGATGCAATTCGACGTGCTGAAGCTATTTGTGAACATATTTTAGTTGTTTTTTATTATGATATTTTTGAGAATACACATGAGATGCTTGCTGAAAATGGTCTTAAACTTCATTACCTTTTGACGTGGTGGGATATACTTGGGGCAGCACGAGATGGTGGTAATTTTGACGCTAAATCACTTGATCAAGTTGAGGCTTTTTTAAAGAATCCTTTGGAATGGTCTGCCGCAAATGGTGGCATATCAAAATTAAGTGTTTCAAAATAGTGAATGAACTACAATTTAAGCCCATCTGAATATTAGGCTTTCTAAAAAGCGTGATTAAGGAACAAAAATGACAACATCAAATATTGATAATGATGTATTCAAGCAAATAGATATTAATTCTTTGATTGACAAAAATATATCTTCACATCCTGTAAGAATATTAATTTTATATGGATCTTTAAGAGAAAAATCTTATAGCAGACTAGCAGCAGAGGAGGCTAGTAGAATACTTATAAAGTTTGGTGCAGATGTAAAATTTTATAATCCTGCTGGCTTGCCACTTGTAGATGAGGAAAACACATCACATCCAAAAGTTCTGGAATTACATGAATTAGTGAAATGGTCTGAGGGTATGGTTTGGTCGTCTCCAGAACGTCATGGAGCAATGACAGGAGTCATGAAGACTCAAATTGATTGGGTTCCATTATCTGACGGTGCAATGAGGCCAACCCAAGGAAAAACATTGGCTTTGATGCAAGTAAATGGTGGGTCACAAAGCTTTAATACAGTTAATCAATTACGTATTTTAGGACGCTGGATGCGCATGCTCACAATACCAAATCAATCATCAACTCCTAAGGCATGGAAGGAGTTCGATGAAAATGGTCGAATGAAACCTTCTGGTAATTATAACCGAATAGTCGATGTCATGGAAGAACTCATGAAATTTACACTTATTACTCGGGATATAAAAACCAACCTAGTCGACCGGTATTCTGAACGCATTGAAACTGCTGAAGAACTTATGGAGAGGGTAAAAAAAAGCAAGTAATTATATAGTTTGCATTTTTTGAGCTCCTAGGCCCTCAACTTCAACCTCAACAATATCTCCTACTCGTAAAAACCTTGGTTTGGGTTTTATACCTGCGCCAACTCCTTCTGGGGTGCCGGTTACTATTACATCACCAGTCCGCAATGACATATATTCTGACAATTTTGATATTATTTTTTTTAAATTAAATATCATGTCATCCGTATTTGATTTTTGCATGATTTTACCATTTATAGTTGTTTTTAATGATAAATTTTGTGGGTTATCAACTTCATCTGCAGTTACTAAATATGGCCCTATAGGCGCAAATGTTGGTGATGATTTTCCTTTAATCCATTGGCCAGATCGGTGTTTTTGATATGTGCGTTCAGATACATCATTAGCAGTAAAATAACCTGAAACATAACTTAGAGCATCATTTTCTGAAACTTGATAGCAGGGTTTTCCAATGACTAATCCAAGCTCAACTTCCCAATCTGTGTGTATAGATCCTCTAGGAATTTTCAGACTGTCATAGGGTCCACTAATAGCTGATGTGGCTTTGTTAAATACTAATGGCTCATCTGGTAATTTACTTCCAGTTTCTGCAGCGTGTTTCGCATAATTCAAACCAATGCAAAAGAAGTTAGGTGCATCTGCTAAACATGATCCAATTCTATCTCCACTTGGACATATAGGTAATTTTTTTAGATCTAGTGATTTAATTTTATTTAAATTCTCTAATGATACTGCTTCACCCGATAAATTCTCTATATATTTCGAAAGATCTCGAATATTACCCTCAACATCAAGAATACAAGTTTTTTCTTGTCCTAAAGCGCCATATCTCAGAAGTTTCATTATCAATCCTATGTATTTTAAAAATTTAAAGATTAATTAATAAAAAATTTTGGTAAAGGGTAATCAGCTAAAATCCTTAAATTGACTACATTTTATAATTAATTTTTGGATAATGAAAACAAAAGGTCACCAGTTGGTGACCTTGTTAATGCCATTTAATGGCAGTTGGAGCGGGCGAAGCGATTCGAACGCTCGACCCTAACCTTGGCAAGGTTATGCTCTACCCCTGAGCTACGCCCGCTTCCTTTAAAGAGAATGTTTGTTCTCTTGGGTAAGGGCGTTATACGCAACTTTTTCCCTGCCGCAAGAGCTTTTTTCTCTTTTTACAATTTATCTGGCATTGCATCTTCATTAGAGGCATCTGCTAGTAAAGCTATTTGGTAATCTTCTGTATGAGCTATGATACTTTGATCATCAAATAAAACGATGCCATATGCTGCAGGTTCCGCTACTGAAAGGCTGGATCCAACTGAAAGTAAATCCATAGGCATCTGGTGGCATGTACTTTTAAATATAGTGAAGCCAATATTATTAGTAGTTCCAGAGATTGATCTATGAATGTGTCCTGAGAAAATATGCTTTATGTTTTGGTATTTTTTTATAATGTTAAATAAATCAGCACTATTGCTAAGTTTAATCTTATCCATTCCGGGAAAGCCGATATTATGTGGAGGGTGATGTGTAAAAATTGATACCCGTTTATTTTTGACTTGGATCAATTCTTGCTCCAACCATTTAAGTCTTTTTTCACATAATTTACCTTCATGTTCCCTTTCAGAGTGTGGATCTGAATTTAGAGTATCCAAACAAAATAATACATCGTTACCTAAAACTATTTTTTTTTGTAGATGTCCTTCTGAAGTTAAAGATACATCAGGAAACACTTTTGTAAAATTACTTCGGTTATCATGATTTCCAAACATAAACGTTATAGGGATTTTATATGAATTTGTTGCTTCTTTTAATAACTCATATTCGCTGATATGCCCTGAATGTGTCATATCACCTATTAATATCATATGCTCTGCATCTGGATGCTTTTTCAATCCATGTGAAAGAGCCTCTAAGAATTGTTTTAGTGGATCTAAGCCAATAATATTTCTTTTGTTCGAACGTAGATGTATATCAGATATTACTAATACTTTACGCAAATTTAATCTCGCTTAATTAACCTATCGGAAGATTGTGACAGTTCTTTTATTCCCATTTGGTACATATTTGTATTTATATCATCAGATAAAATAAATGCCATTTGTTCAAAACCTTTTTTTCCTAATGCAGCTAATGCATAATGAAAAGCACGGCCTAACATAACAAAATTTGCTCCAAGCGCTATAGCGCGCAAGATATCTAAACCACCCTCTATGCCGCTATCAAAAATTAGTGGGAAATCATTTCCAACAGCTTTACGGATTTCAGGCAAAGTTTCTATGCTGCTTTGTCCACCATCAAATTGTCTACCAGAATGATTTGATACCCAAACTGCATCAGCACCTGCATCTTTTAATCTTGATGCATCATGAGAAGATGTGACACCTTTAACAATAATATGTCCATCCCATTCATTTCTAAGTTCAGAAAGATAATTCCAGTCTGGTTTACCTCGAATTATGTATCCTGGATGTGCGGTTGATGATGTATTACCTTTAGCCTTTACATAACCCTCTGCAAATCTAAGTCTAGGTTGTCCATGCAGTGCAGTTCCAAATGCCCAAGATGGATGTGTTGCTGTTTCCCATAACATTTTTGGTGTAATTTTTGGTGGTATCGTAAGTTGTGCTCTTCTTTGTCGTTCCCTTCGACTTGGTGCAGGAACATCTACAGTCAAAACAAGAGTATGAAAACCTGCATCTTTGGCACGCCTAAGCATATCCCGCCTTACATTTGGGTCAGTAGGTGGATAGAGTTGCATCCAACCCATGTCTCCAATACTAGATGACACCATCTCTGGTGTCACAGTAGCTACTGCTGATAAGCAGTAAGGAATTTTTGTTGATGCACATCCTTTGGCTAATATATACTCAGCTCCTGGCCATATCATACCTGACATGCCAACTGGTGCCACACCAAAAGGATGAGTATAAGTTTTTCCCAAAAAAGTAGTTTCTTGATTGGGTGTGTATTCACCTTTTAAGATACGGGTTTCAAACAGAATTTTATCTAATTCTACTCGATTTCTATTTTTTTGGTCTTCTACTCCAGTCGCACTATCTAAGTACTCCCATGCAAAATATGGAAGACGGCGCTTTGCGCGTTTTTTTAGATCATTTAGGCTTGGATATATATCATCAATATTCATAAGGTTACCAATAGAGTGCAAGAGATATTCATGCAAGAGATTGTCAATAAGTTCCAAATAATCGAAATCTTGTTTGAGGGATTTGGATTGATTAAAATAAAAGAACAATGATAGAACATGATTTTACATTATTAATGAATTTGTTATGATTGAAAAATGAAAGTTCAAGACAAAAACCTGACTAATAAAACAACAATCAGTCCATCTTTATCCCAAAGAGCTATGGGAGGTAGGTCTACATCATATTTAAATGATTTGAATCCGTCTCAAAGATCAGCAGTTGAAACTCTGAATGGGCCGGTGCTTATGTTAGCCGGAGCAGGCACTGGTAAGACTAAAGCGTTAACTGCCAGAATCGTTCATTTAATGAATATGAGTCAAGCAAGAGCTAATGAAATTCTTGCTGTAACATTTACAAATAAAGCTGCTCGTGAGATGAAGAATCGTGTTGGGGTAATGCTCGGTAATGTAGGTGATGGACTACCTTGGCTTGGAACTTTTCATTCTTTATGTGTTAAAATACTACGCAGACATTCAGAGTTGGTTGGATTAAAGTCAAATTTCACAATTCTCGATACTGATGACCAGTTAAGGTTGTTGAAGCAATTATTAAAAGCAGAAAATATTGATGAAAAACGATGGCCACCAAGATTATTATTAGGCCTCATTGATACTTGGAAGAATCGTGCTTGGAATCCAGATCATGTGCCATCGGGTGAAGATGGCTTTAATGGCAGAGGTGCTGAATTTTATTCGCAATATCAAAATCGCTTAAAAACTCTAAATGCAGCTGATTTTGGAGATCTTTTGTTACACGTTGTGAATATTTTTCAGAACAATCCTGACATTTTAGAGAAATATCAAAATTGGTTTAAGTACATATTGGTTGACGAATATCAAGATACTAATATCGCTCAATATATGTGGTTACGTCTTATAGCCGCAAAACATAAAAATATATGTTGTGTAGGTGATGATGATCAATCAATTTATGGTTGGCGCGGTGCAGAGGTTGGAAATATTTTACGTTTTGAACGAGACTTTGATGGTGCTAAAGTTGTTCGTTTAGAACAAAATTATAGATCTACTCCAGATATTCTAGCTGCTGCTTCAGTTATTATAGCAGGCAATAAAGACCGGTTGGGAAAAACTTTATGGACTGATCGTAAGGATGGGGAAAAAGTGCGCTTGATTGGCCATTGGGATGGTGAAGAAGAAGCGCGTTGGATAGGAGAGGAACTCGAGAGCTATCAAAGAGGTAGCAGGGGGCATGCACCCTTTGGATTGGATAGTATGGCGATTTTAGTAAGAGCATCTCATCAAATGCGCGCATTTGAAGATAGATTCTTAAGTATTGGATTGCCATATAGAGTTATAGGTGGCCCAAGATTTTATGAACGAATGGAAATCCGTGATGCAATGGCTTATTTCAGGGTAGCAGTAAGCCCTGATGATAGTCTTGCTTTTGAACGTATAGTTAACACTCCTAAACGTGGTATCGGAGAAAAAGCATTACTGTTAATCAATGCTACTGCGCGTAACCACGGCGTATCTATGCTAGAAGCTTCGCGCATTTTGTGCACTGATGGTGGATTTTCTTCAAAAGCACGTAATTCTTTAAAGAAATTAATAGATGGATTTGATCGATGGAATAATTTGATTTCTATTTCCCAAAATTCTTTTGATCCTGAAAATGACATTATAGAAACTATGAATGATGTTCCAGGTAAGCTTAATCATGTTGAAATTGCTCAAGCCATATTAGAAGAAAGTGGTTACACAGATTTTTGGCAAAATGATAAAACACCAGAAGCGGCTGGTAGGTTAGAAAACTTGAAAGAACTTGTGAAGGCTTTGGAAGGATTTCAAAATATTCAAGGTTTTCTTGAACATGTAAGTTTAATAATGGAAAATGATGTTTCAGACTCAACTGAAAAAGTGTCAATCATGACACTTCACGGGGCTAAAGGTCTTGAATTTCCAATAGTTTTTTTGCCAGGCTGGGAGGATGGATTATTCCCGTCACAAAGATCAATGGATGAGTCTGGTCAAAAAGGCTTAGAAGAAGAACGTCGTTTAGCATATGTAGGAATTACTCGCTCAGAAGCGATCTGTACTATTTCATTCGCAGCTAATCGTCGAGTATACGGTCAATGGCAGTCGTCAATGCCATCGAGGTTTATTGATGAATTACCTGCGGATAATATAGAGGTCCTAACTCCACCTGGTCTGTATGGTGGAGGTTCCTCAAGACAAGACATCGAATTTGAAAGTGATTTACCTGAGCGTGCTGCAAAGGCTGATGCATATAATTCCCCTGGTTGGAAACGGATGCAAATTAGAACATCGCAACGCTTTTTAGATAACTCAGAAACCCCTCAAACTGTAATTATAGACGCTAAAGTTACAGAAAAGTATTCAATTTCTGATAGAGTAATGCATGCAAAGCTTGGTGAGGGCACTGTTATTGGTATTGAAGGAAATAAGCTCTCTATAGTATTTGACTCCGGTGGAGCAAAAAAAGTAATTGCAAGTTTTGTGTCTCATTTAAATAATTGAAAATAAACAAAATTTTTAGCTATAAGCAAAAAAAAACGATAACATGCTGGGAGGAGGTTGCATATTATCGTTCTTTTTTTTCGCGGCTTCTTTTTGGGAGAATATGAAGCCGTATAAATTTTTCGGTCGGGAGGAGGTGACCGAAGAGTTTTTCATCTCATAGGTTTAAAATAGCAAATGTTTGAATCTTTAAAAGTGTTTATACTGCAAAGCCGATATGCATCTGATGCATATCCCTAGATATGTAATTAATTCGCAGGACATACTAATAAACTATTGATATTTGTTTTGTCTGCGTTTGGGCAGAATAGTTGTTTTCCATCAACTTTGTATTCTCCAATCGCTTTTTGGCCTTTTGATGATACCATCCAATTTGCAAACTGTTCAGCAAATTTTGATTTTATATGTGGGAATTTATTAGGATTTACTAAAATTAATCCGTAGGGATTTTGCATTATAGTGTCGCCAGCCCATTTGATTTCTAAATTGCCTTTGTTGTTAAAAGATAACCAAGTGCCCCGATCACTTAATGTGAATGAATTTGTTGCAGATGCCATGTTTAAAGCAGCACCCATTCCAGAACCTATTTCAATGTACCATTTTCCATTTGGCTTATCATTAGTAAAAAAATTCCATAATTCTAATTCTTTTTTGTGAGTTCCACTATCATCTCCCCTTGAAATAAATGGAAATAAACTTGTTGATTTAGCTTTAACAAAGAAATCTGAGAGTTTTTCAAACTTTGTCTTATCACTTTTTGGGCCAATTAGTACAAAGTCATTATACATTACATCAAAACGCACTATGCCAAAGCCATTTTTCATAAAAAGATCTTCAGAGGGACGGTGGTGAACTAATAATGCATCTGCATCACCGTTTTGTGCTATTCTAATTGCTTGGCCTGTACCAACAGCTACAACTTTAACCACAACACCTGTATCTTTTGTAAACATTGGTAGGATATAATCATAAAGCCCTGAATTTTGTGTTGATGTTGTTGATGATAAAATAATTTCTCGATTTTCCGCATTAACAGAACTTGCAAGAATAAAAAGCAATATTGCAATAATTTTCATTACAAACCTTTTATATAGTTATTAGCTTTGATTGATGACGGATTATTAAAAAACTTTTTTGCTTCGCTAATTTCAGAAACTTTACCGTCAGCTATGAAAATTATATCATCAGCAAAGCGTTTTGCTTGCGTTATGTTATGTGTTGCCCATAAAAATTTTATTCCAGAATTTGCATTTTGTGAAATTAATTTTTCAAATTCAGTAGTAGCGCTTGGATCTAAACTAGATGTGGGTTCATCCATAATTACCATTTTGGGGTATGTAGCAAGCGCTCTAACCAAAGCCATACGTTGAACTTCACCACCAGAAAGCGTTGATGCTGGTTCCTCACTTTTTGACTGGAGGCCTGCCATATTTAGTAGTTCTTCAAGACGGTCTTCTATTAATTTATTATTCCATCCTGCAGTCTGCATTGGGAGGGCTATATTTTTTTTCACTGATCTATATAAAGTTACTCTGTGTTGAAAAATGAATCCTCTCGAGTATTTTGTATCCTCTGCCAGATTACCGTTCCAATGCACACATCCCAAAGTTGGGTTAATCATAGCGTGACACATTTCTAAGAATAATGATTTTCCAGCACCATTATATCCAAGAACATTTGTAATTCCCCTAATTTTCGATTCGAAATCAATTGGACCAAGCAAGGTATCGCCATTTTGACAAAAGGAAACAGAATTAAATTTCAGCTGCATTACCGTAATGCCCTATGATATTTTTGGCCTAAAGATTTAAAAATATGCATGACAGAATTTACTCCAACTGCCAGCATTACAAGAATTATTCCAAGTGCTAATGCAAGTTCTAAATTTCCTTTTGATGTCTCTAAAGCTATAGTGGTCGTCATCACACGAGTGGAGCCTGCTATATTTCCTCCAACAATAATAACTGCGCCTACTTCTGCTATTGCTCGACCAAACCCTGCTAAAACTGCAGTAAAAATTGAAAACCTTGCATCCATAATCAAGATTTTTAGACGAAACCATCTTGATGCATCAACGCTGTTAAGTAAACGTCTGTAATGTTTTTCAAGTGGACTTACCGACTCAGTTGTTAACGCTAAAATAATCGGAAAAATTAGAACTGATTGAGCAATAATCATTGCAGTTGGAGTAAATAGCAATCCGTATTCACCAAGTGGGCCTGATCTGGATAAAAGTAAATATATAGCCAGTCCTACTACAACGGGTGGTAACGCCATTAAAGAAGATGAAAACATAATTATTACTTTACGCCCTGTAAATCTTCCCATTGCTAATGAAGTTCCAATTGGGATTGCAAAAAAAGCTGCTATTAAAGTTGCAGATAATGAAATTCGTAAAGATAAGAAGACAATACTCCATAAAGTAGCATCACCAGACGAAATTAAATTAAATGTTGCATTTAAAATATTCAAAAAAGTATCTTTCTCGCTGCTTGGGTCTTGCTCTTGGCGTTAAATTACGAAAGTTAGTTACATCAAATAGAAGGATACATCCAATATGTCTATCACAGTAGAAGCAATTATCGAAGAGTTGAAGAGAGTTCAATTGCCAGATGGAAGTAATATCGTTGACGCTGATATGGTGCGCGCTGTGACTATTAATGATGGTAAAGTAAATTTTGTTTTAGAAGTTCCAGGTGATATTGGCGAGCGTATGGAACCAGTGAGGTCTGGCGCTGAAGCATTAATATTAAGAATGGATGGTGTTGATCAGTGTAATGTTATGATGACAGCCCACAGTGCACCAAAACAGCCACCAAATTTAAAAATTGGAGGTCATGCAAAACCTCAAGACGATAAACAGCCAATTGATGGGGTTAAAAGAATTATAGCAATTGGTTCAGGAAAAGGTGGAGTTGGCAAATCAACAGTTTCCAGTAATTTAGCCGTAGCATTATCAAAGCTTGGTTTGAAAGTTGGTCTACTTGATGCAGATATTCATGGTCCGTCACAGCCAAGGATGATGGGTGTATCAAAACGACCAGCCAGTCCAGATGGCAAAACAATTATTCCGTTGCAAGCACACGGTGTAACAATGATGTCCCTTGGATTAATGCTGAAAGAAGATGAGGCAGTGATTTGGCGAGGGCCAATGTTAATGGGCGCATTGCAACAAATGTTAAATCAAGTTCAGTGGGGTCAACTAGATGTATTATTAATAGATCTACCGCCAGGTACTGGTGATGTGCAGCTCACTTTGTCTCAGAAAACGGAAGTTTCTGGAGCCATTATAGTGTCTACACCACAAGATGTAGCATTATTAGACGCAAGAAAAGCGATAAATATGTTCGAGCGAATGGAAGTTCCAATAATTGGAATGATTGAAAATATGTCTAGCTACCACTGTCCAAAATGTGGTCATGAGGAATATATTTTTGGGCATGGAGGGGCGCAAGAAGATGCTAAAAAATTTAATTTACCATTTTTAGGCGAAATTCCATTAGAATTAGAAATTCGTAAAGCAGGAGATGGAGGTACTCCAGTTGTTGCTACTAACAGCAAGCATTCTAATGCTTATCTTAATTTGGCCCAAAAACTTATAGATGGTGGCATATTATGATATGGGATAAAAATAAAATCTTAGCTTCAGGAATTAAGGGTGATTGGGTTTTGGGTCTTCACGATTTTGTCAGATATAGCGATCTTGATACATATGATCATGTAAATAATAAAATTTATCATACTTGGTTTGAAAATTTACGGATTATTTATTTAATAAAATCTGGTTTTGATTTTACAAATAAAAAAAATGCAATGCCAGTAGTAAGGACATCTAGTATTGAATATAATTCAGCTATGTTTCTGGATGAAGAATATACAACCGTAATAAGATGTTCTAAAGTTGGAAAAACTAGCTTTGACTTAGATTATGAAGTGCATAGTGCGTTAGAGGTGAAAGCAAAAGGCCAGACAAAAATTGTAATGGCAGATTTAGTCGCTGGTAAATCAGTTGCATTAGATAACAGTTTTAGAGAGCTTTTTATAACTCGAGATCTAGCATTAAATAAATAAAATGCCTCTAATTGCAAAAAAAATTAGCTTTATAGTTTTTGACACTTGACTCAGAGCTTCATCCCGCTAAAACGCAATTTCAAGTTTAATCGGAATATTCCGACCCGTATGGAGAAGTCTTATGGCGAAGCCAACCACAATAAAAATCCGTTTAAATTCAACAGCGGACACAGGTCATTTCTATGTGACTAAAAAAAATGCACGTACAATGACTGAAAAAATGGTTGTAAAAAAATATGATCCGGTTGTTCGTAAGCATGTTGAGTACAAAGAAGGTAAGATCAAATAAATTGATCTAATTTTCAGCTTAAAACGACCGCACTCAAGTGCGGTTTTTTTTTGATTTATAAATACACAAAAAAGCCAGGGACAATGCCCTGGCTTTTGATCTTTAATTTTTTTGTTTGATTTATTCTCGACCACCCATGAAGTGTAACAGGAACATGAACATATTCAAAAAATCTAGATAAAGGCTTAGGGCACCCATGATTGCTGCCTTTCCTAGCCAATCTGTTTGGCCGTTTGAAGCCATAGTAATATATGTATTTTTAATTTTTTGTGTATCGTATGCGGTTAGGCCAGCAAATATTAAAAGCCCGATAACTGAGATTGCAAATGTCATTGCAGACGAAGCCATCCAGATGTTTAAAATAGAAGCAACAATTAGGCCAATTACGCCCATTATTAAAAAACTTCCCCAACCAGAAATATCACGTTTGGTTGTATATCCATATAACGAAAGCCCACCAAATGCGATTGCAGTTGTGAAAAACGTCTGTGTTATTGATATTCCTGTATATACAGCAAATATCCATGATATTGATAAGCCCATTAATGCTGAGAAAATAATAAATGATAATCTAGCAGCAGTTTGAGATAAGCGATTGATCATGCTTCCTAGGAAGAAAACCATTATTAGTGGAGCAAACATTACAGCCCAACGAAGTCCACCAGTAAATAGTGTTGCTAAAAGAGCATCGTTTTGTCCTGTGAGATAAGCAACTACACCGGTAGTTGCCATTCCAACACTCATTATTCCATAAACACTACTCATATGAGCACGTAGCCCCTCATCAATGCTAACAGCATTTACACCTGCACGATTTATTGTTTGATAATCTGCCATTTTATACTCCTATGTCATTGTCAGCGTAAATTAACGCGTTCATGTGCACATAATGACCTTAATGTGAGAAATTTCAAGATAAATCGAAATATTTCTTCACAATTTTCTTTAAAATTGTGAAGAAAGTTTAGATAAATCAAGTCTCTAAGAAGTATTTATTGAAAAGTAAAAACTTCTTGGGTCTTAGGTTGGATTTTTATCAATTTTTTATGCTGGTATTTGAGAGCTTCCTAGTCTAAAGCGCGCATTAATTCTTTTCCCCAAAGAGGCCATCTATCATGGATATGAGAAATATTGCTATCATTGCACACGTTGACCACGGTAAGACTACGCTAGTTGACGAACTTCTAAAACAATCTGGTATTTACCGCGATAATGAAACAACTACTGAACGCGCTATGGATAGTAATGATCTAGAGCGTGAGCGTGGTATAACTATTTTTGCAAAACCAACATCTGTTGAATGGAAGGGTACGCGAATAAATATTGTTGATACTCCGGGGCACGCAGATTTTGGAGGCGAAGTTGAACGTATTCTTTCAATGGTTGATGGTGTTATATTACTTGTAGATGCTGCAGAAGGCCCTATGCCACAAACAAAATTTGTTACATCAAAAGCATTAGCTTTAGGTTTAAGGCCAATTGTTGTTGTGAATAAGGTTGATAAACCAGATGGAGAACCTGATCGTGCTCTAGACGAATGCTTTGATTTGTTTGCTAATCTTGAGGCCTCAGATGAACAATTGGATTTCCCATCAATGTATGCCTCTGGCCGATCTGGATGGGCTGATATGGACCTTGATGGGCCAAGAAAAGATCTCTCTGCCATGTTTGATTTAATTTTACATCACGTTCCGCCTCCTGCACAAGTTGATCGAAGAGATGAAAAGTTCTCAATGTTGGCAACAACATTGGGTGGAGATCCATTTTTAGGTCGATTATTAACTGGAAGAGTAGAGACTGGCCGTTTGAAAGCTGGCGAAACTATAAAATCAATGACCAGAGATGGTGAACTGATTGAAAGTTTCCGGGTAACTAAAATTATGGCATTTCGTGGCTTATCACAAAGTGCGATAGATGAAGCAGAAGCTGGTGATATTGTTTCTATTGCTGGAATGAGTAAAGCTACTGTGGCTGATACTTTATCTGATCTTTCAATTGATAAAGCTATTCCTGCTCAACCAATCGATCCACCAACTATAACAGTAACTTTTGGTATCAATGATAGCCCTCTTGCAGGTAGAGATGGTAAAAAAGTTCAATCACGAGTTATTCGTGATCGTCTTTTGAAAGAAGCTGAATCAAATGTAGCAATTAAGGTTAGTGATACCCCTGGTGGTGAAGCATTTGAGGTAGCAGGTCGTGGCGAATTGCAAATGGGTGTTTTGATTGAAAACATGCGACGTGAAGGCTTTGAATTGTCAATATCTAGACCACAAGTTTTATTTAAAGAAGTTAATGGTCAACGAATGGAGCCAATTGAAGAGGCTACAATTGATGTTGATGATGAATATTCAGGAAAAGTTATTGAAAAATTAACTGGCGCAAGAAAAGGTGAGTTAATTGAAATGAAGCAGGTAGGTGCAGGTAAAACCAGAATTGTCGCGCATGTTCCAGCTAGAGGATTAATAGGATATCATGGTGAATTTTTGACTGATACTCGTGGTACTGGTGTTTTAAATAGAGTTTTCCATGATTGGGCTCCGTATAAAGGTGTTATGCCAGGGCGTCGATCTGGTGTATTAATATCGATGGAAAATGGACAATCCGTTTCATATGCTATTTTTAATTTAGAAGATCGGGGACGTTTCTTTATTGGTGCGCAGGAAGATGTATATCAAGGAATGATTTTAGCTGAGCATAATCGTGAAAACGACTTAGAGGTTAATCCTCTGAAAGGAAAGCAATTAACAAATGTACGTGCGTCAGGAACTGATGAAGCTGTTCGCCTTACAACTCCAATTAAGTTTTCTTTAGAAGAGGCAATTGCTTACATCGATGATGATGAGTTGGTTGAAGTAACTCCCAATGCTATTAGAATGAGAAAGAGATTTTTAGATCCACATGAAAGAAAACGCCAAGCAAAATCTGCAAAAGCTTAAATTCGTATCTAAAAAATCTATTAATAAATTTTGGCGATTTTTATCGCCAAGAGAATTTCACTATATTTAATACAAATATTAAATATATACATGTATTTTAACTTAGATTATTCTAAGATTATCCTTGTAACCTGAGATAATTGCTGTGAAAAGTTTTAAACTGTTTGGAGAGCTCAATGGATTTGAGTGATGTTGTGAAACAAAGTATAATAGACACAGCAACTTGCATGGCTGATGCTGCAAGGCCTATTGCTTTATCGTATTTTAGGACAGAATCTCAAGCAATTGAAAATAAGTTAATAAATGGTTTCGACCCAGTCACAATCGCGGATAAGGAAATAGAGCTTATATTTCGAAAGGTTTTATCTGAGCAACGCCCCGATGATGGAGTAATTGGGGAAGAATTTCCAAAAGTGCCAAGCCGCTCAGGCCTCACATGGATCCTTGATCCAATAGATGGAACCAGAGCTTTTATATCTGGTGCCCCAACATGGGGAATGTTAATTGGTGTCCATGATGGATCAAAAGCTGTATTTGGTGTTATAGATCAACCTTATACTGGCGAAAGATTTATTGGTGGATTTGGTCAATCTGAATTACAATCGCAAGGCAAAAAAACTAACATTAATGTTAGAGCATGTTCTAAGTTAAAAGATGCAACTTTATTTTCCACAATGCCACAGGTTGGTGATATTTCTGAAACTGAATTATTCAACCGAGTTGCGAGAGAATGTAAATTAACAAGATTTGGTTTAGACTGTTATGCTTATGCTTTATTGGCATTAGGGCAAATCGATTTGGTAATTGAAGCAGGTTTGAACATATATGATATTCAAGGACCATTGGCAGTTGTTGAAGCTGCTGGTGGCATTGTAACAAACTGGCAGGGTGAAACTGTAAACGAGGGTGGGCAAGTCATAGCTGCTGGTGATCCGGAAGTTCATGCAGCAGCTATAAAATTACTTAATAATTGAACTACTGAGAATTTAATTTTTTTGCAAAGTTGATAGCTGTTGAAATATCGCCTTCGATTTTTAGTTTTCCAGACATAAATGCTCCTGAAGCTTTGATAGATCCAGCCAGGATTCCTTCAAAAGTTTTCAAATCGGAAGTCATTGTACAATTTACATCAAAAGGTTCTGAAAATGCACCGTCTTGAGTGACGACAATAAAGCCTTCTTCAAGAATTTCAATTTTCAAAGCGTCTTCAAAAATATTATCTCTCAGTTTTTTGTTTATTTTTATCAAAGCATTTTCGATAACTTTACTCATTATAAATCCTTTGTTGTACATTGAGACTTTATTTTAAAAGATTTTGCGCTAATTATTTTCTTATGTTAAAATTTCATTTATTGCGAATATTATTTCGCCTATTAATTATATGCATCCTTTCTACATTTAGCCAGTTTGGTTTCAGTAGCAATGCATTTGCACAAAATACAAAAATTGATAATTTATTTATGAAATTACAAGATATAGAGAACAAAAATTATCAAGATATTGAAAAGGAAATATGGTCAGAGTGGCGGAAGTCAGGTTCACCTAAAAGTGACTTACTTTTAAAACGTGGAATGGACGCTATGTCCAAAGGAGACTATAATGCATCTATTGAGCATTTAACTGCTGCCATTGATTACACGCCTGAGTTTGCTGAGGCTTGGAATATGAGAGCTACTGTGTTTTTTCTAATGGATAATTACAACCAGTCTGTTTCTGACATTCAACAAACTTTAAAGCTGAATCCACGTCATTTTGGTGCATTAAGTGGATTGGGAATGATTTTTGAAAGATCTGGGCAGCCGAAACAAGCCCTAGAGGTTTACAAAAAGCTTCTAGAAGTGCATCCAAGGTCCATTAATGCAATCATGTCAGTCGATAGATTAATTAAATATCTTGAGGGCACTTCTCTTTAAGGCAAATTATGTCTCAAAACCAATCTCGTTTAGCGGCTATTCTGGGCCCAACAAATACGGGCAAAACATATTATGCCATTGAACGAATGTTGGCACGAAATTCAGGTGTTATTGGGTTACCACTACGTCTGTTGGCTAGAGAAGTTTATGATAAGGTAGTCGCTTTACGTGGATTAAACTCAGTTGCTTTAATTACAGGTGAAGAACGCATAGTGCCCAATAAGGCACGATATTGGGTTTGTACAGTTGAAGCTATGCCACAAGATATTGGAGCTGAATTTGTAGCAATTGATGAAATACAACTTTGTGGTGACCCTGAGCGGGGGCATGTATTTACGGATAGACTACTTAATATGCGTGGATCTGTGGAAACACTTTTTTTAGGTGCTGACACAATGCGTAAAGTTATTGGTCAGTTAATACCAAATGTTGAATTTATATTTCGATCAAGATTCTCAGATTTAGAGTATACAGGACCAAAGAAAACAAGCCGAATGCCTTCTAGGAGTGCAATTGTTGGATTTTCTGTTGATAATGTGTATGCAATTGCTGAATTGCTTCGTAGGCAAAAAGGTGGAGCGGCAGTAGTTATGGGAGCCTTGTCGCCGAGAACTCGCAATTCTCAGGTTGAGTTATATCAAAATGGTGATGTTGATTATTTAGTTGCAACTGATGCTATTGGAATGGGTCTAAATTTAGACATAAACCATGTTGCATTTTCTAGCCTCACTAAATTTGATGGTAGACGCATGAGATACCTAATGCCAAATGAGCTTGCACAAATTGCAGGTCGAGCTGGCAGGCACCTTAATTCTGGTACATTTGGTGTAACAGGAGACGCTCCTCAGCTTGATCAAGAAGTGGTTGATGCAATTGAAAATCATAAGTTTACACCCCTTAAAAAACTTCAATGGCGGAATTCACGTCTGGAATTTGGAACTACAAATTCATTAATTAATTCCTTAGATAAAATTTCTGAAAATAACCTGTTGATAAAAGCGCAACCCGCAGAAGATTTTCGCACATTGACTGCATTAGTTGATGACGCAGAAGTATCAGCTCGAGCTAGTGATGGGGCATCTGTGAAATTATTATGGGATACATGCGGTATCCCTGACTTCCGTGGGGTAAGTTTTACAGATCATACAAGTTTAGTATCAAGAATATTTAATTTTTTGCATGAAAATGGTGAAGTAAGTGAAAATTGGCTTGCACAAAAGATAGCAAATATTGATAAAACTGGTGGAGATATAGATACTATATCAAAAAGATTGGCTTTTATTCGGACCTGGACATACATTTGTCAAAGAAAAGGATGGGTTCAGAATGAAAGCTATTGGCGTGAAGAGACACGTGCAGTAGAAGACCGCTTATCTGATGCGCTTCATAACGCATTAACACAACGATTTATTGACCGGCGCACCTCATTGTTAATGCGCCGCTTGAAGCAAAAGGAGAGCCTTGTGGCTGAGGTTGATACAAAAGGTGAAGTAACCATCGAAGGTGAATTCGTTGGTAAGTTAAATGGATTTCGATTCCAAATGGATAAAGATGCAACTGCTGAAGAAAGCAAGACATTACGAGCAGCATCTATTCAGGCCCTTCAGCCAGAGTTTAATTTACGAGCAGATCGAATGTACAATGCCCCAGATACTGAATTTGAGTTTACCGAACAGGGTGGCCTTATGTGGGGAGAATATGGTGTGGGTAAGCTTATCAAAGGTGATGATATATTATCTCCTCGCATTGAAGTGTTTGTGGATGATGAGGCTGGAAATGAAGTCATAACTAAAGTGCAAAAACGACTTCGACACTTTATGGATCGAAAAATTAATTCAGCATTTGAGCCGTTGTTAGCTATGAGGGATGATGAGCTTGTTAATGGTATGGCCCGTGGATTGGCCTTTCGATTAGTTGAAAGCCTTGGAGTTATTCCAAGATCTGTTGTAGCTAAAGATGTTAAAGAATTAGACCAAGATGGGCGTGGACTATTACGCAAGCACGGTGTTCGTTTTGGGCAATATACATTATTTCAACAATTAATGTTAAAGCCTGCACCAACAAGATTAAGGCTTGTATTATGGTCTTTATTTGAAGAATTTGATGAATTTCCAGAAGCACCTCCAGCGGGATTGGTAACAATTCCAGAAACTAAAGGATCTCCAAAAGGATATTATCCTAGAGCGGGTTATCGTCTTGCAGGCGAAAGAGCAATTAGAATAGATATGCTGGAAAGACTTGCTGATTTAACAAGGATACAGGATGTAAAAGATGGTTTTGAAGCTAATTCTGATATGCTCTCAATTTCAGGTACAACCTTAGATCAATTTTCAAATATGATGGAAGGTCTGGGTTTCCTTGTTGAAAAAGGTCAGCGTGATAAAATAAAACCAGAACCGCAAGAAGGTCACGAACTAAAAACTCCTGAAACGGATGAAGACAGTGTTGAAACATTTTATATTTTTAAATGGGTTCCAAAATCTCGTCCAACGCGCAAAGAATTTATTCAAAAAGATAATAGTAAATCAAAGAAAAATAAAAAATCACAAGGTAATAAATTCAAAAAGCAATCATCCAAACCTATGAAAACTGAGAAATCATTAGATCCAGATAACCCATTTGCAGCACTAATGGCATTGAAAGGTAAATCCTAATTTCTGAAAGAATAGATAAATGGCTTTGGCAGGCTAGATTTATAAAATCTAGAAGCTTAAGTGCAAAATTAGTGCGAGACGGTAAGGTTCGATTAAATGGATCAAAAATTACAAAACCGTCAAGCAAAGTGGAAATAGGAGACAATTTAGTTTTTTCTACATCAGATTGGGTGCGAATAATTGAAGTTGTAAAAATGGGTGTACGTCGAGGACCAGCATCTGAAGCGCAAGAATTGTATTTAGATCATTCAGGACCCCGTCCCGTAAAGGAAAAAATACCCCAAAACCCAAAATATGAGGGAAAAGGGCGCCCAACTGGCAAATGGCGGCGAGCATTACATTCTTTTTCAAATAGCGGTCTTGATTGATTGGCCAACACCTCTTAATAGGCTGGTGATTATAATTTTTGGACATAATAAATGACATATATCGTCAATGATGCTTGTATTGCATGTAAATATACTGATTGTGTAGAAGTCTGCCCTGTAGATTGTTTCTATGAGGGTGAAAATATGTTGGTGATACACCCAGATGAATGTATTGATTGTGGTGTATGCGAACCTGAGTGCCCAGCAGACGCTATCTTGCCTGATACGGAACCTGATACTGAAAAATGGGTTGAGTTTAATCGAAAATATTCAGAAATATGGCCGGTTATCATTAGTCAAAAAACTCCATTACCAGATGCTGAAGCCCGTGATGGTGAAGAAGGTAAACTTGAAAAGTATTTCTCTGAAAAACCTGGAGAAGGTGGTTAAAAGAATCTAATTTTATTGTATTTAGAAATAATAATTAAGAAATATTATTCCAAATACATCTATAAACAATTGCTTTTTGCCTTCTAGTATTAGGGTGAAATTTATGTTAAACTAAAAAAGAATTAAGGAGCTTTTTGGATTAATATTTGCTTAAAATTTATAATTTTAATTCAGTATTCCCCCACATATTTAGGTTAACTTTATAAAACTTAAGTGATTATTAATATGTTCATGCTCTGTAGATAAAAGGATAGCTTATAATGGCTAAAGGAAAAAAATTTGGTGAATTTAGGTTAAATGATTTCGTTGTTTATCCGGCTCACGGTGTAGGCAAAATCATGACAGTTGAAACACAAGAAATTGCTGGAACACAAATGGAACTATTTGTGATTGCTTTTGATAAAGACAAGATGACGTTAAGGGTTCCAACCGCCAAAGCTACTGCTGTTGGCATGAGAAATTTGGCAAGCACAGAACTTGTTGAAAAAGCAATGAAAACACTTAAAGGTCGTGCGCGTGTTAAACGTGCTATGTGGTCTCGACGTGCGCAAGAGTATGAACAAAAAATAAACTCTGGGGATTTGATGTCTATTGCTGAAGTCGTTCGTGATTTACATAGAAATGATGAGGAAAGAGAGCAGTCATATTCTGAAAGACAATTGTATGAAGCAGCACTTGAGCGTTTAACACGCGAAGTTGCAGCCGTAGATGGAACTGATGAAGGTGTAGCCGGGGAAAAAGTTACAGACATACTCGTGGCGCGTGCATCTTAATATATAAAATATAAAGCTTTACTGTTTTTTGATGGTAGAGCTTATAAGGCTAAAGCTGCTGCCAATGTGGCCATTTCTGCAAATTTTTGAGAAGCACCTAATACATCCCCTGTTTGGCCGCCAATTTTTGCTTTTGCTACCACAAAAACTGGAAGTGCAAAAAACAAACCAATTAAAATCATAAGGAAACCAGATATTCCAAAGCATATTAATGCTATAATAAATGTTGTAATAATAGCTATATGAATAGAAATTAACTGTGGTTTTCCAACAGTTGCTGACAAGCCATTGTTTCTGGCATTGGGTACAAACCTCATTGCTATAACCATAGGCAATCTGCTAATTGCCCCAATGCCAGCAAGTGTCCAAATTGGGTTTTGTGAAATCAATAATTCGAATAATGACCATTGTGCTATTAAGAATAAAATCAACGTGCATGCTCCATAAACGCCAATAGAACTGTCTTTCATAATTTCCAATCGACGAACTGAGTTTTGACCACCCCAAAAGCCATCAGCACAATCAGCCAAACCGTCTTCGTGCATCCCTCCAGTAATAGCAATTAGTAGCAAAAGTGTTATAGCTGCACAGAAACCAGGAGAAAGACCCAATGAGCTGAGCGAAAGAAACATAATACCAGATAGAGCTCCAATTAATGCTCCAACTATTGGATAAGCCCATGTTGCATTTTTAGCTCTAATACCTGCACGAGAATGGTCTACAGGAACACTAATACGAGTTAATAAACTAATAGCAGCCCACAAATCGTGAGCTTCAATTAATGTATCTTTTTGATTGTCGTTCATTTGATAAATACTTCGTTAATAGGATTTTAACTTTTGTAAGATGGCGCTAAAAGGTACAAAAAATCAACAAAGAAATATATAACCATGAATGAAGCAAAATTTACGAACCTAAATGAATTCAAAGAAATATTACAATCTCAACCTATTGCGAATTCTGACATAAAAGATCGTGCATTTGAAAGAAACAGTCAACTGACTAAGCCTCCTGGTGCATTGGGGCGTTTAGAGGAACTTTCAATATGGTTTTCAAGTTGGCATGGAAATGAAGTTCCAACAATTACCTCGCCTCAAGTAGCTGTTTTTGCTGGAAATCATGGTGTTACCACTCAAGGAGTGTCTGCGTTCCCACAAGAAGTAACTGCACAAATGGTGTTGAATTTTGAATATGGGGGTGCAGCTATAAACCAAATGTGTAAAACATTTGACGCTAAGCTGGATGTTGTAGCTCTTGATCTTGATAGTCCAACAAATGATTTTACTTGTGAGGCAGCAATGTCTGAAGCTGAATGTATTGATGCCTTGAAAACAGGTTGGAATGCAGTTGATGAAAATACCGATTTATTTGTTGCGGGTGAAATGGGTATTGGGAATACTACTTCAGCAGCAGCGATTGCAAATGCTTTGTATGGTGGAGATGCGTCAGACTGGGTTGGTCGTGGCACTGGTATAGATAACGAAGGGTTAAAAAACAAATCTCTTGTTGTTGCAGCAGGTCTAGAAAAAAATGCTTCTGCAATAGGTAATGGTCTTGAAGCATTGAGATGTTTAGGTGGAAGAGAATTAGCTGCCATTGCTGGATCAATTGCAAGTGCAAGATCAAAATCTATACCGGTAATTTTAGATGGTTTTATTTGTACTGCTGCAGCCGCTTGTTTAGAAGCAACAGTCTCAGGGTCTTTAGATCATTGTGTTGCTGGTCATGAATCAAATGAGCAAGCTCATAAAGAGCTTTTGAAGCGTCTGCATAAGAAACCTTTACTTTCCCTTGGAATGAGGCTTGGTGAGGGTTCTGGAGCAACCATGGCAATTGGAGTCCTTAAAGCTGCAATTGCATGCCATTCAGGAATGGCTACTTTTGCTGAAGCAGGCGTTTCAGAAGATTAATCTCATGTCTTTATAATAGATAAACTAGTTTATTCATTAATTAGCACTAGTTATCTGATAATGATTAGGAGAGATAATATGGCTGACTTAGAAGTTTTATATAATTCGGAATGCCCAATATGTAACAGAGAAATTAACCATTATAAAAAGATATCAAAAAATAATATTAATTTTATACCAATTTCTACTGAAACATTAAAATCATGGTCTTTGAGTGAAGATCAAGCTGCAAAAAAACTTCATGCTAGATTAAATGGAAAACAAATAGATGGAGTGGACGCTTTCCTAGTTATTTGGGATAAGTTGCCATACTATCGGCTTCTCAGTAAAATTATAGCGATATGGCCAGTGAAAAATATTTCAAATTTATTATATTCAAAAATTTTGGCGCCTTTGCTTTTCAAGTTGCATAAATACAGAAATAAAATTTAAACAAGTCCAGAATGTTTTATTACTTATTCTAAATTTTTAGCTTCGTCTCTTAGTAGGAATTTTTGTATTTTACCTGTCGATGTTCTGGGAATACTTTTAATGACGAACTTTTTGGGAATTTTGTATGATGCAAGAAATTTTTTACACCAAGTCATTAATTCATTTTCATTAATTTTATGACCATCAATTATTTGCACAAATGCACAGGGTGTTTCTCCCCACTTTTCATCAGGCATGGCTACAACGGCTGCAATTTCTACTGAGCTATGGCTATATAAAACTTCTTCTATTTCAATGGATGAGATGTTTTCACCACCTGATATAATTATATCTTTTGATCGATCCTTTAGTTGTAAGTATCCATCCGCATGCATAACTCCCAGATCACCTGAATGAAACCAGCCACCATTAAATGCTTCTTTGGTTGCTTGAGGGTTTTTGAAATATCCTTTCATCACGACATTTCCTCTAAACATAACTTCTCCAAGAGACTTTCCATCTCTTGGAACTGGTTTCATAGTCTTGGGATCTAATACATCTAGCCCTTCTAATGGGAGGTATCGGACACCTTGACGAGATTTTAATTTTGCTTGATCTTCTACTGAAAGTTTAGACCAATTTTCTTGCCAATCATTTACAACAGCAGGGCCATAAGTTTCCGTTAATCCGTATAAATGTGTAACATTAAAACCAGATAAATTCATTTCAGTTAATATTTTTTCAGGCGGTGGAGCTGCAGCAGTTAAAAACTGTACAACATGGTCTAATTTACGTTTTTCAGATTGAAGAGCGTTAACAATAACTGACATTACTATAGGTGCGCCACAAAGGTGGGAAACCTTATGATCTGAAATTAAATGCCAGATTTTATCTGCTCGTACTTGTCTTAAGCATACATGGGTTCCAGAGATTGCCGACATTGTCCATGGAAAGCACCAACCGTTACAATGAAACATTGGTAAAGTCCAAAGATATACTGAATGTTTGGGCATCGACATAGTTAATGCATTTCCTTGGGCTAGCAAATAAGCCCCACGATGATGCGTGACGACACCTTTAGGGTCCCCGGTTGTTCCAGATGTGTAATTAATTGAAATAGCATCCCATTCGTTTTCAGGCATCATCCATTGGAATGCATCATCACCTTGTGAAATAAATTCTTCATAATTTATAGATTCAGTTTTTTCTTTTTTGCCTAAATATTCGATGTCATTATATTCAATTATTATTGGATTAATATCTATATTTTTAAGGGCTCCTTGAGCCAAAGCCATATATTCACTATCAACAATAAACACTTTAGTTTCAGCGTGATTTAGTTGAAACGAAATAGTGTTTGCATCAAGTCTTGTGTTTATTGAATGCAAGATTGCTCCAGACATTGGAACGCCATAATGCGCTTCAAGCATTGCTGGAGTATTTGGAAGTAGTACTGAAACAGTATCGCCACGCTTCACGCCAAGTTTATTTAGAGATGAGGCTAATTTGATAGAGCGTTGGTAAAGCTCTGAATAATTTTGACGTAAGTTCCCATGAATAATAGCGATTTGATCAGGAAAAACATTAGCAGCGCGTTCTAAAAAAGTCAGGGGCGTGAGCGGTTGGTAATTAGCTGGGTTTTGGTCAAGGTCTTTATTATATGGATTAGTCATTTTATTTAGTTATCTTTCCAAGCTGGAGCTCGTTTTTCTATGAATGCACTAATCCCTTCTTTTGCATCAATAGCTAACATATTTTCCACCATAATCTTGGATGCATATTGATATGCTTGTGGAAGACTCATGTCACATTGTGTGTAAAAAGCTTCTTTTCCTGTAGCTAAAGTTATACTTGATTTAGATGCAATTTTTTCAGCAAGTTTAGTCACTGTATCTTCAAGCATAATATTCTTTACTGATTGATTAATTAATCCAATATCTACAGCATGATCAGCTGATATCATTTCCCCAGTTAAAAGCATCTTCATCGCATGCTTTTTTGAAACGTTTCTTGATAATGCAACCATAGGAGTTGAACAGAAAAGTCCAATGTTTACTCCGGGAGTGCTAAATTTAGCATTATTATCTGCAATTGCTAAATCGCAACTTGCGACCAGTTGACATCCTGCAGCTGTAGCAACGCCTTCTACCTCTGCTATCACTGGTTTTGAACAGCTTGTTATATTCTGCATTAATGTGGAGCACATATTCATTATATAGGAAAAGAATTCTTCACCTCTATCTGAGTTTGATCTCGCTGATGTTAACTCTTTTAGGTCATGTCCAGCTGAAAAAGCTGGTCCATTTGAACTTAGGATAATAACTCTAATTGAAGCATCATTGCTTGCTTCAGAGAAGATTTTGTTAAGTGCTAAAAGCATTTTTTCAGATAATGCATTTCGCCTTTTTTGATCATCAAGTGTAATTCTTAGAATCCCATTTTCCTTAAGTTCAACTATAATAAAATCATATTCACCAGTTGCCCAAAACATAGCATTATTCCTTTAATTAAGAGTTAGCTGTTGATATTAACTGTAACACTATCAGCTAATGTGTTTGCAATAAAACAATAATTATGAGCTCGTTCGTGCATTTTCTTTAAATTTTCCTCATCTACAGAAAATCCCTCATCAAAAGTTACATCAGGGTGAAGATCAATTTGTGTTACTGACATTTGCCCTTTTGAGCTTTTTCCTAGGTGGGCAATAGCATGGTCACTGAAGCTTAAAACTGGCCATTTAGCCTTCGCTGAAAGAGCTAAGAATGTCATCATATGACAACTAGATAAAGCTGCGGCAAGTGCCTGCTCAGGATTCGTGTGCTCGATACTTCCCCCCCAATCTGGTGCTGCATCTACTATTACTTTATTTTGGTCATTATACATTATGCTATGAGAATTTGTATATTTTCCTGGAGCTAATTCGGCTTCTGATCTTTGCCAATATAACTTTATTGATAATTCATTCATATTTTTTTCCTAGACTGTACTCGAAGCAGTGATTTTTTTCTTTGGGTCATAAAAAGGTTTGTTAACTATTGTTGCTTCTTTAATGCCAGAGGGTGTTTCAATTTGAATCTTTGTATCAATTCCAGAATTTTCAATTGATATCATGGCTAATGCGATATTTTTTTCTAATCGAGGTGAATAAACTGCTGAAGTGACTTTACCAATAACTTTGTTGTTTTTAATGATTTTCCAGAAAGTAGTGTTTGGCCCTTTAAGGGGTTCACAATCTATCATGAGGCCAACTTGCTTTCTTGTTACTCCATTGGCCTTTATTTTACTTAAAGCTTTGTGACCAATAAATTTCCTACCACTGTCTAGGTCAACCAATCTATCCAAGCCAAGTTCATAGGGGTTTGTTAAAATATCCATATCAGCATGATAAGAAAGCATACCACCTTCAATGCGCCTGATTGATGATGTATGGCCAGGGCTGAGATTAAACTCTTTACCTGCTGACATTATTGTATTCCAAAGCTCAGTTCCACGCGAACCATCTTGCAAGTAAATTTCATATCCTAACTCACTAGACCAGCCAGTTCTTGAAACTACTAAATCAATTCCATTTAAAGTTAGGTGTTCTAACCAATAGTATTTTAGATCTTTAATGCCATCCCCAAAAAGTTTTTGCATTATTTTTCCAGATTTGGGGCCTTGCAATTGTAATGGGGAAACATCTGGTTCGTGTATTGTAACATCTAAGCCGGAATTTATAGCTACACCCTGTGCCCAAAATAGAATGTCGCTGTCAGCTAAAGAAATCCAAAACTTGTTTTCTTCAAGACGCAATAAAACTGGATCATTTAATATACCACCTTCAGCGTTTGTAATGATAATATATTTGCACTGACCAACAGCTAATTTAGATAAATCACGAGGTGTAAGGAGCTGAACAAATTCCGCAGCATCAGGCCCGTTTATTTCAACCTGCCTTTCTACAGCAACATCACATAAAATTGCATCATTCACTAAATTCCAAAAATTTTGTTCTGGATCTCCAAAGTCACGTGGTATGTACATGTGATTATAAACTGAAAAATCTTTAGCACCCCAACTAACTGTTGCGTCAAAGTAAGGCGATTTTCGTATTTGTGTTCCAAACCCAAAGTTTTTTTTGTTTTCTGAAGATTGCATTTATTTACTCACGAATTGTTGTATTGAGAGTAAAGTTATATTTGATAATCATTAAAAGGTTGTACTAAATTATTTTTAAAAATAGTCCAATCAGACTAAATATTTAACTTTTTAATAATTATTTATTTATTGGTATCAATTTTGATAAATTAGGATGAGATGATTTGATCTCTTTTGTAACTATATAGGTCATATATTTGTCTATTTTTAAATCATTTGAAATCATTTCATTCATTAATTCTTGAAAACTTTTTAAATCTGGTGTGATCACTTTTATTATATAATCAGTCCCACCTCCAGTCGATATGCACTCTGTTATTTCATCTAAATCTTTTATATATTTTTCAAAGTTGTCGAAGTCAGTTTTTCTATGATTTGATAAAGATATAGTAACAATTACATTTGTTACATCGACAAAATTCTTTAATGAAATGTTTGCTGAGTAACTATCAATGAAGCCTGATTTTTTTAATTTGCCTAAACGAATCCAGCAAGGTGTGGCGGACAGATTCACAACTTCAGCTAATTTGGTTTTACTAAGATTACCATGATGCTGTAATGCACTTAGAATTCTAATATCTGTTGCATCTAATGGAATATTTTTCATATTGGAGCTCATGAGGTAATGATTTTAGAAATTTAAAAAACTTTAAGTATAAAATATAAATATGCAAATTATTTTATAATTCTTCCCTTAAATATAACTATACCTAGAAAGAATAGATGTTATAAAAACAAAAATGCGAAAGTAGTAAAATATATGAAGAATAATATTGCGGTTATTGGTCTTGGATCAATGGGGTATGGAATTGCTAGTTCTTGTTTGCGAAGTGGCCATTTAGTATGGGGATTGGATACTAATATTGATCAAGTGACTAAGTTTTGCAAATTAGGTGGACAAAATAGTAGCTTAAATACAGTAATAAATGATATTGATGTAGTTTTAGTGGTGGTGCTTAATTCCACTCAGACAGAAACTGTACTTTTTGGTGAAGAAGGTGTTGTAAAAAAATTACGATCAGGATCAGTTGTAATTTCATGTGCAACAGTTGCACCAAATTTTGCAAAAGATATGGAAAAAAGGTGCAAAGAGTTTGGGGTTCTTTACCTAGATGCACCAATTTCTGGAGGATCAGTAAAAGCTGCAAATGGTCAATTATCAATTATGGCATCTGGTACGAAAGAGGCATTCGAAGCTGCTTCTGCTGCTTTAAAAAGTATATCTGAAACTGTTTTTGAATTGGGTGATGAGGCCGGTGCAGGAAGTTCAATGAAAGCTGTTAATCAGTTATTGGCTGGAGTCCATATTGCTGTAATGGCCGAAGCATTAACTTTTGGAATTTCTCAGGGAATATCTCCTGAAAAATTTATTGAAACTATAAGTAAATGTGCTGGAACAAGCTGGATGTTAGAAAATCGTGCGCCACATATTGCTGATGGTGATTATGAGCCCCGTAGCTCAATTAACATTTGGCCAAAAGATTTAGGAATTGTTCTTGATGTAGCTAAAGATGCCAAGTTTAATGCTCCAATAACAAAAGTAGCATTAGATCAATTCTCAGCAGCTGTAGATATGGGATTAGGTTTTGAGGATGATGCCGCAGTTGCAAAAGTTTACGCAAAATCAGCAAAAATATCATTGCCCCAAAAAACATGATATTTATATTCTTTAGTTACATGGGATCTGATTATTTATGACAACATTTTTAGGATGTATTGCTGATGACTTTACTGGTGCAACAGATTTAGCAAGTATGCTGGCTAGATCAGGCGTAAATGTTTCTCTTCGAATAGGTGTACCACTATCAACACCTGAGAACACTGCTGAAATTGAAGTCATAGCACTGAAAACAAGATCGATTTCAGCTTCTAAAGCTATTGAGGAGTCATTATCTGCACTTAAATGGTTAAAGGAGGCTGGTGCTAAAAAGTACTTTTTTAAATATTGTTCAACATTTGACAGTACAGCAGAAGGCAATATTGGGCCTGTTTCTGAAGCTTTGATGAATGAATTGAAAGTTGATCAAACAATCTATTGCCCTGCATTTCCTGAGAATGGAAGATCAATTTATATGGGAAATCTTTTCGTTGGCCAAAAACTTTTATCTGAGAGTTCTATGAAAGATCATCCATTAACGCCCATGAATGATAGTAATCTGATGCGACTTTTATCAGCTCAGGTTTCCAGACGAGTTGGTCTGGCTGATCGAATAGTTGTTAATAGTGGTGTAAATTCTCTAAAAGAAAAATTAATTTCACTCAAAGAAAATGATGTGCCTCATGTTATAGTTGATGCAGTTGCTGACACTGATTTGGATACAATTGCAAGTGCGTGTCAGGATATGGACTTTATTACTGGTGGTTCTGCATTGGCAATGCCATTGGCAGAATTTTATAAGGCATCAGGAAAAATATCTGCAAATGATAATTCATTTATGAATAAAAAATTAAATACTGGAAGTATAATTCTATCAGGAAGTTGTTCAGAGATGACAATTATTCAGGTGAAAAATTTCATCCAGCGTGGTGCAGCTGCATTTCAATTAGATCCAATTGATTTGGCGGAAAATGGAGTAAAAAAAGTATTAGATTGGTTGAGTTCACAAGATTTTACAAAAAATATAATAATATATGCTACTTCTGATCCTGATACCGTAAAGAAAGTTCAAGCCGAACTCGGTGTAGATATGGCAGGAAAGATTGTTGAGCAGGGACTATCAGAATGTGCGATTGCAGCTAGAGAATTAGGGATAAAGAATTTTATTATTGCAGGGGGTGAAACTTCAGGCGCAATTACAAAAGCTTTAAATGTCAGGCAACTTGATATAGGAATTGAAATTGCACCAGGCGTGCCGTGGACTTTTTCTGGGAAAAGAAATAACCAAATAGCCTTATCTCTAAAGTCTGGTAATTTTGGTAGTGAAGAATTTTTTACTGAGGCCTTAAATAAATTGGAAAATTTATGAACGATGAAAATATACTACGTGAGAAGATTTGTTTGTTGGCCAAGTCAATGTATGACCGTGGGCTTACTGGAGGAAGCACAGGGAATATTTCTTCACGAACCTCAGATGGTGGACTTCTATTAAGCCCAACGGGAACAAGTTTTGGTCGTTTAGATCCAGGACGCCTTAGTAGATTTGATGTTAATGGGAACTTTATGTCAGGAGATTTACCCACTAAAGAAATGCCACTTCATATGGCATTTTATGAAACAAGAAGTAGTGCGGGTGCTGTCGTCCACCTTCACTCATGCCATTCGGTTGCATTGTCTCTTATGCCTGATGTCGATGAAAATGATTTTTTACCACATTTAACGCCATATTCTATTATGAAACTTGGGCGTGTTAAGTTGTTGCCATTCTATTTGCCAGGTGATCCTGAAATGGGCAATGCAGTTAGGGGTTTGTCAGGAAAACGTTCTGCAGTGATGCTTGCTAATCATGGTCCTGTTGTCGCAGCAAAAGATATTGAAGCCGCATGTAATGCTATTGAAGAGTTGGAAGATACGGCCAGGCTAGCAATGATTACTAGAGGAATGAATGCAAAACATTTAACTTCTTCACAGGTAAAATCGATAGTAAAAAAATTTGATGTGGAGTGGAAATCATAAAATTTTCAGCGAATCTTGGGTTCCTATGGGCCGAATTAGAATTACCTGATGCTATTTTAGCTGCCAAAGCTGCTGGTTTTGATGCTGTTGAATGCCACTGGCCATACGATACAGATCCAAAAGCTGTTTATGAAGCACTTCAAAAAACAAACTTAACTATGATTGGCTTAAATACTCAAAGAGGCAATACAGAACTTGGTGAAAATGGTATAAGTGCTTTACCTGGCAGGGAAGATGAAGCTAGAGCTGCCATAGATGAAGCAATTTCATATGCTACAAAAATTAAAGCAAAAAACATTCATGTAATGGCTGGAATTTCAGCTGGTGAGGAAGCGGAAAAAGTATTTCTAAAAAATTTGAATTATGCTTGTAGCAAAGCAATCAGTTATGACATTACAATTTTAATTGAACCCTTAAATAAATATGATGCACCTGGATATTTTTTGAATACAACGCACCAAGCATTAGAAATAATTAAAAAAATTGATTATCCCAACCTGAAACTTATGTTTGATTGTTATCATGTGCAATTAATGGAAGGGAATATTGTTAATAAGCTCAATAGTATGATGCCATTTATTGGGCACATCCAATTTGCTTCTGTTCCGGATCGAGGGGAACCAGAAAGTGGTGAGTTGTCATATGATTTTATTTTTAAAACAATCCAACAATTGAATTATAAGGGCCCGATTGGTGCTGAATATAAACCAATGGGTGATACTAACTTATCTTTAGGCTGGATGAAATAGTCGTACAATATCTCAATATGATAATACTAATGTTTGCATAATAAAAGAATAATAGATCTCAACATAAACTAAACATGTATTAGTTATATCATATTTTACATGTAATATACACTTTCTATTATATTCTAAATTTCATATATATTGGACAAATAAATAATTTTGAAATATAAAGTCTTAAGAAGAGATCAATATGAGTAGTTTATGAAATCAAATTTTGTTAAAAAAATAATACTACTGAAGCAAATGCTAGATGACATGGAGCAAGATGTTGGCCTAACATCTTTGTCAGGTGTAGAAAAAAATGTCTATTTGGCTGCACAAGATATGAAGTCAAATAATGGATTAGTAGAAACAAAACAAATCCTTGATCACAGGTTTACTCAAAAAATGTCCCGGCCTACATTTTTTAGAGCCTTAAAGTCGATTGAAAGCAAAGGATTGCTTGCTCATTCAAATGGCAAGAAAGTTGGTTTATTTTTAGTGGTAAAATAATAATGATTTAAGATTTCTTGTCGTTTTCTGCAAAATTTTTAATTATCAACTATACCGTTTATATAATCTCAAATTTTTAATTGCTTTGTAAAAGTAGTAGAATATTTATCATAATCGATATGTTTATACATTTAAATTCATTGTAATTCTTCTGCTCATCTTTAATAATTTATTTAGAAGTTATATTACAATTTCAAAGTTCTAACTTTTATTAGCATAAAAACATTAATAGATTTGAGTAAATATGTCAGAATTTATATTGCACCATTACTGGCCCTCACCTTTTGCACATAAAATACGACTTGCATTTGGACTTGCGGAAGTTGAATGGAATTCAGTAGAAATCCCTAGAATTCCACCAAAACCTAATCTCATACCATTAACTGCAGGATACAGACGAACCCCTGTTTTACAGATTGGTGCAGATGTTTATTGTGATACGCAAAATATTGTATGTGCAATTGGAAATAAAGGTTATGGTGAAAAGTTATTTCCAGAAAATTGTATGACTAAAGCATTAGTGTTTTCCTCATGGATAGATGAAACCGTCTTTGAACTTGCCGCTCGGATTGTTATTACAAATTCAATAATAACTGCTCCAAAAGAATTTATTCAGGACCGAGGTGACTTATATTTTGGAAAAAGTTGGAGCCAAGAAAAGCTCTACACTGACCTTCCAAGTGTAATATTACAATTTGAGTCTAAATTAAAATTGATCGACGATATCTTAAAAGATAGTAAAAACATAATATCTAATGGGCTCTCTTATGCCGATATTTCTGTTGGTTATTTATTATGGTTTATAAGAGGTAGATGGAAAAATGGACCAAATATACTGAGTAAATACAAAAATTTATTAAGATTGGAGGCTGATATTAATCGTTTAAATGATAAACACGTTTACAAAGATATGAGTGATGTTGAAGCATTAAAATTTGCATATGAGAGTACTCCAACGTCACGTGTTGGTATAAATAGTAATATAAGTACAGATTTAAAAGTTAATCATAATGTAAAAATTAAACCTGCCGGGGAATCATCAGATCCAACAGTTTCAGGAAATTTGAGATATTTGGACAGTTCGTCTATTGCTATTGATCACCATTCAGATGAAACTGGAAATATAGCTATTCATTTTCCTGTATCTGGCTATGAAATATTAAAAAGTGGATAAGATCTAAAAAAATTATTTATACTTAAACACACTTCTAAAGGATTAAGAAATGTCTATGTCCGGAGCTCCAAAAGAGAAAACTGATCAAGCTTTAATTGATGAATTTTTAAAAAAAGGTGGCAAAATAACAAAAGGTAAGACTAAGCCTATGAAGCATGAATTGGGCTTAAGTAATAATGTATGGAATAATCCATTAACAAAAGACGAAAAAAAATCTTTAAAAAAGTAGGTTTTGACAACTTCATAAGTTTCTTGATTTATAAAATAAGTTCTACATAATGAATACAACGTGTCTACTTGTTATTCGTAAAGAGTTATATCCATGCTCATAGTAGGCACGTTTTCGCTTTAAATCGGGACAAGTAATGCATTTATTTTACAAAGTTAAATTATATAAGCATATTTAATTCAACGCACTTAAGTCACTCCACTGCTTGAGTGCGTCAGGTATCAAATTTATATCTCTGATTTTATCTCATTATTTCTAATGTATTTCAGTACTAATGTACTGCCATTAATTATTAGTCTGGAGGCGAGTACCGGAATCGAACCGGTGTACACGGATTTGCAATCCGCTGCGTCACCACTCCGCCAACTCGCCGCCTGATGTGGTATAAAGCGCTATACCAACGAGAGATATGTGGTGCAAGATGAAACGTAGAGTTTTGTTAAGCTTTTAATATCTAAAAGATGAATTTTCTGGTTAACTGCAATCTTATTATCATATAAGCATATTAGATTGCAAAAATGAGAAACAAAGATGGTAAAATCTATAATGATACAAGGTGCTGGCTCTAACGTTGGCAAATCAATGATTGTTGCAGGCCTATGTAGAGCTTTTACAAATAGAGGTCTGAAAGTTTTACCATTCAAACCACAAAATATGTCAAACAATGCTTCTGTAACCACAGATGGTGGAGAAATAGGAAGAGCTCAAGCCATGCAAGCAATGGCATGTGGTGTGAGTCCAGTAATTGATATGAACCCTGTATTACTAAAACCTGAATCGGATATTGGTTCACAAGTCATAGTTCAAGGCCAAAGACTAACTACTGTCAAAGCAAGAGATTATGCACAGTTAAAATCGACATTAATGCCACGCGTTATGGAAAGCTTTAACAAATTATCTGAAAAAGCCGATTTGATTATAGTTGAAGGAGCAGGCAGCCCTGCAGAAACAAATCTACGTGCTGGTGATATTGCTAATATGGGATTTGCACAAGCTGCAAACATTCCAGTTTTATTGGTTGGTGATATCGATAGAGGAGGTGTCATTGCGCAATTGGTTGGAACACATTCAATTCTAGACGCTGATGATTTATCAAGAATAAAAGGCTTTATGATTAATAAGTTCAGAGGTGATGTAACATTGTTTGATGGAGGATTAACGGAGATAATAAAACATACTAAGTGGACATCTTTGGGGGTTTTGCCATGGTTTACAGGTGCATCATATTTACCTGCTGAAGATGCATCAGACATAAAACCAAAATCTCTGGGATCTGGATTTAAAATTGTAGTACCAAAATTTTCGCGAATAGCAAATTTTGATGATTTAGATCCCCTTTCGGCTGATCCTAATATATCTGTAGAGATAATTTCTGCAGGTCAACCATTACCACTTGATGCAGATCTTATTCTTTTACCAGGAACAAAATCAACAATTGGTGATTTGAAATTTTTCAGGGATCAGGGTTGGGATATTGATTTGGCAGCGCACGTAAGGGCTGGTGGTCAGGTTTTAGGCATTTGTGGTGGATATCAAATGTTAGGTCAAGAAATAGTAGATATTGAAGGTATAGAGGGCGCCCCAGGAAGATATCAGGGACTGGGATATTTGAATGTGGTAACAGAAATGCATGCAGAAAAAAAATTAGCTTTCGTTTCTGGGATTGACTTAATTTCAGGATCAAAAATTGAGGGGTATGAGATTCATATTGGCCAAACAAGTGGAACTGATTGTAATAATAATTGGTTGGTAATTGATAATAATAAATCTGGAGCATCCTCAAAAGATGGTAAAATCCAAGGGTGTTATATCCATGGTCTTTTTTCTTCTGATGAATTTAGAAAAAATTATTTAGAACGTATTGGTGCAATCAATATTAAAAGCGAATATTCTGCAAAAGTTGAGAAAACTTTAGAAGACCTTGCAAAGCATATTGAGAAAAACTGTGATTTAGATGAGATATTAAAGATCGCATCAGATAAATAATTTTATCTATTTTGCAATTTTTCTAAAATCTTAATCCTTGCTTTACCCAAAGGTGAAGCGTTTAAAACTTTATCATAATCAATTGTAGAATTGTGTCTTTGAATTTCTAAATTCAAATTCGATGGCGTCAGTTGCCCCATTTCTGAGAGAACATTATAAGCTTGGACTTGTTCATCACGAAGTGCTGAAACTAAATTTGATCGCGCCGATAGTAGTTCTTGCTCAGCATCTAAAACATCCAAGGTAGTTCGAGATCCTAAATTAGATTCTTCACGAATACCTTCAAAAGCTATTTTAGATGCTTCAATTTGAGCTTCACTTGCTTTAATTGCCGCAACTGCTGCTAACCACGATGAATGATATAGCTGAAGATTTGATTTAGTTGTTAGTAATGCATTATCTAGGGCATACTTACTTATATTTTTATCATTAATTGCAGCGCGTCGTTTGCTTCTTAAATCTCCACCTTTGTATAATGGAATAGTTGCTTGTATCGTCGCTCCAGTAGAAGAAGTAATCGTTGAACCAGTTTTCGTTGATATGCTACCTGTAATTGTTGGGCCACCAATTCTTCTTGAAGCGCTAACTTTAAGTTCAGCTACTTTAAGCTGAAGTTTGGCAGAAAGTATTCGTGGGTGGTTTTCCATTGCTATTTCTTCAGCTCTGGAAAATATAATGGGTATATTTGGGTGCTCTGGAGGAGTAGCTAAATCACCATGGTTTTCACCGACTATTAACAGATAAGAAGCGCTTTTACCTGAGAGGATTGCTTTTCGTTGTTCAACATTACTCACAGCAAGTGCAAGTCTAGCTTCAGTTTGGCTTACATCTGTTCGGGTTACTTCACCAACTTCAAAACGATTTTTTGCAGCTCTTAATTGTTCCTTGATAACTTTTATATTACTTTTTGCTAAATCTAAATTTGCTTGAGCCTGTCGTAAGTCCATAAATATTGTGATGGCTTTAAGCAAATTATCTTGTTCAGCTTTAATTAACAATTCTCTCTCAGCTAATATGGAATATTTTGCTGCGTCAATTAAGTTAAAAGATTTACCTCCATCATATAATAATTGACTGATGGTTAAATTGGCAGAATTTGCATTATTGTCATCTAAATTTTGCGATAATGTTGCGCTTAAACTTGGTTTTATTAAAGATTTTTGTTGAACTAAGTTTTCATTAAACTTGAGAATTTTTTCTCTTTGCTGAGCAATATAAAAATTATTTTTATAGGTAGATTCGAGTGAAGATTTAAGGCTAGTTTCATTCGCATGGCCGGGTAAGGCAATTAAATGAATTATTATAAAACTAAATATAAATCTAAACATAGGAACCCTTGTTGTATTTCGTCTATATCTATCTTTATTTAAAATTAAATCAAACAAAAGTGAATGACTTTGACTCAGAAAAATCTTTGATTATAGGCGCTGTAGCATCAAATTCTGAACGCCATGTAATATCTGACCCCCTTTTTATGCCTAAAAAGCATTGTCCCATTGCCCCATCGGTAAATATTGAAATAATTCTACCGCCATCTTTTAATTGATCTTTCAAATTTTTAGATATTTTTTGTACACCACCTTGAATTATGATCACATCATAGAGGCCATGTTTTTCATCTCCATCATAGAGATTTCCTGATATGACTATTGCATTATCAACACCTTCGTCTTCAAGAGCTTTTCGGGCAAATTCTGCCATATCAATATTGGATTCCAAAGCTACAACAGCTTGGGCTAATTTTGCGATTACCGCTGTGGAATATCCTGTGCTACAACCAACGTCTAATACTAGCTCCTCTGACCGTATAGATACAGCATCTAGCATTTTTGCAAATATTCTGGGATCTAATATTACACGATTGTCTGGAAGTGTTATATGTTCACCTATATAAGCAACAGATTGCTTTTCCAGTGGTACATACTTTTCTTTTGGTGTTTTTAATAACGCATCAATAATTGGGTATTTGGTTACATCAGATGGCCTTACCTGACAATCAACCATAGCTTCGCGTGCTGTTTGAAAATTAGTCATTAGTGATATCTACTTATAAATGAATAAACTTATTTATCCTGTTTTGGCATAGCTAAATTGGATGGGCAATAGCGTGTTGCGAATCTTGTAAATATAATACGAAAATATTAATTTATCTATAATAATGAGCAGCAAAAAATTTACCTTTAGATAAAAATTTAGAATACAAATAACTAATATTTTGGTATTCTTTAAGCCCTGGATATTTGTCATGAATCTTAATTCAACTTAAAGATGCATTTTATTAAAAAATCTAAACTACTGATAATTATGTTTTATTTTTAATTTAACTTTTCAAAATTAAAACTTTTAAAAAAATATACTATTGAAATTATGTGTGCAAAAACATTGTATACAAGAATGTATAATTAAAATACAAAAATATTTTTTAAACTGGTAAATATAGTTGACCAATTTAGCACACATGCTAATATAATTATATGTTAATTATTTTTAATTAGTTAATTAATTATAGATTTTTGATAACATTGTTAACAATTGTTAAAATGCAAAATTTATTTTGCCAATAACAATTATTTCACATCCTTGGGAGGGGAATATGACAGATAAATTAAACCGTAGAAAATTTCTGCGTGGTACTGCAGTAGCTGGCGCAGCTACTCTTGCTACACCAGCAATTGCTGATGGTCACGCAACTACTTTAAAAATGCAAGCTGCATGGGGTGGTGGGATATTCCTAGAGAATGCTCAGTCTTATGTAGATCGCGTTCACGCAATGGCAGGCAATTCATTGAAGATTGACTTATTAGCAGTTAATTCAGTTGTTAAAACGTCACAAATGCAAGATGCTGTACACCGTGGTGTTCTAGATGCATGTCACTATGTGCCAGCATATTGGTATTCAAAGTCAAAAACAGCTTCACTATTTGGTACTGGTCCATGTTTTGGCTGGTCATCACAAGAAGTGCTTGGCTGGGTAAACTATGGCGGGGGTCAGGAACTGTTTGATGAATTGATGGGTGATCTAGGTTTGAACCTTGTTTCATTTTTCAACTCTCCAATGCCAGCGCAGCCATTAGGATGGTTTAAAGAAGAGATAAAGAGTGCTTCTCAAATGGAGGGCTTGAAATACCGAACAGTCGGCTTGGCTGCTGACGTATTGCTAGAAATGGGAATGTCTGTTGTTCAATTGCCAGGTGGTGAAATTCAGCCAGCAATGAAATCAGGATTAATTGATGCGGCTGAATACAATAACCCGACATCAGATCGTGATTTTGGTATGCAGGATGTATCAAAAGATTATCACTTAGCATCATTCCACCAGTCTCAGGAATTCTTTGAAGTTTCATTCAACAAGAAGAAATTTAATAAGTTGCCAGAAGAACTTCAGGCGATACTGAAATATGCTTCTGAAGCTGAAAACTCAAACTTCTATTGGAATAACACAAAAAGATATTCTGATGATCTTGAGAAATTACAGTCTGAGCACGGTGTAAATGTTCACAGAACACCTGATAGTGTTATGCAGGCACAATTAGAAGCTTGGGATGTTGTGACTGACAGAATTGCTGGTGAAGACGCGTTCTTTGCTAAGGTTATTGAAAGTCAAAAAGCATATGCTAAAAATGTTATGGGTTATTTAAATCTTAACCAACCTGATTACAAATTAGCTTACAAGCATTATTTTGGTTAATTAGTATATAAATGAGGGCCAGTTTGGCCCTCATTTTTTTTATTACAAGGAGAAGATATTTGCTCAAAGTTGTTCATGGAATTGAAGGCCTTAGTATTTGGGTTGGTAGAGCATTTGGTTGGTGTATTTTGATTTTAACACTCTCCGTGTCTTATGAAGTCTTTATGCGTTATGTGTTAAATTCACCCACAGTCTGGGCTTTTGACATGATGATACAAATGTATGGAGCGTTATTCTTAATGGCTGGCCCATATGCTCTCGCCCAAGACACTCACGTAAGAGGGGATGTTTTGTACAGATTATTTTCTAAAAAATGGCAGGCTAGATTAGATTTTCTTTTATATCTTTTATTTTTCTTTCCAGGAATTTTAGCTTTATTTTGGTACGGCTGGGAAATCGCATCTGATAGTTGGAGATATAAAGAGGTAAGCTGGAACAGCCCTGCAAGAATTCAAATCTACTTTTTCAAAACATTGATACCATTAGCTGGTGCTTTGATGTTACTTCAAGGGGTTGCAGAGCTCATCAGGTGTTGGTCAGCTATGAAAACTGGTGTGTGGATGGAAAGACTTGATGACGTACGAGAAACTGAAGATATGTTAACAGATTGAACCTCTAAAACTACACCTAACTCTTAAGTTTGATAACTTATTTTAAGCATTTACGAAAGTTACTAAAATGACAAATCCAGAAGTTGCAATACTAATGCTATGCATGTTTATCATGTTAGTTTTGTTAGGGTTTCCTATTGCATTTACACTAATCGCAATGGGAGTAGGTTTTGGTTATTATGCCTATTACGATGGCCCACCAGAAATATTTTCTGAAATATTTGATAATAATATATTCTATTTGCTCAACCAGAATACTTATTCTGTCATGGAAAATGATACACTAGTCGCAATACCACTTTTCCTATTTATGGGATATGTTGTTGAACGTGCAAATATTGTTAACAGATTATTCTTTTCTCTCTACATGGCAGCTAGAAACCTTCCGGGGTCGCTTGCCATTGCTGCACTCATAACCTGTGCAGTATTTTCAACTGCTTCTGGCATTGTTGGTGCAGTTGTAACGTTAATGGGTCTTCTAGCATATCCTGCAATGGCAAATGCAAATTACAATAAAAGCTTTGCATCAGGAGTTATTTGTGCTGGTGGAACACTTGGAATTCTCATTCCACCTTCAATAATGTTGATAGTTTATGCGGCAATAGGTAATCTTTCCCCATTACGTCTATATGCAGCGGCAGTCTTTCCGGGCTTATTACTTGCTGGATTTTATATAGTCTATGTTATTATGAGAGTATGGTGGAACCCATCAATTGCGCCAAAACCTAGCATGGATGACGTGCCTCCTAAACGTCAGATTTATTGGGATTTATTAGTTTCTTTTGTTCCACTAACTTTATTGATTACAGTCGTACTTGGCTCAATTCTTGGTGGATTAGCTACACCCGCTGAAGCTGCAGCCATGGGTGCTCTGGGGGGTATTATACTCGCTGTATGTTATAGATCGATGACATGGGAAAAGCTCAAAGAGAGTGTGTTCTTGACTGCTAAAGCAACTGCTATGGTCTGTTGGTTATTTGTAGGGTCATGGACTTTTGCTTCTGTTTTTTCATATCTAGGTGGTCATGACTTAATTTCACATTGGGTCATTGGTATGGATTTAACTACAATTCAGTTCTTGATTTTAGCGCAGCTGATTATTTTTATTCTTGGTTGGCCGCTAGAATGGTCAGAAATATTGATTATATTTGTTCCAATTTTTCTTCCATTGTTAGAACCTTTTGGAGTGAATCCTTACTTCTTCGCAATGTTGGTAGCACTAAATTTACAAACCTCCTTTCTGACGCCACCAATGGCTATGTCTGCATATTATTTAAAAGGTGTTTTGAAAAATCAAATTGAACTGATTGATATATTTAAAGGTATTATGCCATATCTTGGTATTGTCATCTTCACTATGGTTCTCATGTACATTTATCCTGGAATTGCTTTATGGTTCCCAGACTATTTATTTGGTGAATACATCCCATGATTAAAGAGCCTAACACTTTAACTGCGATGGAGGCAGCAGCCTCCATTTCTTCAGGCTCTTTAAGTTCTGTTGATTTAGTTCAGTCTTGTTTAGATCAAATATCCAAAACTGATGATCAAATTAAAGCATGGGAATATATTGATGGCGAGAATGCCCTTGAACAAGCTGCTGAATGTGATCGAATTCGTAGACATGGAAAATCAACAGGGCCGCTCCATGGTGTGCCTGTTGGTCTAAAAGATATAATAGATACAGTGGATATGCCAACTCAGCTAGGTACTTCTGTATTTGAAGGCCGTCAAACTACAAAAGATGCTAGAATAGTTGAAAGATTACGTGAATCTGGTGCTGTAATAATGGGTAAAACTGTTACTACTGAATTGGCATTTTTGCACCCAAGTAAGACACGTAACCCTCATGATTTAGACAGAACACCTGGTGGATCCTCAAGTGGATCAGCTGCTGCTGTAGCAGCAAACCATGTTCCAATCACCGTAGGCACACAAACCAACGGTTCTGTAATTCGGCCAGCTTCATTTTGTGGAACATATGGCTTTAAACCTACCGCAGGTATTATTCCGAGATCAGGCATACTCAAAACCTCTGAAACCTTAGACCAAGTTGGATGTTTTGGACGCTCACTATCAGATATTGCTTTATTAAGTGATGTCTTAGGTGCTTATGACCAGAATGATATAAATAGTTTTTCTAGGCCGCGACCTAAAATGTTAGAAGGAGCACTATCAGAACCTCCTGTAACACCAAATCTTGCCTGGCTGGATTTACCTTTTTATGACCGATTAGCTTCAGATACACGTGAAGGATTGGATGCAATAAATGATATATTGGGTGATCAGCTTGGCAAAATGACTGCTGCTGATCAACTATCAAACCTGGTTGCTGTTCAAGCAAGAATACATGAATATGAAATTTGCAAACATCAAAAGGATGCATTTGATCAGAATTGGGATGGTTTAAGCGATACCTTAAAAGCAGTGATTAAACGTGCTCGTCAAATTAGCTCAGACGAATATGCTGATGCAATTGCGGTAAAGCTTTCTGCACAAGATTTCTTTGCTGATTTTTTCACAGAATTTGATGCGATCATTGCTCCCTCCGCTATTGGTGAGGCGCCATTTGTCAGTGAAGCTACTACAGGTGACCCTATCTTCTGTACACTTTGGACTTTAGCAGGACTTCCATCGATCACTCTTCCACTTCTTGTCGGCAAGAATGAAATGCCAATTGGTGTTCAACTAATTGGAGAGGCTGAACATGATGGTCGTTTATTACGAACAGCAAATTGGTTACAACAGTATCTTAGTGAAGATGCTTCATAAAAGGAAAAAACATGTCATATAAAATAAAGCTATTAGTTGGATTTATAGGTGTTGGGATCTTTATAATATTTATTGGAGGTTTATCTCATTCAATTTCTACTGGATTTGCGGGCTTCTCAGGGGGAACCCCATTTATGATTATTGCAATAGTTGTATGTAGTGCAGCTGTTTATGATTTTTGGTCTGAGTGTGTCCGAAAAAAATGAATAAACCGCGAATTTGGATAACGCGAAAATTATCTGATGCAACCCTGAGAAGGGCACAACGAGATTATGACGTTGTTGTAAACTTGAAAGATCAACCTGGGACAAAAGAACAAATAATTTCAGCAAGTTTTGAATTTGATGCAATAATTCCATGTCATTCGGAAATATTTTCTTCTGATGTTGTATCTCAGTTTGGACCAAAATTAAAAATAATAGCTAATCATTCAGTAGGTGTTGACCATTGTGATTTAGGTGCTCTTAAAAAAAAGAACATTCTTGTTACAAATACTCCAGATGTCTTATCTGATGCTACAGCAGAAATAGCTATGCTTTTGATGCTAGGTGCAGCAAGGCATGCTATATGTGGTGATGAAATTGTTAGAACTGGAAATTGGAATAATTGGTCACCTTCTTTTATGGTTGGAAAGCAACTTACAGGTTCTAGATTAGGTATCATCGGAATGGGACGCGTTGGGCAGGCATTCGCAAAAAAAGCCCGAGGTTTTGATATGGATATTCATTATTTTAATAGAACCAAACTCAATAAGAATATTTCGAATGGTGCAAAATATCATGAAACTATAGAAAGTTTGTTAGAAATATCTGATTTTCTGTCATTGCATTGCCCTTCTACGCCAGAAACTAATTTATTATTAAATGAGCAACGAATAAATTTAATGCCTTCTGGGTCTATTTTAGTAAATACAGCTAGAGGATCATTGATTGATGAAAAAGCTCTTATCAATGCTATAAGTTCGGGGCATATTTCAGGAGTGGGGCTTGATTGTTATAAAGATGAACCTGGTGGAAACCCTGAATTTTCAAAATATAAAAATATTTTTATGCTTCCCCATATAGGTAGTGCTACTGTAAAAACACGTGATGCGATGGGGTTTCGAGCACTTGATAATCTAGATTCATATTTTGCGGGAAAAAATCCAGCAGACTTATTATAATCAAAAGGAAATAAAATGACAAAATTAGCTTTTCTTGGACTTGGTGTAATGGGATACCCAATGGCTGGGCACCTATTTAATGCAGGCCATAATATTAAAGTTTATAATCGTACAACTGCTAAAGCTGTTAAATGGACTGAAACATATGGTGGAAGTTACGGTGAAACACCATCTAAAGCAGCAGAAGGTGCAGATATTGTAATCGCTTGTGTTGGAAATGATGATGATCTTAGATCAGTTTGCTTAGGTGATGAAGGTGCTTTTTCATCTATGAAACCAGGGAGTCTATTTATTGATCATACAACTGTATCTGCAGCAGTTACAAAAGAACTACACGATGTTGCTAAAGTACTTGGAATTGCATTTGTTGATGCGCCTGTGTCTGGTGGCCAAGCTGGTGCGGAAAATGCACAACTTTCAATTATGTGTGGTGGGGCGCAAAATCACTATAAAACAGCTGAAAAAATAATGGATATTTATGCTAAATTATGTAGGAGAATTGGTGAAACTGGGGCAGGCCAATTAACAAAGATGTGCAACCAAATTGCTATTGCAGGTTTAGTTCAAGGTTTATCTGAAGCTCTTCATTTTGCACAAAAGGCTGGGTTGGATGGTAGAGATGTAGTTGAAGTAATTAGCCAAGGAGCTGCTGGTAGCTGGCAAATGGCAAACAGATTTGAAACTATGTTAGATGATAAATATGAGCATGGCTTTGCGGTAGATTGGATGCGTAAAGATTTAGGAATATGCTTAAATACTGCAAATGAAAATGGTGCTAGTCTTCCGGTAACTGCATTAGTTGATCAATTTTATAAAGATATCCAAAAAATGGGTGGTGGAAGATGGGATACTTCATCTTTATTAAAGAGGCTCACCTAAGAACATAGATAATCCATAAAATTATTGCTGCGATTTATCTTATATTGAAGAATTAAAGTTAATCTATTCTTTAAATTTATATTGTATCTGCAAAATAAATTACCAAGATATGTTTCTAGTCTCTTTCACTTATTTTGTTCGCACTGTATGAAGCATGAAATGTTGTTTTAAAGGCAAGACTAATGGCTATGGAAAAAAACTTTGATGCTGCTTCTAAAGAAGCCAAGATTTGGAAGAAATGGGAAGATGCAAATGCATTCAAGGCTGGGGTGAATGCTCTTCCTAATGCAGATAGTTATGCAATAATGATCCCACCACCTAATGTTACTGGTGTTTTGCACATGGGGCATGCTTTTAACAATACGCTTCAAGACATTCTAATCCGTTGGCATAGAATGCGTGGTTTTGATACACTTTGGCAACCAGGAACAGATCATGCAGGAATTGCAACACAAATGGTTGTTGAGCGTGAATTAGCAAAGAATAATGAACCATCAAGATCAGAATTAGGGCGTGAGGCATTTTTAGAAAAAGTTTGGGCATGGAAAGAACAGTCAGGTGGCACTATAATCAACCAGCTCAAACGGTTAGGTGCATCATGTGATTTTTCCCGTACCGCATTCACTATGGCAGGAGCTCATGGTGACACAAAAACGGGCCACGAAAATAGTGCAAACTTTCATGACGCAGTTTTAAAGACCTTTGTTGATTTTTATGAAAAAGGATTAATATACAAAGGCAAAAGATTAGTTAACTGGGATCCACATTTTGAAACTGCTATATCTGATTTGGAAGTTGAAAATATTGAAGTTGATGGCCACATGTGGCACTTTAAATATCCATTAGTAGATGGTGAAACTTATACATACATCGAAAAAGATGATGATAATAACATAATAGTAAGTGAAGAGAGAAATTATATATCTATAGCCACAACACGCCCAGAAACAATGTTGGGTGATGGTGCTGTAGCTGTATTTACTAATGATGAGAGATATGCGCCAATTGTAGGAAAAAGTGTTCATTTACCATTATGTGACAGAACAATTCCTGTGATTGTAGATGAATATCCAGACCCAGATTTTGGATCTGGTGCTGTTAAAATAACCGGTGCGCATGATTTTAATGACTATCAAGTAGCTAAGCGTAACAATATCCCAATGTATTCGCTGATGGATACAAAGGGGGCAATGCGATCTGATAAATCAGAAAATAATTTGGTGCCAATAAAATACCAAGGAATGGATCGGTTTGAAGCTCGTAAAGCTGTTGTGGCTGATATTGATGCATTAGGCTTGATGATTAAAATTGAAAATAAAAAAGTCATGCAACCTTTTGGGGATCGATCGAAAGTAGTTATTGAGCCTGCACTTACTGATCAATGGTTTGTTGATACTGCTAAAATTGTGCAACCAGCCATTAACGCTGTCAAAGATGGAACAACAAAAATATTACCTGAAGGTGATAAAAAGGTTTATTTCCATTGGCTTGAAAATATTGAACCTTGGTGTATATCGCGCCAGTTATGGTGGGGCCATCAAGTGCCTGTATGGAATGACATGGAAGGTAATGCTTATTGTGCGATTTCAGAAGAAGAAGCTGTTAAAAAAGCATTTAATAACTACAAATCCAAATATCCAGACTATAATATTAAAATTTTGGTTGATAATGGTTTAAATAATTTTGATTCAAATAAAGATGACGCAAACACAAAGGTTATAACACTTATGAGAGATCCAGATGTATTAGATACATGGTTCTCTTCAGGTTTATGGCCTTTTGGGACACTTGGATGGCCTGATAAATCCAAAGAACTTGAACGTTATTACACCTCAAATAATCTCAATAGAACACTCATAACTGGTTTTGATATTATCTTCTTCTGGGTTGCTCGGATGATGATGATGGGCATTGAAACAATGGGGAAAGTTCCTTTTGAAACAGTATATGTCCATCCATTGGTTCGTGACGAGCATGGTAAAAAAATGTCTAAATCTACTGGAAATGTTATGGATCCTCTAGATTTAATAGATAAGTACGGTGCAGACGCTGTTCGTTTTACTTTAACAGCTATGGCAGCTATGGGGCGTGATTTAAAGCTTTCAGAAAGCAGAATTGAGGGGTATCGTAATTTTGGAACAAAATTATGGAATGCCACTCGGTTTGCTGAATTTAATGAAGCATCACCAAATAATAAATTCGATCCTAAATCTGTTAAGCAAACATTAAACAAATGGATAATAGGTGAAACTGCTTTGGTTCGTGAGGCAGTAGATAATTCTCTAGAGCAATATAGATTTAATGACGCTGCAAATGCACTGTATGTATTCGTCTGGAATAAAGTTTGTGATTGGTACGTTGAACTTTCCAAGCCATTAATCCAAGCTGAAGACCAAGCCATGGTACTTGAGACTAAAGAAACATTAGCATGGGTCTTAGATCAATCATATATTCTTTTACATCCTATAATGCCTTTCATAACAGAAAACCTGTGGGATGAAACTGGCGTCCGTAAAAAACTGTTAGCACATGCTGAATGGCCAAAATACTCTTCAATTGATTATTTAAATGAAGAAGCAAACAAAGAAATGAATTGGGTAATTTCTTTAATTGAACAAATTCGTTCTGTACGATCTGAGATGCGAGTGAATGCGGGTGCAAAAATACCAATGATTCAACTGTCTTTAGACTCCATTGCTCAAAAAGCATTGGATAACAATAAACCATTGATAATGCGATTAGCTCGAGTGGAGAGTATAACTCTTGCATCAGAGCCTCCAAATGGTGCTGTTACATTGCCTGTAGAGGGAGGTCAGTTTTGTTTGCCTCTTGCAGATATTATTGATGTTGAAGCAGAAAAAGCTCGGTTAAATAAAGCAATTGAAAAACTTGAAAAAGAATTAAATTCAATAAATCAAAAACTTTCAAACGATAAGTTTATTTCAAATGCTCCTGCTTCTGTAATACTTGAAAATAAAACTCGTTTAGAAGTTGGTGGCGAAGAATTGCTTACGCTTCAAGCCGCATTAAAGCGGGTTATGGCAATAATTTAAATCTTTCATTATGCTATATCTATTTGATTATTAACTTTGATTGATTTTAGCTAAAGCGATACATTAACAAATATTGGATTGAATTATGAGCAATGATAAAAATCTATCCCCAAGATTGACTAGTCTGGCGAATTCACTTCCATCTAGCGTGCCATTTGTTGCACCAGAAATGACTGAACGTATTTCAGGAATACCTTTTATTGCTAGGCTCGGTGCAAACGAGAGTAGTTTCGGGCCTTCACCAAAAGTTAAGCAAGTCATAGCAGATTCTACAGCGGATGTTTTTAAATATGGTGATCCTGATGCTTTTGACTTAAAAAAAGAGCTTGAGAAACATTTAAAAGTACCTAGTGAAAATATTATTGTTGGCGAAGGCATTGATGGGCTGATGGGTATATTATGTAGGCTAATGCTTGAGCAGGGAGATATTGTTGTAACATCAAATGGAGCATACCCCACGTTTAATTATCAAGTAAAAGGCGCAGGGGGAAGGTTAGAGACAGTTCCTTATTTGGCCGATTATGAAGACCCTGATGCTTTAATTGAAAAAGCAAGGCAACATAAAGCTAAGATGATCTACATTGCTAATCCTGATAATCCAATGGGAACACATCATAGTGCAGAAACAATTCAAAGAATGATTGATTCTGTCCCGAAAGAAAGTTTATTAGTTTTAGACGAAGCTTATATAGAGCTAGCACCTGATGGTGTTGCTCCAAAATTAGATATTTCAAATAAAAATATAATAAGACTTAGAACATTTTCAAAAGCATATGGATTAGCTGGAGCGCGAGTTGGCTATGCTATCGGCCATACTGATTTAGTGAAGTCATTTGATAAAATTAGAAATCACTTTGGCGTTAATACTATTGGTCAAAAAGCTGCTTTAGCAGCACTAAAAGATCAAGATTATGTTTCCAAAGTTAAAGTATCTATTGAACAAGGACGTGAAAGAATTAATCAGATTGCAATTGAAAATGGTTTAAATACAATTAGTTCGTCTACAAACTTTGTTGCAGTTGACTGTGGAGTTGATGGAGACTTCACCCGAAAAGTTCTTAGTGAATTAGTTAGAATGGGCATTTTTGTCCGCATGGCATTTGTTCCTCCTCAAGATAGGTGTTTAAGAGTTTCAGTTGGAATACCAGAAGATATAGAACATTTTGCTAAAGCATTTCCAATAGCATTAGAAAAAGCTAGAAATCTATAAATTGGATTAGTTATTATTTTTTTGAGTTTTATTTCGTTTGAATGCTGTGATTGTCTATGTATGTTTGTGACTGAAATAATAAAAAGTAAATTTGATGGCTAAAAAAGACCTTAAAGTGTTATCGGCAAGAGAAGCGTATGGCCGGCTATGGCGAGAATGGCTTAAAGAGCACAACTTTAGTTTAGCTATAACATTCGTTCTGATGTTTTTAGTAGCAGTTTCTGCTGCAGGCTATGCTAAATTTATACAAATGATAATATCTGCATTTGAAATTAATTCACCAAGCGTCATTTGGTGGGGGCCGGTTGGAATAATTTCATTAGCAGTAGTAAAGGGTTTGAGCCAATACAGTCAGCTGTTGTTACAGAATAAGATTCTTTCACGTGTGCAGGCAAACTTGCAATATAAAATGTTCAATTCTTTGGTTAATATGGATTTAGCTAACCTCTTGGCAGAGTCTCCTGCTGCTCTTGCAACACGATTTTCTGCAGATATTGAACTTATTAGAGGATCTACCAATTCGATATTGGGTTCAATAACTGCCATCCTAACAGTTATTGCTACCTTTGGAGTAATGCTTTCGATTGATTGGGCTTTAACAATTAGTTTGATTTTCATTTTTATTTTAGCGTTTGGTCCAGTTGGAATCGTTGGAGCAAAAGTAAGAAAAATATCTGTTAATACTCAAAAAGAAATTGCTTACATGACTGAGGCTGTCAACGAGGGTTTGGCAGGTATCCGGATGGTGCGAACATACCGGTTGGAAAAAAGATTATCAGACAATGCGCTTTCTATATTTGAGCGTTTATTCAAATTGCGCTTATCTATAGTAAAATGGCAAGCCAGTGTATCTCCTCTTATGGAAATTTTGGGGGCTGTAGCTATCGGCCTTTTATTGCTATTGGTCGCATTAAGAATGCAAGTGGGTGCAATTGATTTGGCAGGCTTTATTGGTCTTCTTACTGCGCTTGGGGTTGCTACAAACCCTGCTAGAAAGCTTGGTGGAGCATATGCGTCTGCGTTGCAGGGTATTGCAGCATTAGAGCGGGTTTACGAACTATTTGATACACCGAACAAGATTAAAGATGGTTCTTTCAATTTTGAAAAGAAAGAAAAAGCGTTAGGAAATTTAAATTTTTCAAACGTAGATTTTTTGTATCCTGATGGATACCAGGCTCTTCACAATATAAATTTGAACATAGAAGCTGGCAAATCTTATGCGTTTGTAGGGCGATCAGGAGCTGGTAAATCAACAATCTTCAATTTATTACCAAGATTGTTTGACTCAAGCAAAGGTACTATTTCGTTAGATGGTAGGTCACTTTTAGATTATAAGATTTCGTCTTTAAGGGATCAAATCTCTGTGGTTAGCCAAGACAGTATTTTGTTATCAGGAACAGTTTTGGATAATATTGGTTTTGGAAAAGAAGGTGCTAGCAGGGAGGATTGTATAACTGCTGCTCAAGATGCTGCAGCAGATAAATTTATTACAAATCTCAAAGATGGTTACGATACTAAAATTGATCCTTCCAAAATTAAATTTTCGGGGGGTGAAAAGCAAAGACTCTCGATTGCGCGGGCTATGCTTAGAGATGCGCCTATACTTCTTCTTGACGAGCCAACATCTGCGCTAGATGCACAATCTGAAAGTCAGATTCGTAAAGCTCTGGACGAACTTTCAAAAAATAGAACAACACTCATCATTGCTCACAGATTGTCTACAATATTAGATGCTGATCAAATAGTTGTCATGGATCAAGGGAAAATTGTTGATCAGGGTACACACCCAGAACTACTTGAACGTGGTGGCATCTATGCAGAATTATTTAATCTGCAATTTGATTTAAGTCCAAAAAATGACTTACAGAATAGGGAAAGGTCTTTTTCGGGAACTAAGAAAAACAATTGGTCTAATCCATTATTCCGATTATCTAAATTTTTAGGACTTTAATTTCTATAATATAATTTAGCCAATTCATGTGGATCAGCTCCAAATTTGAATCTTATTAATAAAGTTATATTGTTAATACTTCTTTTTAACCAACCATCTCTTTTGTATTTAAAAGCTGATGTTTTTATAGTTACTGGAACTAGTTGAATTTTCTGTTTAAGCAATTTTACAATTGCTACATCCTCCATAAGAGGTAAATCTTGATAACCGCCAATCTCATTGTACAGTTTTTTTGAAATTAGTAGACCCTGATCTCCATATGGCAATTTAAAAATACTTGATCTTAAATTGGCACCAAAACTTATTACTTTTGCAATTAATGAAGGATCGTCAAAGCTTAATTTGCAATATCCTGCATTTTCTTGGTTTTTAATATGTTTTAAGAATGCGATAGCCCATCCAGGAGGTAATATAGTGTCTGAATGGATAAAAAGTATCCACTCTCCGGTAGCTTTCATTGCACCCCTGTGAAGTTGTATTCCTCTTCCTTTCTGGCCTTTTATAAAAACAGCACCAATTTCATTTGATAATTTTTTTATATCATCAGTTGAGTTTCCATCGCTTATAATAAGTTCTTTTATAAGACTAGCTTCTATACCTTCAGATAACGATAATAGAGTAGAACTAATCAAATTAGTTGAATTTAGTGTAGGAATGACAATAGATAATAAAGCTGGCATTTATATTGGTAATCCTAGACGATTGAGGCTAAGTATAATCAGCCTATACTAAAATATAGATTGAGGTAAGAACATGCTTCCAGAAATTATACCAAATAGGTCAATACTTAAAATATCAGGTAGTGACACAAAAAACTTTTTGCAAAGTTTAATTACCAATGATGTTTCACACACGAAAAATGGATTAGTTTATACAGCTTTGCTATCTCCAAAAGGTAAATATTTATTTGATTTTTTTATTGCACCTAAAAATGAGGATTACTTAATAGATATTTCATCAGATAATGCATATCAATTAATACAACGGATGAATCTTTATAAACTTCGTGCTGATGTAACAATAGAAGAAACAGGCATTAAAGTTGGAAGAGGAATAGGAAATATACCTGATGGGGCTTATCAAGATCCAAGAAGTGATAAGCTTGGATATAGAGTTTATGATCCATCTCAAACAGGCAGTTCAATAATAAACTGGGAACACATTAGGGTAGAAAATTGTATCCCTGAAACTGGTATAGAGCTTAAATCAGAAGAAACTTATATATTAGAAGCAAACTTTGAAAAATTATCTGGAGTTGATTTTCGAAAAGGATGTTATGTAGGCCAAGAAGTAACAGCTCGAATGAAACATAAAGTAGAGTTGAAAAAAGGTTTTGCTAAAGTTCAGATAAGTGAAACAGTACCTGTTGGAACGGAAATAATATCGAATAATAAACTTGTTGGTAATGTATTTACTCAATCAAATGGATTGGCAATTGCTTATCTTAGATTTGATAGAATCTCTAATGTCATGAAGGCAGATAAGGCTGAAGTTATTTATCACGAACCAATTTAGAAAATTTAGCATGACCTTCGCCATTTGCAGCTATTATTGTTCCGGAATTCATGGGGTCTTCAAATTCAGTAATAGCTTGACATAACCCTCCAGCCTCTTGGATTAGAAGCAGACCTGCGGCCATTTCCCAATAGTTTAATTCATGCGCCCAGATGCCGTCGTATCTCCCTGCAGCTGTGTAAGCTAAATCTAGACCAATTGCTCCCAAACTTCGAACACCGCCTACGCTGGGAGTAATTCTGGCAATATCTTTCAAATGAATAGGAAGATTGCCTCTGTTGCCAGAGGGTAAATTGGTGGCAAATATCATTTGGTCTAGGGATGTACGTCCAGAAACACGAACACGTTGTTCATTTAGCCAAGTACCAGCACCTTTTTCTGCTAAAAATAATTCTTCAATGACAGGACTCAAAATTACTGACGCAATAATAGAGCCTTTATATTCAAGTGCTATAGACAATGACCAATGGGGCAATCCATGTATGAAATTATCCATGCCATCTAATGGTTGTGCTATCCAGCGTCGGGTCGGGTCATCGCCTTTTGTCTCGCGTCCACCTGTTCCAACAAATCCATAATTAGGTCTAGCTTCAAATAGCATTTCTTGAAGAATTTCTTCTGCACGTTGATCAGCGCGTTTAGCAAAATCATTAGGGCCTTTTTTAGATACTTGTAGTTTATCAACCTCTTTAAAGTCACGCATCATAGCTCGTCCTGCGACGCGAATTGCTTTTAACATTACATTAATATTTGCAGACCATTGAGTCATAGGAATTACCTTTAATAATCGGATTTTGAACCTATATGCTGTAGCGATGAAGATACCAAGCGGAAAATTAAATTCTTTGTTTAGTTGTTAGGTGGATAAAATCTTTCATAAATGGAGTTTCAGCCTCTGACTGCCGAACTGCTGCATATAATTTGCGATTTAATCCGTCTTTGGTTATAGGCTTTGTCACAAAATTGTGTTTGTATTTCTGATCGCTGACCACCCAATCAGGTAAAACTGAGACGCCACGTCCCGAAGCCACAAGTAATATAATCACTGCTGTCAATTCTGCTTGCCTAATGGCTGATGGCTCAATGTGAGCTGGAGTTAATAATTGGGAGAAAATGTCTAGTCTATTTTTATCAACTGGATAAGTTATAAGTGTTTGATCACGAAAATCTTCTGCATCTATATATTCTTTTTGTGCATAAGGATGGTTTGTCGCGCAAACAAAAGTAGGTGTATATTCAAATAATGGCTTGAATACGACGCCTGCTAATTCTTCAGGATCAGATGAAATTACGATATCTACTTCTTCACGTTGTAGAGCCGGTAATGCATCAAATGAAAGCCCAGGTTTGATATCAAGATCGATATCAGGCCAATTTTTACGAAAACTTTCTAAAACTGGGAATAACCATTCGAAACATGCATGGCATTCAATAGCAATATGTAATCGTCCACCTAATCCACTGATTAATCCTGCAAAATCTTCTTCAAGCGCTAGTACTTGCGGTAATATTTTTTCAGCTAATTCTAACAATTTATGGCCAGCTTTTGAAAGTTTTAAAGGTTTTGATCTTCGAAGAAATAACTCCATTCCAACTTGATCTTCTAGTGCTTTGACCTGATGGGATAATGCAGATTGAGATATGCACAAAATATCAGCAGCCCTAGCGAGACCTCCATACTCATGAATAGCTTTTATTGTTTTTAGGTGGCGAAATTCTATATACATTAAATATCCATATTAATATTTTTCATATTATTTATTAAAAATATGAATTTGATTCAAGTATATTTTTTAAGTATCAACCAAAAAAAAGGTATTATTATGGATATAAATCATAAGAATTTCGAACTTTCCTTTGAAATCTTTCCCCCGCGAAATTTAAAGGCAAGTTTTAAACTTTGGCGAACTATTGAAGTGTTAGATAAATTAAATCCTAACTTTATTTCTGTAACTTATGGGGCAGGTGGTTCTACACGTGATCTGACACAATCAGCTGTTTCTGTAATAGCAAAAGAGTATAACATTGATGTAGCAGGCCATCTAACATGTGTCGGATCTTCAAAAAAAGAAGTAATAGATATTGCTTTGGAATATGAAAAAGTTGGAGCAAAAAAAATTGTCGCTCTAAGGGGAGATTTACCTATAGATCATGGTAATAGAATTAATGATACAGATAGCTTTTCTTCATCAGTTGAATTGATTGCTTCACTTAAAAAAAATACTTCCTTTGAATTATATGTTGCTGCCTATCCAAATGTACACCCAAATGCTCAATCAGAAAAATCTGATTTAGATACACTAAAAGCTAAATTCGATGCGGGTGCTGATAGTGCAATAACTCAATTCTTTTATGAAAAAGAAGATTTTCTGCGTTTTCGTGACAAATGTAATTCTGTTGGAATACATCAGAATATTATTCCAGGTATTTTACCTATCGATAACTGGAGTAAAACAAAGAAATTTGCAAATCGTTGTGGCATAATCGCTCCACAATGGATGAATAAGGCATACGAAAATTGTAAAAATAATGAAGATCATAATTTATTGTCACAGGCACTCTGCACAGAGATGTGTGATGAATTAATTCAAGAGGGAGTAAGCAGCCTCCACTTTTATACTTTAAATGATCCAAAGCTAACACAAAAAGTGTGTGAAGCTTTAGGCCGTAAATCTTGCCCAACAAATATAAAAAAAGTAGCCTAAAGTGATAAAACTTTAGAATTAGGCTCTTTCGGAGTATTCCATTGTCTCAGTGTGAACTATTATATCTGTATCCTGTTCAATAAACGGGGGTACCATCAGGCGCAAACCATTGTCCAAAACCGCAGGCTTAAAGCTATTTGCCGCTGTTTGACCTTTTACCACTGGTTCAGTCTCAATTACCTTACAGACTACTTTTGTTGGAAGTGACGCGCTTAATGCTTCACTTTCATGGTATTCAATTTGAATTATCATACCATCTTGTAACAATGGTCTTCTTTCTCCGAGTATATCTGATGGAAGTTCAATTTGTTCGAATGTTTCATTATCCATGAAAACTAGCATTCCATCATTTTCGTATAGAAATTGTTGATCTTTTTGTTCCAAACGCACTTTTTCAACTTTATCAGCTGATCTAAAACGTTCATTTAATTTTGATCCGTTCCGAAGGTTTTTCATTTCCACTTGCGCAAATGCACCACCTTTACCTGGCTTTACATGGTCAATTTTCACTGCGATCCAAAGCCCACCATTGTGCTCAAGTATGTTACCCATTCGAATTTCGTTACCGTTTATTTTTGGCATTCTTTTGCACCCTTATAGGTTGAAATAATAATTAACTGACTTATATGTTTTATAAATAACAACAACAAGTATATTTAAAGGGTTTCAAAGAATCTCAAGGTATGCATTAATTGCATATTAGCTATGCGCAAAATGGGGTACCTAATTGTCTCAAAATAGTCATATTACAAAAACCTTATAAATTATAACAATCAAGAGGACGGCGAGATGTTTGATTTCGTTGACGACACGGCTTACACGAATGATCAAGGCAAAAGAGCACAAAAGCTTTTTGCCGCAGTAGTGCTTGCAGCACTGGATGATGCGATCGCTGATGATAAAAAATATGGCAATGGTGTTGAATCCATTGCTCGATGGGCACGCTCACGCGATGGTCGAGAAGTCTTGATGTGTGCTGGAATTGAGCCAACAGAGCGATGTGTGACTGGTATGATGGGCTTTGTGGAAAAAGGCGTGCGAACATCTGTGGCACTATCTCGTGAAGAAAGCGAACGACAGGCTGCTGCTAAAGAAGCTGCTTAAATAATAATACGAAGTATTTCGCCTCCACTACGGGGGCGTTTTTGTATAAAAAACAAATAAAAACTGTACTTATTTTATTGGATGTCATCGGGTAATGAAAAAATCCAACACAAAAGCTGCGCTTTATTCTTTAACTGCATTTGCAATTTATGCAACACATGATGTTTTTGTGAAAATATTAGGAGCAGATTATTCTGCTTTTCAGATTGTATTCTTTAATGTTTTATTTGGAATGCCTTTAGTAGCATTGATATTGGTACAGGACTCAAGACCTGGGACTTTGCTTCCTGTCCATCCAATTTGGTCAGGAATTAGAACTATCGCGACGATGATGACTGGTCTATTAGCATTTTATTCATTCTCTGTTTTACCACTTGCACAAGTTTACAGTATTTTGTTTGCAATGCCTTTATTAATTACAGTTTTGGCAATCCCTATTTTGGGTGAAAAAGTTGGATTTCACCGTTGGATTGCAGTCATAATAGGCCTTGTTGGTGTATTGATCGTATTAAGACCTGATGATGTTCAGCTTGGAATTGGCCACCTAGCAGCACTTGGAGCAGCATTTAGTGGCGCAACAGCTTCAGTAATTATGAGGAAAATTGGAAAAGATGAACGATTAGTAGTTTTAATGATTTACCCAATGCTAATTACATTTTTCATTATGGGGTTTGCATTACAATTTAATTATAGACCTATGCCAATTGAAGATATGCGTATTTCATTTTTAATTGCCGTTCTAGGCCTAATTGCAACTTTGTTTGTGATTGCATCATACAGAGAAGGTGAAGCGGCAATAGTTGCACCCATGCAATACTCCCAGATTATATGGGCAAGTATTTTTGGATATTTCTTATTTGATGAACAAATAAACAGTTCTATAATTGTTGGCACCACAATTATTATTTTGAGTGGTCTGTATATAGTTATACGCGAAAGCGGTTCTAATTCTGAAAATACTCCTGTTTTACGAACACGATCTAGGGAATTGGGAAGTGGATTGCGAGTAGGTGCTATGTTGCGTGCCATCAGAAGACGATAATTTTTTATTTTTGCTTTTTTGCTCTTTTAGTTGGTTCAGAATTCATTGGATTTTCTGGCCAATGATGCCGTGGATAGCGACCACGCATATCTCGTCTAACATCTGAATAAGAAGTTAACCAAAATTTAGGTAAATTAGATGTAGTTTGAACAATTCTCATGGCTGGCGATAATAATTCAATTAATAAAGGCTCTTTATTTTCACCTATAGTTGGATGAATTTTTAGGCCAAAAAGTTCTTGTATGCGTATTTTTATTTTGGGCTGCTCTTCTGAATAATTAATATTTATTTTTGTTCCTGTAGGAGCTTGTATAAATTCTGGTGCATTCTTATTTAGATAGTCTATCTGCTTCCAGCTAAATAAGCTTTTTATGATATCTATCATGTTTAATTTTTTTAAATCTTCCTTTGATCGAAGGCCCACTAAATGTGGCAAAAGCCATTCATGTGTTTTTTTTGATAGTAATTTTAAAGAACAGTTTGGTAAATAATCACTCGTTCGGTTCAATTTGTTTGCACGGTCAAGAAAGTTTTTGGTATTAGTAGTCCATGGTAATACGTCTAATCCAATATCATTTACACCCTCTAAAAGTGCCTCAGCAATTAATTCAGGATTACATCCTGTCCATTTTTTTTTGCTTAATACCAAAGAGCGAAAGGTTTTTTGTTCTGAAGTTATTACTTTTAATTCACGTTTTGACCATTCACAAACTCGATTAAATTTGATTTGTTCATGGAACAATTCCATAAATTCAGTTTCTAAAATTTCAATACCAATGCGTAATTTAGATTCTGTTTTGTTACCATCTAGATTTAAGGCAACTATCATTTTAGCTGATGCAAGTGGATCTGAGGCACTAATAAATGCACCTTTGCCTCCTGATAGTAGAAATTGTCCACGGTTTTGATTTCTTGATAAGCCAATTCTATCTGGGTAAGCTATAGCTGCCATTTGTGAATAACTTAGTTCTAGTTGACCCTTAGAGTGAAGTCTTTTGGAAAGTTTAAGAACATTAGAACTGGCTTTTTTGTTTATTGTATATGGGTAATCATTTTCAAAACTTATGGAATTTTTTATCGCATCCATGCGTAATTTAAAATCAATTGGTGCATTTGGGCCTAAAATATCTTTTGATTCAATTAAGGCTACAACTAAGTTTGCATCTAGACCTCCAGCAATTAAAATACGAGCTAATCTTGGATGTGTTGGCTCGCGTGATATCTTCTGCCCCAATTCTGTGATATTACCTTTATCATTTATTGCACCTAAATTTTTAAGTAATTCTTGGGCAGTTTGAAAATCTAATGATTTTGGGTGTGTTAAAAATGGTAAATTTTCAGGGTTGTTCACTCCCCATGCTGCAAGTTCCATTGCTAATGGAGATAAATCACTTATGAGTATTTCAGGTTCAGGAAAGGGCGTTAATCCGCCGTCTTCACCTTTAGTCCAAAGTTTATAACATACGCCAGTATTGGTTCTTCCAGCTCTTCCCATTCTTTGAGTTGCTTCAGCTTTAGTAACTTTCTCAGTAACTAATCTAGACATGCCTGAACTTGGGTCGAACCTCGAACGCCTAGTTAGACCACCGTCTATGACTATTCTTATATCTTTTATGGTTAGTGAGGTTTCAGCAATCGAAGTTGCTAAAATCAATTTCCGTCTTTGACTTGGTAATATTGCTTTTTGTTGCTCATCAAATGACATAGCGCCATAAAGAGGACGAATATCTAAGTCATTTGGTAATTTTGGTTTTAAAAAAGCTTGAAGTTGTTTGATTTCACCTGCACCTGGTAGGAATGCAAGAATACTTCCTTCATTTTCTTGAAGTGCTCGTATGATCAAATCTGATATTGCCTGAATAAAATTATTTTTTTGGTTTATATTAAAATTCCACGGTTTTGATAAATAGTATGGATGAACGTCATATGATTTACCCAAAGATGTTATCACAGGAGCATTTCCCATTAATTTTGCAACTGGGGCTGCATCTAAAGTTGCAGACATAATAAGAATGCCGAGATCTTTACGTAGTTCAGACCGTATTTCTAAGCAAAATGTAAGACCCAGATCAGCGTTCAATGACCTTTCGTGAAATTCGTCAAAAATTATACAATCAATATTTTTTAATTCTGGATCATTTTGTATCATTTTTATTAAAACACCCTCGGTCACGACTTCAATACGTGTTTTTTTTGATACTTGTTTTTCCCCGCGCATTCTGTATCCAACAGTTTGCCCTAATTGATCACCATAATGTTGGGCCAACCGTTTAGATGCGCTACGTACAGCTAGACGTCTAGGCTGAAGCATGATGATTTTTTTTTCAAATAAACCAGAATTTAATAAAGCAAGTGGTATTCGAGTGGTTTTACCAGCTCCAGGAGGGGCCTGTAAGACGGCATGATTTTTTTCACTCATAGTTTTCAATAGTTCATTTAGAACTTCATCTATGGGTAGTTTTTCTGCAAAATCATTCATGTAATATGTGATAGTGTAAAAAATAACGAGTGTTTATATAAAAATTAAAAAACTACGCAAAAAAATAAGAAAAATTTTGTTAGATGCACCGAATCCCTTGACGTTTGTTCGGGACCAGCCTAAACACCGGCTCTGATATACATATGTTCTCTAGAAGTAATACTAGATAGCCCAAATCAAAGGAATAAAACATGTCACGACGCTGTGAACTTACTGGTAAAGGCCCGATGACTGGCAACAATGTTAGCCATGCTAAAAATCGTACGCGCCGCCGGTTCTTGCCGAACTTAAATGACGTAACTTTAGCAAGTGATGTTTTAGGTCAAACATTTAAATTTAAAATTTCTGCGGCTGCACTTAGAACAGTTGACCATCGTGGTGGATTAGACGCATTCATGGCAAAAGCAAAAGACGCTGAATTATCAGAAAAAGCATTGAAAGTAAAAAGAGACATAGCAAAAGCTACGGCTCCAGCTGCTTAAATTGTTTTTCTGAAATGAATTGCCTCACTTTTAGTGGGGCTTTTTTTTAATAAAATTTTAAGAATTTAGAGAAATAGAAATGAAGAATTTATTAATAATAGTATTGGCATTTTTTGTTGGTACAAGTGTATTCTATTTGGGAAAGCAAAAATCACACCAAAATATGCATCTTCATAATCAAAAAATTGGGCATAAGAGCTTGATGGTCGTTGATCCGTATGCGCGTGTTTCAAGTTCTTCTGCAAAATCAGGGGCAATATTTTTTACCATTGAGAATGGTACAAATTTTGAACATAGATTAATTGGCGCTGCTGTAGATGTTGCAAAAAAAGCTGAATTACACACTCATATAGTTAATGATGATGGAGTAATGTCTATGGTGAAAATCAAGGATGGTGTAACTATAGAGCCTAACAGTAAAGTAATGTTTAAACGTGGCGGAAATCATGTTATGATTATGGGTCTTAACAAAAGCCTAATGAATGGCGATAAAGTTTCTCTTGACCTAATCTTTGAAAACAAAGTTTTGAAACTAGAAGTATTAGTTGATAATAAAAAAACAGCAAAAAAACATGACCATAACATGAACCATTAGTATATTTTTATTATAATTGCTTGATCAGTCGAGCTGCCTCTTCGCTAGGATGAAATAACGTTGATCGGTCTTCACCAGGAAAAAAACGAGCCCTACAAGCTGTTGGCATCGGGTTTGGTGAAAACATTAGAATATTTGGTCCTGTTTTAACTGTTTCGCTAGCCCAACTTTCAAATAGTGCCCGTTGTGCAGCTTTGCTTGACCCATAATTACCAAAAAATTTATGTCCTGAAACTTTGTCATCAATGTGGATAGCCGTACCAGAGTTTTTTAAAAGAAGACTTTCTAGATTTGTAATAAGTCTGCCAGTTGCAGTTATATTTATAGCAATTGTTTTTTCCCAATCTTTTTCTGAAATATGGCTAACTGGAGATAATGGTGAAGCATGAATTGCACAATGAACCCATAAGTCTAAGCCACCCCAACGTTCATGTATTGAAATGCACATACGTTTAACAGCTTCTTCATCCGTTATATCTAGTGGTACTAAAGTTGCTGAACCACCCTTAGACTGAATGCGATCGTCAAGATCTTCCAAAGCTCCAGATGTTCGTGCAATAGCTATCACGTGGTAACTATTTTCAGCTAATGCTTCAGATACAGCAGCTCCAAGTCCTCGGGATGCACCAGTGATTAAAGCAATTTTTTTATTTTCAATTTGCATAGTTATTCTGCAGCCATTTTGAAGCCTTTAGCTAATTGATCTGATGGGGCGATAGGATATTCACCAGAAAAACATGCATCACAATAGGCTGGATTGTCTTTGTTTCTTCCAGTTTCAACGCCACAAGCCCTATAAAGTCCATCCATCGATATAAATTTCAAACTTGCTACATTCAGATGTTGACGCATTTCATCAGCACTCATTGTCGCTGCTAATAACTTCTCCCTCTGAGGGGTGTCTACTCCATAGAAACATGGCCATGCAGTAGGAGGTGAAGCTATTCTAAAATGTACTTCCGCAGCGCCTGCATCTAATATCATTTCTTTAATTTTTCTGCTTGTTGTTCCTCTTACAACACTATCATCTACTAAGATAACTCGTTTACCTTCTATCAATGCACGGTTTACATTTAATTTTAACCGAACGCCCATATTTCGTATCTGTTCAGTTGGTTCAATAAATGTACGCCCCATGTATGAATTTCTTATTATTCCCATACCGTATGGAATTCCGCTTTCATGACTAAAGCCAATTGCTGCAGGGGTTCCACTGTCAGGAACTGGGCAAACCAAATCTGCCTCTACAGGACTTTCTTTGGCTAATTCTATACCTATTTGTCTCCGTGTTTCATAAACTGATTGTCCGCCTAGAATACTATCTGGTCTTGAAAAATATACTTTTTCAAAAATACATGGTCTTGGTGCCGTTCTTTCGAATGGAAAAGTACTTTTTATACCTTCCGGCCCAATTACAATCATTTCACCTGGTTCAATTTCTCTAACATGTTCTGCACCAACAATATCTAATGCGCAGGTTTCAGATGCTAAAACCCATCCTTCTCCTAATTTACCCAACACCAATGGCCTCACGCCTCTTGGATCCCTGATACCAATTAGCTTTGTGCGTGTCATAGCAACAACAGAAAATGCGCCCTCAACGCGAGATAAAGCATCTTTTAATCGGTTTATGTGGTCTTTGTGGATAGAACGAGCCATTAAGTGAATTATGCATTCACTATCTGATGAACTTTGAAAAATTGATCCTCGTTCGATCAGTTCTTTTCGCAGGCTTTCTGCATTTGTTAAATTTCCATTGTGAGCAATTGCACATCCACCCATTGCAAATTCACCAAAGAAGGGCTGTACATCACGAATTGCAGTATGACCTTTGTTTCCGGCAGTCGAATATCTAACATGCCCAATAGCATTGTGCCCAGGAAGCGTACTCATCAAGCTTTCTTTTGTAAAATTATCTCGGACATAACCGAAACGGCGAGCTGAGTTGAATCCATGATTTTCCTCAAAAGCGACTATCCCGCCAGCTTCTTGGCCCCGATGTTGGAGAGCATGTAACCCTAAAGCAACAAAATTTGCAGCATCTGATACGCCGTTTACCCCAAAAATTCCACATTCTTCTTTCAGTTTATTGTAGTCGAATGGATGAGCTAAGAATGGCTTTGTATCAGACAGACGCATGGGTTGATTCCGTGATTTTGTGCAGCTAATAATTGTATAGCCTAGCTCATGCTATCTGTCACGCTATCGTGAACTAAAACTTAACAATATATTGAAAATAATTTAGTTACAGCTTGTGGTTAGTTCTTCATATCTATTTTGCATCCATGAAGCCAAACTTGCTTTTCCTGCATCTCCATCTTTTTCAATTGCATTTTGTATGTAAGTTTCCGAACCGGCTAAAATTTTCTTTGTTGTTGAGTTTTCTATTATGTCTAAATCAGCACCAATAAAATTATATACTACCAGTGCTACTAGAACTAAGATCAGGCCACGCACTGCTCCAAATAAAAAGCCAAGACTTTGGTCAAAACTACTTAAAATTGATCTTTGGATAAGTCCTGAAAACAATGGTGTAAAAATTGCAACAACAGCTAATGTTAAGGCAAATACAGCGGCAAAGGCTGCAATGATAGATAGTTCACAGCGTGATCCAACGATATCACTTATTATTGGAATTTCCCTAATAAGAGGTTCAACACTAGGTGCGAAAATAAATGCTGAAACTGCTGCTGCAATCCAGCCCGCAATTGATAATAGTTCTCTTGTTAATCCACGCGAGTAAGCAAGTATAGCTGAAATCAATAGAATTGCTATTGATGCACCATCAACTAATGTAAAACTATCCATTTATTAACCCTTTATTCTTCATCGATACTGCCAAAATGATTTTCGACAAATACATCGATTGAGTCATACATTACAAGATTCATTTTTGCATCTGAAGATAACTTCATGCTTGATGGAGCAAATGCAGATAAAAAACCAAGTTTTTTTGCTTCTTTTAATCTATTTTCAGCTTGAGCGATAGGCCGCAAGGAACCAGATAAACTTATTTCTCCAAAGACAACTGTATCTGGTGCAATAGGTATATCTTGCCTTGATGATATCAAGGCTGCTGCAACTGCTAAATCAGCTGCAGGTTCTGATATTCTAAGTCCACCAGCTATATTTAAATATACATCTTTTCCTGCAAAACTAATTCCACATCTTGCTTCCAAAACGGCCAATACCATCGATAATCTAGCATTGTCCCATCCGACAACTGTTCGCCTAGGAGTAGCCAACGGAGAAGGTGCAACTAAAGCTTGTATCTCTACAAGAAGTGGACGTGTTCCCTCTATGCCAGCAAAAACAACAGAACCTGTTGTTTTTGTGTCGCGTTCTGATAAAAATAATTCAGAAGGATTGATCACTTGTTCAAGTCCTCTACCTGTCATTTCAAATACACCGATTTCATCTGATGCGCCAAAACGATTTTTAACAGCTCGTAATATTCTAAACTGGTGACCTCTTTCGCCTTCAAAGTGTAATACAGTATCAACCATATGTTCAACTACTCTAGGGCCAGCTATTTGGCCATCTTTTGTAACATGACCCACTAACATTATCGCTATGCCTTTACGTTTCGCAAAAGTTGTTAACTCATGAGCTGTTGCCCGTACTTGGCTCACAGAACCAGGTGAACTGTCTACATGATCTGCCCACATAGTTTGTATAGAGTCTATAATTGCTAGATCAGGCTGTTCTTCTTCAAGAGTAGTCAAAATATCTCGCAAATTTGTTTCAGTAGCTAATAGGACTGAAGCATCTGTTAAATCTAGACGCTGAGCTCTCATTCTAATTTGACTACTTGCTTCTTCACCTGATATGTAAATAACTTTTTTGCTAGTTCTAGCAAAATCTGCCGCGGCTTGAAGTAATAATGTTGACTTACCAATACCTGGATCTCCAGATACTAATATGGCACTTGCTGGCACTAAGCCTCCACCAAGTACCCTATCAAACTCATTTATACCTATAGAGCTTCTTTTTAATGGAGCATCAATAGTCGATAAGTCACCTAAAATTATTTTGCGACCTTTATTTGCACCAAGAGTTTTTCCTTTTGGACCTGTGGCAAGTGGGGCTTCTTCTTTAATGGAATTCCATTCCCCGCACGAGTCACACCTTCCGGCCCATTTTTTATGAGCGGAGTTACAATTTACACATCTATAACTTAGTACCGTTTTAACCATATCACTTTGTGCCTTACCCTTAAACTAAGGGCAAGTGGTGCTTTCTTTATTACACATACAATTCTTATTTTTACCTAACAGCTTCGATTGGACCTTTAGCACTACCATCTAAAAATTGACTTAAGTAAGGATTTTGAGATGACTCCAAATCATTTACATCCCCTGACCATTGAACTTGACCATCATGAAGCATTGTTACTTTGTCAGCTATTGCTCTCACTGAACTCATATCATGAGTTATAGTCATTGCAGTCGCCCCCATTTCAACAACAATTTCTCGTATTAATTCATTAATAACGCCTGACATTATTGGATCTAATCCTGTAGTGGGTTCATCAAAAAATATAATCTCTGGATTAGATGCAATAGCTCTAGCTAATCCAACACGTTTTTGCATACCACCAGATAACTCGGCTGGGAATTTATCGCTAACTTCTGGTGTTAATCCAACTCTTCGTAATTTTTCAACAGCAACTTCTTTTGCTTGTTTTTCCGACATTTTATTTGGTCCTTGCAATAATCTGAATGCAACATTTTTCCAAACACAAAGGCTGTCAAATAAAGCAGCGTTTTGAAATAACATTCCAAAGTTTGATAAAAACTTATTATTGTCAAATTTTAAAGTATCTTCGCCATTTATAAATATTTTGCCTTGATCATGTTTTTCAAGCCCTAGGATACACTTTAATAATACTGATTTTCCGGTACCTGAGCCTCCTATTATAACCATGCTTTGGCCTTTGTTAATTTGCATGTCGACACCATTGAGAACATAATTATCAGCAAATTTTTTATGTAAATTTTCAACTTTAATCATTAGAAAAAAACCTCAGTTAACACATAATTTGCAGCTAAAATCATGACGCTAGCAGACACAACAGCATTTATCGTTGCTTTTCCTACTCCTTGAGCACCACGCCCCGAATTATATCCATGGTAACAGCCCATCAATGCAATAATAAATCCAAATACTGCAGCCTTTGCTAATCCACTTGTAACATCTTCAAGTTGCATGAAATCTATTGTATTTTTTAAGTAATTGTTAGAATTGAACCCCAATCTTCCTGTTCCAACTAAATATCCTCCCAATATTCCAATAGTATCGCCAACCGCTACTAATATTGGCATTGCTACAGTTGCTGCTAATAATCGAGGGGCAACAAGATATTTCATTGGGTTGGTCGATAATGTTACTAAGGCATCTATCTGTTCTGTAACTCTCATAGTGCCTAATTCTGCAGCAATTGATGATGAAACTCTTCCTGCAACCATTAATCCACCTAATACTGGTCCTAGTTCTCTCACCATGCCTATTGCAACTATTGAGGGGACAACACTTTCTGCGCTAAAGCGAGCTCCTCCTGAATAAATCTGCAAGGCTAGAGCTGCTCCAGTAAATAGAGCAGTTAGTCCAACAACAGGTAAGCTATAAAAACCTATCTGCATAAATTGTATTATAAATTCTTTACCATAAAATGGGGGCCTAAATAAATGCAAAATGGAATTTAGTGCAAAAATAACAATACGTCCTATTGATGAACAAAAAACCAAAACAGAGGATCCAATTGACTGTAATAGTTTGTTAAATGCTTTCATATTATCCACTTATATATTCACGATTATATCGTGCACCTAGACTTGTTAAAATTTCGTAACCAATTGTATTTGCTGCATGAGCTATTGTGTCAATTGTTTGTACTTTGTTAATTAAATCAAGTGTCTTCGGGATATAGCCCAATTGAGTTATATCAACTGTAATAAGGTCCATTGAAACTCTACCAATTAAGGGACACCCAATTTCACCATCATAAAGTAATATTTGACCATTTCCAATTGCTCGTATTAAACCATCTGCATAGCCAGCTGAAATTGTAGCTACTTGGGTTTCACTTTTAGCTACCCAATTTCCTCCATAACCAACTGTTTCGCCGGCTAATACTCTACGTGATTGAATAACTGGAATCGATAATTTTACAACTGGTTTAGAATGTTCAAAAGGCAATCCACCATAAAGACCTATCCCTGGACGGCACAAATCAAAATGGTAATCTGGACCTAATAGAATTCCACCAGTTGCTGATAATGATCTTCTTATATTTAAATCGTCAGTTAAATGGTGAAATGTTTTTAATTGTTGTAGGTTTTGTGTGTGACTTGGTTCATCTGCGCAAGCCAAATGGCTCATAATTAGGCAAGCATTTGAAATGTTCTTTCCTAAAGATGTGAATTCAACTTCTTCCATACCCAGCCTGTTCATACCAGTATCTAATTGAATACCAAAGATCTGATTTGGTGAATTTAATTGAAATTGATTATATTGATGAGCAGAGTTTATTAATGGTATAAGATTATATTCTTTTATCGTAGCCGCATCACTTTGCATGGGTCCTGAAAATACAAAAATATCTGCATCATTACCTACAGCTTTACGAACGGCTATTCCTTCTTCTGCAATGGCAACAAAAAAAGTTCTTATATTTTTTGCGGCTAAAATTGGGGCAATATTTTTTGTTGATAAACCATATGCATCAGCTTTTATAACTGCAGCAGTTTCAACATTTTTGGATGATTTTTTATCCAAACTTTGCCAATTGTCGTATATGGCATTTATGTCTATTTTAAGTATTGATTGGCTCATACCTCTTTTGGCCATAGCTAGGCAATATCGTCAATAGCACAGCAAGTATTAATTAAAAATTTGATCAAATTATATAAAGACTAATTTTCATAACTATTAAAGGCTCTTTATGGAAATTTTCACTAGTACCATTAAAATTAAGATTTTGTTAGTTTTTGCAGGTCAATAAAGCTCCAAATCCCTTGACCGCAAGTTCAATCCGTATCATATCCTCATTTATGACAGACATTAGCAAAATTCGTAATTTTTCAATTGTGGCACATATAGATCACGGTAAGTCAACACTCGCCGATAGATTAATACAATCTACCGGAACTGTAGCGGATCGAGATATGGCCGCACAATTACTTGATACAATGGATATCGAACGTGAGCGTGGCATTACCATTAAAGCTAATTCTGTTCGAATTGAGTATAAAGCAAATAATGGTGAAATATATATTCTTAATCTTATTGATACTCCTGGGCATGTGGATTTTGCTTATGAAGTATCTCGCTCAATGAGAGCTGTTGAGGGATCATTACTTGTTGTAGATGCATCTCAAGGTGTAGAAGCTCAAACTTTAGCAAATGTTTATCATGCACTTGAGGCTGATCATGAGATAGTTCCAGTTCTAAATAAAGTTGATCTTCCTGCGGCTGATCCAGATAGGGTATCTGAACAAATTGAAGACGTGATTGGCATTGATGCAACTGATGCAATTCATATTTCTGCAAAGACTGGGGTTGGCATTCCAGATGTTCTTGAAGCAATTGTTTCAAGATTACCCGCACCTACAACAACTCCTGATGCACCACTTAAAGCAATGTTGGTAGATAGTTGGTATGACGCTTATCTTGGCGTAGTTGTTCTAGTTAGAATAATTGATGGGGAACTTAAAAAGGGTGACAAAATTCGCATGATGAATACAAATGCAACATATCCTGTTGATAGAATTGGAGTATTCACACCAAATATGACGCCTATTGATGTTTTGTCTGCAGGCGAAATGGGTTTTTTGACTGCATCAATTAAGCAAGTTTCAGATACAAGAGTTGGTGATACAATCACACACGAAAAAAAAGGTTGTGAAAATGCTTTGCCAGGATTTGCACCAGCACAACCAGTAGTATTTTGTGGTTTGTTTCCTGTTGACAATGCACAATTTGAAGATTTACGGGAAGCTATATCAAAATTATCTTTAAATGATGCTTCATTTAGCACAGAGATGGAAACATCTGCAGCTTTAGGCTTTGGATTTAGATGTGGCTTTTTAGGTTTATTACATCTTGAAGTAATTCGTGATAGATTAGAACGTGAATATGACATTAATTTAATAACCACTGCACCTTCTGTAATATATCATATCCATATGAGAGATGGATCAATGATAGAGCTTCATAACCCTGCAGATATGCCAGATCTTACTCATGTTGAGCATATTGAAGAGCCACGTATAAAAGCTACAATTCTTGTTCCAGACGATTATTTAGGCGATGTTTTGAAATTATGCCAAGATAGAAGGGGTATACAAATTGACCTCACTTACGCTGGTTCACGTGCTATGGTTGTATATGATTTACCGCTCAATGAAGTTGTTTTTGATTTTTATGATAGATTGAAATCTGTAACCAAAGGATATGCGTCATTTGATTATACAATGGAAGGATATCGTGAAGATAGACTTCAAAAGATGCAAATTTTAGTAAATGAAGAACCGGTAGATGCATTATCAACAATGGTTCATATAGATCGCGCCGATACCCGAGGCAGAGCAATGGTAGAAAAACTAAAAGATCTAATTCCACAGCATCAATTCAAAATACCTATCCAAGCAGCAATTGGAGGAAGAATAATTGCGCGTGAGACTTTGTCTGCATTACGAAAAGATGTAACAGCAAAATGTTATGGTGGAGATGTTTCACGTAAACGTAAGCTATTGGATAAACAGAAAGCTGGTAAGAAAAGAATGCGCCAATTTGGTAGTGTTGATATCCCACAGGAAGCATTTATATCTGCGCTAAAAATGGATAATTAAAAAATCTTGGAAAAATTATTAATGTGCTGGTTTAATAAAAGTGCCATTTTTTAACTCATCAAATGCCTGAACTAGTTCTTCCCTCGTATTCATTACAACCGGACCATGCCAAGCTACTGGTTCTTGAATTGGCTTCCCCGATATTAACAAAAATCTAATTCCATTTTCCCCAGCTTGTACAGTTACAAAGTCTCCAGTATCAAAACTTACTAAAGTTCTATTTCCTGACATATCGCGTATATTAAGCTCTTCACCTCTAATTTCTTTTTCTAATAGGACACCTGTTGGTATTGAGGCAGAGTCAAATGCTCCGGAACCATCAAAAATATAAGCGAATGTTTTACGGTATGTATCTACTGGGAACGTTTTTTTTACTCCAGGTGGAACATAAATATCTAAATATTGAGGATCTGCAGCTATCCCGTCTACTGGCCCAGTCTTACCCCAAAAAGAACCAACTATTACTTTAACTCTAGTACCATCATCCTCAAATATTTCTGGAATTTCACCACTGTTTACATCTTGGTAACGTGGGTTAGTCATTTTTAATTCACTGGGTAAATTTGCCCACAATTGGAATCCATGCATTTGACCTTTTGAGTTTCCTTTAGGCATTTCCTGATGAAGAATGCCTGAGCCAGAGGTCATCCATTGTATGTCACCGGCGCCCAGTGAACCAGAATTACCTAATGAATCGGCATGATCTACGTTGCCTTCAAGTACATAGGTAATAGTTTCTATTCCTCTATGTGGATGCCATGGAAAACCTTTTTCAAAAGATAGTGGGTTATCATTACGAAAGTCATCAAAAAGCAAAAAAGGATCAAGTTCTGTTGGGTCTGTAAACCCAAATGCTCGATATAACTCAACACCGGCACCTTCCATAGTTTTTATCGCTTCTGAGATAGACTTTACTGCGCGTATAGACATGTTTTTTTCCCATTTTTTTTTAAGGATAAATTAATCTATCTTTTATCCAATATATATTTTTGAAATTTATTGTTTCCATATAAATGCGATTAATAAAATTCTAATGTGAATATTAAAAATTGATGCTACATCATAGATAACAATTTATTATTAGGAAATAATTATGAAATATCTACATACAATGGTTCGCGTTAGTAATATTGAAGAAAGTTTAGATTTTTGGTGTAACAAGCTAGGGCTAATTGAAACACGACGTATAGATTTTGAAAAAGGCCGTTTCACACTAATATTTTTAGTTGCTTCAGATGATCAAGAAAGTTCAAATGAAACAAAGTCCCCAGAATTAGAATTAACTTATAACTGGGATGGTGATGAAACTCTTGAAACTGGACGAAGTTGGGGACATTTGGCATATAAAGTGGAAAATATATATGAAACTTGCCAAAATCTTATGGATAAAGGTGTTATAATTAACCGTCCACCTCATGATGGACACATGGCGTTTATTAAATCACCTGATAATGTTTCCATTGAATTAATCCAAAAAAATGGTTCGTTGCCGCCACAGGAACCTTGGGTAAGTATGAAGAATACTGGTAGCTGGTAATTTTCGGAAAGTTTCATAATGAGAAAATCAGTTCGGTATATCTTAAATGGGCTTACTTTACCTGTTTTTGTAGTTGATCCTGATCGTAAAATCAGTTTCATTAATAAATCTGCAAAAATGAGATATCATGAAGCATATACTGGGCAATTTTTTAATGAATTAATTACATCAAAGAAATGTCTTGATGCACTAGAGTTAGTTTTAAACGGTGAACCAAATGCAACTGCTAATGTCATCTTGCAGGAAGTAGTTCCAACATCGTTTAGAGTATCTTTGTCTCGTTTAGATGCAGATAGTGAACCTTTACCAAGTTGTGTCTTAAGTTTTGAAGATATTTCTCATATTCAAGAAGCCGAACAAATGCGGCATGATTTCGTGGCAAATGTCAGTCATGAGCTTCGCTCACCTTTGACCGCACTATCGGGTTTTGTAGAAACTCTGCAAGGTGCTGCAGCAAATGATAAAGTTGCTAGAGAACGGTTTTTGGATATGATGTCAAATGAAGCCGATCGAATGGCTCGCTTAATAGGTGATTTGTTATCATTGTCAAAACTCCAAGCGAGTGAACGTGTTGCGCCAACAGATCGAGTTGACCTTTTTAGGATACTTTCAAGTGTTTCATCTTCACTCAGTGGTTTGGCTGATGCTAATAAAGTCAAATTAAAGTTAGATTTTTCAAATTCTATGCCACTTGTAACTGGTGATAGTGATGAGTTGACTCAAGTTTTTCAAAATTTGATAGAAAATGCTATAAAATATAGTGGTAATGGTTCAACTGTTTCAGTTTCTTTTGCCCCACCCAAACAAGGGAAAAGTCACCTATGTATTATGGTTGAAGATACTGGTGAGGGGATAGAACCTACGCAAATACCAAGACTAACAGAAAGATTTTATAGGGTAGATAAAGGAAGATCACGAGCACAGGGTGGAACTGGGCTGGGCCTTGCTATTGTTAAGCATATTTTAATTAGACATAGAGGATGGCTGAAAATTTCTTCTCAACTTGAAAAGGGAAGTATATTTGCTGTCTATTTGCCAGTTTCAAAGGAAAAGGACTAACTTCATGCAACACCAGCTTGTATGAGCATCAGCATACTTATTAAGCCGATAGGTTTACCATTATCTAAAACAAAAGCAGCTGAAATATGCTTCTGTTCTAAAACACTCAAAATTTTTGCACATGACTGATTTTGTTTGAAAGAAATAAAACTTTTTGTCATTATTTCTTTTCCAAATGTTCCAAACATCACATCTTTCATTGAGCCATCAGAATTTTTTGCAATATAACGACGAACATCGCCATCCGTGATTATGCCAGACATTTGACCAAATTCATTTTCAAGGCCTACAATGCCATAACCTTTTTTGCCAATCAAATCTAATATATCTGAAAAAGGAGAATTCTCTGATATGATGGGTAACTTATCTTCAGTATGCATCAAATCTTTCACAGGCATCAATGCAGCCCCTAATTTTCCTCCTGGGTGAAAATTGAAAAAATCTTCTTCAGAAAAACCTTTTTCCTTTAATAAAGTGATTGCAAGGGCATCACCAAGTGCAAGTTGTATAAGTGTGGATGATGTTGGAGCTAAGTTATGTGGACAGCTTTCTTTAACTTTCGGTAATTCTAATAAAATATCTGCAGCTTTTCCTAATGTGCTGTTTGCATTTGCAGTAAATGCAATAATTGGAACTCCAAAACGTTTTCCATACCTAATGATATCAACTAATTCACGGCTTTCCCCAGAAAATGACATAAGTAATAATACATCATCTTCGCAAACCATGCCTAAATCCCCATGGCTTGCTTCGGCGGGGTGAAGAAAAAGAGATGGAGTACCAGTCGATGCAAATGTAGCAACTAATTTTTTTCCTATAATACCGCTCTTTCCCATTCCAGAAATAACCAGTCGCCCATTTATTTCATGAATTAAATTTACTGCAGCTTCTAATTGTTCAGTGAATTTTTCATCTTCTAAACTGCTGGTTAAAGTCGACATGGCATTCGTACCAATTAATAAACATTCTTCAAATGTTGATTTGATTGTCATAAAATTATCCCATTAGCATTTCATTTTAACTATCACACTCAAAATGGATTTAAAATCCATGAATTGCATATTAACCAAGAATTGGAAGTATGATGTTGAATCACTTCGCTGAGTAAATTGATTGCAAAGAGGAGCTAATTTTGTTGATATAAAATCAATGTTATAAATTATGATAACTGTAAATAATAATTGGGTTTTTATAATGCAAAAAGATGTTTATGATCCTTCAATACCTGATGGCCAAAATAGTACTATTAAAAACCCAATATCTTATGACGGGACAGGAGAAATTGGAAAGAGATATATAATTCCTGCTAGGCAAGGACGTGCAGTCCGTCTGAAGAAAAATCAAAGTATTTTAATCTATAACACAAAAGGAAATCAGGTATGTGATTTCTTTGCACTTATTGATGGTGCTGGCTCAGAGTTTCTCTCAATGGAACATACTCGGACTTCTTTAGGACGCGTTTATGTTCGAACAGGAGATACATTAGTAACCAACCGCCGACGGCCACTAATTAAAATAGTTGAGGATACTTCACCAGGTATACATGATATCTTGATCGCTTGTTGTGATCATGAGCGATATCAGCAACTTGGCGCATCTAGTTATCATGATAATTGTGCTGATAATTTTCGAATGAGCTTATTAGCAATAAATGTACAGATAAAACACATACCAAGTCCGTTCAATATTTGGATGAATATACCTGTTACAGGCAATACTGGTGAATATAGTTGGGAAGCACCAGTTTCGTCTGCAGGAGATTTTATAAAGCTATCAGCCCATGAGGACTGTATTGTTGTTATGTCTGCATGTCCTCAGGATATGACACCTGTGAATGGCATCGGTGTGTTACCTGCTGAGCTAGAATTTGAGTTAGAAAATTAACAATATTGTTTATTGGTAAAGATGTTGGTGGAGCCTAGGAGGATCGAACTCCTGACCTCTTCGCTGCCAGCGAAGCGCTCTCCCAGCTGAGCTAAGGCCCCATTGATGCATACAAAAATGTTTGCATATAGTTCCCGCATTTATTGTAGTAAGTGCGGGAATTAATTAGCTATCGTCATCTGGTGATGCAACACCTGCAACTTCTTCTAATGGCACAGTGTCTGCGTCATCATCGTCGTCTAATACATCATCTCCAAGATCAACATCTGATACATCATCATCATCTAGCACATCAACGTCATCAACTAAATCGTCATCTGTTGCTTCTTTGATAGATGCTTTATCTGCTTTATCAGAAAGAGACGCCTTAGATTTATCTTCAGTAAAAAAAGATAACGGGTACTCTGTCCCAGTGTATGGGCTTACTATTGGATCTTTGTTTAAGTCATAAAACCTTTTACCACTTTCAGGGCAAAGACGCTTTACGCCCCATTCTTCTTTGGGCATAGGATGTTCCCTCTCAAAAAATTTTCGAAATTCTGATGGCGAATTGCCACATCAGGGCAAGCTTGTCAAAGGTCTATCTTAAAAAAAGATAACTAAATGCCATTGCATTGCTTAATTGAGCGAATATTATGAAAAAATGAATGATTTTTTATTAATTGGTGATCCACCTATTGAAGTATATTTGCGAAACAATTCATTGGCTAAGAGATATTCTCTTAGGATATCGAATAAAGATAATAAAGTAAGTTTAACTTTACCAAGATGGTCAAATCTCAAAGAAGCAAAAGAATTTGCTCAAAGCCAAGAAGAATGGATGCGAAAACATTTATCACAGCAACTAGAGCCTATCCAAATTAATTTTGGAAAATATACGTTATTAGACGGAAAAAAAATTCTTATTCGACATGGATCTGGTAAAGCTGTCAGGGTTTTTAATGATGAGTTGTTTGTGCCGGGAAGAGATGAAGAATTGTGTGGAAAGTTGAGAGCTTTTTACAAAACTTTAGCACGAGAAAGATTAATGAAATCTTCTGATTATTTTGCAAAAATATTGGGCTGTAAAATAAAATCAATTACTTTACGAGACACAACTACCCGATGGGGATCTTGTACTTCCAACGGAAGGTTGATGTATTCTTGGAGACTCATGATGGCTCCCCCTGAAGTGCAAGATTATGTTGCAGCTCATGAAGTATGTCATTTAATAGAGATGAATCATTCACCTGATTATTGGAAATTAGTTGAAAGTGTTGTTCCAACTTATAAATCAGATCGATCATGGCTTAAGATAAATGGTAATTTGTTACATCAATATATGCTTTAAATTTATTTAAATTTGTGATCACATGAAGTATGAATGAACTTGATCTGTCATTAACTAGTCATGAAGCTGTCTATAGGGCGCTTAGGGTAATGATTATGCATGGAGAACTTGAGCCAGGCCAGTCACTTACAATTCGAGGTTTAGCTTCAAACTTTGGTGTTTCTATGACGCCTGCAAGAGATGCAGTTCGTCGTTTGAGCGCTGAAGGTGCATTAAGTATTTCATCTACTGGAAGGGTCGGTACACCGGAGTTATCAAACGAAAGGATTGAAGAATTAGCATCAATTCGAGCACTTTTAGAGCCAGAACTTGCATCACGCGCCCTGCCTCGGGCTCATTTGAACTTGTTGGAAAGGCTTAGCAATATTAATAGTTCAATTGATCAAGCAATTGTTAAAGATGATGCTGTTGATTACATTAGGCGAAATTTAGAATTTCATAGAACATTATATTTACGCGCTCAAGCCCCTGCAATGTTAGCTCTAGTCGAAACAGTTTGGTTACAATTAGGCCCAACAATGCGATCTTTATATTCACAATTACAAAGACGAGAAGCGTCTCACAACCATCGACTAGCAATTGCAGCATTAAAAGTAGGTGATGAGCCGAGTCTAAAACTTGCGATCAGAGCAGATGTTACTCAAGGATTACGAATGCTTACAAATGAATGAATATTAATTCACTTAATGCTATTGATTAATGAGCTAACTTAAGCATGGATTGCGCCATCTCCACACGCAAGGGCAGCCTCACGGATTGCTTCTGAAAATGTTGGATGTGCGTGGCATGTCATGGCTATATCTTGAGCTGATGCTCCAAATTCCATTGCGACGCATATTTCGTGGATTAAGTCACCTGCAGCGGGTCCAATTAAATGACAGCCTAAAATTCGATCTGTATTAGCATCTGCTAGTATTTTCACAAATCCTTCCCCTTGGAAAACTGCTTTTGCTCTACCATTGCCCATGAAACTAAACTTTCCAACTTTGTATTTTATTCCGGCACTTTTAAGTTCTTCTTCAGTTTTGCCAACATTAGCGACTTCTGGTGTTGTGTAGATTACCCCAGGTATTACTTCGTAGTTTACGTGGCCATGTTTTCCAGAAATGACTTCTGCAACAGCCATACCTTCATCTTCTGCTTTATGAGCTAACATTGGACCAGAAATAGCATCTCCAATTGCATAGATTCCATCAACAGAAGTCTGCCATTTTTTATCTGTTTTGATTTGCCCGTTGTCAGTTAACTCGCCGCCAATTTCAAGAAAGTTTAGCCCATCTATAAAAGGTTTTCGTCCCGTTGATACTAGAACAATTTCAGTTTCTAACTTTGTAACTACATCTGATTTTTTGTAAGTAACATTCGCTTTGGTTTTAGTGCATTTTACAGCTTCAACTGCAGCACCTAATATGAATTTCAATCCTTGCTTTTTGAGAACTCTTTGAAAATTCTTTGAAATCTCCATATCCATTCCGGGTGTAATATGATCCATATATTCAATTATAGTTACATCCGTACCAAGCCTAGAATAAATACTGCCCATTTCAAGTCCAATTACTCCTGCACCAATTACAATCATTGATTTTGGAATCTTTGATAATGATAAAGCACCTGTTGAAGTAACAATACGATTTTCATCAATTTCTACATTAGGAATTGATGATGGTTCTGATCCACTTGCAATAACAATGTTTTTTGCATCATAGATTTTTTCATCCACAGAAACCCGGTTTTTATTAACAAATTTGGCCCATCCTTTAAGCCAATCTATTTTATTTTTCTTTAATAAAAATTCTATACCTTTTGTATTTTGAGAAATTACATCATTTTTGTAATTTTGCATTTTATTAAAATCAATTTTTGGATTACTTGTAATCAATCCCATTTTTTCAAAATTATGAGTGGCTTCATGATATGAATGAGATGCGTGCAATAGAGCTTTTGATGGAATGCAACCAACATTTAAACAAGTTCCTCCCAAGGTATCTCTACCCTCAACAATTGCAGTTTTGAGCCCTAATTGTGCACATCGGATGGCACTAACATAGCCTCCTGGTCCGCTGCCAATCACGATTACATCATAATTTGTCATTGAGGGCTATCCTTTCGAATTTTGATGCAAATATCGATTTTTAACATCTGTTTTTTGAATATTTTCAACTTTTAAAGATCCATTAATAATCTGCGAGGATCTTCTAATGCTTCTTTTACGCGTACCAGGAAAGTGACTGCACCTTTACCATCTACAACGCGATGATCATATGACAATGCCAAATACATCATTGGTCTTATTGCAATGTTATCATTAATTACAACTGGTCGTTTTTGGATTGTATGCATACCCAGTATGCCTGATTGAGGTGGATTAAGAATTGGAGATGACATCAATGAGCCATAAACTCCTCCATTTGAAATTGTAAATGTTCCACCTTGCATTTCTGCCATGGATAATTTTCCACTCCTTGCTCGAGCACCTTTTTCTGCGATGGCTTTTTCAATATCAGCAAATGACATTTGATCAACATCATTAATTACTGGGACTACAAGCCCTGTTGGCGTTCCGGCTGCTATGCCCATGTTTACATAGTTCTTATATACGACATCATTTCCGTCGATTTCAGAATTTACTTCTGGAATTTCTTTTAGTGCATGACAACATGCTTTTGTAAAAAATGACATAAACCCAAGTTTCACACCATGTTTTTTCATGAACATATCTTTATATTCTGCCCTGAGATCCATCACTGAAGTCATATCAACTTCATTATATGTAGTTAACATAGCTGCAGTATTTTGGCTTTCTTTTAATCTTCTTGCGATGGTTTGGCGCAAACGTGTCATTGTCACGCGTTCTTCACGTGGGTCATTTTGTCGGGGTTTAACAGGAGAACCAATCTTTTGTGAGAGAATAGGGCTGGCAATTGCATCTAAAACATCACCCTTCATTATTCTACCGTCTCTGCCAGTACCTGATACATTCTTAATATTATTCTCTTCCATTAGTTTTTCTGCGGAAGGAGCATTTTTGACACTATTTTTTTCTGGGTCAGAAGGAGTATCATCTGGTGTTTTGGCAGAAATTTCTTCTGTTTTTATATTAGAAATTGATCCTTCTGAAATTTGTGCAAGAAGAGCATCAACGCCAACGGTCACGCCTTCATCAGCTACTATTTCTGAAAGAATACCACTTACAGGAGCGGCAACTTCTACTGTAACTTTATCTGTCTCTAGTTCACATATCATTTCATCTTGAATTACTGGATCACCAGCTTTTTTGAACCACGTGGCTAATGTTGCCTCAGTCACACTTTCACCTAATGTCGGTACGCGTACTTCAGTCATTGAGTTATCCTTTCAAAGTTAACGCTTGATCAATTAGCGTCATTTGTTCTTTTTTGTGAGTACTTGCTAGTCCAGTCGCAGGTGCTGCAGCAGCTTTTCGGCCAATATATTTTGGCCTAGTTTGTTTAGAGCCTATTTCTATTAGATTGCGCTCAATATGAGGGTTTATAAACGACCAAGCACCTTGGTTTTCTGGTTCTTCTTGACACCATATTATTTCAGCATTTTTAAAGCGTTTTAATTCTTTTTGTAACGCAATATTGGCAACTGGATAAAGCTGTTCTAGCCTCATTAAATATATGTCATTTATATTTCGATCATCTCGTTCAGCTAGGAGGTCGTAGTAAACCTTTCCTGAACATATCACTACTCGTTTTATATTTTTATCAGTTAGAAGGTTTGTTTTTGACTTTCCCTCTTGTGCATCATCCCATAATACACGGTGGAAACTTGATTTTCCTACAAAATCATCAATTCTTGAAACTGCATGTTTATGTCTTAACAGAGATTTAGGCGTCATTAAAACTAATGGTTTTCTGTATGTGCGGTGCATTTGCCGGCGTAAAATATGAAAGTAATTTGCAGGAGTTGTTACGTTTGCAATTACCCAATTGTCTTCTGCACAATTTTGTAAGAATCGCTCAGGGCGAGCAGATGAGTGCTCTGGTCCTTGACCCTCCATCCCATGTGGCAGCAACATGACTAACCCTGACATACGTAGCCATTTTGATTCTCCAGTACCAATGAATTGATCAAACATGATTTGTGCACCATTCGCAAAGTCTCCAAACTGAGCTTCCCAAAGTGTAAGCGCATTAGGTTCTGCTAGGGAGTACCCATATTCGTATCCTAAGACTGCATATTCCGATAGCATACTGTCGATGACTTCATAATGCCCTTCTTGATCATTACGTATGTTATTTAATGGATAGAACTTTTCACCTGTATTTTGATCTAAAATACCTGAATGTCTGTGACTGAATGTTCCACGTGTACAATCTTGTCCAGATAAGCGAATTGGGAAACCTTCGATTTGTAATGAGCCAAATGCTAGGGCTTCACCTGTTGACCAATCAATATTTTCTCCTGATGAAATCATTTTTGATTTTGCATCTAGAATTCTCGAAATTGTCCTATGTGTGTTCCAACTATTTGGTAGGCGAGTAAGTGCTGATCCAATTTCATTAAAACGTTTTTTTGTAATCGCTGTTTTCCCTCGCTGATATTCAGGATCTTTCGATTGCAGATGCTTCCACCTTCCATCTAACCAGTCAGCTTTGTTTGGTTTGTAGACTTTTCCAGCCTCGAATTCTTCATTTAAGCGCATTTGGAACGCTGCTTTCATATCCTCAATTTCGCCTTCGGGAATTAAGCCATCTTTAACGAGACGCTCTGTGTAGATCGATAATGATGTTTTATGCGTTTTAATTTTTTTATACATTTGAGGTTGAGTGAACATAGGTTCATCACCTTCATTATGACCAAACCTTCTGTAACAAAATATATCCAGTACAACATCTTTGCGAAATTTTTGTCTAAATTCTGTTGCAACTTTAGCGGCGTGTACTACTGCTTCTGGGTCATCGCCATTGACATGAAAAATGGGCGCTTCAACCATCAAAGAAATATCTGTTGGATAGGGTGATGAGCGACTATCATGTGGTGAAGTTGTAAATCCTATCTGGTTGTTTACAACAATATGCATTGTCCCACCAGTTATATGCCCTTTTAATCCTGACAAGCCAAAACACTCTGCGATGACACCCTGTCCAGCAAACGCTGCATCACCGTGGAGAAGCACAGGCATTACAGCGCCACGATCTCGACCATGTTGATCACCTTTAGCCCTAGCTTTGCCAAGAACAACAGGATTAACAGCCTCTAGATGCGATGGATTTGCGGTGAGTGAAAGATGAACAGAATTTCCATCAAATTCTCTATCTGATGAAGCGCCAAGATGATATTTAACATCCCCAGAGCCTTCTACATCATCTGGTTTGTATGAGCCACCAAGGAATTCATTGAATATAGCACGATAAGGTTTCGACATAACATTAACTAAAACATTCAAGCGTCCTCGGTGTGGCATTCCAACAATAATATCTTTGACACCTAATGCGCCACCTTTTTTGATAATTTGTTCCATTGCTGGGATTAAGGACTCTGCTCCATCTAGACCAAAACGTTTTGTGCCTGAGTATTTAACATGGCAAAACTTTTCAAAACCTTCAGCTTCAACCATTTTGTTTAAAATTGCTTTTCTACCTTCTTTTGAGAAAAAACGTTCTTTATCCCAAGATTCTATTCTTTCTTTCAGCCATGATGCTTCATCTGGATTGGAAAGGTGCATATATTGTAACGCAAATGTTCCACAATAAGTTGTAAGTAATTTTTCAATTATTTGACGCATCGTAGCAGACTCAAGGCCTAACACATTGTCTAAATATATAGGTCGGTCCATATCAATTTCATTGAAACCATAATATCTTGGATCTAACTCTGGATGTGGATCTTTTGTGCGTAAACTTAAAGGATCTAGATTAGCAATTAAATGGCCACGAATACGATAGGCTCGTATGATCATAAGAGCTCTCATACTGTCGAGGACAGCCTGTTGAATGTCAGAGTCTGAAAATGATTTCCCATTTTTCAGAGCATTCTCTTGAATTTTGTCCCCTGCAATATTAGGATCTTCAGCCCACTGGCCATCAAGAGCTGAGGTTAATTCATCGTTTGGAATTGGTGGCCAATCAGGGCGTGACCATGAAGGCCCTGATGCTTCTGCAACAACATCAGAAATATCATCTGCTAATTCTGAAAAGAAATCTTGCCAAGATGTGTCAACTGAACTGGGATTTTCTACATATTGTGCATATAGTTTTTCTACATATTCTGCATTATGCCCTTGTAGAAATGAAGAAGCATGTAGTTGTTCGTTTGTCAGCTTATCAGTCATTTGTTTCACCTAACCAAAATTAATTTTCTACAAAATCCATTTGAATACTAGGCCTGAGAAGGCCAATTAATTTATTTCACCCAATTGCATTTAAAACAGCTTCACCCAATCCAGCTGGACTGTCAGCTACAACAATCCCTGCCTGTCGCATTGCTTCAATTTTTGAGCCTGCGTCACCCTTACCCCCGGCAACGATGGCTCCAGCGTGGCCCATTCTTCGACCTGGAGGAGCAGTGACACCAGCTATAAAACCTGCAACGGGTTTTTTGCGACCTTTTTTGGCTTCATCAATCAAAAACTGAGCAGCTTCTTCTTCAGCACTTCCACCAATTTCCCCAATCATAATGATTGAATGTGTCTCTTCGTCTGCCAAAAATAGTTCAAGGATGTCTATGAATTCTGTACCTTTAATTGGATCTCCGCCAATTCCAACGGCACTAGACTGGCCTAAACCTGCATTCGTTGTTTGAAAAACTGCTTCATATGTTAAAGTTCCAGATCGTGATAAAACTCCAACAGATCCTTTTTGGAAAATCGAACCGGGCATAATTCCAATTTTGCATTCATTTGGTGTCATTAGTCCTGGACAATTACCACCTATCAATCTTGAATTTGAATTTTCTAGTTTATTTTTTACTCGAACCATATCCATCACAGGGATACCTTCGGTTATGCATGTTATTAAATCTATATCTGCATCGATGGCTTCTTCGATTGCCGCGGCTGCACCTGCTGGTGGAACATAAATTACTGAAGCTGTAGCGCCTGTTGCGGCTTTACCTTCAGCAACACTCGCAAATATAGGTAATTCTTTCCCATTTGATGATGCCCAATTGGTGCCACCTTTCTTTGGGTGTGTACCACCAACCATTTGTGTATCAAAGTATGACAGTGCTTGTTCAGTATGAAAAGTGCCTGTTTTGCCAGTTAATCCTTGTACAAGAATTTTTGTTTCTTTGTTTATAAGTATAGACATCTGATTAACCTTTCACGGCTTTAACAATTTTGGCTGCTGCATCATCAAGATCATCTGCAGCAATCACATCAAAAGGACTGTTGTTAATTATATCCTTGCCTTCTTGAACTTTTGTACCCTCCAACCGAACAACCAATGGAACGCTTAAGCCTACTTCTTTTACAGCTTCAACTACACCTTCGGCGATAACGTCACAGCGCATTATGCCTCCAAATATATTTACTAGAATACCTTTTACATTAGGGTCTGAGGTGATAATTTTAAATGCTGCTGTTACTTTTTCTGCAGTTGCACCACCACCAACATCTAAAAAGTTTGCTGGTTCGGCACCTTTTAATTTAATGATATCCATTGTCGCCATGGCTAAGCCAGCACCATTAACCATACAACCAATTTCACCGTCCAAAGCAATATAGCTAAGGTCATATTGTGACGCTTCTAACTCTTTAGCATCTTCTTCTGTTTCATCACGCAATGCTAAAATATCTGGTTGACGAAATAATGCATTACCATCAAAAGCCATTTTGGCATCTAGACATTTTAAACCACCATCTTCCATGACTATTAGTGGATTGATTTCTAGCATATCCATGTCTTTCTCAACAAACATGCGGTACAAATTGGATGTAAGTTCAATACATTCATCAATATTTTTACCTGCTAATTTTAAGGCATTAGATACCTCAGCTCCATTTTCTTTTGTAAAGCCAGTTGATGGATCAATTGTCACAGTTATGATCTTTTCAGGAGAGTTTTCTGCGACAGCTTCAATATCCATACCGCCTTCAGTCGAAGCCACAAAAGCAATTCTAGAAGTGGCACGGTCCAATAATACTGCCAGATATAGTTCTGTTTCAATATCTGAACCATCTTCTATGTAAATTCTGTTAACTTGCTTGCCTGCTGGACCAGTTTGATGCGTAACCAGCGTATTACCAATCATTTTTTCTGCTTCTGAAGTTGCCTCATCAATTGAAAATGTTAACCTAACACCTCCTTTTTCGCCTGCTGCGGGTTCCTTGAATGATCCTTTGCCTCGACCTCCTGCGTGTATTTGTGCCTTAACTACCCATAAAGGGCCATCAAGTTCGCTTGCTGCAGATCGTGCCTCTAAAGCGTTATAGACTGGCCGTCCCTCAGATACTGGGCATCCGTATGATTTTAATAATTGTTTAGCCTGATATTCATGAATGTTCATCGCAAATTGCTCCATAGGGCGGTGATATATTTTTTTAATACAGTAAAAAATGTATGCTAAAAGATAAAAAACTTATTTTTGGGTAAATGTACAGTTTTTTCGTTATTTTGTGATCACATAATAAATTACTGTGATCACAAAATAATTTACGTGATCGAAAGTTATATAATATTTGAAAAATCCAAAAAAAAACACGCCCTAATGGACGTGTTTTTCAAAGTATATCTTTTAATATTTATGCAAGTGTTGGATCTATTGCTATACAAGCCTCAACAAGTCCCTTTACAGCATTCACCGACTTATCAAAACCTGCCTGTTCTTCTTCATTAAGTTTAATGTCAACAATTCGTTCAACACCTGCGGCACCGATTACAGTAGGAACGCCCACATATGTATCGTTTAAACCATATCCAGATGAAACATGGGCAGCACATGGAAGTAAACGTTTCTGGTCCTTTAAAAATGCTTCTGCCATTTCAATTGCTGATGCGGCTGGCGCATAATAAGCTGACCCTGTTTTTAATAACCCAACAATTTCAGCTCCACCGTCTCTTGTGCGCTGAACTATTTCATCAAGTTTTTGTTGTGTAGTCCATCCCATTTCAATTAAGTCTGGTAAAGGAATGCCTGCAACTGTTGAATATCTAGTTAAAGGAACCATTGTATCTCCATGGCCACCTAAAACAAATGCAGTTACGTCTTTAACAGAAACATTAAACTCTTCTGCAAGAAAGTGACGGAAACGTGCACTATCTAATACACCAGCCATACCACATACCATTTCAGTTGGCAGGCCACTGAATTTTTGAAGTGCCCATACCATTGCATCAAGAGGGTTAGTTATACAAATCACAAACGCATTTGGCGCATGTTCTTTGATACCTTCACCTACTGATTTCATAACTTTTAAATTTATTCCAAGTAGATCATCGCGCGACATACCGGGCTTACGTGCGACACCAGCTGTTACTATGCAAACATCTGCTCCAGCAATGTCAGAGTAATCTGTTGTACCTGAAATTTTTGCATCATACTTATCGACAGGACCTGCTTCAGAGATATCTAGTGCCTTACCTTGTGGAATACCGTCAGCAATATCAAATAAAACTACATCACCTAATTCTTTCAAAGCTGCAAGGTGAGCGAGTGTACCACCAATCATACCTGAGCCGATTAGTGCAATTTTTGAGCGCGCCATTAGTAATCTCCATTTTGATAAAATTTCGCCCTCCTGCTAGTAGGAAAGCGCCTTGAGAGCAAGTAAGATATTAATTTTTTTATCTGTACTGACTAATTTTGGTGTATTTGTTGTTGAATATGATGGAATTTGTTCTAATTAGTCAATTATATATAAGAAGAGCATCTAAATTAGAAAGCACTTAATATGATCGCATATCGATTATTAACTCATGAAGACACATCTGCTTTTTGCCACAAGGTTACAAAAGCACTTTCTGATGGCTGGGAGTTATATGGTGACCCTCAGTATACTTACGATGAAAAATGGTCTGTTATGAGATGTGCGCAAGCAGTGATAAAGAAAAGTAATATTGAATACAAAAGAGAATTGAAGCTAAGCGATTTGTGATCACAGAAACAAAAAAAATACACACATTCCGAATAATACTAAAAAATGTCCTATTTGTGCTGTGATATCTAAAAAAATTAATATAACGAATGACTAAATCGTGACTTAAGGGAGCATAACATGTCAAAACGAGTTAAAGGCAATAGGCCTCTATCGCCTCATTTGACTATTTACAGGCCTCAAATGAGTTCAATCTCATCCATATTGGTTCGTATATCAGGTGTCTCACTTGCTTTGGGCTTTATACTTGTGACTTCATGGCTTTTGGCAGCATCAACAAGTATCAAATATTTTGACTGTATTAATGATATGCTCACAAGTTGGTTTGGATTGATAATTTTGACTGGTTCAGTATGGGCCCTATGTTATCATTCTCTGGGTGGAATAAGACACCTCATATGGGATATGGGTTTTGGATTTGATTTGAAAACTGCAGACCGCATGGGATGGATAGTAATTTTAGGAAGTTTTGTCTTAACCTTTGTCGTCATATTTTATAGCGGAGCATTATCATGAATTTCAAAACTGATAGAGCAAAAGTTTTAGGCTTAGGATCTGCAAAATCAGGTGCAGATCATTGGTTTGGTGAACGATTGAAATCCGTAGCCCTAATACCATTAACAATTATTTTTGTTTTAATAATTGCTCCACTTATTGGGAGTGATCATGCAAGTGTTGTTGCATCTTTTGAGAATCCTTTAATAAGTATATCATCAATTCTTTTCTTTTTGGTTACATTTAAACACCTTGAAGAGGGGCTCCAAGTGGTAATTGAAGACTACGTTCATTCAAAAGGAATCCTCTTATTTTTGATTATATTTAATAAGTTATTTTGTTGGACCTTTGGTCTTGCAGCAGTTTTTGCAATTTTAAAAATTACCTTTGCAGGTTAATCGGAGAATTTTGAATGTCATCATATGAATACATTGATCATGAATATGACGTAGTTGTTGTCGGTGCTGGTGGAGCTGGATTAAGAGCTACCTTAGGTATGGCAGAACAAGGTTTAAAGACGGCTTGTGTTTCCAAAGTATTTCCAACGCGTTCGCATACAGTTGCCGCTCAAGGTGGTATCGCTGCCTCGTTGGCAAATATGGATGTGGGTACATCTCCTAATGACCACTGGCAATGGCATATGTATGACACAGTTAAAGGATCTGACTGGTTGGGTGATACAGATGCAATGGAATATTTGGTTAGAGAAGCACCAAAAGCGGTCTATGAATTAGAACATTACGGAGTTCCGTTCTCAAGAACAGAAGAAGGAAAAATTTATCAACGACCATTTGGTGGTCATACAACTCAATTTGGTGAAGGTCCATCTGTTCAAAGAACATGCGCAGCTGCTGATAGAACTGGTCATGCAATTTTGCATACATTGTATGGTCAATCATTAAAACATAACGCTGAATTTTATATAGAATACTTTGCCACTGATTTAATAATGACTGAAGATGGTAGGTGCCAAGGTATCATTGCTTGGAAATTAGATGATGGAACAATCCATAGATTCAATGCCAAGATGGTTGTCTTGGCTACTGGAGGGTATGGAAGAGCATACTTTAGTGCCACTTCAGCACATACATGCACTGGCGATGGTGGTGGTATGGTTGCGCGTCAAGGATTAGCTCTACAAGATATGGAGTTTGTGCAATTTCATCCAACTGGAATTTATGGTTCAGGGTGTTTGATTACTGAAGGAGCACGTGGCGAAGGTGGATACTTAACAAATTCTGAAGGTGAACGATTTATGGAGCGTTATGCTCCTACATATAAAGATTTGGCTTCTAGAGATGTTGTTTCACGATGTATGACCATGGAAATTCGTGAGGGAAGAGGGATTGGACCTGATGGAGATCATATCCATTTACATTTAAATCATTTACCACCTGAAACTCTGGCTGAAAGGTTGCCGGGAATTTCTGAAAGTGCAAAAATATTTGCAGGAGTAGATGTGAACAAGGAACCTATTCCTGTATTACCAACAGTTCACTACAATATGGGTGGAATTCCGACAAATTATTGGGGTGAGGTCTTAGATCCAACAGCTAGTGAACACGACAGAATTTTACCAGGCTTAATGGCGGTTGGTGAAGCTGGTTGTGCATCTGTACATGGTGCTAATCGTCTTGGTTCTAATAGTTTGATTGATTTGGTAGTATTTGGACGAGCAGCTGCTATCAGAGCATCGAAAGTTGTAGACCCAAACACACCGAATGAACCTATAAATGAAAAATCAGTTGAAAAATCCATGGCACGTTTTGACGGTGTTAGACATGCAAATGGGTCTGTACCAACTGCAGAGCTAAGACTAGAAATGCAAAAAAATATGCAAGCTGATGCTGCAGTTTTCCGTACAAATGAGACACTCTCTGAAGGTGTTGATAAAATGGTCGAAGTGGCTAAAAAAGTTGCTGATTTAAATGTTACAGACCGTTCATTAATATGGAATTCTGATTTGATGGAAACCTTAGAATTGACTAATTTAATGCCTAATGCATTGGCTACTATCGTTGGCGCAGAGGCTCGCAAAGAAAGTCGTGGTGCACATGCTCATGAAAATTATTCTGAGCGTGATGATATTAACTGGCGAAAGCATACATTGTGCCGAGTTGATGATGAAAAAGTCGATATATCTTATAGAAATGTACATTTAGAGCCACTAACAAGTATAGAAGAGGGTGGGATCGATATGAAGAAAATTGCACCAAAAGCGCGAGTTTATTAGGTTTGCAGTATTTTGAATTAACATAATCTATCATTGCTTTGAAACACAGTTGAGATGACCAAACTAAATGAGTTGAAGAATTTAAAAGCTAGTGGTAGGTAAAAAGTATAAATAAAACTGTCATTGGCAGAAAAAAAGAATAACATATTAACAAGCAAAATAAATTTGCGAATGTAACCAAGGAAGGATACAAAATGAACGTATTGAAAATCACTGCAATTATCGCAGTAGCACTAACATTGACAGCATGTGCTGCAGATCAAGCAGCAAACACTGCAGTATCAACAGACGCAGCGTCTAGCAAACTTTAAGTTTCAAATTCAAAAATATTTTAGGGGCCGGATGTAATTAATCGGCCTCTAAAAATCTGTAATATCTAGATAAATTGTAAGACGGTAAAAAATGGTTGAACTCACACTCCCTAAAAATTCTAGAATGACAGTTGGCAAAACATGGCCAAAGCCTGAAGGTGCATCAAATATCCGTGCTTTTAAAATATATAGATGGAACCCTGACACAGGCGAAAATCCATCATTAGATACATACTTTTTAGATATGGATAAATGTGGTCCAATGGTATTGGATGCATTAGTCAAAATTAAAAGCGAAGTAGATCCAACTCTAACATTTAGACGTTCATGCCGTGAGGGAATTTGTGGTTCATGTGCAATGAATGTTGACGGCATCAATACGCTTGCATGTATCTATGGTTTGGATGAAATAAAAGGTGACGTGAAGATCTATCCATTACCGCATATGGAAGTTATAAAAGACCTCATACCTGATTTAACACATTTTTACGCACAGCATGCTTCGATTATGCCATGGTTAGAAACTAAAACGAATAAGCCTGCTGCAGAATGGCGACAATCTATCGAAGACAGAAAAAAACTAGATGGCCTTTATGAGTGCGTTATGTGTGCATGCTGCTCTACATCTTGCCCGTCTTATTGGTGGAATGGTGATCGATACTTAGGGCCTGCGGCACTTCTCCATGCATATAGGTGGATTATAGATTCTCGCGATGAGGCTACTGGAGAAAGACTAGATGAACTCCAAGATCCTTTTAAATTATACAGGTGCCATACAATTATGAATTGTGCGAAAACTTGTCCTAAAGGCTTAAATCCTGCTAAAGCAATTGCTGAAATTAAAAAGAAAATGGTTGAAAGAACTATTTAAATAATCTGATTTTTGATCAAATTATAGTTCCATAGTCACATTATTATTTCCTTATTTTAAACACAATATTTAATAAGATTGACTGTTTGTTAATAGTGCTTATTTTTAAGGCCATGACACGCTTTGTATTTCTATTTATTACATGCATATATATATTTAGCATTCCAACGTTTATTCGCGCTCAGGATTGTGAAATATCAGCAGAAAATATTTTATTTTATAGCTGTAATGAAAAAGCTATTATTTCATTAAGATTCCACCCATTAGAATTGTCACATGATGCTGATAATATTCTTTCTGTTACTGGAGCATATTCAAGTGGAGACAGATTTGGTGTCGAAGGTCTTGCGTTTGATGGCCCGCGATTAGTGAGTTCGCGGTTTCAAGGATGGGATGGTATTTTTTTGGTGTCTCCAGATGGCACCCCATATGTATTTAATTCTAGTGATATTGACCTATGGAAAACTAACTTTGATCTTAAGGTTAAAAAAGACCGGAAAAAATTTATAGAACTCGCACAAGCAAAGAATTGGAGTATGATTCAATCTCATTTATTGATTTCAGATGGTGTTTTAGATTTATATGAAGTTGAAAATGCACGAAGATTTGTAAGGAGGATGTTCTTTACTAATCAATCGGGGTGGGGCGTTTATCAAACAAAAACATCTTTAACATTATTTGAAGCTGCAAATGAGATTAAATCATTAATAAATCCTGATATGGTTATAAATTTGGATATGGGGACTTACAATTACTGCCAACGATCTACAAATTTGGGACCAAAAGCATGTGGTGAATTATTAACAAACTCTGAAAATCTAACAAATTTAATAACAATAAAATTATTAGAAAAAAATTAGCAATATGTTTCTGGGCCAACATACTGGCTTACTGAATAACGGTCACCGTAAGCCCACCCTACTGGCAAAATATTTTCTATTTCATTCAATTGATCTTTAGATAAAGTTATCTCTGATGCGTTTACCCATTCCATTAAATGTTCACTAGTTCTGGTCGCTGGAATTGGAATGAGGTTTTGACCCCTACTTAAAACCCATGATAATGCTGCAGTAGCAGTTGTCATATTATTGTCGGAAGCCCAAGATCTAAAGTTTTTTAATATGGCTAAATTTTCTGATAGATTTGGTTCCATAAAACGTGGATTATTAATTCTTAAATCTGGTGATGTCATATTCTTTCTTTCAGCAGGACTATCTGTAAGCATTCCTCTGCCAAGTGGAGAAAAGGGTACAAATGATACATTCAATTCGGAGCAAGTCCTAATTAAGCCAAGATCAGGCAATCTTGACCAAAGAGAGTATTCGTTTTGGACTGCCATACATGGATGGATTCTATGAGCTTTTCGTAGGGTTGTCGGCGAAATCTCAGAAAGGCCATATCCACCAATTTTACCTGCTTCAATAAACTTAGTTAAAGTCTCCACAACTTCTTCAATTGGTCGGTTGGCTTCACGACGATGTATATAAAATAAATCTACATAATCAATACCTAGTCTCTGCAATGATTTATCAAGTGATTTAGTTAGATATTCTTTTGAATTATTGAATTGTCTTACGGGTTCAGTTTGAATTCCAGATTTAGTTGCAATTTTTATTTTTGCGTTTGTTTCTTTTAAGAACTGACCAATTAATTTTTCTGATGAACCAGATCCATAGACATCTGCAGTATCGAAAAAATCAATTCCATTATCGTATGCACTGGCGAGGCATTTTTGAGATGTTTTATCATCTGTGGGTCCAAAAAAACCTGTAATACTCATTGCACCAAAGCCAATTGCACTAACAGTCAAGCCATCATTGCCTAGTTTTCGAGTTTTCATGGAGATCTCCTTTTTTGTTAAATTAGCGTAAGTATAGGATATTACAATGTAATGTTTGTAAGATTTTGATCCTTATATATCCTAATTGTTTACAGAAACGAATTGCATGATATAAGGCGATAAATCTTAGATAAAGAGACAATTATGATAAAAGTTTTTGGACATAAAGCACCGGATACTGATGCAACAGCTTCTGCAATTATTTGGGCATGGTACATGAAGCAAAAGGGAATAAATGCGGTTCCTTATGTATTGGGTAAACCAAATACAGAAGCAGCATTTGTTATAAATTACTGGGGTTTTGATATACCTGATATTTTGAAAGATATTGAAAAAGGTGAAGACGTAATAATTGTTGATACTAATAACCCTGCTGAATTACCCAATAATATAAGTAATGCAAACATTATTGAAATAATAGATCATCATCTCTTAATAGGGGGTTTAAAAACAAATAAACCAATATCAATTACTATTAAACCATTGGCATCTACAGCATCAATAATGGCTGAAATGATGGGAGATGATTTAATACATGCACCAAAGGAAATAAAAGGTTTAATTCTTTCTTGCATTCTTTCAGATACATTAGAATTTAGAAGTCCTACTACTACCAATACTGATATTGAATTAGCAAAAAAATTATCAAGTGAATTAGATATAAAAATTTCTGAGTATGCTCGCAAAATGTTTGATGCTAAATCAAATGTATCTGATTTCTCGGATAAAGAGCTTCTGAGAATGGACTCTAAAGAGTATGAACTGAACAATGTAAAAATGCGTATTTCTGTACTTGAAACAACAAGTCCAGCAATCATATTAGCTCGTAAAGACACTTTGATAGACGAAATGAGTGTTGTTTCTAAAGAAGATAATGTTGATCAAGTGTTACTTTTTGTTGTTGATATTTTGAACGAACAAGCAAATCTTTTGATACCAAATAATCAAGTAAAAGAAATTGCAGAAAAATCATTTAATGTGTCTGTAAAAAATGATGTGATAATCCTACCAGGAGTTGTCTCCAGGAAAAAACAGATTATTCCTAATTTGGTGGTTTGAAGAATAAATTATAGATACTAATATAATTATAAGGCTGGTATTTCCTATAAGATTTCCTGATAGTTAATAATAGGTAATGATCTATTTTTTATAAGGGCTTAGGCGATATAGTGATATATTCAGATGATCAAGCTGCAGCTTTTGACGCAGCATCAGAAGCATTGATGTCAGCGGGCATAGATTTAAAAAATGAAAATTTATTACCACAAAGTGAAAATAAAAATAAAATTTTAGCAATCTTAGGTAAAGCTGGGTCAGGGAAAACTTTATTATTGGCAGAATTAGCAGAAGCTCTTAGCAATGCTGGAGTAGAACTGATTTCAGGTGATTATGAAGGTAAGCCCAGGAAAGATCGAAGAACACTAGCTATTCTTGCGCCAACAAATAAGGCTGCAAGTGTGTTGCGAAATCGTGGAGTGCAAGCAACAACTATTCACCGAATTTTATATACTCCAATGTATGATCCTGAATATGAAAAGTTTTCAGAATGGCTCAGTGGTAATGATGAGCGCCCAGTAATTGAGGGTTTGAATGATATTGCATTAGAGAGAGCTGCTTTATTTTTTAAGAATAATAAATCTATTCCTGGGGCGCTTGCTGCTGCTGGATTGCGAGGTTCAGACTTTATAATTGGTTGGAAAAGAAGGGAGGAACCATTAGATATTGGCTTTATTGATGAAAGTTCTATGCTAGATGATCGGCAATTTGAAGATTTGCAAGAAATTTTTTCAACTCTTATTTTGTTTGGTGATCCGGCTCAATTGGCTCCTGTAGGTCAGTCAGGTGAAATGGCTTTTGAAAATGTACCAAAATCAAGACAATGTCATTTAACAAGAATACACCGCCAAGCCGGTGATAGCCCTATCTTAGATCTGGCCCATTTACTATCAGAACCTAATCTGTCCTTCCAAGAATTTGAGCGCCAAATTGAAGAAATGTCTTTAAAAGATGATAGAGTCGTTTTGGCACAATCGGTTCAGTGTGATTTAATGTCACGATCTCCAGTTTTGGTTTGGCGAAATTCAACAAGGATTAGATTGATTCAAGCATTTCGAAATGCGTATGAGGCGCCTGACGATCGGTTATTATCAGGTGAACCTTTAATTTGTGATGGTATTGAATTACCTATGAAACATAGAAAGAAACGTATTGATTTAGAGGCACGTGGATTAATTAAAGGAGCTCAATGTGTATATCTTGGTGATGGGCGAAAGCCAGGGTTTTCTAGGTTACATGTGATTGGGGCCGAAGATCCACAAGTTTCTGCCGCAAGTATCATTAAGATAGAGGCGCCAGACCAAGAAGAGCCTTTTATACCTTTTGCTGCACATATGGGTGCTGCATTCGTACATGGATCAGCTTGTACAATTCATAAAGCTCAGGGTTCCCAATGGAAGAATGTTCAAGTATTTGCCCCTGATTTGTTTGTGGCTGCTAAAATGGGGCGAGAAGAAGCTGGAATACAACTATGGAAAAGATTAGCGTATGTGGCAATTACGAGAGCTATTGATAAATTGTTCTGGGTTAAAGCATATAAATTAGCTCGCCCAACAACACCTTTACATACAGACGATTTGAGAAGCCAAATTTCAAACGAATTAACTTTAGAACCTATAGAATAATAATATTCTCAAAACTTACATGAGCGCTTAATCTAAAAAATAAGGTTCATCATCACCATGGAAACTATTAAAAATAAGATTGTCATTATTCCACCAGTTTTTACAAAATCAGCAACTCTATAACCTGCAGGTCCCATGATTAACGCATTTACTTGGTGCGTAGGTATTAAGAAAGAGTTTGAAGTTGAAATTGCAACTGTCATAGCAAATATTGCTGGATCACCACCTGAAGCAATAGCTATTGATACAGCCAATGGAACCAATAACACCGTTGCACCCACATTAGACATTATTAACGTGAATATTGTAGCAAGAATAGCAATTCCAACTTGAAGTGCCCAAATTGGCCATCCATCTAAAATTGCCAATACTCCTTGAGCAATCCATTCTGCAGTTCCTGTACTTTGAACTGCATGCCCTAAAGGAATTAAACCAGCTAATAAAAACACGGTGTTCCATCCAACTGATTTATAAGCTTCATCAATGCTTAGCACTCTGGATAAAATCATTCCTACTGCACCAACCAAAAGACATAAAGATAATCGCAATGGTGAAAACAATATAAGTGCAAGTGCGATACTGAAAAAGAAAACAGCCCATCCAACCTTTTTAGGCCGAAGTTCTTCTTGAGGGTAATCAGACGTTACAATTACGAAATTTTTATCTGATTTTAATCGTGTTAAAGCTTCCCATTGTGTTTGAACAACAAGTGTATCACCAGCATGTAATTCCATAACACCTATTCGACTCGGTTGGTGATCATCGGTTTCAACGTGACTATATGTTTCTTCACTTCGGTAAATTGCAAGAAGGGCCATTCCATATACTTTTCGAAATTGCATTTCCCGAGCGGTTTTCCCAATTACAGATGAATTTGGAGGAATGACAACTTCTGCAACTCCAGCTTTTGTTGGTACAAATTCTTCTGCAAATACGTCTAAGCGTGGCTTTACTTCTAAGCCGTAATCTTCACACATTTCTTGGATAACTTTTTTTCTGCCAAGAATTGCTAATCTACATGGTGGGGTAATTTTTGTATCTAATGTAGGCCCAACCCATCGTTTAGCATTATGATACGTTCCTATAACATATATATGGTGGGCATCCATTAGGTCACCCAGTGTCTCACCCATTAGTATAGAACCCTCAGGTACTACCACTTCTACGATATCAGCTTTTAACCCATAAATTCTTTTCAGATAATCCTTCATTGACTGGCCAGCAGATCCTGATGTTCTACCGCCTGATCCTGGTAATACCCATCGCCCTAGAATAACAAAGTATAATATCCCCGTAACAACCAAGGCTAAACCAATTGGGGTAACAGAGAATAAACTAAATGTTTCCATTTTTAATTCATCAGGTAATTTTGAATTAGAAGTGATTATTAAATCATTGAGTAAAATCAAGGGTGAAGAACCAACCATAGTCATGGTTCCACCTAATATTGCACAAAATCCCATTGGCATTAATAACCTAGACATGGGTATCTCTGTTCGAGCTGATATACGGCTTACAACAGGTAAAAATAACGCTGCTGCGCCAACATTTTGTAAAAAACTTGAAATGAATCCAACAGTTCCAGATACGACAGGTATAATGCGTTTTTCAGTAGATCCACCAAACTTTAGTATGCGAGCGGCAACAGTATTCATTAAGCCAGTTTTATCTAATCCAGCCCCAATAATCATTACAGCAATTATAGAAATTACGGCGTTAGAAGCAAAGCCGTCAAATAAATGATTCACATCTGCAAGACCACTTAATGCGGGTATGTAACTAAGAGCACCTAATAGTACCATTACTAAAATAGCTGCTAAATCAACACGTACAACTTCTGAAATGAACAAAAATATTGTAAAGCCCAAAAGGCATAATACGGCAATCATTTCAATATTAAGAACTACTGTGTCCATTCATTTCTCCAAAAATTTATTGCTTTTTAAGTATGCATTATCGAAAGATGATATGTTTGGCATTAGAAAAGCGCAAAAATATTGAAAATATTTTATCCTTATTAGATTATTTATTTAATTGTGCTAAAATGCATAACATCTCAAATACAATTGAAATACCAAGCCATGAAGTTGCTCCTGATTGATCAAATGGTGGTGAAACTTCAACTAAGTCCATTCCAATTAAATTTACGCCACTAAGCTCTCTAACAACCTGTAATGCCTGAAAACTATTAGGCCCACCTACTTCAGGTGTTCCAGTACCAGGCGCAAAAGTTGGGTCAATAAAATCAATATCGTATGAACAATAAGTTTCATTGTTTCCGACAATATCTCGTGCTTGTTGCATGACATCTTTTATTCCGCGCTCAAATAATTCTTCAATCTGAATTATTGTAACGCCTTGGTGTCTTCCCCATTCAATATCTGCCCCATCATACATACTACCTCTAATGCCAATTTGGATGACTCGTTTAGGATCAAGCAAACCTTCTTCAATTGCGCGACGAAAGGGAGTGCCGTGTGTGTATTTATAACCATCAAAATAACTTTCAAAAAGATCTGTATGCGCATCAAAGTGTATCATTCCAACGGGAGCTGAAGAGGCCAGTGCTCTCAAAACTGGTAAGCTCGTCAAGTGATCACCACCAACAGTCATTGGTATGATTCCATTTGATTTAACTTTTTCATAAAACTCCGTAATACGGTTCATGCAGTCTTGAATGTCTGCAGGATTTACTGGTGCATCACCCAAATCAGCAAAATTTGCCAATTCAAAAGGTTTTATTCGCGTAGCACCATTCATAGCTCTTATCATTGTTGATAGATCTCGCATTTGGCGTGGTCCATGACGTGGTCCGGGTCTATTAGTAGTGCCAGCGTCCCATGGTACTCCAATTAACCCAAAGTCAACTTCATTGATATTTCGATCATTTAAGTCTAAATGGGGTAGGCGCATAAAGCTTGGAATTCCAGCAAAACGAGGTAATTCCATACCATCTACAGGTTGAAAAAAATTATTTTTAGGTGCACTCATTTGTATTCTCCTTAACTGTGAGAATATTTGCATTTTTTCAAAAACTACGCCAGTATTTTAATCATATATACTAGGAAAAATTATGAACAAAACAATTCTAATTACTGGTGCCAGCAGTGGTATCGGGGCTAATGTCGCAAAATTATTTTTAGATCGTGGCTGGAATGTAGGCCTAATTGCAAGAAGAGAACACAAGCTTGCAATAATTGCAAATAATCACGAAAACGCGTTGTGTATTAAATGTGATGTTGCCCAAGAAAAACAAATCAAAGATGCTTTTCAACTAACTGCGGATCACTTTGGAAAAATTGATGTTTTATTTAACAATGCTGGAATTTTTACTCCCCAAGCTCGCATTGATCAAATTGATATTAAAGATTGGCAAAAATCTCTTGATGTGAATTTGACTGGTATGTTTCTATCAGCACGAGAAGCCTTTAAACACATGAGAGAAAAAGGTGGCCGCATAATTAATAATGGATCAATTTCTGCACATACGCCTCGTGAGGGATCTGTTCCATACACGACAACGAAACATGCTATTACAGGTTTAACAAAAACTATAGCACTAGATGGTAGGGATCTTAATATATGTTGTGGCCAAATAGATATTGGAAACGCACATACTGAAATGGTTGCGAACCTCAGCAATGCAGGTGGTGTTGTTGAGACAATGGCAGTATCAGATGCGGCAGAGGCTGTTTGGAATATGGCTCAATTACCATTGAGCACCAATATTCTGACAATGACTATAATGGCAAATAAGATGCCATTTGTTGGAAGGGGTTAAATCGATTTAACCATTACAATAGCATCAATTTTTTCACCTTTAGGTGATGTATAGTAATTCTTGCGCTTTCCTTTAGTTACGTAATGACAACTTTTATATAGCTGAATTGCAGGGACATTATTTTTTGCAACTTCTAATACGATTTTGTTTATATTTTTTTGCAAGCAAATATTTTCAAATTTTTTGAGTAAATCTTTTGCAATACCAAGTCTTCGATTTATAGGATCTACTGCTAATGTAAGTATTTCTGCTTCATAGTCTGTCAGTACTCCAAGCAAAAAAGAATTTTTTCCCGTTATCAAATGTGTGGAATCTCGAAGCAATAATTGATCAATTTCTTTTGCAGACCATGGGCGTGGTGTGTTGAATGATCTCTTATGTATGCCTGCTAGAGTGTCAGATTTCATATTAACTTCGGTGGTTGTTCTTTTGGTAAGTCTGCATTTGGTTCTTGTAAATACATTGGCGCAGGGCGTGAGTTTTCTGAACCAATTCTATTTATGGCCAATCTTGCAATTGCATTTGGAAGAGTACATTTTGGAACGTTAACATTTTTAAATAGATCAATATTTTTATCATCCGCATTTATAATAGCATCGATAGAAAAATCTGCATTTTGTGTATTTATTATTTTTGGTTTATTTAATGCATTACCGTCAAAAAAATCTTGGATATATATCTTATCTTGCCTAGCATCCATAATAACTGAAGCTTTGCTTTTTGAATCTAATGCCATTGCTTCTAATCTTGATATGCCAATTGCTGGTATTTTTAGCGATAATGATAAACCTCTTGCAGCGGATACTCCTACTCGAACACCTGTAAAATTTCCTGGCCCAATGCAAACACCAATAGCATCTAATTTCCTCCAACTAATGTTGGCTAAAGTTAAAATTTTTTCGCATAACGGGAATAACCTTTCAGCTTGCCCTTTTACCATAGGTTCAATGCGCTCATCAAAACATTCACCATTTATAAACAAAGAGACCGCGCAATGCGCGGCCGATGTATCAAATGCTAATACATATTGATTAGGCGGCAACTGGACGTACCTCAGTTACTTCGGGGATATAATGGCGTAATAAATTTTCTATACCCATTTTAAGAGTAATTGTAGAAGATGGACATCCTGCACAGGCACCTTGCATATGAAGGTAGACGATGCCTCTCTCAAAGCCATGAAATGTAATATCACCACCATCTTGAGCTACTGCTGGGCGAACCCTAGTGTCTAATAAATCTTTGATTTGATTTACAATCTCAGAGTCTTCACCGCTATGTTCTGCATGCCCACCTGAATTATCTTCACCTTCAATAACTGGCTGGCCAGATTGAAAGTGTTCCATTATTGCTCCAAGTAATGCTGGTTTTATATGGTCCCAATCTGCATCTTCAGATTTTGTAATCGTTACAAAATCAGGTCCAAGAAAAACTGCGGTTGCACCTTCAACTGCAAATATTCTTTTTGCTAAAGGAGATGATGACCCAGCTTCTGGTGATGGAAAATCTGCAGTTCCCATATTCATTACTGTTTGGCCAGGAAGGAATTTTAAAGTTGCCGGATTCGGAGTAGATTCGGTTTGAATAAACATAAAGACATATCCTCGTTGAAGTTATATATTATTTACTTTTTTAGGCCATAAAGTCAATATTTAGAATAATTCTAAATTGGAGCTTAGTTATATTATTCACAATTAATTACTAAACTTATCCATTAATTTTTGGATTGCTGATCGATTATCTGGTTCAGATATATCTTCTTTTTTAATCGTGACCGTATTGGTTTTTTTTGGCTTTTCACGTTGTGGTACAGTTCTCATAGCTACAGCGTTCATAAACTTACCAGGATCACCGTTTGCAAGGTATACAGCTCCATCACTTACTCCATATATCAAATCCTTTAACCAATTTTGATCACTTTTAGCAAAATCACTTAAAACATAATTAGCAACTCTGTCTTTATGACCAGGATGACCTATGCCCATCCGAACTCTCTGGTAATCTGGACCAATATGTTGGTGAATAGATCTAAGTCCGTTATGACCAGCGTGGCCCCCTGATGATTTTACACGCAGTTTAGAAGCAGAAAGATCCAGCTCATCGTGGAAAACTACTACATCTTCAGTTTTAATCTTATAAAATTTTATAGTTTCGCTAACTGATTGGCCGGATAGATTCATAAATGTTTCAGGTTTGAGCAGGATTACTTTTTCAAGACCTAATTTTCCATCAGATAGCTGTCCTTGAAATTTACTTTTCCAAGATGAAAATGAATGATCATTGGCTATCTGATCTAATGCCATAAACCCAATGTTATGTCTGTTATTAACATATTTTTTGCCAGGATTACCAAGGCCAACGAACAGTTTCATAGATTATCACTTTTTACAATTGATTTGAAACTAATACACCCAATAATAAGTTGCAATTAATCTAGCTGACTAAATTAATATAAAACAAAGACCAAAAAAAAGCCCGCGCAAAGTGCACGGGCTAATTTATAATATCTTATTATGATGTTTTATGTTTCAGCGTCTGCTTCAGGTGCATCACCTTCAGCTGCATCTGCATCTTCAGCTGCATCTTCAGCTGCATCTTCATCTTCGTCGTCAGCAGCTCCACCAGGAGCAGCGATGTTTGCAATCACAAAATCACGATCTGAAATTACTGGGCGTGTTCCTTCTGGAAGTGTAATGTCAGAGATGTTGATGGTTTCACCAATTTCAAGCTCTCCCAGGTCAGCTTCAATATGATCTGGAATGTTACCAGCTGTAACCATCAATTCAACTTCAGCTCGAACAATTGTTAAAGTTCCGCCTTTTTTCAAGCCAACACTTGTTTCTTCGTTTAAGAAGTGAACTGGGATGTTCATATTAATTCGGCTGTCACGTTTCAATCGCAAGAAATCTATGTGAGTTGGCAAATCTTTTACTACATGACGTTGTACGCCACGGCAAACTGCACGAACGTCTTCAGAACCTTCAACTTTTAGGTTGAAGAGAGTTGACATAAAGCCGCCATCTTTAAGTTTCTTAAACAATACATTGAAAGGGATTGATATAGCTTGTGGCTCTTCACCACCACCATATACAACTCCAGGTACTAAGCCATCACGACGAGCTTGACGGGCGGCTCCCTTGCCTGTCCCCGTGCGCGGCGTTAATTCTAGATCAGGAATTTTACCTGCCATAATAATTCTCCATAAATTAGGGCCATCCTCCAGGGTGTATG
>Ga0206129_10000051_pt1 | contig 186670 bp, 228 predicted proteins | sample Helgoland_Spring_8_FD_148616 | JGI IMG/M metagenome (GOLD analysis project Ga0206129, IMG submission 148616) | Pelagic subsurface seawater microbial communities from Kabeltonne, Helgoland, North Sea - Helgoland_Spring_Bloom_20160502_2 | ecosystem: Environmental > Aquatic > Marine > Epipelagic...
GTCGTTTCCGTCTGTTCCTGAAGTTCCATCAGCACCGTCGTTTCCAGCAGCACCATCGTTTCCGTCTGTTCCGCTTGTTCCATCAGCACCGTCGTTTCCAGCAGCACCATCGTTTCCGTCTGTTCCTGAAGTTCCATCAGCACCGTCGTTTCCAGCAGCACCATCGTTTCCGTCTGTTCCGCTTGTTCCATCAGCACCATCGTTTCCAGCAGCGCCGTCGTTTCCGTCTGTTCCTGAAGTTCCATCAGCACCGTCGTTTCCAGCAGCACCGTCGTTTCCGTCTGTTCCTGAAGTTCCAGCAGCACCGTCGTTTCCTGGTAAACCATTAGCTCCATCAGCTCCATCTGTTCCTGAAGTTCCGTTTATTCCTGAAGTTCCGTTTTCTCCATCAGTTCCGTTGTTTCCTGGTAAACCATTAGCTCCATCAGCTCCATCTGTTCCTGAAGTTCCGTTTATTCCTGAAGTTCCGTTTTCTCCTGGTAAACCATTAGCTCCAGTATCTCCATCTGTTCCATCTGTTCCTGAAGTTCCGTTTATTCCTGAAGTTCCTGATTCGCTACTTCCTACTAGAATCCAGTTTGATGATTGTGTTCTATCGGTACCGTTCCATCTATAAAGATCGTAACCTTCTGAAGCTACAGAAACAACCATACCCGGGTAAGGATTTGGTAACGCAGCATTACTTATTAAATCGGCCAGTAGTCCAACTACTAATCTATCGTCTATTGGTTGTGGATCTTGTAAGTTGAAACCTGTTGCGATTCCAATACCACCGTTAAATTCCTTAGGCATAATTTTTATTTATATTTTCTTTATATATTAAGCGATTCTGTATGTAAACGCTGATAATGTTTTAACTGTATTCGTTCTGTACTGATAAAGCGTTAACGGATCTCCATTTTCATATGCTACGGTTACCGTAGTTTTAGTAAAATCAGAAGTATTATTAAAATTGTTACCATCGTAGATAGTAGCGTTGCTCTTAGTACTTAAGAAGTATACATATTCATTAGTTGCGGTAAAAGCTGCAGTTTTTGCAGGGCTACCAGAAACAAACTTTGTAAAATTTGAGTTTAGATTAGAATAAGATGAAGAATCGAAATCTGCAGTAGAACTTGCGCCATACCATTGTGGGTTATACGCTACCGATGTTCTTGGATTACTATCAGTTCTAGTTGTTATTCCATCTGCATTTAAGAATGTAACATTATAGTTTTTACCTAAACTATCAGACTGTGCTGTAAATGTTTCAGAACCATTTGGAGATAATACAGTTGGAACATTGGTTCCGTTCCACGTTACTGCCTGTACTGTATCATCGTTCGCTGTTGTAGAATACGTAAATGTTAGATTCGTTCCAGCTGTTAGGTTTTTCTCGAAAGAAGTAGGAGATACAGATAAACTTGCAACTCCATTTTCGTATACTAATGCAATTAGTCTAGAAACATGATTACTGCTAAAACCTATAGCAGGTACAGTTTCCCAATCGGCATCTCCATTAGTCGCTGTATTTTTTACTAATAACTGATCTTCAGTACCTCCATTTGGTAAACTACCTCCTGCTCCTGATCCTACTAGAATCCAGTTTGATGATTGTGTTCTATCGGTACCGTTCCATCTATAAAGATCGTAACCTTCAGCTTGTACTGAAACAACAATACCCGGATACGGATTTGGTAACGCAGCATTACTTATTAAATCTGCAAGTAGTCCAACTACTAATCTATCGTCTATTGGTTGTGGATCTTGTAAGTTGAAACCTGTTGCGATTCCAATACCACCATTATATGATTTAGCCATTATTTTATATTTAATTTATATTTAATTTAAGCGATTCTGTATGTAAACGCTGATAATGTTTTGGGCAAATTCGTTCTGTACTGATAAAGCGTAAGCGCAGTACCATCTTCATACGTTACAGATACTGTCGTTTTAGTAAAATCAGAAGTATTATTAAAATTGTTACCATCGTAGATAGTAGCGTTGCTCTTAGTACTTAAGAAGTATACATATTCATTCGTTGCTGTAAAAGCTGCAGTTTTTGCAGGGCTACTAGAAACAAACTTTGTAAAATTTGAGTTTAGATTAGAATAAGATGAAGAATTAAAATCTGCAGTAGAACTTGCGCCATACCATTGTGGGTTTATAGCAATTGATCCTGCACCGTTGTTGTCAATTCTAGTTGTTATTCCATCTGCATTTAAAAACGTTACTCCAAAGTTTTTTGATAATGTCGTTTTTTGATTTACATATTGTGAACTTCCAGTAGGATTTGATGTTACGTTGCTGCCATCATAAGTTGCACTCTGTACTGTATCATCGTTCGCTGTTGTTGAATAGTTAAATGTTAGAGTTACTCCAGAAGTTAGGTTTTTCTCGAAAGAAGTAGGAGATACAGATAAACTTGCAACTCCATTTTCATATACTAATTCTTTTAATCTACCAACTTGATTTGTGTTAAAGTTAGCAACATGTTCGATTTGTGCTAAATCACTACCTAAATTGGTAATTGTAAATCCAGTAGAAAAGCTTAGCCCAGTTATTGGGTCAATTGATGTTGTTCCATCTGTTGCAGATATTGAACCTCCGCCAGATACTGTAACGATTGCTATTCCGTTTCCACCGTCAACTACTGATGCACTATCACCAAAATCGATTGTAGATACTGTAGATACTGTAGTGTCTGTGTCTATGACAGAAATACTTCCGCCAGATGGGTTGTTAACGTTAACTCCAACTGCGTCTAAAAGAAGACCAACTCTTTGTCCAACTGTAAATGGAAATGATTCTGTTGCAGAAACAGCGCTTGATTCGTGAGTTACTGTTATTTCAATACCATCTGTTATTCCAGTTGTATTACCATCTAGATCTAAATCTTTTCTAATCCAACCTGTAATTTTATAAATATTGTAAATGCTAGTATCAGAAGTATCGGTAATTGCAATTGATACTGCAGCAGACTCAGCTGTAAATCGTTTAACTAAAAAGTTTTCTAGATAAGAATTTCTTTTGCCTCTTGTGTCAGTATTATTAAAAACAATTTTAGTAACTGATGCTGGGTTAGAGCTATCTAATACTATTTTACCAGCTGTTGGTAAATCGTTTGATGAGTGTAAAAATGACTGTACGTTGTATATCGGTGCTGGAATGGTAAATGTGTTACCAACTACTGCTCCGCTCGAAGAAGATCCTCCAGAAGCGCTAATAGAAGCCATTCTAAGTTTAGGTAATATTATGCTATTGTTAACAGTTACATATTTAATTTCAGCGTATACTGAACCGTCTGCTAGTAGATCACCAAGTGACTGTGGAATCGCAAATGTAATATGCCCTTCAGTTCCAGCTTGTGTTGAGCCAAAAATAATTTGGCTAGCATCTGTAGTATATGATTGCTTGTATACTAGGTCTTTATCGAAGATTTTAACTTCAATTAAATCAGCAGTGTACGCTTCGATCTGGTTTCCTACTGCATTTTGATAAAGGATTACCGTAATACTGTGTGATTGTCCTTTTGTAAGTTGATAAACCTGTGGGATATATCCAATTAGGTTGTTTCTAGAAACTTGTGGCATCGTTTAATTTTATTTTTAGTATTGTTTTGTTCTTATTATATATCGAGTTAAATTCCGTAATCTTTCCGGAGCTGCATAAAAATATTTGAAGCAATTACATTAATTGGACCCTCATCCAGCATTACTACGTTTTTTATATGTACATTATATATTATTTTTTCTGAATCTTTATCTTTAATCTCACTGATATACTCGATTGTTGATTTTTTATCGTATTTTTGAGTAGATATTTTATACAGCGTAAACCCCTTCCAGTCAATATTATTATTTATTTTAGGATTATTAAAAGAATATGTATGTAACTTTTTATCTGGAGTGTATATTAATACAAAGCCGCTAGTTATAAGATATGGTTTAGTGCCAGCATGTCCAATAGACATTTGTTGGTCTATAGTTCTCCAGTTTTCTCTAATATCAGAGTGAAGTGTCTCGTATGCGTCAATAGCATCATCTATTAGATCGTCTATAATTTCATGTGAAATTATCTGAGATCCTGTATTGTAAAGGGATTCTATGTTGTTCCAATTAACGTTCGTTAATTGCGTAGATTTGGTATTTTCTTCGATGAGATACCTTTCGGCATCATATTGGTATAAAAAATCTAGGGCTGCATCGGTTTCTTGTAGAGATTCCCACAACTTACCTAATTTTAATTTTTTTCTAGTTTCAGAAACATGTGAGAGCATTCGATATCTTCTGTATTCGAAGTCCTCTGGGCCTTCTGTTGCCCAATCTGGAATATTATTAGAGTTGCTCATATGGTTATCTATCCATATGATTCTAAGAATGTTATCCTAAGCCTTATTTATTTTTTTTGGCTTATTTATTTTTTGAGATACGCTGCTTGGCGATGCAGTGGTCAGTCCCCATTGAAGAATAAACCAGTTCATCTCTTGATTTGCAGCAGACTTAGTCAGCTTCAGTTTAGTTTTAATGATGTCAGCTCCCCATTTAATAAATTCAGATTCTTTTTCTGTAGTTGTTTGATACTCCATGTACCAGTCTGGATTATTTTTAACTTCTTCAAATTTTACATTGAATGGCTCTAACTGCTTGTTTACGAGTGTTAAAAACACTTCGCTTTCTAAATCTCTTCTACTCATTGCTTATTATCTTTTTTTAATTATTTCATCAATAATACCGTACTCGACTGCCTGTTCAGCGCTAAGCCAGAAATCTCTAGTAGCGTCATTCATAACTACGTCTGCTGGTTTTCCGCAATATTCTCCTAGAAGTACAAAAAGTTCGCGGTTTACTTCTTTCCAATTTTTCCAATCAATTTCAGCGTCTTGTATATTACCACTGAATCCTCCAGAAGATTGATGTAGCATTGTTGTTGAGTGTTTTAGTGACATCCTCTTACCTTTAGTTCCAGCGCCTAATAATACTGAACCCATTGAGGCGGCCATTCCAGTATTAATGGTTCTAATATCAGCTTTAATGTAGTCCATTACATCTACCATAGATAGTCCTGACTTAACTGAGCCTCCTGGAGAATCAATATGCATTGTAATATCATCAGATGATGTGGTATCTAAAAACATCAGCTGTGCTTGTACTACAGTTGACATTTGATCATTTACTGGACCAGCAACCCACAGTAATCTGTCCATCATTAATCTACTAAAAATATCCATTTGAGTAGCTCTTAATTCTCTCTCTTCTAGGATATAAGGTGTCATCGATCCTTGTATATGCTTCGAATACATGTCTATTTTTGAGGATCCAATGTTAAGTTCACTCTGTGCAAACCTGTTAAATTCTTTATCTTTTGGGAAATAATTCATATGTTTTTTAAAATTTGCTTTATTAAATCGCAGGTTTCGTATTCTTCTATTTGTTTAAAGTATTCCATTGACTTATTAAGAGACTTAGAAAATCCTTGAGGAGGAAGGCACATTTCATATTCTATTCCTTCATCGTCTATTAATATAACTAGTATTTCGGTTACTGGCATATCTTCAATGTATGCTAGAGTGTATTCGACTATTCTTCGGTAGAAAACATCATATTTTGCCATTAAATTTAGATCTAGATCTGCCTTTGAAATTTTTAGTGGATCTATTCTAATTATTGGTATATTATCTTCAGTATATTCTTCCATCTTATATTTCGAAATAATCGTTTAATATATTCTTGTAATTTGCGTCCTTCATCTTAATTGAATTATCAACTCTTTGCAAAAATTCTAATCCCTGGTCAGTTAGATATACTCCATTATCACTATTATAATCTAGTAATTTGTTTTTTAGTATTAATGAGTATTCGCTTCCGATTCCATTTTCTTTAATTTCTGATGCTAGATTAAAATGTCTTTCATAAAAATGTAGGTTATCTGAATTATGGAAATAGTGACCAAGTTCAAGGTCTTTATATTTATCTTTTAGTATTAAAAAAATAGATTGATGAAGGAATGAAAAGAATGGTGCATCAAATGTAAGTCCAAAGAATATATCATTTGATCTCATCTGAACCTTCATATATAGCGTATTATTTCTAATAAAAAAGTTTGCGTATAGAGTACATACAAAATCTTTATTTCCTTCTACTTGAAATTTAGGCTGATTAAAAAACATAATTGCCTGTCTTGAATTCTTATCATTTACTAAAGAATCAACAACCCATCCAACTTGCTTATCGTTAAGTACTAAACTTCCATAATTAGAATTAATTTCATTAGTTCCTTCATTTGTTAAGTTTTTCCAAAATTTAGAAAAGTTAGAAATGTAATCAACATCATTATCTCTGTGGAGATACCATGCAAGCTCTCCTGTAAAATATTTAAAGTTAAATGGACGGTCTTTAAAATCTGCAATTGGATGCGTTGGATCTATATCAAAAGAAGCCATCATTGCTTCTTTTACTTTCATATCTCTTGGAGAAGATTCAGTACCGTTGTCTTCGATCTCATTGACTAAATCTATAAATGTTTGTGAAAAACTCATATTATATTATTTTAATATTATATTAGGATTTAAGGTTTAGTTTATTATCTGACTTAAGTTTACTAAGAGTATACGCATCTTCTCTTGGAGTAATTTCTTCAGTTAATATTAGGTCTGCAATTAGGTCCTCTACATATTTTTGAATTGCTCTTTTTACAGGTCGAGCACCGTATGCCTTGTCGTATCCTTCATTTGCTATAAACTCTTTGGCGCTTTTCATGAATTTAAAATTATATCCTTCTTCTATCATTCTTTCGTTAAATGTTGACAACTCAATGTCTACTATCTTAATTACATTTTCGATCGTTAGGTGATCAAATAGAATAATATCGTCTAGTCTGTTTAAAAATTCAGGACTAAATTTATTCTTTAATTCTTTCTTAATTATACCTTCAATCTTAGCGCTTTGTTGTAGCAATATACTATCGCTTTGAAATCCTACTCCTGTTCCAAAGTCTGCTACCTTACGAGCACCTATATTTGAAGTCATTACAATAATTGTATTTGTAAAATCAACAATCCTTCCACTAGAATCCGTTAATCTACCATCATCTAAAACTTGCAACAATGTGTTAAATACATCAGGATGTGCCTTTTCAACCTCATCGAATAGAATCACAGAGTGCGGCTTTCTACGAACTGCCTCTGTTAATTGTCCACCATCTTCATGTCCTACGTATCCTGGAGGAGAACCAATTAGACGAGAAACATTAAACTTTTCTTGGTATTCTGACATATCTATTCTAACCATAGCGTCAGTATCCCCAAACATATATTCAGCAAGTGCCTTAACGGTCTCAGTTTTACCTACACCAGTAGGACCCAAGAACATAAATGAACCTACTGGCTTTTTATGACTGCTTACTCCTGTTCGAGATCTCTTAATTACAGTAGAAAGAGCATCAACCGCAGCGTCTTGTCCTATAATTTGTTTTTTTATCTCCTTAGCCATAGATATGATGAGTTTCTTTTCATCAAGGCCTAGTCGCTGTACTGGAATTCCAGTTTGCATAGAAATAGTTTCTGCAATATCTTCAACATCTACCTTTCTCTTTGTTTTTTTAAGAGAATCTTCCCACTTTTCAGTTTCAACTATTACCTTGTCATCGATTACAAGCTGCTCATCGCGCAGCTGTGCTGCTAATTCATAATCTTGTCCGGATACTGCTGATTCTTTTTTTAATCTTACAATTTCAGCATCTCTTTCAAGGTTTTTAATTTTTGCAGGTATTTTAACTTCTAGCAAATGAGTTCTTGCACCAGATTCGTCTAATAGATCAATTGCTTTATCTGGCAATTCTCTAGATTTAATATATCGCTCGCTCATTTTTACGCATGCTATTATTGCATCGTCAGTATATTCAACTGAGTGGTGTTCTTCATACTGTCCTTTAATTCTATTAAGAATCTCAATAGTATCATCAACCGAAGGAGGATCCACGAAAACTTCTTGAAATCTACGAGTTAGTGCACCATCGTCTTCGATGTTTTCTCTATATTCATCTAGTGTCGTTGCTCCAATACATTGTACTTGGCCTCTTGCTAATGCTGGTTTTAAAATGTTAGAAGCGTCTAATGCACCACTTACACCGCCTGCTCCTACTATTGTATGTAACTCATCGATGAATACGATAATGTTTTTAGCAGATTTGAGTTCATCTACAATGCTTTTCATTCTCTCTTCAAATTCGCCACGATATTTTGTACCTGCGACTATATTTGTCATGCTGATAGAAATTACTCTTTTGTTTAGTAGCACTCTTGCAACTTTTTTACTGACAATTCGCTGTGCAATCGCTTCAACAATTGCAGTTTTACCTACACCAGGATCTCCTAATATAATAGGATTATTCTTTTTCCTACGAGCAAGAATCTGACAAATTCTATAGATCTCTTTATCTCTACCAATAATAGGGTCTAATTTACCGTCTGCTGCTAATTTAGTCATATCTTCACCATACTCATCTAAGAATGGCGTATTAGTCTTGGTCTTTTTATTTCGGCCCTTTTCATTTTCGTATCCGTCTGCTAATGACATATATTGTTTTGTTTAATTTCTTATTGTATTTATTTCTTTAATTATATATACATTTTTGATTTAGTTTACATACTGAAATCATCATTACACATTTCTTTAGGCACAAAAAAGGAGCCAATACAGGCTCCCTTAGATTACTTACTGTAATTTTGTTTTATCTATTATTAATTTTATTGATTTTTTCTGGGGTTAATGCCTTTAAAAACTCAACAAATAATTTAATAGCATACTTTACGTCTCGACGGTGTACTGACTCAACGGTTGTGTGCATGTATTTAAGCGGTGAAGCGATGATGGCAGTTGGTGTATTCTCCATAAAGAATGCCATTGTATCATTGCCCATCGACCCAGCTGTTAGTTGAACTGGAATCTTATTATCCTTTGCAACCTCTCTTAACATTTTATTAATGTCTCTATGATTTTGTGCAGTATATTCTAAGCATGGACCATCTCCACCTTTATTATCTCCATCCTTTGCCTTGTCAATCTTAGGTGTATTTGTATTGTGACACACATCATGTACCAGGGCCAAATCAGCCTTTAAGTGTTTAGCAATCTTTTTAGCACCATGAAGACCAACCTCTTCTTGAACGCTATTAACAACATATAAATCATATGGTAAGTTAACATTATCTTCTGAGATCTTTCTAAGTGCCTCTGCTATAATATATCCGCCTATCTTATTATCTAATGATCGACCAACATAATAGTCTCCGATCTCTTCTAATTGAGTGTCGAATGTTATAAGGTTACCAATCTCAACTCCAGCTTTAAGTACTGCTTCTTTATCTTTAAGACCCATATCTACCCAAAGCTCATGTTGTTCATAGCCCATTGATGTGTACTTTTCACGAGTATGAATTGCTGGCCATCCAAAAAGACCACGTAATTTCCTACCGTCATGTGTATGGATCATTACAGTCTTAGAAGGTGCGATCATATTATCACTGCCTCCGTGTCGCTTTACTCTGATCATACCATCACTTTCAATGTGTGTAATAATCCATGCAATCTCATCACAGTGTGCTTCAATAACTACTTTATGTGTATTTACATCAAGAGTCTCATATTTCCTTAATTTACGCTTAAGCACACCATACGAAGTTCCATATGCATCCTGCTTTAAAAAATCAACATACTGTTTAATATAATCTGTCCAGATTTGCTGACCTTCAGTCTCTTGTGCTACTGGTGCATATGCGTTTAAATAATTGTGTAGAAAGATTTTATTGTTTTTCATCTTAAAAGTTTGTTTTAGGTCCTAAATAATCGGGGTTCGTCATATATTTGTTATGGTATTCCATTAATTTATCTCTTGCTTCTTCTGCGCTGTCTACTATTCTAAATAAATCAAAATCTTCTGGACTCATTTTATTATTTTTTAGAACAGTGCCTCTTAGCCAATCTATTAAACCACTCCAGTATTCTTTACCTACAAGAACTATTGGATATTTTATGTTATGCCCACATTGCGCTAATGTTATCGCTTCAAATGTTTCATCTAATGTTCCAACTCCTCCTGGAAATACTACGAATGCCTGTGAGTATTTTAAGAACATAACCTTTCTTGTAAAAAAGTATCTACATTCAATACCAAGATCTACGTACTTATTCATACCTGCCTCGAACGGTAATTCTATACCGATACCGATAGATTTACCACTAACTTCATGCGCTCCATGATTTGCGGCTGCCATAATGCCTGGACCACCCCCTGTAATAACTCCAAAACCTTCACATGCAATTAGCTTGCCAAATTCACGTGCTTCATTATACCATTTGCTTCCTTGTTTAGTTCTTGCAGAACCGAATACTGAAATACAAGGTCCTAATTCGCTAAATGTATCGAACCCTTTTGTAAATTCTCCTTGAATTCTCATAATCTGCCATGCATCTTCTGCTTTATCTCTCTTCTCTTTCATATTAATCTTCTTCTTTATTTCCTGTCTATAATTATATATTGCCCTTTCATTGTTTTAATTTGATAGAGGCGCTTTAATACTTGGATGATATTTATAATCCTTTACTTCAATATCGAATTCACCACCTAATAAATCTACGTTACTAAATTCAACTGTTGGTAAATCATACATTTCCCTAGTTAATTGTTCTCTTGCTTGTTCAATATGATTCTTATATAAGTGAACATCACCTAAGTTTCCAATTAATTGATCTGGAACCATATTAACCTCTTCTGCTATTAAACAAAGAAGTGCTGCATAGCTTGCAATATTAAACGGAAGTCCGAGAAATAAATCGCAACTTCTTTGGTTCCACATTAAAGAGATTGCTCTGTATTTTCCAGGATTTACAATCTTTTCTTCTCTAGTAGTTAATCGTGTATAAACTTGGAATCCATAGTGACATGGTGGAAGTGTCATTTGATCTAACTCACCAACATTCCAAGCATTGACCATAAGTCTACGTGAATCTGGATTTGTTTTAAGTTCATTGATTAGGTTTGCGATTTGATCATGTCCAGGATTCATTATATTATTTTCACCTGTGATTTTATTATAAGAACTTCTAGAACCCCATTCTCTCCATTGTTTACCATAGATAGGACCTAACTCACCCCAATTTTTAGCGAATGATTCATCTTCTTTAATATGCTCTACGAATTCCTCTTGGGTAAACATATCATCTTGATATTCAGAGGGGTGTGCTTTACAGTATTTCTTATAAGCATCGCCATTCCAGATGTTACACCCATTATCAACAAGATATTTAATGTTAGTATCACCTCTTAGAAACCATTTTAACTCCACTAACATTGTCTTAACCGCCATCCTCTTGGTAGTTAGCAGAGGAAATCCATCCTTCATGTTGTGTCTGATCTGGCGACCGAATACTGATAGTGTTCCAGTTCCAGTGCGATCTGATTTTTCTGTTGAGTTTTCTAATAGGGTTCCAAGTAACGCTCGGTATTGTTCTTCTATTCTATTCATTTCTTATTAATTAATCATAGATACCCTACCCTTGTAAATATACCCAATAATAGTAGGATCGTTTTTAATACATGCTTCTAAATACGCACTTATATTTTTAATATTAGTATATTCGGTATTATATCCTCCTCTAATAATAGTAATGTTTTCTCCACCGCATGTTTTAGAAAGCGGGTTAGTTCTCATATCAGATGTTGGCGTGTATGTGTGTTTTACTGTTTCTACACCCTGTTTAAATGAGATAGGGTTATTCCTCATATCAGGCGGTTGTGTATGATTGTGTTTTTTTGAAAATGGATTCATTAATCTCTTTTGGTTAAAAGAGATTCTTTAAGTATTCCAACATACTCATTTAGACCCTCATGCTCAAATGCTTTAATCGTATTAATTAATTCTTGCTTCGAGCTTAACTCAGACCATTGTTTAATTTCATTAATATCTCCACCAAAGTATCCTACTAGTTTCTTTGGTTGAATTGAGCTAATTAGCTGGTCTTTGTCTGGGTGTTTATAATTCTCGTTCATTTCTATTTAATAAAGGGGTTATGTAATATTCGGTATGATTCGTGCCCTGCTTTTGTTTTTGCGGGCTCGATCCATCCTAGTTCTAATAGTTTCTGTATTGATTGCTTTGCGTTTTCGACATTTCCGCATGAATGATAATTAAAAAAACCTAACTGTCCGAACGTGTCTTTTTGGCGGTCTGGTCTCTTAATTGCTTCATTAATAATTACCCATAGCACATCAAAATGATCAGGATATGTTGGAAGCTCTTCTTGTATATTTAGAACATATTTAAGGCGCACCATATCCTGGTCTATTCTACGTAAATCTTTATCTGCTAGCATTAGTAGCCTCTTTTTTGGCGGTTTTTATTCTCTTCCGCTTTAGCAAAATAGTAATTATAAGCGGTCTTTGCGTCAAGTCCAATAGATGCAGCGTAATTAATAAAAAAGTGTAGAATATCTACCCATTCCATATATAATTCTTTTTTGTCTCCTTCAGACATATCAGAAATTTTCATAGTCTCAAATTTAGAAAAGTCTTTTTTCCAATATTTCCATACTGCGTTTCCACTACCGTCTTTGATACCTCCAAGTGCATCCGTCATCTCGTGTATCTCATCTACTACAGCATGTGTGTTAACATGCCAGAAATTCATGATGTCCCTGATTGACATCTCTTCAAAATTAAAACCGTAAGTTTTTTCTTGCATCTCTTTCTGATGAGTCATTATATCATCTAGATGAGTCGTTGACTGATCATAAAAGTCTTGTACTTCTAGATCTTTACATTCGTTATCTATATTTGCCATATTATTGTGTTACTTTATTATTGTATTATAAATTTACAAATTGTTTCGTATATTTGCTAATATAATTTTTAATTCTTTCGCTTCCATACGGATTCATAGAGTGTACTAGTATTTTTGGAAAGGCTCCACCCTTTAATATGTGATGTCCTACTAGCCATTTTGCACAATCTAATCCGGTCTTTTCATTAAATGTTTCTGGAAAATCTTCACTAGAACCACATGCACACATTATTTCGTAATGTTCATCGACTAGATCATGTGCGAATGAAACTACTTTAGGAATTCCGTTATTTTCTACAAATTTTACAAATTCCCTAAAATCCTTTACAATTTCCCATTCTAAATTACAATAAATGTTTGCATCATTACCAATCCTAAGGAGCATATTATTTAATACGTCCTTAGGTAATTTAGAATCATCTAAAAATAAGTTCATTAGAACAAACTACCCTGTGAGAAGTTATTGTTAAAAAAATATTGCATTATGTTTTCATCAACCCTAGCAACTTTTCGTTTGTTAATTAAATTAGAATTGTTACTTAGTCTAGTATAAACTCCAAACTGACATAGACCAACTTCGCATCCATATGTTTTGAGCTCGTTCTGATCATCAGCAAATATCTTCACTCCATTAACCACCTTATTCCATTCATTTTCGTTAAGTGGAATTTCTCCAATAAGATCTTTATAGTTTTCTCTAAACCAAATTACTCTATCACCATGTGGTACTTTACAACCCTCTCCAAACATCATGTCTAGCGCCATTCTAGCACCAGGTCCAGGTACACAGAATCTTTCGTCATGGTTTATTGATATATTTGGGTTAACTGAATTAGAAGTTGAGCAATGATATCCATAATAGGATCCTACTCCTTCAATTGTTGTTAATATATCGAACATTTCCGATAAAGAGTTAACGCCAGCCATTCGTCTAGTAATTCCTCTAGGTATAAATCCAGCAACCCAAAGTAATATGTTAATCTTATCTGCATTACGTTCAGTTTGTCTGGTTTCAGAAACCCAAGTATTTGAAGCTCCATATAGGCTGGTTCTAAGTTCAGTTGTTCCGTATACTCCAAGTCCTAGTGATATTGCGTCATCAATATTCTTTCTGATTTCAGTTTCGTATTCCTTGTCTTTTAAAAGTCTTTCAAAATCTACTAGAGCTGTTTTTGGATCTGAGTTTCTTGTTAGAATCTGGTGAATTCCTCTAGCTCCATAAAAGTGGGATATTATCGTGTTGCAAATAATATTATTCATCGACATATCAGATAACACGATATTATCCATAATATATCTCATACGATCATCATATAATATATGAGGATGAAAATACTCTACAGTTTCTCCAAGAGCTGCATCACCTTCACTGTCATATGAATCTCTATATCCATAATTTAATTCAGATCTCTCATTAACTTTGTTAAAAAAATAACCTATTCGATCGACAACCTCCATGTTAACAAGAGCTCTCATATTATCTGCCATATTATATTAATATTTTAATCTATAAATAGACAATCATATCCTCCAACTTTTTGAAATATAATGATCTCTTCTATGTTTGATGTTTTATAAGCTTCGGTAAACCTCTGTACTGCAGACTTTGCTTGATCATGGTTTCCATGTAGTTCAATAAACAATATACTTGGTTTATATTCGAGCACGCTTTCTATTATATCATACTCTGCTCCTTCGATGTCAATTTTAATAATATCTGGCTTAATCTCTTCTAACAGATGGTCAATATGGTAATTTTTAACGTCGTCATATTCATTAAAGGTACCTCTTCTTTTAATAATAGATGTTGAGCTATGGTTACTTTTAGCGTTTGATTTGTATATTTTAAGAGTATCTTCTGTAGATCCAGATACTGCAGCATGAATTATATTAGCATGAATCGAAGCTGCAAAATTATTAGCAGCTATGTTGTAGTTTCTAAAGTCGCATTCGATACCATACACTCTCTTTGCTCCTCCTTCTATTGCTATTTTAGTAAAAGCTCCTATATTAGTACCTAGATCTAAACATACTTTATTTAGATAATCTACTTCTGGCTTGATGTAGTTTTTAATTGATTCTGAAATCATATCTTTATCTACACTTTCCTGTGCATTTAATTCTTTAACATATCTCTTTTTTAAGATTGATCTTTGTTTTGGGTCTAGCATTCTTATTTTATTTTTGTACTAAGTTTGATACTACATGTACCACGTCTAGGTTTGGATGATTCTCTTCAATAATCGCCTTTTGTACAGGGTCGTCTTCAAAAAATCTAACAACGTTAATGCCCTGTTCGGCTAATTCACTTATAGTTTTAGCTTTATGTTTTCCTGAGTATGTTCTAGCATTGACAGTATGGTCTCCTCTTTCTGCTAGTGTCATTTGGTTAAAATAAACTTTAGTAGTAACCCCCATCTCTGATAATTTATCAAAAACGTAAGGCGCCTCTTCTTGACATCTTCCTGTAATAATGATATCATCACTCCATCGAGGGGTAATTCCGATTGAAACTACACCATCAAAATCGTATGCAAATATATCCATTTTTTATTATTATATTATTATGATCTATAAAAGGGAGTCCGAAGACTCCCTTAACAACTATAAATAAAGGTTTATTTGAGTTGCTTTTTAGTTACATTGGTTAATTCACGAACTGCTAATGCGTCGCATTCTTTAACAGCATCCCTAAACATCATTTGTTGAGGTGGTGTTTTTTGAGTAAATGCAGATGGTCCACGAAGAGCTCCTACTATTCCCATTTCACGAGCTACTTTTACGTATCGCAAAGCATCAATTACAACACCTGCTGAGTTTGGAGAATCTTGAACACTTAATTGAGCATCAAGTAATACAGGTGCTCCTCCAAATCCTTCCATTTCAAGTCTAAAGTTTGCTACTTTATTATCTCCATAAAATGAAATATATTCAGATGGCCCAGCATGTAAGAAAGAATCCTCTGTAGAGATTCCACGAATTTCATTTTGAGCACGAATTACGTTTTCTTTAGAAATCTTCTTAGAAGCTAATCTTGTTTTGTCTTCCATGTTTAAGAAATCTGTGTTACCTCCAACATTACGCTGAATGTGTGCTTTAACATGGTGTCCTCTTTCAAAAGCTAGCTCCTGTAGCATTTGAGAAAGAATCGATGCTCCAAACTGCGAGCGCATATCATCTCCAATAATTGGAATACCAGCATCAATAAATCTCTGTTCCCATGCTGGGTCAGAAGCAATAAATACTGGAATACAGTTTACAAAGGAAATTCCAGTTTCTAGGCAGATTTCAGCCCAAAATTCAGTAGTTTTTTGAGAACCTACAGGTAAGTAGTTTATTAATACCTCTACTTCAAGTTCTTTTAATTTCGCAATGATTGAATCTTTCCAAGATCTCTCTAATTTAGAGGTCCATGAAACTCTACCCATATCAGTTGAATTTCTTAATTCTTCAGATATTAAAAATCTATTTGATTCTGGGTAACGGTCCATTAGTTGTGCATATCCATCAATTACAGGACCTTCAAATACAGGTGCTGTTGATTTAATATCTTCAACAATATTCCAAGAACAGTTAGGTTTTTGCTTTAGTGCTTCGCCTAATGGCAGATTAACCTTTCTCTCATCGATATCAAATCCAACTACGAATTCGATATCTTCTGCAGTATAACCTCCAATATCGAATTTCATCATACCGGTGGTTGCTTCTTTGTTTTCAGTATAGTACTGAACTCCTTCTACTAGGGACTTGGCGCAATTTCCTGTTCCAATGATCCCAACTTTAATTTTTTGCTTCATTTTAAACCTTTATTTTTTGTTTATAATAGTTATACAACACAGTTTAAAAAAGTTTCAAGATATTAAAAAATATTTTCACTTTAGGTGTGCTGAGTGATATATATACAGTTTGGTGGGGGCTAAAACAGGCTGGCTGTCTTTTGAATGAGGTTCGAGTTTTTATTTCCAGTATTCCAATCCCAATAATAGAATTCTCTACTTAGATGTACCGAACCAGGCTTTTCCATATAGTTTTTTGCAAAAGATTCTGGGTTTTCAGAATACCAATGATCAGGCCATCCTAATATTGTAAATCCTGCAGATTCTCCTAAATCCTGTATAGTTCTGTTAAATATTTTAACTAGGTTTGCTCTTTCTTCTCTTGTTCCAAAGAATGGAGCTTTTTTATACCATCCTGTTTTAGGAATTCTTCTACCTTCAAATTCTATAGGTAATAATTTATGCACAGTTATATTAGGAACATCTAGAGATTTAAGATGGTCTATATAGTCCATTGCAATTCTGCGGATAGACATTACTGGATCAGCTTGCCTGCACATATGATGTCGAACGTCGATATTGCCAAAATAGGATATCAAATGGGTTGTTCCTTCTGGTATATATGTACTAAATCCTTCTTTTAACGCGCCAAATAATGTTTTTCCGTCGTTTCTACTAATATCAGATCCTAATGGCATTACCGATACTGAGTGACTGTCTCCTAATACAAAAGTTCCTGTATCTGTTTTTAGGTTTATTGTTTTTAGGTTTTTACATTTCTCGCTGATTGCTAAATCGTCAAGAGCTTTCCAATTTTCAGTACAGCTCTTTGATCTGCTTCTCACGAACTCGCCAACATCTGGCATTTCTCTATTCAAACAAAATATATCGCCATTGAAATCTAAGAATCTAGCAATTCTGGCAGCTGGTTCGTCTCCAGCTCCTCCAAATAGATTATAAGTTCCTTGAAACTCCATTGGCATCGCAATTAACCATACATCATAATCATGTATATTTCCGGATTTATCTAAGACATCAACGTCTAATCCATGATGTTTCAATTGAGCCTGTAGAAGATAAGACCACGCACTCTTATGTGATGCCTTTTTTTGGCTGTATGTTGTGACTACATCATCAATTGCTATTTTCTTACCTTTAAGATCTTGGATATTTTTCATAATGCACTAATAAGTTATAGTCCGTTTTCCCAGTTTTCTAAACCTTGAATATATGCGACAGCATCTAATAGATTATCACGTTTATGATTGTAACTCTCACGTGAGAATTTAAGTGCTACTAGCGCCTTAAACATGTCACCACCAGAAACATCGTGCCCAGTCATGCCATTAAAAATCATTGCTGCACGCTCCATACCCTCTGAGAATGGACCATAGTTACGATCTGCCTCTTCACTGCGGTTATTTACAATTTGATCTGCTTCGTTAAGAATACTCATTTTTTTATTATTAGTTATTATATTATTATAGATAGATTGAACGAATTGTTTCATTGTCTCAATGGGTTCTAAGGAAATTTCGGAAAATTTTTAACTAACTATCTTAAATCTTTGCGATATTCCCCAGGCTCAATTGTAGTTTTTAAAGTGCAGGTTGAACAAAGAACCTTTGCTACTTCGGATCCAACCATTACCTTGTTTTTACAACCGCCTTCTGGTGCCCAATCCTGCCATCTACTTGTTGCTGGATTATGATTCATGCAGTTCATTAGAGTCTGCTCTTTACTTCTTGATTTAAATGTTGCCATGATTTTGATGTTTTATAGATCTTATAGAAGCTTTATTCTATTTGTTTCAGAGAATTTGGAGAGGACCTTAGGGGAAATTTTTGTTTCTACAACATCGAACACTATATATCCTATTTATTTTATTACACTCAGGTTCATGGATGGGGTAACCCGCAGTATTATTAGTACCCTGAAGGTTGGAGGGTACCAGCATTTTCTATTGGGGAGTACCATGATTCTTTGAGTCCCTTCCGAGGCAGTTAGGTCAATGGGGTTACTAACCAGTCACAATTCTCTAACTCTCTTTTAATAGATTAATTAGAATCAATGTGTAGTTATAATCCGTTTAACACTCTCCAGAACTCTAAGAATTCCATTTTAAATCCTCTATGAGTTGTTGTAGTCTCTATAAGAAATAAAACTCCCTTTAATAGAGCATGCATTCGCGCACACTCACCCTCCCAAATTGGGGAATTCCCCACTAGGGGTCGACCACCTACCCAAATGGGAGTACTCCAATGTACCCTTGTGGGTTGTACCAACCAACTAGACCTGTTGAATAGAGTGTACCTCTTCGAGGTTAACACTCACACATCGAGGTAATGGTACTCTATGTACTCTTATTTCTGTGAGGTAATTAGAGTATACATGTCCATTCCTCTTTAAGGCTCCAGATACCTCTATCCGGTTCCGGGAATATTTTTGGATAGGGGCAACATTGTTTCGTCCCGTAGGGTACTATATAGGATACTGAGTACTCTGTCTCTTCAAAGGCCTGGAGTGCTGTCCCGGACCGTGAATAGTATGCGCACATCTTTAACACTTTTTGCTGACCATAGCTATTATTAATGTTATGTCTATGACTTAAAGTTAATCGCAAATATTATACTGGGTCGACCTTGCCCACAGGTCCCCTCCCTATAGGCCAGGATGGAGTGGAGTCCATGGGTTGGGTGTGATCCCCCTTTGTTGTAGTGTCCCCATGAGGGGAGGATTGGCCCTGTGGGTCTGTGGAGTGGGGTGCTAGGGGGCCTTCTACCCCTTTGGGTACCTTATCTCCCTCAGACCCTTATACTCTGTTATATGTAAGGTTTCCCCTTTTGTTTCATGGGTTAGAAAATGGGGTGGCGGGTACTCCAAGGGGTAGAGGGATTGGGGGTCATCAATTACTGGGGGTGCTCGGGGATCGGTGTGCTATATAACTATAGATCTGATGTTCCGTATGCTCCATTGACGCTCCTTGTGCCAATCGATCCAGAGTAGCTGGGGAGCTTGGGGTCTGTATCTTAACCAGGGATCTAGTGGATCAGTAGTTCCACTAGGTAGTAATCTATGGAACTCGGGAGTTACTACTACGCAGAGTGTTGTTTGGAGCAGTGTCTTTATAGTGCCTAGTAGGTTTGGACTACTAGTGTCTAGAGCCTGTAGTTGGTTAGTGTACCATATGCGTTCGTTAGTATGTTCTAGCTGGATACCCTTCTCGTTGTTACTACCCTTTTGGGTCTTATTATGTAGATATTGAAGTAGTGCCTCCCTGGTCCATATGCTCTGTCCTAGAAATTTCTGATTTATTACGCCATTTGGGGTCCACCTCTTGTTGCTTAGATCCCATAGTATATGTTTGTTAATTCTTTCTCGAATGTAGTTATGGGGTCTGCCACTCTCTAGGTGGTACGCTATATCTTGTGTAACATAATCTAATATATGGGGACAGATCTTTAACTGGGGAAGGTCTGAGTAGTTAACCCGTTCCAACCCGTCAAGTAGTTTAGTATCTATATCTTTAAATGGGATCATTATGCTAATTCCATTTGGGGTTGGTTCATAACGAATACTTTGTCAGCCCAAGTCTTGCTATTAACTGCTCTATATTGGTCTTGGTTATATAGGTTTGTGTTGAACCATAATTGGTTAACTGTTCCTATATCTAATCCCATCATGATTGCTTCGTCCATTATAAGGATCTTATTTCCCCTTTTCGCGAATACTGTGAAGTATGTATCGGATCCAACTGGCTTATATTCTACTGTATGTAGGGCTCCTTTCTTATAGCTACTTAATACTCCTGCTGGGTTTTCGTATAATCTTTGATCATCGAAGTCTCTTGCGTCGTTACAGGTCATATAACCCGCTTGACATTTAGTTATAAATCTGAATTTACCTGCTCCGGTAGGATAGTGGAGGTTATTAATGATGTCTACTGATTGGATTCCTGTCCTGTTGATAATGTTTTTGTTCTTCATGGTGTATGTTATTTAGTTATTTAATTATAGTATAAATATAATCATTTTTATTGACATAAAAAAACTTTTGTGCACTTATTTTCAAAAAAGTTATTAACAATTACTTGTCCCAATAGTGGAAGATCCTGTTTATAACAACAAATGCTACTGCTGCGATAAATGCCAGTTTGATTAGTAGTATCATTAGTAAAAGAGTGACATTGCTGATTCTAATCCCCTTTCAGTTGCTATATGAAATGAGTCCAGGCGGGGGTTTAAATTAGGACTCCCTTTATATTCTATTAGAGCTGCTTTAATAGCTCCCTTTTTGGTTTTAGCCCATATAGTATTCCAACCTCCTCCTTCGAATGTAAACATATATTGCTTATTAACAAAGACTCTAGGTGTGCGCTCTGACTTAATTATTCCGGCATTATTAATCTTATTAAGAATATCAGAGATAGTATTGTGCTTAACGCCTTGACCTACTAGAGCGTCCTGTAGATCAGTTAGGGCTTCTTTAATTAGCTGTTCTTCTGCTAGTGTAATTGAAATGTTCATGTTGTTTGTTTTTTAATTATAGTATAAATATAATCATTTTATTTGACATAAAAAAACTTTTGTGCACTTATTTTAGCATAAATTTAAAATTCTATTCTTTGAATATCCTAATTCGCTTATTGCCCAATCAACGGCTAATTCCATATTAGGAGTTATGATAGGATATTCATTAGTCCTATCAAGGATTCTCTTGACTTCTAATACCCTGAGCTTAACAGCTGCTGTGGATCTTCCAAGATCTACCGCTATCTGCTTACATAGAACTGATTGGTCTATTCGGGTAACTCCTTTTAAATAGGATTCGATAAATTGTTTTGATTCGGCAAGTGGCCATGCCTCGTAGTGTTTCTCGCTTTTCATATTGTATGTTTTTTAATTATAGTACTAATATAAACAAAATCCATGACATAAAAAAACTTTTAGTGATTTATTTTTAAAAAACTTTTCCGCTTCGGTCTATAGATATAGGGGGAGGCTCTCTACTTGCCTATCTATGGCTTATATTATAGGTCCGTTCCTGTGAAAGTTTCACAAAAATAGTTGCCATTTTATTTTTTTGTTTCATGGATTTTGTTTATATTTGTATTGACGCACTATTTTCGAGGGTGAATATGATTGTTAATAACTTTTTGAAAATAAATCACTAAAAGTTTTTCCGATTGAATTAAAATGATTATATTTAACTATAATTAAAAAACATACAATATGAAGTCTATCCTTAAGAAGTCTATCCTTAAATTACGAGTTGGCCAACTCGCGCTAGCTGTAATCGCAATCTTATTTACAGCTGCAATAGCAATACCGTTCCTAATTAAAATGTTCTTTACTGGGTTACTATACTCTATGGAGAATCCTATAATGGCTATTATTATATCAGGATCATTTATTGCTGGAATGCTGGTTAACGAAGCTGCAACTAGATTAGATAGTAAAAATTGTTAATAACTTTTTGAAAATAAATCACTAAAAGTTTTTCCGATTCATTTTAAATGATTATATTTATACTATAATTAAATAACTAAATAACACCATGAAAAATTACACTTACGACCGTTCTACTCCTGATTACTCTACTAAGATTGAATATTATCAAGCACAGTTATCTAATGCTGTCGATGATCTTAATATCGACAGGATCAATTTCTTTGCAGGTAAACTTACATATTTCGTTAACCGTCAGTTGGCTGTCTCGTAATTGTTAATAACTTTTTGAAAATAATTCACCAAACAGTTTCCTATATCAAAGAAATTGTTTATATTTATACTATAATTAAAAAACATACCACATGAAAAACACTATCATCATTACAACGCAGTACCAAGAAAATTACGGAGCTCACGATTGGGACGGAACTGGAAGTTGTCCACAACATTGGAAAAACAAAGGGTCTCACCTATTCAGTATCGAACTAGATTCTGATATATTAATGTACTGTAGAGACGCGGAAGCAGTATTTTCTAAAATGTGCGCAGAGCATAACAATGATTATGAGCGCTTCGAATATTCACATCACGATATCCAATGGAATAAGCCTACCGAGTTAGGTACTTCTGAAGAGTTCTTAAAGGTTAATTCAGAACTTAATCCTGAATTAGCCTAATACATACTGAAACAAATTCAATTAATCTCATATAATAATAAATAAATCTTAATTTATGTCAATACAAACACTATCAGCACAGGTCTTAACAGATCGCAGAAAACAAACAATGAACGCTCAAGCTTTACGTAAGACCGTTCCAGTTAGACAAATAAATATCATCGATGACAAAACTCTAGAGTTTGATGGTAAACGTTTAGAGATGACTTCAGTCGCATTTAAGAGCTTAATGCAAATCATTGGAATGTCTCAGACATTTGCTAATAAATTCGAAAGACTATTCGATTCTACTACTAAAGCAAAATTCATTAATCAAATGAAAAATGCGATGGCAGCCCAGATGAATGATTTAACGATGATAGTTTCTCCAATACAACGTAAGGTTGTTGGGTTCTCTAAGACTGCTACTGAAATGATTAGTCATGACCGATTCCTTGGTATCGCTGATCAATTAGTAGACCAACATGGTTTCTCAATTTCAAATTGGGGAATATCTCCTGATGGAAGTGTAACAATAAATGCTTTTAATCCTAAAGCCCAATTCGAAGTTGGACTTAATGATGAGGTATTTACTGCTGGTTTAACTATGAAAAACGGTCCACTAACTGGTATCGAGGTTTCACCTTACGTTAATCGACTATGGTGTTCTAATGGTTTAACCACCAACTTTGCTGAAGATAACTACAAGTTACAGAACTTAACCCCTGAATCTATGGAGAACTTCTACCAACATATGTCTGAATTACGTAAGAATGGTTTTGTCCCAACCGACTTTACCAACACTGTTAAACGAGCTATTGATACTCCAGCATCTCTATGGGAATTAGAGAGAGGTCATAACATTATCAAAAAGCACGTTGGAGAAAGAGCTGATTCATATATTCCACTAACTGAAAACCAATTAGCATACTCTCAACTAGGAACAGATGTTAATAACCTATCAGCCGATCAAAAGAAACGAGCACGTTCCAATCAATCAATATGGTCTCTTGTTAATGGTATCACACACGTTGGTACACATGCTGCAGAAGAACTAGCATTCGATATGACTGATGCTGACAACACTAACTTAATGGTTAGAGCTGGAAACATCTTAGGTTCCAATTGGAATTTATCAAACGAAATGCCAAGTCCATTCGCTGCGAAGTTAGATGCTAGTGCGCAAGTAGGAGCTCTACTTAACTAACAATTGATTATGAATTCTAAAGGGTCCCTTTATTGGGGCCCTTTTTAATGAACATTTTAAGGGACGGACCAGTAGCATAACTAGATTGATGGCCCCATAGTTAAAGGGATATAACCTGGGTTTTCTAAACCTATATTCCAAGTTCGAATCTTGGTGGGGTCACTGAAATTGATTAACTAATATAACTATCATAAACTATAACAGACACACAGGATCATTAGGGAGTATGAATAGAGCAGCACTTAATTCTAGACAAAGCTTAAGTCTCATGTTCTAAGTCCCTCTTAAGAGCTACCTTCGGGTAGCTCTTTTATTGTTAATAACTTTTTTGAAAATAAGTGCACAAAAGTTTTTTTATGTCAATAAAAATGATTATATTTATACTATAATTAATTAAATAACAAACACCATGACACAATTAGAATTATTCGAAAAACCTAAAAACCTAACAGGAGAAGATGCATGGAAAGTTGCGAAAGCAGTTGCAACTGGAGCCTATTCTTATAAAGCCGCCGAGGAAATGGTTGCTAGCACTAAACAATTAGACGATGATCTAATGTACATAGAAGAAATTGCTCATTCCTACCGTTATTAATTGTTAATAACTTTTTGAAAATAAATCACCGAAAGTTTTCCCGATTCATTTTAAATGATTATATTTATACTATAATTAAATAACTAAATAACATACACTATGTCGAACTACACAAAAATTGCAAACCTCATCAAAACAACCGATTTAACTTCTCAAGAATTAAGAGACCTAAACGAACTTGTAATCCAAGAATCAAAGAATCTTAGATCAATTAAATCCCGATCGATTAAACAATCTCTTTCAGTTGGTATGCCAGTAATGGTTGATCACCCTTCACATAAGAGTACAGTGTTCACTATTAAGAAAATCAATAGAACTAAGCTGGTTATAACAGATTCTAAAGGTCGTAACATGCAGGCTCCTATCTCTATGATTATCCCAATGTAATCAATTGTTAATAACTTTTCAAAAAGAATTCACCAAACAGTTTCCTATATCAAATAAATTGTTTATATTTATACTATAATTAAAAGAAAAACAAAATGAAAATAATCGTAGCACAGTACCTCATCGAACAATCAAATGACACAATCATGATCAAAGACGCTAAGTCTAGAGATCTATTAAAAGCAAAAGTTTACCGTCCACAAGAGGTAGATCAAAAATTCAAAGATATCGTAAAGGTATATGAGGAGAAGTTTAAGTGTAAAGGAACTAAAGCCTTTTAATTGTTAATAACTTCTTGAAAATACTTCACTAAAAGTTTTCAGGATAGAATTAAAATGTTTATATTTATACTATAATTAATTAATACACCACATATGATATACAAAATTCAAAGAGTACGCCCAGACTTAATCCACCTTAACAGTGTTGAAACAAACGAGGTAATCGAAATCCTAACAAATCACGATCGCTATGGAGCAGTAGAGAGATACCTCAACGACGGAAAACTCTTATCAATCTCAGATCGTGGAACCTGGTCAGGTCGCAAAGACTACGAGGGTTACTATGCTCAAGAGAACTCACAAAAGAGAAAAGAGGCAGGAGACCTTAAGATTAACCTTACCAAACTGGACGATCTTGCTTTCTCTGACGAGTTATTCATTCCAATGTCTACTGGAACCTCAATCGACAATTTTCTTTCAAACGAAGGCGGTTTCCTACCAGGAACTAACAACATGATCACTGGAGCTCCAGGAGTCGGTAAAACAACTGTACTACTTGAAGCTATATACAACGTACAAAAGAGTAATCCAAAACGTAAAGTCTTGTTTATCTCTGCTGAAATGAACCAATTGGATATGGCGCGCTACCTAAAACGTTTCCCACATTGGGGACAGTTACCTATCTTATTCCTTAGCGACTACACTGACGATAACTCTAAAGAAGTTTTGGAAGCCACTCTTAATCAAGGTTGGGACCTAGTACTAACTGACTCCTATACTGAAGTAAACGATACCGTAAAAGAGCAGTCTGGTATGTCAAGAGGTAAAACTGAAAAGTGGTGGTTAACTCAAATGACCCTACAGAATAAAGGTAACAACAAACTAAAAAAGTACACTACGTTCCTAACTATTCTACAGTTATCTAAAGGTGGTACATTCGTTGGAAGTAATAAGCTAAAGCACATGACCACAGCAATGATGAAGATGGACTGGAAAGGTACAGAAAACTCAGGCCAAAGATACATGGAATTCAGCAAGAACCGAGTAGGAGATGTAGGTAAGAAATTATTCTTTAACTTCGATAATGGAGTTCAATACGATGAGGCAAGATACAAAAGAGACCTACTCAACGAGGAGATGGTTAAAGAAGAGGTAGAAAAGCTAAAGACTGAGGAAGATGCATTCGACAGATTATTCGGTAACCTACAATCAGAAGCAGAAACAGTAGAAGCCCTAAATGAAACCCCTACCATTATAGTAGACAAATAAGAACTACAACCTGCTGGATAAGGTTTAAACCAGCTTTTTAATTATAGAAGGAATTGGGAGGTCGTGGTGTCCTCCCTTTTCTATGCACCACAGTCAGGTGGATATTTCAAATCTGTAGCAGGGTACGAAAGAATGGTATTCACCCTAGTAGTGAGCCAGGTTGAATTGTTTCAAATCTGTAGCAGGGTACCAAGAGTTTTGGACCCTCTTGGCTCAATCCTTGACACTGGTGTGGTCCTATTGGTATACTATAAGCCATTTTGGCCTGTGTGAGGGGTTGGGGTTACTTACTGGATCACCGGATAATGAAATATTTTGATCGGTAAGCAGGGTAACTCCGGTTATTGGATACTTTTGGATCCCAATTAATTCCGGTGCAACGGGTGCAAACCATGTGGGCAATAGGCTCCGGCCCGTCTGCGTTCTGTGTGCGTATGGATGGAGGGGTTTAATAGGTAACCCGCTCAAATGGATAACTTTTGAACATTGGGGGTTGCAGCCCCTACGCGCGCGTGTATTGGGGGTGGACTGGGTGAGCTTGGATCTTCCTGTATATCTTTTTAGGGGGTATTGGGGTATGGGGAGGAGTTTGGTTAGCTCTATCTTATATACTATTCTTATTCTATTATCCTTGTTACTTAGTTGTTTAGCTCCTTCTTTAACTCTATCTTGGTCTTTATTATTAATGTTGTTTTGGGTGGGGGATTCCCCTCCACGAGCGGACCCTACGACCTTTGAATCTTGAGGGGTATTGCTTTTAGGAGTCGTTTAGTATTAAATTGCTGTAGGTCGTGTTGATGTGTTAGTTGTTGGATTTGGAGTGGATCTTGTATTTGATTGATTGGGATTGGGTTGAAGTGGGGTTTATGACTGTTTGGTTGATCGTTCCAACGTGTAAATACTGTATAGTCTATAGAGGACCAGAAATCGTAGAACTTAATGTCGTCTCCGTTAATCATATCAGAGGCTCTAAGCCATACTACTGGTAGTTTATATGCTACTGCTGTAATTATACCATGTAGACTTGTCGATGCTATATGTTCGCACTCCATCATTTGATCTACTACACTCTCGATATCATTTGTATTAAGGTCAATTATCTTTACATCGGGTAGATTGCCCCACATTCGGTTAATTTGTTCCCAGTCTACCAGATGGGGTACAATTCCTATCTTATATTTCTTAGGGGGTTTGGGATTATAGTATAGGGGTAAGAGCATTCCAGGATCACCGAATACCTTTGGACATTTCCATCCCAGGTTTTCTATTTGTTTCTGGGAGAATCTTCCACGTACTGCTACCCATTCCTTTGCCTGACCAAAATCAGCTTGATCAATATTACGGATACCTGATCCCCAAACTGTTGTATTTGGATTGGCTAATCTCATAATAGAACCTACACCAAGTACTACATTTGGATCACTAAGATTACATGGTTTTTTAAGATGTACTCCAAAGATCTTTTGTACTAGCCATGGAGTTATTTCATCTCCAAAGTTATATCCTTTCTGGGGTCTGTACCACCATACTGATTGTTCTAGTTGGGGTTCTTTATGTTTCATATCTAATGTTAGTTGTTTCCAATTCTCCAGTATTTTGAGAATGTTTTGGTTTCTAATATGCCCGATTCTGGAGAAATCCCATGGTTTGTGTCGATGCAGATGTGCGATGTTTATTGTTTGAAGAATATCATTTTGTTCGTCCTCTTCATATAGATAATAATAGTTCCATTCAGGCCCAACATGGGTTAATAATTCAGGATCCATGAGCATTAAATACATGCTTAGTAGAGAATCATCACCCTTTCTTGGATATCCAAGCTGTTTAGTCTTATTAAATAGGGATACCATTCCCTCGTAGAACTTATTATCTACACATGATTGGTTATTAAAGAATAGTACTCCGCTGTTTACTCCTAGTATTTCTCGATTGTATTTTCTATTGAAGTGTTTTTCTATTTCCGAAACCTTACCAACCTGCTCTAGAAATCCATAGCACGTTACTTTTTGATTTGGATAGAGTCTTCCCTGTCTTCTTTCTGCGGCACCAATCATTTTAATGTTGTTAAGCCACTTCAAGTTTAATGGTTGTACGCAATAGGTATCAACATCAACACTCATTGAATATTTATAACCAAGTTGATTAAATATCTCTGGTCCTTTATAGATCCAAAAACATTCACTTGGATAGGGCCAATCTTTTCCAATTTTAAATACAGTACTTAGGTCTTGATAAATTACAGTAATATTACTTCTTTCGCATAGTGCATCTTCGGCATCTGTTAATCTATCTGCAGTAATAATAAAGAAATCAAACTTTCCAGGATTTTGTTTCTCGTACGATGCATAACTTGTTACCGCGTATTTTACGTAATTTGCATTAATTGAAGTAAATAGAGCTATTTTGTTAGCTATTATCTTCTTAGGTGTTTCGGGTAGAGTACTTTCAATTACAGTTGTCGTTTTTACATCTTGTTGTTTTTTCAAGATTTCTGTCTTTTTCTTTTGGAGCGCAGCCTGTAATTTTTTTATGGAAATATCGTCCTTTATCTTCTGTAGCTCAAGTTCTTTAAGCCTGGCATCTTTATAACTACCTATTGATTCTAGATCGGTCCTTAGCTTTTTTATTTCAGCATTATTAGCAGCCATTTTAATTTGCAGATCATTGATTTCAGCATTTCTATCAGCAACCCTTTCTCCTAAAGTAGCAACTACTAACTTGCTGTCTGCAAGCTGTTTATGTAATTCTATTATTTTAGATTTATCAGAGTTGTCTCCGAAATGTCTTGTGTGATTTGCTCTTGCCACCTTCGTAACTATATTTTAATCTATTTATCTGATTAATAAAACAATCCAGTATAGTCACTGTGGACCCATGGTGCAGCATCTAATAGTTTTTGAGAATCCCATTCAATTTGTGTAGAAAGTTCTACGCTATTATAACCCGGATATTGTATTTGATCTGTATTTCCATCAATAGCTCTCCAATCGTTTCTATTTACGCTAAGCGCGTAATCCATAAATTTAAAGTCTCCACCTACTACTTTATTAGAAAACCTAATCCTAGCATTAGGAATTCCATATGCGTCTGCTGCTATTAATCCATGTAGACTTGAACTTAAAACCTTTTCTACTCTGTGTAATTGATCCACGAATTGCTTTTTACCAGCTAATATATTGATAACTTTAAATCCTCTCTTTTGTAACTGGATCACACCTGGGTGATATTTATCAACATAATGAGCTATTACTCCCCATTCATGTGTTTTCTCTATATTTTCTGGAGTATAAATTTGTGGATATAAAAGTGCTGGATCTCCATATATTTCTGGACATTCTATCTTATGTTTTAATAGTTCATCTCTAGTTTTAGGTCCTCTAACTGCAAAGATTCGCGCTAGTCCAGCATTTCCTATTACACCTGGTGTTATGATTCCAGTACCCCAAACCATGTCATTTGGTTTTACAGCGTTCATGACGCTTCCAACACTTACTAATTTTGGAGAATCATTATTTTCGTTAGTCTCTTGAATATTAGTACTTTTTGAAAAGTGAGATATGATATCGGGAGCTATTATGTCTCCCCAATTCATTGAACAATCGTTTGGGTTTTTATAAAAGTATGACTTCATGTAATATTATTAATTAATTCTCTAGCCTGTATTATATTATCTTCAATAGAACAATAAGTCCACGAACCATACCTTCCTATAGAATATATTCCTTTTTTATTAAAATTTTTACAAAATGTTTTATATGATTTTTCACTTTCTTTTGTTATGTGAACATACGCAGGATCCATAATAATGAATTGATGATCTATTAGATTATGATTTGTAATTACTCCAGCTTTACTAAGATCCTTTATAATTTTATCTAATAATACTTTTTCTTCTAACAATTCACCACTCTGTGCGCCGATTTCAACGTACAAACTTAACTTATCAGTACCTAAAATATTATTATAAAAACCTATACGATAAAATATTTCGTCACCTGGAAAATACCTCCAATGAGTTTTTATATCGGTACCTTTATCGAACCCTAAATTAAAAACTGCTACTTTATTTGATGATAATTCTGAAGTAGAATCACCTGAAACCATAGGTAATATTTTATTGAAAGGCATAGTACTAATTAAAGTATTATAATGAACTTCTCCATTATCTGTATAGACTATTTTTTTATCAGAGTCGATTTTATTAGCCTTAGAATTTAACCATATTTTATTTTCATCTACTCTTTTTAATATAGATTTAATAAATTCAAAACTACCGTCTACTGGATAAATAAATGTTCCATTATATGATTCATAGTCGTCAGGAACTGTTATTTTTTTCATAAGTTCGTCAAACTTAATTGGCTTTGGAAAGAATCTACCCATAGCATCCGCATCTAATTTATTAAGATCGCATGCATATAATTTTTCATTGTATGGTATTAGAAACTTTTCAGAAATTGATTTACCTGATGTAGAATTAACAAATGATTTAAAATTTTCATTATCTATATCACCCAAATGATACATGTCCCTTAAACATTCTAAGAAATCTTCTTTTGGTAATTGGTGAATATTGTACTGAAATGGAAAATCAATAACAGTACCTTTGTAATCAATATCGGTTATTTTTTTAACGGTTACGACTTCACATGCCATTTCTGACATCATATACTTTTTTATTTCATTATTTCTAAAATGAAAGAAATGTCCGCTATAATCCCAAACAAAACCATTTCTTTTCGTGGTTTTGCAGTAGCCTCCTAATTCGCTAGCTCCCTCAAGAATTAGGTAATCAGAATCTTTTCCTAAGAACGCAGCTGTTGATAATCCAGTAATTCCACCTCCAATAATCAATGTATCTACGTTACGCATTATTTAATATTTCTTTTTCTAAATTATTAAAATGTTCTAGATTGGTTTTATAATGATCTAACACATCCTTAAAGGTTTCGCAATGTTCATCATTTTCTAAAATTTCATTTATGTAACCTTTACCTTCATCTATTCGATTTGTCCAATAGCACGCAACAGAAAGCCAATTATTAGTATAAACTCCATAAACAGTTCTATTAACAAATAACTGATAGTTTTTTTCAGCATATTCTAAGTTGCATTCTTTTGCTTTCTTTAAATAATCATATGCTAAATCATGTCTATTTTGTTGACAGCAATATTCCCCAAAGAAATAATAAGCTTCTGCCCTATCGCTAAATATATCAATTGCTTTGTCCATTTCATTTTTAATTTCTTCAAATCTATTTTCATGATCGTCTAATCTCATTAAGATTCTACTTAATCTCATTTGAGCTTCATACTGCTCTTCAATCCACGTATCTTTAAATCTTAAAAACAATCTATACCACTGTAGTGCTTTTTCCGTACAACCATCTACTTGGTAATCCATATAGCTTTGCCCTGCGTAAAATGCAGATCTGGTCAATAAACCATCAGGATCATCTATTAAACAATCCCAGAATTGTTTTGTTAATCTTTCACCATCATACCAATATTTTTTTGGATCAAACGCGCGGGATCCAATACCATCACAATTACAATGACCTCTTTCGGTAAGATCTCCTTGCGTCAGATTTTCTTTATTAGCTTTAACAATCGTATGCGCCGTTCCTAAAAATCTCCAAGTAAGATCATTTTTATAAACTACAGTTGCTTTCCATGTAGATAAACCACGGTACATTGTCATCATGTAATAATCAAAACCAGCGTCTTCATTAGTAAAATAAAAATCTTCAGAAACCCGATCATCTGCATCTAGGTGTAAAAGGTATTCAGTTTTATCTTTTACATAAGATAGCATCTTTGTTTTATTAATTGCATAACCATCCCAAGGATCAACATGCCATGAACCAGGCAACCCTGATTCATCAAAGAATTTTCTTACTACATCAAATGTGCCATCGGTAGAACCATTATCAGCTACTACTACATAGTCACAGTGCTTACCGGCATGTGCTAATGTAACACCTATACAATGTTCCTCATTTTTACACATAGTAGCAAAAGCCATACTTGGCCTATCCTTTACATCACTTACTTTTTTAGTTCCTGTAAATATAATTTTAGTAACTTTCTTTTGCTCCTTTTCTGAAAGCTGGTCCCATTCTTCAATATTAATTGTATGCTTATTATTTTTCATCTACTATATAATTTAAAATTTGTTCATTATCTCCCATTAAAACACCAGTCATATCATTTTGTAATTTTCCGGCTCTATTTAATTTATCAATCCAGCAGCTATCGTGCTTACCAAGTTCTTCTATTCTTTTATGAATCAATGGATCATAGTAATCCTTAATTAGTCTAGACCTTCTATTAATATCAGTTGAGTTATTATCAACGGTTGAGTTATGATTATTAAATTGTAAATACAGCATCTTTCGAATATGTATAAACTTCGTTTCAAGAAAGGTCTTTACAATTAATTCATAATCATCGGCTACTGATACTTGTCGATTATGACCTCCAACTTTAGAATACACATCTTTTCTCCAAAGCCGAGCATGATTTGGCATACCAATATTAAACCTAATTGTTTTTGGATTTATTTCAGGATAGTAATGTGTTAAATATCTTTGTCCATCAGCCTCTACCCAATCATGTCCGCTATATCCCCAATTAAACATATTGTCAGGATTTCCATACCATTCTCTATTAGGAGCGGTTAACCCATACGTTCTCATCTCTCCATTTTCATAAAGCTCACAGACATCAGTGTAAATAAATCCTGAATCTGGGTGTTTTTTAATAGCCAATGCGCAATCTTCAAATAGAGTAGAAATTGCCATATCGTCATGATCTAGCTCAAATAACCAATTTCCGTTACAGATACTCGCTGCCCGATGTTTTACCTCTCCGACATTCCCTCCACTAGATGGAGTAATTCGATATATTTTTACTCGATTATCAGATTTTGCAATTTCCGTTGCAATTTCCCATGTCTTATTATGGTCTAAAGGAGAGTCGTCAACTATTATCCATTCCCAGTTTGGATAGGTCTGGTTAAGCAATCCTTGATATGCCCGCGTTAACCTTTCTTCGGTTTTGTATGTACCAGTGAAAGCGCTAAAATATGGTAAATCTGTATTGCAGAAAACACTCTGATTGATTCTGCAACTGCTATTAGTCGATTGACATACTATATCATTTGCTAGTATATTCTGAGGTGGCTCCTCTTGATAGAAAATAGTTGCATTGTTAATTAATGTATCCCTATAGTCAAGTGTCTGCTGTATTAATCTCTGTGAGTTTTCTCCAATAACTATAATTAAATCAGCATTAACTTTCGATATTTGGTATCTAATATCAGACTCGTTAGAAAACTCAAGCCTGTGTACATTTACAAGCTCTTGTAAGTTTTCTTCATAATATACGTCCGATTTAATTTGCGAAAACCCACTATTCCCAGTTCCGTATATTATTGCAGTAGGAAGTAAAGTTTTAATCATACAATAGCTATTTAACTATTATATGTATATTATTAAGAATGTTTCAGCTACGTAGTAAAACCATGTTTAAAATGGCTTGCTGTAAGATATAGCTCTGAAATTACATAGTTAACACCATCATTTATACCTGTTGCATCTTTCTGAAAGTTCATGTATACTAGCCAACTACCTACACCAATTGCCCTAAAAATGAATCTGCCATGTCTGATGTCGGAATTTGTGTCAGATGATACAGCGTGTAGATCAGTTGAGAATACATTGCCCGCATTAAGTTCCTTTAGCTGCATTGCAGAATTTGTAGGCACTGTTCCACTTGGTGTTTCAATTTTAAATGAATATTCTATCATGTACTCTCCAGCTTCCATAAGGTTAAGGGCTCTAAAGTTACCACCATTCAGTACGGTTCGGACGTTGTTACCAAGGCTATCATGGTCAATCCATGAATCGAATATTACATCAGTATCTCCTGTTACCTCAAGCGGCTCCGTAAGTACCATTATAGTTGGAACTCCCGTTAACTTGTTTATGGTAGACCATTGTGTGTTATAGTCAATACTGTCTATTTTTTCAAGTATTTGTCCACTAGTTCCTCCTGCCGGAGATCCAGATCCTCCGCTAGTTCCGCTAGTTCCAGGTGTTCCTACACCAACAACCTTAACTACGTCAAACGAAAAGTTAATAGGAGTAAAATTAACTGCAGCTCCTGGAGATGTTCTTTTAAAGTAAACTCCTAATGTATCACCTACCGCTAAGTCAACTAGCTCCGTTATACCAAACGAACCAATTTTACCAGAATCAAACTCGCGTCTAACTTCAGTTGAAGCTATCGGAAGACCATTTAATTCAATTACGCACCAAACATCTGTATTATTAGTATCTACTTCTAAAGACAATTGAACATTTATCTGATATACTCCTGCATACCTAATATTAGGAGCAAACGTTGAAGCTGCAGATCCAGTACCTGCAACATGCTTTAATTCACTTACTTCTCCAAGAGTTTCAGTATTCCAACCTTCATACGTGTTAAGGGCAAGAAGTCTTGGTGCTCCATTTATTTCAAACATCTGACCATATGCTACGCCGCCTGTTAGGATTCCACTTGTTCCATCAACTCCAGAAGTTCCATCAACTCCAGAAGTTCCATCAACTCCAGAAGTTCCATCAACTCCAGAAGTTCCATCAACTCCAGAAGTTCCATCAATTCCAGAAGTTCCATCAATTCCAGAAGTTCCATCAATTCCAGAAGTTCCATGAGTACCTAAAAAAGTTCCATCAACTCCTGAAGTACCTGAAGTACCATCTTTACCTGAAGTACCTGCAACTCCTGTTTTACCACTTGTTCCATTAGCACCGTCGCTTCCGTCTGTTCCGCTTGTTCCGCTTGTTCCACTTGATCCAAAAAACTCTCCAGGCTTTCCAGGCTCTCCCTGCTCTCCCTGCTCTCCCTGCTCTCCATCAGTACCTGAAGTTCCATGAGTACCTAAAAAAGCTCCATCAATTCCCGGTTCTCCTTGTGCACCATCTGTTCCGCTTGTTCCACTTGATCCAAAAAACTCTCCAGGTAATCCGGGAGCACCGACAGAACCGTCTGTTCCGCTTGTTCCATCAGTACCGTCGTTTCCAGCAGCACCGTCGCTTCCGTCTGTTCCGCTTGTTCCATGTGTCCCAAAAAAAGTTCCATCAACTCCTGACGTTCCAGAAGTTCCAGAAGTTCCGTCAGCGTTTGGAATATCTAACGTCCATTCATATGTACCATTAGTTTCTGTAAATTTTAGATACTTTTCAACCTGTGTAGATTCAATAAAATTAGCTACTTTATAGTTTTTAATTGTCTCGTCTGAAAGTTCTAAATTGTAGTCCATTTCATCATGCGACAATGGTCTTCCTAATAATCCCGGAAGAAGTGGCATCCATTGTCCATTTATACCAGTATACATAGATGCTGGTATACCCTTTTGTTGAAATAAGATAGCGTATTGTTGTAATGTCTTTCTTGCCATGTTAGCAGTTCTTCTTTTTTATTCCTGGAAAATCAGGTCTTTTGGTTTTTATATAATATTTATCAATTAAATCTTCGTATGCCTTATTCTTTGTCTGATCTATATAATCACATGGATTAATATATGTTGAATTCGGATTAATATATGTAAAACAAACATATTTGACAAAAATACCATTAAGAGTTGACGTTAATTTAAACAATGTGTTTAACGTATTTGTTGTTATGTCATTTACTCTATTACTTTTTGCAGATTGAAAATTCTCTCTAATATTATTAATAAAGATCTTTTCTTCTCCATTTGTAATCGTAAAATTTAATAAGCTAGCAACACTTTCATCACATGTATAGCATTCGCATTCCGGATTGTCTAGTTTTATAAATGGATAGTTATCTACTATGAACTTTTTTAATGAATCAATAGAATCAAACCTAGGTATAGTTTTAGATCCACGCTTAGATACCATGTTAATTAAAACTGAGCTAACTTTGCTTTCGTTAGCCTCTATTTCCTTTAAGGCATCGTATATATTAATAAGAGTTATACGTTCGAATACCATTATTTTTTAGCTAAAATATTAGTTAAGATATACGCAATAAGACCAGCTCCTGTAGTAAATAGAACCCAAAACGCTTTAGAAAAACTACTCTTCCATTTTACAAGGTCTCTGTGATCTTCTAGTACCTTTTCAATTTCTTTTTGCTTCTTTTCGTGAAATTGTCTAAACTCAGTGTTCTTTCTAATTTCAACAATTGCACCATCATACGGGTTTAATAACCTTAACTTAAGATCAGTCATGTTATCTTTCATCTCCTCCTGATTTTTGATTAACTGTTGGATAGAAGTGTCTAGCTGAATGTAATTAGGATCTTCCATTCTCTGTTTTAGGCTAGAAAACGATTCGATCAATTCGCTTACTAATTCTTCATTACTTTTAGACGACATAATAGTATATTGCTTTTCTTTTATATATCAAAGAAAAAGGACAGCATATTCTGCTGTCCTTTAAATAATACTACTAAATTTGTTGTAAACTAGTTAATGTACATGTTTAATTCATATTTATTTCCCATACCATATATTTGAACGTGTACTGCCTTCTTTTGTTCTTTACCGTTTTTATATAATGCTAGAGTATCTTTCTTAGTCTGTCCATCTTTTGGTTTAAAGAATCCATCAACGTATGCATTTCCATACTCTCCATTGTCTAGATCGTAACCCATCTTATTAGCATATTTCTCAACCTCATCAATTGCAGATGAATATTGATTGTGATAAACTTGAAAATCGCTTTTTGATTCATTCAAGAATTGATCTAGTTTAAGAACATGTTTTAAACTTAATGATTCACTTAAACCTTTAGTCCAGCTAGAATCTATTTTATATCCATCTAACCATTCTTGAATTTCAGCAAGAGTACCTCTTTTTATTGTAGTGATTGCATTAGAGTATATGCTAGCATCTTTCTTCATTACATCAAGTTCCCATCTCTTTTTACCAGAAACATATTGTAAATCATATCCCTTTCCTGTTTTAGGATCTGTATATATTGCTGATGTTTTACCTTCAGTAACTACCGATCCATCTACTTTCTGGATAATCCATTCTTTCTTTTTTGCAGCAAATTTCTTAGCTAAATGTATTGGCAAATTATTGTCTACTACTTTACCTGAATTTTTATTAATAACATTATACCTTTCTATGTCCTGATCAATTGTAGTAACTCCTGATTCACTAAGACCTAATGATTTATTAACTAGATCTTCAATAACACTAGAATAATCGTCATTCAAGGCCCATTTAATTGTTTGACCTTCACTTCTTGCTTTTTTGTTTATCCATTTAAGGTGTGCTGCATCAGTAAGAAATTCAGAAGCTTCTTTTGCAATTCCTTTTGGATCCTTTTTCCATTCTTCAATCGTAGTACCAAAGTTATTACCTACTGTAGCGCCATTGGTTCTTTTAAGATTATTGATTCCACCGATCTTAATGTATATGTCATTATTAATAGGCATTGCCTCAAAGAAAACTACATCTCTTTCTTCTGGGTTGTTTTCACCAGATACTTGATCGATAGCATAAGTACTATGAACTCTCCAAGTAGTTTCGCCTTTTACATTATATGCCGCTGAGAATGTATTTGAACCAAATTCAGAAGCTTTTAACTTATATGCTTTAGCTTCGGTAACTACAGATTCTGGTAAAGGTTTTGCATCTTCATACTTTAGTTTATTATACCACTGAATTGACAGGATATAATTATCTGCAAAACTCTTTAGATCCTTTTCACTCTTAAATGATTGACCACCAAGATTAATATCGTGTCCTTTGTAATATAGGTTATAGTGTGCTCCTCTTGAATTATCTTTTGTTTTAAGAAAAACTATTTCATCGTTTCCAATGAATTTATTTGGCATTTTACCTTCAGTAACTACTGATTCATCCAGTCCAGCTAGTTGTTTTATTTTTTTAAGAAACTCACTTGCCTTAGGTCCACCATACTGTTGTAATCTTTGTTGCACTAAATCATAGTTTGATATTACCGCTGATTCATTACCTCTTTTAAGTGCATTCTTAATTCCAGTAATTCCGTCTTTTACATCTTTCAAATTTTGACCACTAAGACCGGTTTCTTTATAATTAAATCTAGCTTCAGTAACTACTGATTCGATTATTACCGATTTAAAATCACCAGGTAATCCTCCGTACCATCCAGACTCTTTATTACTAGGAGTTCCTTCACCATAAATGTTATCTAGAACTTTAACGTCCATTATAACTTCCCATGACTTAGTCTTAGAATCCCATCCAAAATCTTTTTTAATTGAACCTTTTTCGTCTTTAATAAATTCTACAAAACCATTATAATCATCTTCGTCTTTAAACGCTAGACCAATAGTATTCTTAGCTTCAGTAACTGCTGATTCGTTTTGAGCATCAGCCCATGCAATTTCCCAATCATCAATATCAAACTTGTAAAATCCTACTAAATCTGCTATTTTATCATTTGCCGATGGATCGTCTTCTCCTCGTTCCACTTCAGTAACATCATAATAGTTATTATTAATAAATGTTGCAAGATCTTGTTCAGATGGTCTTCTACCTAATTTAGAAATTACTTTCTTAACAGTGTTGTATTTACCAACATCTTCTCTTCGTTCCTCTATTGTCTTAATATATTTCATTATATTCCTAATTTTTTATGTAAGACTTCCATAAATCCCTTGTAATTGTGAGACCCGTATTCGTCTTTTAATACTTTACCTACTGCTAAAGCAAAATCCTCATATGACATTGAATCGTCGATTTTAATTATTGCTTTATTAATTCCCTTTGCTAATGCGTCTGATTCTTTAGATTCATTAATAAACTCGTTAAAATCTGTAGTATGTTTCATATATTTAGTTATTCATTATGTCTGATAGTGACGCAGCGTTTCCAAATTGATAAGAATCATTAGTTAATCCAATAGTGTCGTAATTTGTACCTTCACTATAGTCAAACATTACTCCACCATCTAATGAATTATATTGATCCATCACAAAAAACAACTCATATAATTCTTGGAACATTTTATCTTTAATTTTTGAATCAATCCCACTCCCACATGTTACTGCTATTAAGTAGGTTCTCCTACCACCTGGATTAAAGTTTGCTCTACCTTGAATTTCTCCGCCAACAGTAGAACTCATTGTACCAGACCATCCACCAGCTGCTCCAGTCGAAGACTGATCAACTTCATATTTTTTATACTTCTTAATTACTTTAGAAATCTTCTCTGCTAATTTAACAGAATTTCTTCCTCGAAATATATCATAATCGTCTTGTTTGTCATCACCTTGAACCATTAAGGGTTCTTTATAATTAGGTAATTTACCAGACTTAAGAGCTGCTTCAGCGTTCTTTAAAACCTTTGTATAACTACCGCCCCATTTTTCAACAGCTATTTTGGCAATTCTAACCTTGTCTTTTAATTTAGATTTAACACCCGATTTATCAAATGAAATAGATTCTTCGTTGACAAACTCTTCAAATAGTTTTACCTTTTTCATACTAATTTATTTTCGGGTATTTTTTCTTAAATTCCTTATATATATTTTTATAATTACGGGCGCTCATATGATCTTCAGCAGCTTTAAGTAAATCTTCTAAAGAAGTCCACTCTGTATTAGCTAATTGGTCCTGAGTTGTTGAAACTTGAGCCATTCTGTCTAGAATTGAATCAATTATTTCAGGAGTTAACTTAGTTTCTTTACTCGGTTTATCTATACCATCGGCTCTCTTAAGCGTCCACCAATCAACCTTTTTAGGAATGATATATGTTACAATTCCTTTTTCCTGGTCGTTTCCACTGATTCTATTAGGTTGGCCTATATTACTGGTGATATTATCTAAATCTAGATTATCATCAAATCCCTTTAGTACTTTTTTAATTTCTGTAGTTAAATCTTTATTTGCGTTGTCTGGTTCAGATTTAATAACATACATACCTGAACTATCTGAATCATTATATTGTGCTATACTTTTTAATTTTATAAGTACTTTTTTAATCTCTTTTCTATATTCTCCTGGTTCTAATCCGTTGTTGTATTCCGGAAACGTTTGAGTTGCTTCCCATACGTTAACAATGTTACTATTAGAAAGAGAATCAGCTTCTTTTAATTCATGAAAGTTATCATCTACTTGTTTTAAGTATTCATATGCTGATGTTATATGCGATTGAATCCATCCAGGTAAGTCTTTTTCAGTAGTTCCTACCTTTTGTTGAATGCTTGATAAAGATTTATACATTGCATTTAATTGACCCTGTGCCATTCCAACTTCGTGGTCTCCATCCTCATTTACTGATTCGCGGACTCCATATGTTTGCATGTATTGATCTCGAGTAATTCCAAGACTGTTACAATGGTATTCTATAAAATCCATCGCTCCGTAGTTATCATTTGGTATAAACTGAGTTATGCCCTTAACAAATTTGTTTCCAAAATATTTTGCCATCTTATATTTAATATTATTTAATTACTTTATATATCTAATTGATTTTGAACCTTAGCCCAATACTTTTCAGTTCTTTTATTTTTTAAACCTCTTGGACCACCATTCCAACAACGAGCTATTTCTTCAAAACCGCCTTCCGGATGATGGTAGTTTTTCCAAAATAAAAACATTTCAATTGAGCTCTGTCTATCAAATCTATCTTTTAATTTATATCGTTGAGTTGAACCCATTTTTTTTAAAATACGATTTACTTCTCTAACCATAACAGGTCTTATTTGTAATACACCAACTGAGGGTTCACCGAGATGTATATCTCCAACTGCAGAATCATTACCTCTAGATTCTACATATATTAATGCATTTATTAAATCTTTTTCTAGAAGTGGCTGTATTTGCTCGACAGTATCTATGCATTCTGTTTCATAGATAGGTAAAATATCGTTTAATTCGGTACTATTCATTAACATAGAAGGAAGAAACAATGTCATCATTACAATTCTTTTCATAATATTACGTTAGGTTATAATTAATATATTTAAATGTTGATTTTTTACATAGCTTATATGAGTAATTTAACAGATGTTTCAAATTTGATTGCTTTAACTATAGTACTAATATAAACAAAAAGATTGACATAAAAAAATATAGAGTGATTTATTTTGCAAAAAAAAATGCAGCTGTTAGGCTGCATTAAGTTTTATATTAAGTTAAGAATAAGATCTAGTATACCATATTAAAATTAGTCTTTAATTCATCGGCTTCACTAGATTCGTGGTCTTCAACTCCGAAATCAGTCAGCAGCATAGTATACAAGCTGTTCCAATCTTCGTTATCTGCAAAATTATCTAAATGCTTTTGATTAGATTTAATATATTTCTTTAAATCGCTTCTTAAGCCTTCAGCAACTACTGATTCATCAAGCCCTAATGCTTTTATTGCAGATGCATGTTCTTTTGAGGAAACAAAAACAAATGCCTGTCCTTTTTGATTCCAATCAATTTTAGAATCTCTAAGTACATCCATAGCTTTACTTAAATCCATCATATCTGTTATACCCGCATCTTTAAATGAGAGCATTTTAGCTTCGTTTATAAATTGTTCAAATAATTTAATATGTTTCATGATTTATCTTTATTTACATTACTTCTTTTACGTCAATGTCGTAGATTTTCTTGAGTTGTTTAATAAACTCCATTTCACCTATCTTTTGGAGTAGTTCACGATTTTGCTTTCCGTTAGTCCAAAAAACCTCATGATTATCAACTTCGGTAGTTGAACCAAATCTTTTACCACCTTTGTCTATTAACTCAACCTGATCTCCGTCAATAACATCTTTAAAGTCTTGCTTTTTCATACCCTTTGGTATAGTTGCTTCGTTTAAAAATTGTTCAAATAATTTAATGTATTTCATTTTATATTCAATATTTATTGAATTTTAGTAACTTTACTTTCATTTACTTCTGAAGCAAATTCTTCGTATACAGTACCTTTAACTTCTTCTGCATCTTTAAATGCTTTAGCAGATTGCTTTATTTTCTTAATAAATTCCTCAATAGTTTTCATATCGGCTGGTTTATAATCATCACCAGCATCGTGCTTACCAACCATATAATCAACTGAGTTTTTCAATTCCCACATTGCATTTAATTGTTTTGGTAATCTAAAGAATTTAGCTTCAGTAACTACTGATTCATTTTCTACAGTATCACTAGCCATTCTAGAAAATGCTTCAAAAACAATAGTAACATCCTTTACCTTTAAATCATCTTTAACTAATTCGCCAATCTTATTGTATAAATCTGTTAATTCATCTTCAGTGTGGTGTTTATAACCTTTCTTTAGGGTAATATTAGTTCCGGAATGTTTTGCCATAAAATCATCTTTAGCTTCAGTAACTACTGATTCATTTAAGTTTTTCTTTAAGAATGCTGTTAAGTCTTTATGAATTTTTTGTGAATCTGATGCCTTTATTACACCGCGTTCTTCTAAAAAATTTAATATCTCATTACTAAGAGTTACCTCTTTAATAGCTTCAGTAACTACTGATTCTTTTAAGTTTTTAATAGTCTTTATAATAGTCTTAACATCATCATCTATATTACCATAAACTGGTGATACATTCGTTTTACGATTCCATGTTGCCATGTTAACTACTGAACCATCATCATTGATATTATATGAACCTCCAGCGTATTCTCCAGTTATTCTAGGATCTACATCGTCTTGATCTTCAATATCTAAATCAAATGAATCTTCTTCATAATCAGAACTAACAGTATATTTCATACCATCTAATTTCGTAAGAGCATCTGCAAATTTCTGTGCAACTTTTAGAGTTTCCTTTTTAGAAAGACCAGCAGGTTTAGCTTCATCTAATCCTTGTTCTTTATTTTGTTCTGTAGCATAAGCTTCAGCTTCTTCCTCAGTTTTAAAACATTCTACTCTAACATCTCCTTCCCAAACAGCCCATGGAGTTCCTTCTTCATCACATGGCTTAACAATATATTTATCGTTCGGGTCATCGGTATGATGTTCGCTAGTTCCTTTAATTTTTTCTATTAAAGAATCCCATGATATCTTACCTTCAGCTACTTCTTTAGCTCCATCTTCACCATCAACCAACTCATCTTCAACTTCTTCAGTCTCTTCAGATCTGTCTTTAGCCTTAACGTATTTTTTACCATCAGCATCTTTAACTTCTGGTGTAGTATCTTCTAGATCGCTTTCTAGCTCTTCAGCTGGAAGGTTAAGATCACCTTCAGCTACTTCTTTAGCTCCATCTTCACCATCAACTAGATCATCTTCAACTTCTTCAGTCTCTTCAGATCTGTCTTTAGCCTTAACGTATTTTTTACCGTCAGCGTCAACTACTTCTGGTGTAGTATCTTCTAGATCGCTTTCTAGCTCTTCAGCTGGAAGGTTAAGATCACCTTCAGCTACTTCTTTAGCTCCATCTTCGCCATCAACCAACTCATCTTCAACTTCTTCAGTCTCTTCAGATCTGTCTTCAGCCTTAACGTATTTTTTACCATCAGCATCTTTAACTTCTGGTGTAGTATCTTCTAGATCGCTTTCTAGCTCTTCAGCTGGAAGGTTAAGATCACTTTCGAAAGCGACAGCTGCTGTTGTTAATGCAACCATAGCATTTATTTTACCTGTTGTAAAAAAAGTAAGTGCTTCATTTAGGGAAAGAGGTGTATTAACACCTTCTAGCATTTTTTCAATCCTGTTAGTGTTCTTAGTCTCTACAAGATTAAGAGCCTCTTTAATCACATCGGCGCTATACGTCGGCGAAGAATCCTCTTTTCTATTATTAAAATTGATAAAACTCATTTGTTGTTTGTTTTTTATTATCTTTATTATATATCTAGTTAATACCTGTTGTCTTTTTAATTGCATCTATAAATACATCAGCAGGAACTCTATGTCCTCCAGTGTATTTAGAGTACTTAAAGGTACCTACTCCTTCAGTTTCTAAGTATTTTTTAACTGCATATCTATCAATAATTTTGTCAGATTTACCAAAATAAACTGAATTTTTTGTTCCTGTTGAACCAATAGAGTCATCGGTATTAGGCTCGAATGTTCTACCAACAACTGCTGGATTAAATAAGAGTGTTGGTATTGATAGTTTAGAACCTATTAAATAAGAAATATATCCGCCCATTGAAGAACCCACGATGATATCAGGTTTCATTTTACTAATATCATTTAATAATCTACTAAAGGTTGAATTATCCTTGTAATTTATCGAAGGAGTATATACTTCATCAAAATTATCGTTTAAAAATATTATTTTAGGATCTTTGGGATCAATTGAGGACTCTAGTCCATGTAAATATGCTATCTTCATTATCTGTTATTATTATATAGTATAAATATAAACAATTTAATTGATATAAAAAACTGTTTAGTGATTTAATTTTATAAAGTTGTTAACAATTTACTTTATACTTTAGGTCTTCCTAGTAGTATTTTATCATGTAAAGAACCTCCAAGCTTTCTTGAATACCAGCCAGCACCTGAAGTTCCATCATCTTTTTTACCAATCCATTTAACTTTCTTACCCAATACACTTTCAACTACTTCATGTTCTGAAACAACAGGTACGTCATATGAGTCCATTAAGATGTCTGCTAGTTTACCTGAAACTTCAATATAATATCCCAGATTATTTAATTCCTTTCCACGTTCTCCTATGTATTTTCTTTTAGCATCTCGCGTTCCATCATGCCCAACTCCTGAGTATTTAATACCGAATCTTGTTTTCTTACCAAACATTATAATATCGAAGTCATTATCACCATGTATATCGATGCCCTCCCAGTAATTCCATTCTGGATCAGCGAATACATCTTCTGGCGATTTAATTTTAGCATGGCCTCCAATTACAGAGTACGCTGTAGATATTAAATCAAAAAATTCACCCGCTAATTCTGGATGTTTCTTATGATCAAACTTGACTTTCTTATTACGCTTTGGATTAAATATATCTCCGCTAGATTCTTCACTAATGAAATCTTCAAATAATTTTACTTTTTTCATTTTAATTTATTTCTATTTATTTATAAAAAAAGGGTACCCCATTTGGGATACCCTAATACCGCGGTTAAGCTGGACCACCTACTCCGAAATACCAATGTGCATCTTCGCCTGTTGTGTCTAGAAGTTCTTCTAGATTTACGATGTATTGTGCTTTCTTCTCGTAAACTTTCGTTTCTTCTATTCCAATAGGCTCCGTCGCAATTTGCTTTTCTTCGATTGTGATTTTGCCTTCTGAAATAGGTTCTTTCATTGTTTTTAGTTAGCTTTTTTTGAGGTTATGCGTGAACGTACATGATTTCACATACTATATATCTAATTTAACTAACGTTACCCTGTTTATTTGATAAACTCAGTGTCTTCTTTGTTTTTGGTTTTTTATAAAGAGTTCTTATTTTATCTCCGTTGTCATCTAGTTCATCGATTAAATCCCATTCGACGCTGTGCATCTTTTCAATCTTTTTAGCCTCTTTTTTTGCATCTGAGAGCAATCCTGCACGGATTAGATATGTCTCACTTGATGTACTTATGAATTTATAAGTCTTATGTCCAGGTACTGTGTTTTTTGACATGTTAGACATAGAAGACACTACTAAAATAACAGCAATCGAAGACATTATAAGTATTAATACTGCTTCCATTTTTTATTCTTTAGAATTATTGTTTGAGCCTTTAAAGAGAATTGAAGACAATACATTAATTCCCAGCGCTTGCCAGAATCCAATTGGGTTAACTCCATTTACAGCATTCAGTAGAAAATTGTTCCATAACCACTGTGTTGGTAATGCCATTATTAGAGATATTGCAGATAGTGCTATTATTGCTAGCAAGAATTTTTTAAATATACTTTCCATAATTTATATTGTTTGTATTATAGAACTTATATTTACGTTTTTATTTTTGTTTCAATAAAAATTCGATGATTCGGGCATGTGAAGAGTATACTGCAATATGTTGGCTATTTAGTTTGCCTCCTTCTTTAATAGTGTTTACCATAGATATAAAGAAATGATATGGTACTTCTCCAACATCTACATAATGTTTCCATTCCTCTGAATTCATGCTACTTCATTGATATGCCTAGACCCTTTGTAATCCAAGAATCTACTCCATTTAATCCTTTAATTTCAAATTCAGATGTTTTCATAGATTTCATTGTGAATATTAAAGATCCTTTTTTAATGTTCATATCTAGATATAATTGTTTAGCTGAAAATGCCATGTTAATTAATCCAGACATAGTTTCACCAAATTCTTTGTTTAATAATGGAACTAACTCTTTAGTTGATCCATAAATTACCGTACCTACTAACACATCGTATATTGGAGCTTTATCTATTTTTAATATCTCATCTAATACTTTAACAGCTTCTTCTTCGTTTTTAGTAGACAAAAACTTTGCAGTCATTTTTGCTCCTGCTGATGATTTTTCTCCAGAGTTACCTTTTAAACCTCCAACCATTTTAGAAAAAGAGTTTAAAGTTGCGTGGAGTTTTTTATCCTTTTTTAATTGAACAAACGAATGAATAATATCGTCCCTTCCGATATTTTGAGTTGGCATTCCACTTTGTGAAGCCCAATAGTTCCAAGATTTTATCTTAAAATTATTTAATAGAGTTACAGTACTACTAAACGTACCTGAACCTCTAGTTCTTTTACAATATCTTGTATTACTAGCTTCGCTCTGTTTAGCTAAAATAACTTTGCTAAAGTTTTCAATGAAGTTAGCCTCTTTTTTATTAAGCTTCCAGTCTTTCATTTCTATAGCGTCATTCAGTTTATTCAAGTAACCTGACGCTGAGGGAGTTGCTCCTTTTTTACCAGCCTTTGAAGAAACATCCATTTTATCAAATCTAAAATCGACAACAGCTTCATTAGATGCTTCAGGAAATAACAGACCAGCTCCATGTTTATCAGTTAGATTAAACATTAATATACCTCCTAGGACTTCTCCAAAATCTTTAGCAATATTTAATACTGATACTCTATCAATAATATCTGTATATTTTGAGAAATCATGTGTAATTGTATAAGAAGTGTTTTTGTTTGCTAAATCCTTAGCCTCTTTGACAGTTGTTGTTTTGAAATTATTAACAACATCAATTAATTCATTCATGAATGCAACGCAATCCTGATCATTAATTTTAGCCTTTATAGATTGTTTAGTAGCATCTATTGCCTGTAATTTCGTCGGATATTGAATATCGGTAATTTCAAGTTTATTCGGAGTTGTATCTTTATCGCCGATAGCGGCTACAGTGTCTCCCGAAGTTGTTGATGAAGTTTTTCTTGCGTTAATTATATAGTAAGTTTCTCCAGATTCTAGGGTTTTTCCAAACCAATTACAATTAGTGTTCATTGTAATTTCCCAAGAATCGAAACTACCAGAAGCATTTGAAGTTTTAAGATATCCACCATAATATTCGGCTTTAACTCCGTTTAGTTCTAAGAATTTCTCAATTTCTTCCTCAGGATTATCACCTATAAAATAAGCTCTCATGATTTCTCCAGTTCCGCTTGGATTAATCCATCTTCCTCCTTTACCTTCAGGATATAGATTAAAATAAGCTTTTTTCATTGTTTCTTTCCAAACCACTTTTTTAGCCTCATTGATGGCTTTCTTATCCATTGCCATTTCAAATCTAGTTCTGATGTCGTTAAATGTACTCATGTTCTTACTTTTTAGCTAGATGGGTCTTCAGATTAACTCCTAATTCCTTCTCTAGTTGTTTTATTAATTTTATGTTGTTTTTATCATCATCGAAGAAAGTGATATCAGTGTATCCCTGTTCAATGAACCATTTCATTGCATCTTGTTTTCTTTCTTGTATATTTCCCTTTAGGCCATGTACTGGGTCGTTAACTGCCCAAATTAATTTCTTATCAATATGAAATCCTACATGATACCTTAGCCATTCATAAATCATATTTTGATCATCACGTGCTGTTATTACTCCGATAGCAATTCCTTTATTATAATTCTTTTTAAGAATACTAAAATACTTGTCGATTAACTTTCCAGCCTTCATAATCTCTAAAGATTTGAATTGGTCAAAATTAATTATATGCTTTGGATTTTTCTCATAATCATTAAATTCTTCTGGAGTTAGTGAGAAAGTTTTACCGGTTTTAGAGTCGGTTACTATGATTTTTGCGCTTCCGATAAAAATAGTGTCATCGATGTCGAAAATTAAGATTTTATCAGTTGTGTATTTTTCTTTTAGCATGCTCGTAATCAATATTTTTTACTATTTATTATATATCGAATTCTATAATTGTTTATGTTTACATTTTTCAAAGTGATATCTGGTCATTAATGTTGCTCCTCCAACTTTACCACAGTGTGGACATGTTACTTTTACCTGAGTACGTCCATGCATACCCTTACTTATGTTGAGTTTATGTTCTTCAGATAATTTAACTCCTTTCTTCAAGGCTGATGTTTTAGGCCTCTTTTTACCTTTATTGGCATTAGATATATTCTTAGATGTCTGTGCCTTTAACTTATCTCTCGTACCAAATAGCTCAAAGTTCGAGAATAATATCCAACCCTTATATATGTTATAAGATCCTCGTACAACATAACCAAACATCGAAGCTCCAGTACCCCCAACCCTTTGATTCATCTCATGTTGAGTCGCCTTCCGATATTCTCTAGTATCTATATTGTAGAATTCATATATTGTTTGATTAGCACGTGGATTTTTAAGACCACCTAATGAGCCCTCTTTAGTTTGTCTATATTCTTTCATAAACTTAGAGTTCTTTACATAGGCTTCATCAGAGATATACCCGCCATTAGCGTTTCGACATACATTATATGCAATTGGATCCTGATCTAATTTATAGAGTGATAGAAATCTACCTTCGAATTCGAAAGCATCCTCTCTTGTATTGAATAGCCTTAGAATCTTTCCTTCGAATGATTCTTTACCATATTTTTTATAAGCTCTTTTGAGTACTTTACCAGAACCTTCATATCCATCAGATATGCCTGAACCATAATAATAGCGTCCATTTGCTTTGTTGGTAATTACGTAAAAATAGGGTTGGTTTGTTGGGTTATTGATCATTGTATTTAAGATATATTTGTGGTTATAGTATATATCTTAAAAAATCTCCACGCTTTCCAAAGAAAGTTCACCACAAACATATCTTAAATAGGAAAGACGTGAAGATTAGGATTTATATATCGAATTCTATATTTGTTTACTTACCGAAATATTCCCAAAGAACGGCGTTGCATTTTGCATGTACTACACCTTCGGTCATATTAGTGTCGTGATCATGCTGTAGATGAATAGGATTCTTTAAGAAACCTGGTGGGAATAATCTATAATTGATCTTAGCTTCCATTATATCTTGTCTAGGTGATCCACTTAATGATTCACCACATGCCCAACATTTATTATCTTGTTCTTTAATATACAATTCTCTAACTAGCTTTTTCTGCTTAGCATTTAGTTTTGTATAATCGGTTGGTAAATTCATACTTTGTATTCTTTTAATTGATCCTCAGTTGGTGCCCATATCATTTCTCCTTCATCAGCTAGACCACTTGCATATATAATTGTTTCTCCTTTAGGAATCTTATAGGCTCTTTCGACTGAATTATCAACATGTCAATTCAAATAGGCTCCCTTGTCTACTGTATATGAATTTAAACCAGGCAATTCCTTTTCTGAAGTTCTATATACTATTAAGTCCTCTTTCAAAGGGGACTTCTCTGCAATTTCTTTATAGAACTGAGTAAGGGTCGTCTTATTCCAAAGAGGAACTCCACTTCTAGAACCACCATCAACTAACCAATCAAGTATCTCCTCCCATTCATCTCCATTTTCTGGAACACTATCGAGTTCTTCCATATCTAACATTACCTGTTCTCTAGATTGAGTCGCACCCTCTAATGGTAGATCATGATACCCTAAATAAAGAGTGTCTCCCCATGCTTTAATAAATCCCCTGTCGCTACTTGAATATCTCATATTAACAACCAATCTCCATTTGGTATTGAGCCTCATGGTGTTCATGCTCTGAATAGAGTCTAAGATTTAAATAATCTCCGTACTTAGAATAATCTCCAATATATGAAGTATCAATTCTAACCTCATCAGTGTGAGCGAAACAAAAGTCGTACTCCTCTTTTGTAAGGTACTCCTTCGTGTTCATAATGTTTTCTGCAATTTCTCTATTTAATTCGTGGTTCATGGTGTATGTTTTAATTTGTTATAAGTAAATATAATCATTTTTTATGAATCGGAAAAACTTTTATTGAAGTATTTTACAGAAAGTTGTATTCTGTTTGCCACTTGGGATTTTTATCATCATATCTCTTTTTTTAATTGTTTAAGCGTTTTAATTACTTCTTTATACTCACATACCAAATCCATTTGTTTAGCCGTTAAAGCTACTCCTAAATCGCTGTGAGCTGTTAATTCTTTTGCTCCTTGCCGTTCTAATTCTTCTTTCACTATCATCCCTTCTGCAATGATAAGTGGAATATTTTGTTTTAGCATTTCTTCAGTGTTAATTTTATTCATGTTTGATTTGTTTTAGTTACAGTACTAATATAAACAAAAAAAGCCAAACAAAAAAATGTTTGGCCAATTATTTTCAAAAAAGTTATTAACAATTTCACATAAAAAAACCTGAACTAGCGTCCAGGTTATAATATTAGTTAATTTTGATAGTTATTTTACAATTTTTGTAATTCTTTTTCTAGATTAAGCCTCCAGACCATATTATTTGGTACTACAAACTTACGTTTATGTCCATATACATAAAAAGTGGTCTTCCAAATACTTTGTCGAACAATTCTTGCTTTTTTATTACCATTAATATAGACTAAATCATCAATATTAAAGTCGCTTCCCCATAAAAATTGAATTCCTATAAATATATTAGCAACAGTATCTTTAAATGCAAAAGTAAGAATGGCTAGTATCGTTAGCCATCCCCATTCTCCTATATACGTTGATATAATTTCTTTCATTTTAATAGTCCTAATTTTTGTAAATTGTCTATTACTGTTACCTGACTCTTCATTATTAAGCTCTTTGCTGACTTTAAATCTAAAAATCTAGCATCGTTAATTTCTTCTAACTGTAGTCTTGAATTTGGTACTTTAAGTTCTTTAAGTCCTATTTCTGATAGATCATTAATTTTAACAATAAAATAATGTACTAGTTTTCTGCCCCACTGAGAGTTAACCTCAAACTGATATGAATTAGAAGTAATCATTTTTTTTGATACATTTACTCCTACTTCCTCTTTAACTTCTCTAATCGCTGCTTCAATGTTAGTTTCTCCAGTCTCAATTCCACCTTTTGGAATACCGTAACCTGTTTTAAAGTTTCTGCCTGTAGTATGTCCTAACAATACCTTTCCATCAAAGATAATTGCTAGACCAGCTGAAGTTTTTACTATACCTTCATTAGTAAACTGATCTAATGTCTTTAATTTTTTCATGAATCTCTATTTTTTACTCTTCTAATTTCTTCTTGAATTTCGAATAGCCTCCATTCGAATTCATAAAGCTCATGTTTTGTAATTTTATTAGCCTTGAATGATTTTACAGCTTGCTTGTACTCTTTTTCTAATCTTTTTAAAGATTTATTTAAGTCCGATACTGTTTTATCACTAGTACTAATATTTGCGGTTTGTCTTATTTCCCGAGTAAGAACTACTTCTAAATCAAACTCTGAAAATAATTCTACGAATTGTTCAATTTTGCTCATGACGATTTTAGATATGTTGATGCTTTATATATCAAAATAATCTTTTTAGTTAATGTTTTTTATATTTGTCTTTTACTCTATCACTGATGGGTATTGGTTCACCCTGCTCATCTATTCTAACAAATTTCATATTGGTTGATAATATTATTGCTTGCCTACCATCATATACATTATGGGACCTAGCCTCAACCTTTAGCGTTAGCGATGAGTTACCTATGCTTTCTACCTCTCCGTATATTTTAAGAAGATGTCCTTCCTTTGCAGGTTTCTCAAAAGTGCATTTGTCAATAGTGACAGTTACCATTCTCGGAGTATCGCATATTTGAGATGCAAATGCTGCACCTGCTGCGTCGGTCCAACTCAAAAGCTTGCCTCCAAATAGATTTCCATGAAATCCTAAATCTGATTTTTTTACCGGATGCGTGCTTATTAATTCCATTTATTATGTTTTAAATTAATCATTTATTCTAAATGTTTCCCAATTATCTCCAGAAACATCAGTGTTTGGAAAGTAAAATTTAAGCTCTTCACCATTGCTCAGAATTGTTTTTGTAAATCCAATAGGTACTAGAGCTCCCGTACTTAACCAGTTTTCTGGAGTATCTTTAAAGTGAATTCTTATCTTGACATGCACAGTTCCATTAGATTCTGATAATTTTCTTTCAAATCTTTCAAGTTCTTTCCATGGTCCTCTATTTAATGACTGGTGTTGCAGGGCACAGTTTAAATAGCTAAATGTAGTTTTCATCATTTCTCTGCTACAGTTAAATGTACCGGCTGGAGCCATATGCCCTTTATCCCAAACATTATCTACGTAATCCTTATTGTCTGATGTATGATATTTTTTATCGATCCAAAAATTACCCTTTCTATCAACAGTTCCACTGTCGCATGTATCTACTTGATATCGAACCTCAATTGGTTGTTCTTTTGTTGCCGAGTATGTTACGGTATAGATTGGTGTTTCCACAACATAAATTTTATCGTGTTGTGGGCTGTATATTATTAAACTAAATATTGAAAATATAACTGCAAATGTTAATTTCATTTTTTTATATAAATTATGTTGTTGTCCTGTATAATCGACAAAATGTCTGGATTTTGAATTGCTTTAATAATAGCATCCTGTGGGTCATCCAACCATAAAGAATCGACATGTGTTGTATATGTTATAATTAATAGATGCATTTACCTAATTGTTTCAATCCAGTTTTCTATTGGAAGCGTAGGTTTCCAATTAAGATCTTCATATATCTTAGAAATACAAGCAAGACTTCTTTTAGGTTCATCTATTTCTGGTAAATATTTTACTTCGCTACCAAAGGATTCAGCTATCTGATTAACACTAGTCTCTTCTCCACTGCCGACATTATATACATTGTAAGTTCCTTTTGTATTCGTACTGGCTGAGACGATTGCTCTAACCACGTCTTCTACCCAAATAAAATCTCGAGTCTGTTTACCATCACCATTAATAGTTAGTGGTTCTCCAGCATCCCATAATTCTCTAAAGATAGGTATCACACTACGATATCCTCCATCCTTTCTCTGTCCTTCGCCGAAAACATTAAAGAATCTTAATGAAGTACCAGTAGTGTTACTATTTGCAATTGTTATGTCTCTGATAATCATTTCAGCTAGCCATTTAGACCTAGCGTATGGGCTCTCGCAGTTTTGTGCTCGCATTTCGCCAAATGGTAAATCATCAGATTCTCCGTAGATAGCAGCAGTGCTTGCTAATATAATTTTACTTGCACCAGATGCAATTGACCATCTTGCTATATTAATAGTACCATCAGCTATTTCTAGATAGTACTTTTCCGGGTTGTCATGACTTTCAGGTACTGATACTGGAGAGGCTAGGTGAAATAATACGTCATGCTCTATTACAGGTAAATTATTTGAAGTAACACACGCTTCATGTACTTCACAATCAAGTCCCTCTAAATTGCTCCATTCTCCTGTACTAAAATTATCAATTACTGAAACTACCCATCCCCTATTAACCAATTGTTCGACTAATCGGGATCCAATAAATCCAGCTCCTCCTGTTACTACCGCTCTCATATGTTTTTCTTTATTATATCTATTACAAACTCAGGTTCAATCTCTTTAGTACATTCAAACTGTCTTTCAGTGCCTTTATGTGCTGGACACCAATTCCAGTCTCCCTTATTAAATACGTCCCATGACCAGCAACTATTACAGGAGGTTTTATTAATAATCCTAATACAATTATCCGTAAATTCGCAAACTTCTGGGGTAAATCCACTAATTAAGAAAACTTTTGCACCAAGCGCCCAAGCAAACCAGCTCAGTCCACTACTAACTCCAACAAACGCGGTAGAAGCATGAATTAATTGTGCAACATTCTCAAGTTCTGATTCTGCCTGCTCAACCTTTAAGTCAGTTCCCTCCATACTACAATGGATCCAATGATATTCATCCATCCCTTCTACCAATTCTCTCCAACCCGTTGGATGATTCCAATATTTAGCACCTGCTGTACTTTTAGTAGCAAATGTAATTATGGGGTCCCTTCTACTTGGTAGTTGATCCCATTTCTGGAATTGTGGAGCCAATTTAGGTCTGACCTCCTTAAATGGTATACCAAGCCTGTCACTTGCTATTTGTGCTAAGTGTATTTTTCGCCAATCCACTCTGTGTTCTGCACGTCTCCAAGGTTCTTCAGGACTATAAAATACGCCAAGGTTAATTGTGTATATCTCATTAGGAAATTCATTAACAATCTGAATACCGCGACTGGCGTAGTACTCAGTGTCAAATAACCAACTCTTATGAGTTTTTACAAACACATTCTTCCAGCCCCAATGGGTTTTAAAATCCTCTAGTTGGCCCATCCATGCTAGTGTGTCTCCAAGGCTCGAACTGTCAAATTGAACACCAATGGTATTATCCATAGTTTCTAGTTGCCACTCCCATACCAATTTATCGTCCTGTAGTATTTCGACTCTCCAAGGGGTAAACCAATGTTGAGAGGGCTGATACCATCTGTCTGATTCAATTGAGGTTTCATAAACTATTCTGTCAGTAGTAGTGTCAATAAATCTGGCACGGAAGTTTCCAGGAGGGAGCTCTCCAGCGTGCAGTTTAAAATAACGCTTAAGTGATATTGATATTCTGGCATTGATACTATTATTTACTTCTGGTACTTTATGAGTTTCTGAGTATAGTTGAAGCATTTCTTTACGAAAGCGTTCAATGTCGTTGCTTGGTAATATAAAATCTCCTAAATTTTCTCCTTGTTCTATGAGCTCTCTGAATAATATAGCGGCATTTTCTTTTAGATCATTAGTAAATGGAGTAATGTAAGGAGTAAACATGTCCAAATATTGAGGAAGGTTTCTTGTAAATGTTGGTAAACGATGCGCAATTGCTTCACGTAAAGAGAGTGGATTGCATTCCAATGTAGAATTAAACATAAATGCATCCGATGTTTGGTAAAAAAGTTCAACGTCCTTTCTCTCTCCCCAAACAGTAACATTAGATGGTAGGTTTTCCATTAGAGGCCTCCAATAACTACCAAAGTTTCCTGCTTGATTTCCTACAAAATGAAATTGAAATGTGTTAGGATAGAGTTCTTCTGCAATTCTTGCTATTTCTACTCCTTCGCCTTGATTTTTTCCTGGTGTCCAAAGGCCTACGTTTAAAATATTGATCTTATCAGCAGGTATGCCAAGCTCTAATTTAATCTTAGCACGAACCATTGCTTCTTGTTGAAGATCTTCAATAGGGTATTCTACTACCTCTCCATTTGAAGTAGTGTCCTTGAAATTATTAATTGGATGATATGGTGTACAATACATATAAGAATTAGGATGCCATACCTTCTTGTCATTGTTCATCCATATATTATGACAAGTTTCTATAATCTGATATGATCTATCCTTTCTGTATATTTTATTTAAAGTGTTGGTACTCATCTTATTACCACCGTCGAATGATTCAGGACACTCCTCGATATGTATGATATCTGGTTTAATTGAATCTATTAGATCAAGTATGCGAGATTCTCGTTGTTCTATACTTATTCCTGTGTTGAGTGATATTAGCCTGTCTCCTAGTAATTCTTCTAACTTATCTTTTTGAACTACAAAATGATCTGAGTAATTATTAAATTCAACAACATATACTTCAAGATCTGAACAATCGATAAGAGTCTCTACTCTTTTTAGTAAAAATTGCGGCATGCCTCCAGTAGATAGGTGTGGTGCAATATACATCAACCTTTTATTGGAATTATTAAAATTACGTTCTCTGTTTTCAATAGTGCTTATTCCGTCCCATTGTCCAGTTGGAGAATCAGAAAAAATGCCAATCTTCTTTTTATCCATAAAATTTTGATTAAGAAAGATGTCAGCACCGTCCCATTTAGAATTAACATAACAGTCTAGAAGATACTTACGAATCCTTTGAGGGAACATAATCATTTGAATACCAATGATCTTGTTAGTAATTTCTATATCACCATGTTTCTCTAGAGCAATACTCTGTAACACATTTCCTTCTAATGTATATTTACTACCTAGCGAGAAGTAGTCAATACAAAGCTCTTGGGTGGCTTCGTATGCTCTGTTTATTTTGTCTACTACTTGATCTGGAGATTCAGTTAACCTAACATCTCCTTCACATAATATTAAAGAATCTATGTCCTTTCCAAAATTATCAATAGCACCGTCGGCGAATGCTCTAAAACAACCGTAATGTGCCTTATTGATAGGTACCTGATCAAACATTTGCGGTCTTGCAAAGTTTTCTCTAGGAGGATTATCTTTCCACCTTTCATTCCAGACTTGAACATACTCTATTCCTCTTAATTCGAGTTCTTTGAGTTGTTCTATTGATTTTTCCTGTCTATGGAGGTCTAAATCGTCTGATAGTAATAAATGTACTAATCTAATCTTGTACTTAGACTTGATCATTAGTATTCAGAATATGACTTCTCCTCAATTAGATTAGAATTAGTCAATTTATTGATTTCTCTTTTAACTTGAGATCTTTCGTCGTTAAAGTGATATACCGATCTTGCTAGTTCTATAAAATCTTCTCCAAAAGATTCAGACACCTCACATTTTCTAATTAGATCTTCAACATTCCACAGAGTAATGTTGATGTTATGTAAATCAGAGTATAATGATTTAAGATTTTCTGCATTGGAGCAGTTTGAATAGATTGTGTCAACTTTCGGGGTCAACACTGAAAATTCATTACGTACGTTTTTTAATTTTGTATCGTTTTTTATTTTTAACATTTTAATGTCTAAGATAGAATACTTATCTAAGATTTCACCAGCTGATACATTTATTTTCATATCTATTATTTAGAGGTTTCATTATTTACATAATTACTCAAAAACTCTCCTGCGGATGCAACTAAAACAGCATCTCTAACTGTTAATGCTCCTGCTCCTTGTGCTGCATTTGCTGCACTTAGTAAAATATTTACTGAACCTGGTAAATTCATACCCTTTATGTCATCGAAAGGAGATGTTACTTGTTTTTTGTCTTCTTGTACTACTTCATTCATAATTTTATTATTTATATTTAATGATTATATAAACATTTTAGTAAAAGTTTACAATTTAAAAGAATCTAATAGTGCGTTTAATTCTGGCTGAGGAAAAACATCGCTCTTGTCTTTTCTAACGTTTGTATGTGACAGTATTCCAGTTATTCCACCGCTCCATGCCTTTTCATTAAATTCATATCTTTCTTCATAGTTCATTTTCGACATGCCATCATGAATACTAATGTCGTGCTTATCTTTTAAGTGATATATTAAAGCTTCTAGAGATTCTAATTGAGCTTTAGTATATTTGTGGTAGTATTTATGTCCTCTAAAAGGACGTGCTAATTCACAAACTTGGGATGAATGAACTTCCTCATTGAACCATGTATAGAACCTATCTCCTCGTTTTGTTAAATATCCCGCTGCATTGATTTCAATTGACAATGAGTGCTTCGTCATATAACTCGAACCTGTAGGTCCTAGATGATATCCCCAGTATTTATCGTCGATTGCCTGAACTACCCTACCATTCATTTCAAGATCTTTAGTGCTTGCTTTATTAATATCAACATTAGTCGGTACTCCACCAATACAATAATTAGTTCCTATTCTACCTCTAGAGTCTTTAGCCCAGTTATCAATTGTCTTAAATGGGTTATGTCTTCCTGCAGTATGGTGTATAAATATGTACTTTTTTGATGTTTCTTGTTTAATATATTCTCCTTCTGGTAAATGGTATCTTTCGATCCATGTTGCCGATGTTAATTCGTCAGTATCAGCAAATGTTTCTTCTGGGTTATGATTTAAAGATTTCCAAGTTAAAGGACCAACAATACCGTCGGGTGACATGCTATTTGTTCGTTGATATTTAATTACTGCCTGTCTTGTTGCATTGCCAAATATGCCGTCGGCTGGTTTAACAAACAACAATTCTTGTAAAATCCTAACGTCATCTCCTTGATGTCCTGTCTTTAGTACTAATCTTTTATTTTCCATAAAGTATTTATTTGTTTTTCTATTAATGGCAATAAATCATAAACTTCGTTTTTACTTGAAGTAGTATGTTTAAAATCAAGAACATCATTACCTGATGTTTTAGAAGTTAATATTGCTCTAATTATATAATGTGGGGTTTGTATGGCTTTTTTGGATTTACATACACTATATTGTTCTCTAGCCTCTCCTATTAAAAAAGTTTTAGTAGTTATTGTAGCAGAAAGAGAATATTCAATATCGTCTAGTTCTAAGAAATCTTGTCTCTCTATTACACTATTTGATATGTTATACATTCTGACAAAAACTGAAGGATGTGAATCCCCCAGCATTTTTAAAAAAGTATCTTTTTCTATTTTATTAGAGATGTATAATTCGCTAAGCTTTATCGGCAGAGTCTTTACCATTTCTTTTTTCTTTTACAAAACGTTGGAGTTGCTCCATTGCTAGCTTTCTCTTTGCTATTTCCATAAGATCACCTTCTTCTTGATTATCTGTGATGTCTTTAACTACAGCACCAACTGAAGTTGGATTATTTTCATAAGAATCTGGCTCTTCAGATTTGGTAATATCGGACCATGGTTCAATTATTACAGGATCTATTACATCAATATCTGCTAATCCGTCGTTGAGTGTAACATCTAAGTCATGAAAATCATCTTTATTAGATTCTACTAGTTCTTCTTTGTAACTTTCAGCAGCGTTTACTAATGCTGCATTTGGAGGATCTAGGACATCTTCTAATTCATATTCTGGAAAATCATCCTCACCAAACTCATCAAAATCTGACATGTCATTCATTACCCTGTCTAATTCATGATCTTCGTCCCATTCTTTTTCTGGAATAGGATCAGGTTCGCTTGTATCTTTCGCACCAATACTAGAAAAACTACTGTCTTCTGGTGTAAATTCGCTGTCATCCTGTGGTTTAATATAGTCTACTAATGATTTTATAAATCCTAGAGCTACTAGTGGCAGTATTGCTCCTGATACTAAAGAAAGAATTCTTTTCTGGTATAGAGGCTCTTCTTCAATTAAGTTAAATAATTCCGACCAGCTTTGAAAGTTTTCTAAGTTCGTAAATGCATGGTACATATTACCTTGCATTTGCATTAGTGTAATTGTAATAAATAGAGCCCATACTAGAGTTTTATTCATTTTGTCTAAAATAACAAGCGATGCTAGCGAAGCAGCAGCTCCTACTTCAAATCCGATTGCCAATGTAACTGCCAACCAATACGGGTTTGACAATTCGAAGAAGTTAATTACATGTATTGTAGATACTATACTAACTAATAAGTACAGAGACACAAACGTTCCTATGACAAAATTCTTTACTAGATTATTATTCATCTTTATTTTTATTTTTATAAAATACCTTATTGACTAAAAGATCTGGATTGTTTAGATCTTCCTTACGGCCTTTACATCCGCAGTCTTCCTTACCCATAGCGCCTGCTGCCATTTGTGCAAGTTTATCAAGGCGCATTGCTTTTGCAAGCTTTTCAAAGTCGTCTCCAAATCCTTGAGACTTAGTCTCGCTATTCATTAGTCTTCTTTTTCTTCTAATGCGTTTATTGAAATACGCTCTTTGTCTGATATTTCTTCTATTCTTAAAGTTTTCCAAGCTGGAGTCTCTTTAATCAATTCAATCATTTTACTTTCTGTGATGATTTTAGAACTTAAAGATGTTGTTAATGTGTCGATCTCTGACTCAGTTGCTCTTAAATCTTTTTTGATTCTATCAACATCAGAGTTAATAGAGCATGACTTGAAATAGGTTAAAATCAAAAGTATTATAATTACTTTTGATCCGTGATCTGCTAAAAATGAGTTTAATTTATTCATAATTGTTTATTTGTTTGACTTATTTATATATCAAATTTCTCTCTAAACATCTCTCTACGCTTTAAGAATTGTTTTAGATAGAATTCTAAATCTGTTACAGTTAGTGTAAATTTTTGCGGAATATCATCTATTTCGTTTGATACCCAGATTTCCGCTCCGTCTGCCTTAATACCAGTCCTATCCCAATATGCCATCCAATATGCTGATGTTTGTATGTAATAGTCGGTAATCCAGGATTCTCGCTTAGGTTTGCGGCTGTTTTTATAATCAATGACTTTGATTTTATTGTCGACTAGTTCTGATATATTATCAACAGTTCCAGCCCAACCTCCACCTTTAGTGGTCCATAAAAAAGATTCAGATTCGATTACTTTTTTAATAGTTCCAAAATAATCAGAATGGTTATTATAGAACTTATAGAACATTTCCCATGCACTATTCAACCATATTTCTCCGTTAGGATCTCCATTAAATTGAATACATTCTTCGTCGGTTTCTGATATTCTTTTTAAGACTTCAAGCCTTTCACTAGGTTCACCTGAAGTTTCTGACTTATATAATTCAATTAAGCGATGCATGATGGTACCTCGATTCATAGATAGATTTGAGATTCTATCCGCTTCCTCTTCTCCAATCTTTTTTCTCCATCTGTCAATACCGGATTTATCCGTAGTATTGCCTAAAATAGTAGTAACAGAAGGTAACTTTGCAATTACCTTTCCGTCTAATGTTACTTGATAAAATCTATTTCCTAAATCATCATATACTCTCTCGATCTTTTCCATTATAGTATTGATTGTATACTATCCTTAGTTAAATTAAACAATTCTGTTAAATAACTATAGTTATTAACTATTAGTTTAATTAGGATGTATGTTGTTATTCCAATAATTGAGGTTCTGATCAAATTACCTACAATTATCCAAAAGGCAAGTGATTCGTATTCTGGCCAGAGAACAACTAGATACGCAGGACTCCCTTTAATTTTTTCTATCTCTGGAAATACTATATCAGCTAATCCTATCTTAGCCATTACAGCACCGTATTTTGTAATTTGTTGAAGTACATATGCCTGTTGTACTTGATCTGCTGCTCCTTCAACTTCTTGGGGTATATTAATAACTCCATAAATCCTGCCTAACCAGTCAACCCTAAGACCATGTTCAGTATCTAGCATTTTTTGATTGTCGAATGCTGCCCTTCTAAAGATAGACCAGATTCTAATTTCACTATAAAGTTCTAACCAGTATAAAAACGGGGCTTTAATTCTATCTAACATTAATTAGTTTTTTTATATAATAAATCATGATTCTTTAGTATTGTGTATTCATTAAGTCCTATGTGTACGCAAATATATCCAACATGACTACTTTGTTTATATCCTACCTCTTCGTATTCATTAATGTCTGAAAACCACTGTCTAGACATTAAAACCTTTAGGTTTTCTATATCTCCTTCTTTAATCCAAATTTCAATAGTCATTTTTAATTCTGTAGTTATTAAAATTAGGGCCCGAAGGCCCTAATCTTTACTTTTTGTTAATTTCAGAAATCTCAGTACGTTGTTCCTGAGCCAATGCTTTTAAAGACTGCATTGCTTTTCTTACTCTTGTTCCTGCTGATTTGTTTCCACTCTCGTAGAACTTAACAACATCTGCACTTACTTCTTCTAGAAGCTCGACCATTTGGTCATAAATTGAATTTTCCATGTTTAATTATTTATTTGTTTGTTTAATTTATATAAGGATTTAGTAATAAGTTTCAAAAGTATATTAAATATTATACAGGTATTAAGATTTGCCTAGTGCGCATTTACATAACGGAACTGACTCCAGATCTTCTTGAACCTCATATTCGCATTCTTCTATTCGTTCATCTAGATCATCACATATGTTTTCGATGCTATCGCATCTAGTATTTAGGTCATCCACTAGTGTATCTAGTGTATCGTAGAGGTCATTTTGTTCTGCTTCTAATTCCAACATGTATTGTATTTTTAATTCAAGATCCGTTACGGTTCGAGACATATTAAACATTTTGTAAATTCCGGCAATTAATAGTGATAGTAGTACACCTGAGATAAAGGCAATTGTTTGTTCCATGATATTTGTTTTTTAAATTTATATGAAGTTATATGATTGTTTGTTTAAAAGTTTCATAAATTACTTTAGGTCTTTTAAAATATCTCTACGTACACTTTCTAAATACTTTTCTCTTTTTTCTTGAGATATGAAAGGGACTGACCAAAATTGTTTGGTTTTAAACCAACGTGACAATTTCCAACCGAATACAAATGTGAATACGCCCATAACCAATCTCAATTTAACTGAGTTTAGATATATCAATTTAACAGGAAGCCCTGGTGCGCCATGTGTGATGTATGTCCTAACTTTCTTATCATTTAATAGAGGTTTAGGATATGCGTAAGGACCAATAATAGGTATGAAATTGTATGCAAACCCTGGAGTAAAGACCTCATCAAAGAATATTTCCATTCTTGGAGTTAATCTAAACCACCACACTGGAGATACAAAATAAATCCTATCAGACCAAGTTACAAGTTCTTTATACTTTTTAATTAAGTCCGTCCTTGGTCTAGAGAATTCATCGCTATAGAGATCTAATACTTCTACATCTTCATTACGATCTTTTAATGTGTTTAAAATTGTTTTGTAAATCCCGTTATAACAGAATGATTTTTGATCGGGATGTGATATTACAATTAAGTTTTTCATTTCTCTTCTGTGTTTGGCCATTTAGTATCTGGATATTCAAAAGCCGGTACATTTGATGTTTGAGTAGAGCACCATACGTTTGGAGGGTTTCCAGTAGTATCATGCCGTGATGGATTTTGTACTATATACGGTATACTGATGGGAATTGGGTCATTTGCTAAGAGCAACATAGCCTCAGAAACTGTAATATTTTTATCTTCTAAAAGCCTTTCTATAATTTTTTCTTTTGTCATATTATTTATGTTTATGATATCCTTGTTTATTAGGATCTCCCCATTCTCTATTTCTATTTATAGTCATTTTATATTCAGACGCCTGTAATAATAGATCCGTGTTTAAGTCACTTTTTCTTGCAGCATCTAATATAAGTATTAAACAATCTGCAAATTCGCTGGCCATTCTGTGCTGTGCTAGCCCGGTAGGATCTTCTTCATAATTATTTTTTGCCTCAATAACTTCTTCAACCTCTTCCTTCAAGTGGTTTAAGATTCCAATAGTCCTATCAGTTTTTCCAAATGAAGCATCAGACCATTCTGCAATATTATTCTGTAATCTCTGTATTCTATCCATCATTGTTTTGTTTAAGCATTATCAATAGTGCAAGATACACCCAAAGTCCGTAAGGTACTAATATAAATATAATTCTCCATGCAATTGCTGAAGTACCTGACCATTCTGCAATTCCTGAACATACTCCACCAATATATCCTTTTTCTTCCTTTCTTTTTAAACCTAACATATTATTAATTACTTGTTTTGTAAAAAATTAACACTGATATTATTAAGATAAGCCATGGTATTGTATCTTGCACAAATTTATTTTGTAAAAACCTAATTACCTTAACCTTCAGTGTTCTTTTTGATTTCCTATCTTTAATTATGTTTCCGAACCTATCTATTGTTGGCATATTTTTAATCTCATAAATTATTCCAATCCACAATATTACAAATACTATTCCTATTATTGTTAATCCCACCATCTAGAAATGTTTTCTGCCATTATTTTAAATAATAAAGCGTTTGCTCTTTCGTGGTTTATATGACCAATGTTCATTGCTACTCTTTGTTTAATTTCTGAGTGGTCTTCCCCATCTAATGGAAATGGACCTTCACTATGTCCAACAACTCTATTGTATATTAATGGATATTTCTTAAAATACTCGTTAAAGTCTTCGGTAAGTAATTTAGATTCCCATGAACTATAACCTTCTTTCTCGGTTGGTTTAAACCAATGTTTAGTCTTGTGGTAGTCAGAGTATTCTGAACTATAAGTCTCATCTTGTACAAGTTTCATTAACCTAACACATGTCATCATAACTTCTACATCGCGTTTTGCTCTTGTATGAATATCTCTACTCCCAATGTATTTAGACTGCGCTTTTAATTTGTGCATCATTATCTCAAAGATGTAATGAGAATCCCAATTACGATCTTTCCAAATGATAGGTAACCAATAAAAGATATTTTTAAATCCTGTTTTGATATTCTTAAGAGTATATCTTCCTTCATTATCCCACCATAATGGAATCCATTGTATTTTTCTTATTATCCAAGACTTTTTAGATCTCTCTTTAGACCACTGATCAAATATGTCTAATTCTGGTTCCATATTAATTTGTTTTAATCTATCCACTTTCCATGTGTTCGTAAATGCCAAAATCTGTGTTTGAGCACTTCTAGCACTAATTGAAAGAAAGTATCGGTTTCATAAGTACCTGCTTTTGTAATAAGTTTAAATTGTTTCATTATCTATCCGCATATAGTTTATATAGAATTATTATCGTAAGTTTCAATCACCATTTTCGAAACTTTCTGTCTAGATACTTCATTTATTAATACTTCTTTAATAAAGTTTTTAGCGTCAAGCATTGAATTGAAGCTAGTTCTCTCCGTATAAAAATCTTGGTAAACGCCTTGTTCGTGCTTAATATATAACCATCTCTTCCAGAAGAATAAGAATGGCCTAAGTTCTTGAACATAAAAGCTAGGAGAGGTACCTTTACCAAATTCATTATAATATTCTTCTCTGGTTATTCTATAACTAATTGGCTTCATATATCTAAATTAATATTATTTTCATTAAGGAAATTATGTAGCTGCTCTCTACATAATTCAAATGTTTCATAAGAATCATCACTTATATCTTCGGGTGCGTATTTAATCTTACCTCTTAACCATTGATCCATACTACAAAGCGTGGAGTGCATATGCTCTCCTTCATTTGCTATTATAAACTCGCGTTTATCTTCGGGTAAACTAAATTCTAATATTGCTTTCATTTCTTTATACTGGATTACCTTCTAGTTCAGGATATATCTTAGATAGTTCGTAAGTACTGTTTCCTGTTTTAAATTTAATGTAATCATCCCTCTGTTCCATAATTTCTGTTATCGTTGTGGTTTGCCATGTGAATGATTGATTGAACGGTGACATAAGTAAACTTCTACCAATTGCACCTTCTTCAAATTGTTCTTTAAAACTACCATTTTCATTCCACTCTAACCATTTAATACCATTAGATTGTTTTGTTAACCCATCACGTTCTCTAACAAGTTTCCAATTCATTTGAGTTTCTCCAAATAATAGCTTACTCATTTCGTCATCCATCTTTAAATTACCATTCTCTTCTTGAGTTAGTAATACCTTTGGTTGTACTCCTCCTATCATATTTTTATCTTTTACTTCAACGAATACATCATAATTTGCCTTTCTTTCTTCAATATCTTTTTGCGATAGCTTTTTTAAATGAACTTTCATATCATTTTGGTTTTGTATGCTTCCATCTACTAGTGGTTGCTAGTATCTTTCACTTCCCAATATATGATTTACTACCGCTTCAGGAGAACCTGACTCAACAAAAGGCTCTAATCTTTTCATGGCATCTGTTATGTCACGTGCTATTATATACGTTTCACATAGTTTTTTAGCGTGAATATAAACACATTGATAAATTAAGTGATCCTGTATTTTAGAGCAACCAACTACTTTAACCTCTAAAACAGCAGCATGTCTACCTTCTTTTATAATAGAGTCTAATATATCTATGTCTTCTTTTTTGTATTTCTTTTTAATTTCGCTCATCTTCTTTGTTTATTTGTATATTTTATCCGCTATTTTATAAAGAATACCTTGGATTCCGGTTGGTTCAGTACCTCCCCATAAAACACGATCACTTTCATTATCAAACCATTTCCAAAGTGGAGTACTTAGAAATAAGAAATCCCAATTTGTAACATTAAAATATTTAATATCTGCTCCGTTTGGTAACCTAAATTCAAAAGACAATAATGAATATGGTCTGTAGTCTTTTACTATTTCAAAGAATGTAAATCCCCAACAGTGATCTCCGTCATGTAAGTAAATGTCTAATAGATTGAACTTAATGTTCCATCTACGAGTTTTCCATGATATTTTGCTTAATAATCCCATTATTTTTCTAATTTATGTAAGTCTCTTAATAATATAGAATACGCTTCTTCACATGATTCTTTATAAAACACATCAGTGAAATCTTTCATGTTGTCGTATTTAGCACATAAGTGTTGACCAAATCTTTGATCCTCTTTATTTCTACCATCACCATGTTCAATGGACCATGTAATGTATTCTGTGTTTAATTTTGAGTAATCTAGTATCATGTTATTTAGTTACGATATGATGCTAATAACATATACTCCGATTAGTGTTACAATAACAAACGTTACTGCTAATCCAATTATCTTATAACTAGACTCTACTGATTCCCTTGACCTTCCTTGTTCTTTTTGTCTATTCCAATTTCCCATATTCTTAATTTATTTCAAATGCATTTTCCCATCCTGTTCTGACCATCATTTTAGTATCTAAAAGATCCTCTAGTGCCTCTCCTCCTGTAGTTATTTTTTTATAAGTTTCGCTGTATTTTCCTTGAAATATTAATTCATACTTTTTACCGGTGTTGCTGATTAAAAATTTAATTACTATTAGCGACGGAGTATACATATTTACAGATGTTATATCAATTACGGTGTTTTCGTGAGCCTTAATTGAAGTTTGCGATTTTTCTAGAAGGTATTTCCATATTCTATGCCTAATAGGATTTCCTGTTATTTTAATAGTACTCATATTATTTTTTATTTATTATTACAACTTCAGTTTCTTGTGCGGATTCTAGCTCTAACCCAAAATGTTCAAATACTACTTGGAAATATTTGTGGGTTAACCTAAGAGTTAAAAAAAACTCAGTCCAAGTAGGATCTGAAAAATCACAAGGGTCTATGTTTATAAAACCACAATAATCTTCATGTTTTGGATTAAGTTGAAAATCGGTAGCTACCCATTCTAAACAATCAATTGCTACTTCTAAGTTACTCATCTTCTCTCCAAATCTTGTATATTCTATGCGGCTTCTATCCGTTTGTTTCATTTTTCCTGCTATTTTCCATATTTTCAAGTAGCTCTAGTAAACCTGATAGTTTCTCATCAGACATTTCATAAAGTAATGTTTTGTCCATGGGTAGCTTGTTATTCATTAGGCTTTCTTCAATTTGAATAATTAACATTGCTCGAATGTTAAGTCCCTTTAAAATTTTAGCTTCTGCTGATGTTAAGTTCTCTTTATTATTCATTATTGCCTACTTCTTTAATTAATAATTCAATGTCGTTAAACGCTAGTTCACATTCATTAGTTTCTGATTCTCCTGATTCTACTTCTTGGATTGCTAAAAAATAAAAATCTCTAATATCATCTTCTAGATGAGCGTGTTTTACTGACATTCCTTCAGCATATGTTTTTAATTCTGATAATTGCATATATTTATTTGTTTAGGTGTTTACGATAATTAGATACAGACCTAGAAATAAGTTCTAGTCTATATTTTGGATTGTGTATTAATATTCTTTCAGTAACTTCATATTCCGTTTCATTCCAGAATCTTCTTCCTTTTTTCTGAGGATTCAATTGATAAATAGTTCGGTGTAGTCCAGAATAATAGTAAGCAGGTTTAGTATAAGCTCTTCGAACATATCCACTTGCATAGCTTAAATAATCGCAATCAGCGATTGGATCATAATAGCATACAGTGCCGTTTTTCTTTTGAGTTTTTGAAGTTGTTTCTACCAGCCCTAGTGCTTTTAATTTTAATGACATAATTTATCTTTCTAGTATTACAAAGTCTCCGAATGCTTCATCAAAAACTTTAATTAAATTTTCATAATCTCCACTTTGCATTTGCTTGAGTAACTCTTCGTATGGTTTATCTAAATCCTGTGAGAATTTCTTAGCGTGTGCTAGTAATGCGAATGCATTTCCATCTGGACCTGTAAGATCTATAATAATTGGACCCTCTTGGTGTTTGTGTAGTTTTTTTCTAATCATTCTTAGTAATTGGTTTGGTTGTACGATTTAAAGCCTAAAATTGGCGTGTGTCCAGATATTTCGTCTTTACGCTTAGTTATCATATCTCTTGTGAGCAACAGTGTTTCAACGTCCTTCTCAGTTTTTACCCAATCTGTAAATAGGTATGTTAGTAATTTTGATTTAATTTTTTTCATATTAATAGTTATTAGATTCTACTCTGTCGTGAACTGAAATTGGTGCATTGCCAGGAAATCTAGAATCCGAAGTGTAAATCCAATTACCACCGAACATTGAACGTTTGTTACTCTTGTATATTCCAGCAGGAACCGCGTACCAAGCTTCTTTTCCAAACAATTGTCTTTCTACTAAAACCAATTCATCATCTGGGATTAGTGTTAAATCTGCTAAATCAACGCCATCACCGTGGTGTAGAATAATAGAGTCCTCTCTTGAAGTTAGACCATTGTTTGTTGAGTCTCCCATGGAGTTTCTGAGTACGAATGTTAAAATGTTTGACATATTTTTGTTTTTTTAATTATAGTTAAATATAATCATTTAAAATGAATCGGAAAAACTTTTAGTGAATTATTTTCAAAAAGTTATTAACAATATTAAAGATATACGTCGCAGCCTCCATTTTCATTGTATGTAATGTAATCAAGCAGCTCTTCTATCTGATGCGTCTTGTTACTAAATGTTTTACTTTCCAATTCGGCTCCTTCGAATACTATTGTAGGTGTGATTTCCATTCCATGTGCGAATTCGATTTTGATTTGTGTTTCAGCGTGTACGTTCATAATTTTTGTTATTTAATTATAGTATAAATATAATCATTTAAAATGAATCGGGAAAACTTTTGGTGAATTATTTTTAAAAAGTTATTAACAATATTATCTTTGTTTTGTTTTTATTAACTTAATGTGCTTACAGTCTCCTCGGTTAAACATCTTTGCTGGACAGCTACAGTCCCAAGACCCTCCAATATCGCTAACATTGTAGAAATTACCAGGCTTAGAAGCCTCAACTTTCCATTCCCGTAGAGGCACTTGCCTTACTTCTGGAACAGTCTCTTGTTTTAATGGTTGTTTACTCATATCAAACTCTATCTGTTCTCTAGTGGTTCCTACTGGCACCTCGTGCCAACCTGGACATACATATGACTTGCCTGTTAGATTTACTAGTGCAAATACAGTACCATAAAATCGATCTGGTTGTAAAACTATCTTATCCATTGCTTATACTAAATTGTTTGCGAAGTTCTAGTACTTCTTCTTTTGTTTCAAATCCAATAATGTTGTATGATTCTTGTACATCTCCAAAGATTGGTGTTGCGTAGCCATTTGTGATTAAATCGTTCCATATTTCAGAAAGCCAGTAGTTTTCGAAATATTCTGCGTTCTTTAACATGTCGGCTTTCATATCTTCTAAAACATATCCTTCTCCATATCCGTAAGGGTTAATTATCTTTGCCAATTTATTTGCTTCTTCTTTTGTTTCTAAAACTTGAATGGCAAGATTAATTTGATCTATCATTAACTCTTTAAGGCCATCGTTAAATGAATACATCTCATTTGACCATGGTTTAGTAATTTCTATTCCGTACTTGTATATTTTAGGTATTGCCATAATTATAGTGTATATGATTGAATGTTAAGGTGAGAATTAAATTCTTTCATCTCCTGCTCTGCGTATCTATTAGACTGTTCGTCTGCTTTAATAGCTCTCTCCAACTTAGTAGTAAACCATTCTAGGTTTTTATAATCTGGACTGTCGCTCATTCCTTGAATATCCATCGATTTTAAATCGTACTTAAACTCTTTTAATAATTCTGTTACGCTTGTCATTTAGTGTATTGTTTTTTAATTATAGTTAAATATAATCATTTAAAATGAATCGGAAAAACTTTTAGTGAATTATTTTCAAAAAGTTATTAACAATTCTTATTAAAGAGAGTTTCTCTTTGTTTTAATTATAGTATAAATATAAACAAAATAAACGACATAAAAAAATCTGGAGTGATTTATTTTTGATATTTTTTATCCCAAGCGTTAATTCTTTTTAGAAGCTCTTCTATTGTTATTGAAGATTCAGCATTCTTTGATACATTATCATTATGCCTCATTAATCTGCAGTTAGCAGGGTGGCCTAAAATCTTAGGATCAATATTATTAATTAGACCCATTTTACAACTGTACATGTGATCTCTACTAATACCATTTAGATTGTTTCCTCTGTTTGAAGCTGAATAAAACCCATGTTCATTAATTAGATCTAAATTAAATTCTTCTGGATAATCAAATACGTTAAAATTAAAAGAAGCGTCTGCTCTATAATTCTGTAGCTCAGTTCTGTTTCTTCTTTTAAATTCTTTTATACATTCAGAACTACAATACATTTTATCTCTCGTGTGTTCAAATTCTTTAGAGCAGTTTTTACAGGTGCAATTGCGTGTGTTATTTCTAGATAGAGATTCTGCTATCTTTTTCTTAGTTTCTTCTGATCTTTTACCTCTATAATTAGCACAAGATCTTGAACAGAAATTCTTTTCTTTCTTTTTACCAGGTCTGTATTCTATGTCAACTGAATTTGAACATTTTTCACATGAACATTCTACTGTTTCTTTTATATGCTTACCGTGTTTATCATTATAAGATTTACTAATAGTATTAGACATCTTTTTCTTCCAATCTGACTGATCTCTGTGTTTCCACCTAACATGATTCGCTTTAATCTTCTTGTTCTCAAAGATTTCTCCGCACTCGTTACATTTTATTACTTCTTCCATATTATATATATCTCATCTTTGTGGAGAATCTTCTAATCGAACCATATTTTTTAAACAAAAAAAGACCTACAAATTAATGTAGATCTTTTAAGTGGAGAATATCGGAGTCGACATCTGTAATCTCTGACTTTCGTTAGAGTGTCGGACTATATCATCATCTCATAGAGATGTTGGACGCTAATGTGGTTATTAAGAGAACTTTATCTCTCCACTAGTCTCTGAACCTTCTTAAGATGTATCTTAAGCTTGGCTGCTGATTGTCATATCATTTCTGACTTAGATTTCCAGCAATTCATCCAATTATTCGATAAGTATCACTACTTAAAGCGGCGCGTAATCACCGATGACCTCTTGCGTGCAAGGCAAGCGCTCTAGCCAGCTGAGCTAATTCCCCCTGATTATCTTAAAGTCTTAATCTTGACTAGATGTTATATATCCAATTAAAACTAAATGTGTTATGGGTAGAGTTCGACCTCCTTTTCATAGGTGTAGGGTTGGGAGGAATACTGAACTCGCCATTTCTATACTCTACGCATAACACATTTAGTTTTCTTGTTTATATAAGCTTGCAATATATGCAGTCACTCCATAATCAAGTAGGATATATGTCTTACCATCTATTCCCCAGTTCTCAGGATTATGAAGATCGCAGTTATTAAAACCAAACTCGGGAATCAATTCCTTGATACGAATAACCACATTATTTGGTATTGATGAGACTGTATTATATCTTTTCTGACAAACGATACCCATCCACGCCCATTTTAGCTCCGCCAAAGAGATAGTATCGCGGTACTTATCCCAAATCTTCTTTTCATTAAGTCCTTGTAAATATCCTTTTCTACTTACTGGAATCTTAATAACTACATTCCTTAGAATGAAAACGAGTCTTGTTGAATATTTAATCAAATAACTTTTTATTTTAAATCTGGTAAATAGTTAGATGCCATTTCAAAGAAACCATCTGTAAGCATAGATATCATAGCAGATCCCGCAGTAGCAAATGTCTCTTGGTCGATCATGACAATAGGATTTTTATCATCTTTAGTATCGCCTACTGCCGGCCACATATATTCACCAGACCCATAATCATGTGTTACCCAATCTTCATTTGTAATATCGATCTTTAGTTTCTGTGCAATTGTCTTTACTAGAATTAGACGAGTAAGAGTAACTCCTACTTCATGAGCAATTTGTTCAATTACAGCGGACATAGAACTTACGTTTTTTGCAGCGCCACTTAATCTTGTACCGTTTGTCCAAAAGTACTGATCTTTACCTCCATTCATTATATTAACTAATCCATAAATTATGGCATCGTTTTCAGATTCTTTTCCTGCAGCAACATCCTTTTTAACTTCTTCTTCTGGGATACCAGAAAACTTTTCAACATCATCTCCTAAAGCAAAAACTCCAGTAGAATCATCTGACATAGACATAACAACGGTTTGTTTAATTTTCTCGCCAAAAACAGCGGAATCTTCCATTGTCATTTCAAACTCAAAGTCATATTTCTTAGCGAAGATTCCTTCACCTAGGTCTAAATCAGTAGTAGTCCATTTAATATCATATGTATCGGGTATTGATATGTTTCCCGGTTTATATGATCCAGCTTCTTCATTTATTGATTTAGCTTTGTTTGTAAATTGTTCAAATAGTTTAATGTGCTTCATGGTTTATATATCGTTGTTTTTTCTTGATCGCGTCGATCTTACAGGTGTTGTATTAGTAGGTCTTATATTACTATTTCCATTATTGTTTCTAATCACAGGAACTACCAGATTCTCTCTAATAACTCTTCTCGGTTTTGTGGTATTGTTATTAATTGGTGTAGTATTAGTTCTAATAACTCTTCTCGGTTTTGTAGTTCCTTTAGTAGATTCTATCATAGAAGCATGTGCCTTGCCATTTCCTGTAGTTGTTCTAGAATATGCACCTAATAAACTTCCACGTCATATTGATTGTTTAAAAATTTTTGTTTCTATTTCTTTAATTTTTTGTGCTATTTGAGGACCTTTTACACCAAACTCTTTTATTACCTTGTTTCCGTCAGTACTTGGTTTGTATTTTAAGAATGCTCTTATTAGCTTAAGATCTAATCTATTTATCTTTGAGAATACAATAATGTTGTTTTTATCCAATACCGTTCTTTCGAATTCTTTGTATAAATCAAAAACTCCTTCAGGTTTAAATGTTAATAGACTTTTTAAGAATATGACGCAATTTACTTCATCACTAGAGAAAGTCATTCGATTCATCTCTTTTTTAATCAACTCACGGTCGTTGTTACCAAATATTGTTGCTAACTGTACTAACCATAGGCTTGACTCTATAAAATTCTCGCTAACTTGTAGATTAGGAAACATTACTGGCCAGAGGTTAAACTCGCTTACCATTTTTAGGTAGTCTTTTGTCTTCTTTGCGGATTCAATTGATTTTTTAAACTCATCTCTAATTCTCTCAGGACTAACACCCTCTAAATTATTATCGGTTAAAATAGCATCTGCAGTTTCTTTCTCAAGCCTTGATCCTGTTTTACCCGCAAATCGAAGGGCTCTTAACTTTCTTAATGGATCCTCAGCAAATCTTTCTGCGGCGATTCCAACAGTTCTAATCTTTTGATCTTGAATATCTCTTAAACCACCTACTAGATCTATAACTTCACCCTTACTAATATCATAGAAAAGAGCATTAATTGTTAGGTCTCTTCTGAGAACGTCTTTATCTATTGTTGAGTAATTTACACCTTCAGGTCGTCTGCCACTTCCGATATCCTCGCGAAAGGTTGCGATCTCAACTCCATTTCTATCTGAAGGAATCTGTACGATAACGACTCCAAATTGCTGCCCAACTTCTCCAATTGTTGAGTATCCAGCAGCTGTTACTATTTTAACAACCTCTTCTGGAAAAGCATCAGTTGCTAAGTCAAAATCCTTTGGCTTTTTACCAAGTATCGCATCACGAACTGCACCTCCTACAATATAGAGCTCTTTGCCGTTCTCTTTAAATAGTTTATGTAGGTCAATAACATCAGACGGCACGTTGAGCTTAAGTGTACTCTGTGCTTCAGTTAGCAACTTAAATTCTGTATATGTTTTTATCTTCATGTCAATAATGTTATTTAATTATATATTCTGTTTAAAATGTCCTTTCTCCTTCGTAAATTCCTTTCATTACTGGAAATCTTAACGATTCTTCTCCTTTATCGTTCTTTGTGGTTTCGAAGTACTGCACTGTTATTGTTTTTCCTAAGATTTGATCAGGGTTTTCAAAGAAGTATCTTTTTTGTTCGTGAGAAAATCCAGAGCCAACTTGAACCCTGTTTCCTTTATGTTCAACCACAACATTTTTGAGCATTAACTCATCAACCTCTTTTCCTTCTACAATAACTCTATTTACTGCGTTTTCAAGATCTACAACAACGTATTCGTCATCAAAGAATTTCTTAACTTTAAGAATATCATTAGAACGTTTTCCTTGATAGGTATCATCTTTGCGTAACATTAGTCCTTCCCAACCCTCGTTCTTAGAGATCTCCATCATATCTTCTAGTAGATCATCGCTTCCTATTCTCTGGTCTAATACCTTGATAAATTTATTGTCTAATGATATAGATTTAAGAGATTCTAGTCTTTCACTTAGAAGTGATGTAGATACTTCTTCGTTAAACTCTGTTAATGTTAATAGATCAAACATAAAATATACAGGATTTTCGATTGTGTGATCTTTTCTCTTGATCTCTTTAATAATTCCTTGAAAATCTTCGTTTCCATCTTTATCAGTCATACAAATCTCTCCATCAATAACCATATTTGTAAGTCCTAATTTCTGAATAGAAGGCTTTAAAGAATCTAATGTTAAGAACGGCTTTCCAGCTCTACTAAAGAAATTAACATTTCCAATCTCGTCAATTATTGTTAAACAACGAACACCATCTAATTTGCGGCTAACGTACCAGTTATCATTCCAATCTACTTTCTTTGAGGTTTTTTCGTTATATGTGTTTGCTAACGCTACGTCAAACGTTGGAATTAACCCTGGAACTACTTTGTTAATCATAGAAGTCGTAGAACGTGTCTTTAGGTTTCTATCAATAATATTCCAAATAAGATCTGCGTATACATAGTTCTCTTGTACAAATCTATTGACGTTTGCAATTGCAGCATGTCCTGTACAAACTCTATTATTTAAGTCATCTAATAAACCGAAGAAATCTCCATAAGTATTTGGATGACCCATAAGATCTGAATTCTTTTTACAGTTCTTAGAAGTTACTCCATATTGCTTATAAGTATCATAAGTATATAGAAGAGCCTTCTTAACGCTATCATACTGGGTGTACGTCTTTAATACATCAAGCTTGTCTGTGTTTGAGTTAGTTGTGTTTGATTGTTCAACGAAATCATAAATTAATTGTAAGTCTGTCATTTTGTTTTATTTTTAATTATAGTATAAATATAATCATTTAAAATGAATCGGGAAAACTTTCGGTGATTTATTTTCAAAAAGTTATTAACAATTTCACATAAAAAAACCCGAATCTAGTTCGGGTTTAAATATTTAATGTATATAATTTAATCCTTTTCAAATATTATGCCTCCATGATTATCTCCCTTTGATTCAACTGGTAGATACTCGCTGTCAAATGAAGTTGCCATAAATGTTTTAAATGGATTAACCGAACATCCTATTCTTTCCATAAATTTACGATTTATTAGGATAGGAGTTGATTTATCAGTCCTATCTCCTAGACAAACATAGACGTCGTTATAAGTTTTACCAGAAAATGTAATATCTAATTCAATAATAGGTCTTCTATGGGTATCTTCTCCAACCTCTGGTTCAGAGAATCCAATAATATCATTTTCGAATTTCTTATCTCCAAGTTCCCATTTGACTGATTTTTTATCTTTGGATATATCGATCTTATCATAAGTTAGAGTGTTTGCTGCTCCTCCATTACCAGTATCGAATTTTGCTACTATATCTCCGATACCCTTAATACCTACGGCTTCTCTAAATCCTACAGTTTTTCTAGATCTTATCCAATTTTCTTTATCTGCAAGAAAATCAATAACATCCTTTACTACATCTACTCCGGTAGCTTTTTTAAGACCTTCCGTTCCAGGAGATGCATTAACCTCAAGCACGTAGTTTTTACCAGTCTTTGCGTCTACTATAATATCAACGCCACACCAGTTACATCCAATAGCTTTAGCGCTTTCAATTGCAATTTGTTTTTGTTCGGGTGTTAGCTCAGTTTTTTCAACAGTTCCTCCTAGTGTATAATTAGTTCTAAAATCATCTCCAACTTTATTTCTTCTCATGTAACCTAATAGAACTGAATCAGTTTCTGACGGAACTGGAGAGTTAAATCTACGAGTCAATACATGAATTCTTAGATCGTATTCTGTTTCTATTTTTTCTTGAATAAGTAGTTCAACACTAGGATTAGCTTTCCATATTGTCTGAATTACCGATTTTAAAGATGTTGATGAATCAACAATAGAAACACCAATACCTTGGGATCCTGATAGCATTTTAAGAACTAGTGGGAATTTACCACCTATTGCAGCAACTGCACTATCTAAAGATTCTTCGTTATCTATGAGTGACATTTTAGGAATTGGAATTCCAGCGTCTGCTAATATTTTAGAAGTGGTGTACTTGTTTTCACATGTCATTACTGAATCAAGAGTGTTGACAACAAAGAAATTAGCCAACTCTAATTGTTCAACAATATCTCTAGTATACGTACTTTTAACTATTCCTCTCCTTGTTAAAATAACAGTATCTTCAGAAGATATTTTCATTTTAGATTTATCATCAGAAATAGTAAATGACTCTTTGTCTTTGTTAAGATCTAATTGAACTGAATCGACGCTAATTACGGCAATCTGAATTCCTTGCTTTTTACATTCAGCAATAATACCAGGAACCGATTTTGACTCTGTATTTATATTTGAAAGTAAAACTACTTTGGGCTTGTCTTGAGATTTACTTGCTTTTTTAGCTTCGTTAATCACAAAATCTTGATATGATAATATTCTAGTCGACATTGCTTTAATTATTTTTTATAGTCTATATATTTAAAAAAGGGAGAGCTAACCTACCGAAGCTATACTCTCCCTGACATCTCTCCGTCAAGAGACCACTTTAGTTTTTTTCTCATAGGAAACCATTTTAAAATATTTTAAAATCTGGCTAGCCTTAAAGCATTTTTTTTGGTAAAATCGATAGTAATTCTCACTCTATCTAGTAACCAAGCATATACGAATTTTGTTTTTAGGAACAACTCTTGCGCTCTGCTCTGGAGCCATATTAAACCCTCGGTATAAAATTCTATTATTATATTTTATTGTATTGCTAATTCTAGAACTGTTAGTTATATATCATCGTAATGTTTTTAATATACATAAAGCAACTGGGAATCGAACCCATCTCAAACGCTTTGCAGCGATCTTGGAAACCAATCCTCGTTTGTTTAATTGTCGAGATTAGTCGCGATATGCATAATTTGCCCAGATAAAACGGTCTGTGCTGGATTTTAACGGTTTGATTTCATATTGAAACAATCACATTAGTGTCTTACCACATAAAACAAAGTCAAACTACTTGGAGGGTGTGTTGTGTCCCATAGATCCAAGACCTCACTCATTGATTATATAGGCTTCGCGAGGTTGTTGCCTGTAGGGTTTAAGGACTACCTACAAGTCCCGGAGTGTTTTAAGTTCCGCGTTACTATCGATAAATGTAAGAACTTTTAATTTAATAGTTATATACAGAATTTAAAAAGGGTTTCAAAATTAATTGCATAAAAAAAGACATACGTTGATTGTATGCCTTTTTATAATAAAGAAAGGTTTCGGGTATTTCAAGGTTACAGGTTTGCAATCGTAATACTAACCTTTGTTCTTTGTGTGTTTTGCCTAACTGCTTCACTACCTCTCTTTCAAAAGACTTATCATGGGACGCTGTTCTTACGGGTAGCGTGATAAGTACAGTACTATTAAGAATATTCTGGTGTATCGATAATCTTTTTCTTAATAAGGATATCGATAAAATCTCTAAACGGCATGCCAACTTTAGTTCCTGCTATGTTTTTATCTCCTTCAACAAATGCGCCATCGAAATAATAGTCATTTCCGTTGTCAGCAGCAACCGTAATTAGAGTGCCTAGCATAAAACTACCAGGAACTCTTACTTTTGAACCATGCAATACCTTTACGCTGTTTTTATTAAATCCGCTTAAATACATTTCTTCACGAGCAGTATCTGGTCCTCCTGGGTTTCCTCCTGCGTTCTGTAGTGCTTCACCTTCTGGAGTGTCTATTTCGGCGTATAGCACTGCGATAATTTCGTTTGCTAAATCTTGATCTCTTCCTACCTTCAATCCTTCATTTAAGAATTGTTCAAATAATTGTATGTGTTTCATTTTGTTTTGTTTTTTATTTAATTTTCCAGCTAGCAAAAGCGTCATTGACATTTATTTGATTAGCATATATTGTTTCTTTTTTCCAAGATTTAGATGAAGTAATACCAGAATCACCTTTATGTTCTACTTCAATTGTACTATCTTCTGGCTTGGATTTATCTAATTTAATTGATTTTATTACACCAGAAATAACATCACCTTTTAATCTGAAATAAATCTCTTGCTTAGGTTTAAACGTTTGGCCATCATGTGCTAATACGCCTTCGTTTAAGAATTGTTCGTATAATTTAATGTGTTTCATTTTATTTTATTTTTGTTTTATTACATGTGGTAATAGGTGTAAGTATAATGAGTGTACGTCTTCCCAGAATGCATTTCTAGAAAAATCTGCAACACTATCGTATCTTGAAATATTATTCCACCAATCATCAAATATATCTTCAAATTCACTTTCCGTAAATTTAAACATTTTAGGATCCAGCATGTTCCAAATATCTGCAACTTCTTCAGCATTATTAATTGCCTGAGATACTTCTTTATATTCTTTAGTTTTACTGTCTTTTTTCATTTGAGAAAAGCTAGTTTTCTCGCTAACGAATTGTTCGAATAATCTAACGTGTTTCATATTTCTTGTATTTTGTGCTTTTACTATATATCTTATTTTAGCTTGATAAATTTAGCTTGCTAAATATGTTTCATCCTATTAGTATTTATCAAAATATGGCAGACTAGAATATGATTCCAAACTGCCATATTAAATAGATTGTGTAATTTTTAAGACATTGCGTCAATTACTAATGATTTACCTCTACGTATGCGATTTTTAACTGTTTGTAATGGTACTCCATATTTATTAGCAATATCTTCGTATTTCATCTTTGCAATTAATCTGTCTGCGAGAATATCACGATACATTGGTTTAAGATTGTTAATACACTCTAGCGCATTTCCATATCTTTCCATTAGTTCATTTTCTTCGTCCCAGAATTCAGCTTCAGATTTATCTGTGTGATCTTCCATAGCCATGCTTAGAGTTTCATTCAGTCTACTGTTACCATTAACTTCTATACCGAACTCTTTCATTCCATCTAAACTATACTTTTTATTACGTTCTCTAATATACCCTAAGCTCTCGTTAAACGCAATACGATAAAGCCATGTAGTAATTTGATATTGTGGCTTATATTGTTCAATTTTAGTCCAGAGTTTAATAAGAGTATTTGCCATAACGTCTTCTACAGCTTCTTGATCTTTAAGAATTTTCCAAATATAACTCTTTAATCCTGGCCTAACTCTATTGTAAAGCTCGTTATATGTTTTTTCATCACGATGCTCGAAGAATGCTTCTCCTAATTCTCTGTACGTTTTTTTTGTTTTACTCATAAGTATATGTTTGTTTTTTAATTATAGTATAAATATAATCATTTAAAATGAATCGGGAAAACTTTTGGTGAATTATTTTCAAAAAGTTATTAACAATTAAAGTTCAAAGTTTTCTTGAAGTTCTTTGATTAACTTTTTAATCTCTTTTTTATTAAGAGCAATAGTTGTAAAAAAGGTTCCATTATTTCTCATTGTTAATTGAAGTTTCATACCTTCTTTACCTCCACTGAATCTTGTCAATGACATTTCAGTGTTTTCAAATTCAGAAGCTTCTTCGTTCCAATTCTTACCTTTAAGTGATTTTAATTCTGTTGACATATCTTGTACGTTTTTTAATTATAGTATAAATATAATCATTTAAAATGAATCCTGAAAACTTTTGGTGAATTATTTTCAAAAAGTTATTAACAATTTACAAATCTTGAAATATACCAACCACTTTCTGTAGTTCCTGTGGCTTAAACTTCCATAAATCGGCAGAAACATTAATTCTTCTTTCTTTAGGATCTGACCTATGTTTAGGATCTGGGTTTCCAATAATAGACCAATACCCATTATTCTTTTCAGGCCAATCTAAAAGAGGCCAATAAGATATAGTAACTTCCATTTTATGAAGCGGCATAATTGGTGGGTTTAGTTTGCTATTATCCGTTAACATGTTTTTTGTCGCTAGCTCCAATATGGGCTTATCATGTTCTCCAGCAATAAACCAAATCGTACCATTAAGCTTGCTTATGGCATCTTGTGCTGTTTTAGGATCCCATGCAAAATTACCAAGATGATATACAAGGTCATCTTTTCCGACAATACTATTCCATGTTTGAATAATCTTTTTATCCATTTCGTCAACATTCTTAAATGGACGGTTATACTTTTTAATAGCAGATGGCCTACCTATCTGTAGGTTAGAAATTACAAATCTTTTCATTATTTAATTGCTGTCTTTATTATCGACAAGGCAAGGTGATATATCACCTTGCCTTTAATTGTCAATACTGTTTTGAATATTAAAATCTATGCTACTATAAATTTGTTGATGATTCTTCTAATTCTGCGTCAACGCTTTCGGTTTGATCAGCAGCTGCCTCAAGTTCTTTAATCTCTTCGTCTAATTGAGAAAGCTCCATATGAACATTTTGAATTTCGGTGTTCATTTCGCCTAGAGATTTCATAGCATCAGTTACTGCTTCACCTACTAGTGTTAACATTCTGATAAAGCGTCTAGCGCTTTCTACTCCAGTACCTTCTACTGCAAGAAGTGCTTGATAAAGACCATTTAATTCATATGCCTTTAAAGAAACAACAGCGTCTTCAGAATCTGAAAGATCTTTGTATTGTTGTTTTAATCTGTCGTGGAGTGTTACAACTACTGCAGCATTTTGGGTTTTCCAAGTGTACCCTTTATCAAGGTGCTCAATAATTGTTTTAATAACTTTACGATCTTCTAGATCTAATTGAAATTGGTGTTCGGCATTGTGTAATTGTAATTCTTCTGCCTTCTTTTCTAGCTCAGTTCTTTTAGAGCTTAGTGTTTTGATGTTACTCATATTTGTTAATTTAAATGTTACTGTTTATATATTTGTTAAAAATTATTGTTCGTTACTCTAAAATCAAAGTCTTCAAATTTTTCAAATTGAAGATCATCAGCATCTAATCTCCTTAATAGCGTGTCATTTGTATCATTCCTGTTGTTTAATCTTTCTATTCTAGATTTTCGATCAATGTCTAAATAAATTACCATAGCCTGGTCTCTGTATTCTTTTGGTAAAATATCTAAACCGTCCTTAGACATAATCATTACGTCTGCATTATCGAAATCTTCTTTAGTTTGTCCATAAAATCCTCCATTAAAGTCCATGTGCTCGATAAATTTATCGTTTCCTACCATTTCAATGAATTCAAACTCAGATATAAAATGATAATCAACACCATCTACTTCACCATTTCTTGGTTTCCTAGTCGTATGACTAATTCCTGCCTTAAATCCGCGTTCACGTAATCTATTTTTTAAATGGTCTTTACCAGATGCCGCTTTTCCTACTAGTATTATTTTCATTGATTAGTTATATGTTTAGTTTTTAAAAAGTTTATTAATTAGTATATGCATTTGGATTCGGTAGTCCTGAGTAGTGGTCCCATTCAGATTCTACATCTAATATATCCCATTTTGGATCATACCAAAAACGTCTACCTGTTTTATCAACAACATTGGACATTGTTTCATTTCCATAGCATAAAAAGAAATCTGATTTTGTTTTTATATAATCAGTATCGTTTTTAAATGGGTTAACCCAATCTTTTATTTGACCACCTCCTAATACATAAGCAAGGTCAGGTACTGCTTTACAAAGCATGAATAATTCTTCACCTGACTGTTCAATGACATCCCTTGCCTTTGTGAAAGGATTTAAAGTTTCCATTCTGTATAATATCTCAGCCCGTAAATAGTTGCCAATTCCGTTAAAGTATTTTTGGTTCATTAATACCTCATTAATAGGCTTATCAAACTCTTTCTTATTAATATTATCAAGTATATTCTTTTTAAATTCTTCAAATTCAAAAGTTGGATCTGGTCCTCTATTGTCAGACCATTCAAATCCTGGTTTCCATTTGCCAAACCTCCTGACGTCAACAAAAGACAGCGTGTGGTCGTCAGTTGACTTAAACATTAAATGTGCATGTTTATTTTCATTTCCAGATTGTGATAACCTGAAGTGTCCTGACATTCCCATCGTCATTCGAACCGGTATTACCTCATTAGTATCTGCTTCTCGTATATAAACAATAAGTTCTTTCCCTCTGCTTTTTGCCATCATCCAAAACTTTTTAAAGGGTACATCAAAGAGTGTTCCCTTATGCGCTGGATTCTTTTTAATACTTTCAAAGGTACGCCCAGAAGCTGCTTTGTTAATATAGTCGGCTGTTAATTTAAGTTCTGCTAATTCAGGCATCTTGTATTTTTTTAGATTTGATTCTTAATATTGATTCTACACAGTCAGAGAAATCTCCATAATATACTCTACTGCCAATACTCCATGATGTTAATTCATTCTTTGTATATTCTGCATCCCAAGTTTTCCAATCATAAATGGTAAATGTATCTCCATTAAAATCAAATACCCATTCAAAATTTACTTTACCATCTCCAGATTCTTGATCAAATGTTGGTTGGCCGAACGCTTCGATTAAATCAACGTATTTTGTATTAAAAAGATTCCCTGATTTAGAAGTTCCATGCATCATATCAAATGCTTGATTTTTATCTGTTATTTTTTCTAATTTTATCATATTATAGTTTGCGTAAAATATTATAAATCGATACAGGATATCTCATTGTTCTTCTTTTTTTGTTTTTCCATTTTGATTCTACAGTAAACGTGAACCATGGTTCTCCATAATGCGCCTCTAGTTTTTCACATCTTTCTTCTATCTTACCAGACATTGTAGAACCTGCAAATGAAAAAACATAATTCTGTCCTATTTTAGGTTTCTTAACTGATATTACCTTTAGCTCTTCTTTCTTCTTTGTCATTGTTTGTTTTTTAATTATAGTATAAATATAATCATTTAAAATGAATCGGTAAAACTTTTAGTGATTTATTTTCAAAAAGTTATTAACAATTAAGGATTACAGTATTCTTTTCTTAGTAACATTATTACATCCTTCGCATCTTCTAGTGCATCATGTGCAACATCTCCTGGTAAATTAGCACGTTGCTTGCATGTTGAAAGGCTAGGTAAACTTTCATCATCTACCCAATTAGTATATAAAATGCTAGGATCTAAGATTCTTTGGCGTACTCTTACTAATTGCTTCCATCTTGGGAGTTGCTCTAAGAATTTGAGATCGAATGTTCCAAAGTTTTTACCAGCGGCTGTGATATTTACTGGCTTTGTCTTATTTGTAATCATTGGTGCTGGAAGTCCATCTCGACTTGTTGTAGTATACTGAGATTTTCCAAGTTCTGTAAAACCATTAGCGGCTAGCCAATAATAAAATTCTTCTACAATCTCGTGATTATTGTAGAATTTCATGCCAGTTGTTTTTTCCAGATTAGACCTATCTCCATAATTATTAATGCCTTGATATTCTACAATATTAGATATTAAGTCTCGATTCATATCAATTGCGTATGCATCTCCACTAATATTTATTTGACTAATCACTCCATGGAATTTTGGCAAATCTTCAATATGTTCTATATTATTCGTATCTTCTATTACTGCTCCAATGCTAAGCACTTGGCATGTTTTAGGATCTAGACCTGTCGTCTCGATATCTATACTTAAATAACGCATATTTATAATCTATCTTTATAATTAATCATCTTTGTTTTGGTTTATATGATAATGAGACTCCTATATTAAACCATCCAACTATCAATTCATATTCTTCCGGAAGAAGTATATCATGAGTTATCTTAATGAATGGTAATACATGGAATTGACCTACTATTATGTGTTTACTTATCTTCATCTTCTAGTTTGTTTCAAATGTTATTAGTTGTTCTTTCATTTTCTAATTCCTCTAATTCTTTTTCCAATCTAGAAATACTACCAATACTACCCCACATTGGATTTGCTTTTGGATTTATTGCTTTAATTTGCTCAACTAATTCAGTTTGTCTACCTTTACTATAAAATCTATTTTCAATAGCACTTGCCAATTCTTGTAAGTGTTCCGGTCCATAAATACTAATTCTTAAATCATAATCAGACCATTTTGTTTTCCAATCAACAAACATAATACCATTAGTTAATTTCTTTTCTAGATTATGTAGTCTACGATTTCTAACTCTAACTATTGAATTATCTGAACCAAAAAGGTGTAAAAATCTTAAGAACCATCTTGGACACCATTTTGGTTTGGCTTCATAATCTAATGCAAGAACTAATGGAAATAACGCCCTGTAGTGTATAGTGTTCTCGTTCCAAACTAAAGTTCCTAAATATCTGTATTTCTCAGCGAAATCCTTTGGAAAGAAAACAGCACGAATATCTTTGAATCCAATATTCATTGTGTGAATAATTCCTTTCTTTCGTCCCATCCAGAATAATATACTTTGCCCGAATGATTTAGCCTTCTCGCTAAACGTTCTCGTATCTTTTATTTCAAATCTACTTTTGACTATCATAACTTTTATTTTTTAGAATAATATATTTGATTCAGGATCCCAATCTATAGTTATTGGCTTATTTACTTGGTCATATCTTTCGTTTAATACTGATGCATTAATGAAATGTGTACCATTGTGGAATTTATAACCGTAACTTCCGTGAATATGCCCAAATACATGAACCTTTGGTGGTTGATTATCTACCTTAACTCTTAACAATTCACAACCAAGATTTCCTTCATTATATGGAGGACCACTAATATCTAAATGACCTTGTGGTGGTCCATGTGTAATAAGAATATCTGTATCTTTTGGGATTGCATTCCACTTTTCTTCAAGTTCTTTACCATTTCTAGGAAGATTAAATGCCCAATTACAAAATTCAGGTTGCCAAGGAGTTCCATAAATAACTAATTGTTGGTCCTCCTCATCCCATAAATCTAATTGCTCATCTTGTAAATAAGTAACATCATAGTCGTTTACAATTGTATTTGCTTCTAATGGATGATTTTCAAACATTCGGTCATGATTACCTGCAATAAAGATTTTATGTTTGTAATCTTGTGCTCCAAACCATTCACAGAATGCATGGATATCTGATTTGCTATAACCACTATTCATTATATCCCCAGCATGAATTAGTAAATCTCCACCAGGCAAATCTAATTGCTTATGCTTAGTGTGAGTATCTGATATACATGTTATCTTCATGTTTCTTTTTAATTAGATCTATTGTTTTAATTCTTTAATGTATTACAGTTATACTTCCACTTTTAATGATAGCTTCATTATATCCTCTACATTTCATATAAAATCTATAAACATATATTGTATCAAAAGGTAAACCATCCCACCAAACATTTGGATTACTTGACTGAAATACTTGAATACCTGACCTATCATAGATTTCTAAATTGTAATCTTTAACATTAAGGGTATCTCCAAACTCTGGTTTCCATGTATCATTAATGCCATCACCATTAGGTGTAAATGCATTTGGAATGTAAACTTCTTGAGACATTGCATTCATACTAAATACTAATGCTGCTATTGTAATTATCTTTTTCATATTTTTTAATTATAGTTAAATATAATCAATTTTATTGATATAAAAAACTTTTGTTGAAATGATTTTAAAAAGTTATTAACAATTAGCAGCAGTTGGTTGGGAGTCAACATTCCATTGATCGTCCCAAAATATAATTTCATCTTCCATTATTTTTCAGTACTAAAAAAGAAAGTTTGAAAAAGACGGCCATCTTTTATGTCTTGTCCAAAGTAGTCAAGTGACATGTGAAATAAATCTCCTCTATATAATATAAGACGATTGTATTTGTTTCCTATTCTATCAACTAATTCCCATTTCGTCATATCTTGAGAATCTTTATTAATTTCATCTAATAGCTTAGTATTAATGGATCCGTCAGGGTTAATAGGTGCCCTCTCATGTCCTGTTTCTTTATGTTTATATAAACCAGTTCCTGCAGATAATGGTGCATCTGGTGTAAGATATAAAACACCTGCCCAAGTTGTACCAGAATCTGCATGAATCCAACTTCTATCTCGAGATGTCGTATATTGGAATGCTCCGGTATAAGTATCTGGCCAGTATGTAATTTTTCCAGCTATTGGTCTAATAATATCCTGTATTAACTTTTTAGTAGATTCTGTCCATACAGGATCTGTTCTTCTACCTGGATAATTACCAGGTACTCCAAATTCTAATTTCATTGCCATCTCTCGAACAGCATCTATATCATCGTAGAAGTCATCTACTATTATGGCGCTTAAGTCTGCCATATTATTGGGTTTTTTCTTTAATTGCTATATCAGAATCTTCATTGATCTTTTTAAATTCATACTTACCTTTAATATATTGGTTAAGCGCAATGCCTTGAGAATCTGCAAGGTTAAATTTGTTCCAATCTTCTAAATTAACCCCACTGTATAAATAAGATGCTCCGTTAAATTGAACTAATAGAGTATGCTTATCATAATTATATGACGCAGATTTTAGAGTAGAGCTATTGTATTGTGAAATTGTTGATGTGATCATAATTCTTAGTTTAGAATTTATATGACCAATCCTATCTTAGTTTCATTTTAGGAAAAGAAATCTTTGGAGCGCGAACATTAGGCCTGTTAGGAGTAGGTCCCTTTGAAGGTCTTGGGCCTGTTTTAACGTTAATATTTCCAGGGCTAGGATAACTTGGCGTTGGTTTCTTTGAATCAATTGCTGGTATATTACCAACTCCATTGCCTTTTTTAGCTGGCTTATTTACAGATTTTTGGTCTTGTTGTTTTTCACCAGTTTCAGGCTGACCTACTTTAGAGAATGACTCCATTGTATAATTCATCATATCGCCTCTTGCCTCATCTTTCTTACTGTTTAGCTCAGTATGCTCGGCAGCTGGTGTCTTATTTATTACTTCTGATGTAATGTTTCCATTTCCATCGTCCTTTGATATAACGTCCTGATTTTTAATTTCTAGCTTTTGATTAGGAATTGGTTTTTTGGATTCACTTTCCATTTTATTCCTAGAAATATCTTTATTCTTGCCAGGATTCTCTCTTTCATTAACGCTTCTATCACCCTTGTCAATCTCAGTAGACATTGAAGAATTATTTTCAGTAACCTTTGAATTTGAATTAGATATTCCAGATTCTCCAGAATTCAGTTGCTTTCCAGATGGAACATTACTATTTGAACTAACAGATTCACCATTACTAATACCATTGATTTTACTCAATACGCTAGACTCGAATGTAAATGATTGTTTAAGTTGTTCGCTCATATTATTGTATCTTAACTCCCTTAACAGTAAGAGCTTTTTGTAATTTCTTAATTTCGCTAACGATTTCACTAGTATCGAAATTCTGTTGAGGTGCAGATCCTCCAGCTCCGGAAGATTGAGATGAATTATTTGATCCTCCTGTGTCTGATCCTACTCCTAAGAATGATTTTCCGCTATCGACTGCTCTTTCAAGAGTACTTTTAGAGCCTCCATTATCAGAGGCTGTAGCGCTCTTAGTATTTTCATTAGCGTCAGATACTGTACCTTCAAAGTTTGCTATCATTTCAGCTAGTTTTTCAACAGCTCCTATTAACTTGTCTCCTAATTTTTCTAGAGCAGACTCGCTTCCATTTGCTGCTAGATAGGCAAGAGCATTAAATAGTTCAGTACTAGCCTTAATTGCGTCGACATTAAAATTATTAGAATGCTTTGCTATTTTACCGTATGAATCAGCAACGCTTCTCATAGTAGCTGCGTACTTATCGTAGTATGCATCAATATCACTTATTCCCAAAGCAGCAATAGTTTCCAAGTCAAATGGCATAACTACAGCGTTTACTAATTTCGCGATCTTTTCTACTGCGCCTCCTGCAACAAGAACGCTGAATTTGCCAAAAGCTTCTGCAACCATATTTAATGGATCTGCTAGAGTTTGTATCTGTGGACCTAGCATTGCTAGTTTTTCTAAAATCTCCAATGGAGAAGGTGCGTCACTGCCAAATAGACCAGCAATGCCATCAAGTAGTCCTCCTATTACATTTCCTACTCCTCCAACAACACTTGCACCTGCTGTTGCTCCAACGAATACCAACCATGCAATACCAAGTGCTGCTATTCCGAGTGCCATTGGTAAAAGATTATCGACTCCGATTTCATCTTTAAGCCTAGCGAATGCGTCAATCATTGCGTTTATTGGTGTCATTAATGCATTTGTAAAGTTTGTTGCAATTGAACCAAGATCTGGCATAAAGCTAAATATCCATGCGACTGCTAACATTCCAACCGCTAATACAATTAGACCTACTACTCCAAGCAAGAATCCAACAGCACCAACCGCTGGTATTTTTATAATTGCGGCAATAAGTCCTACTGGGATTGCCATTATACCAAGAGCTATTGCAGCTCCTATTACCCAGTCTTGTGGTGGAAATAACCAAGATGATGGTAAATAAGCAAACAGATACGAAACTGCAAGAACTGAAATAGCTACTGCTGCGATTCCTAGCACTCCCATAAATAAATCCTTTACACCTACTCCCATTTTCTTAAATATTACAGTTATCAGTACGAATGGAACTGCGAATGCAAGCATTGCTAGTCCAGATAATAGTGACCACTCGACCGGAGGCGCTTTATATTCTTCTGCCAAATAGCTAAATATCCATCCAGCTGCTACTATACCTACTGCGATTGCTGCGATTGCTGCAGTTCCAAAAATTAATTGTTTTACTGAAGCTCCCTTGACAGCTTTCATTATAAAATAAAATGAAAGTGCAAATGCTAACATTGATATACCAGCAAGAAGTGACCATCCTAGTGGAGGTGCCTTGTAATCATCAGGTAATGTAGAATTCCATATCCATGCAACTCCTGCGATTCCAATTGCGATTAATGGTAAAGCCAAAGAAGCAAAAATAACCTCTTTGATAGAAGTTTTCTTAATACTCTTAAGAATTAATGAGAATGCGAAAGATACTGGTATTAATGCAAGTCCTATTAAAAATGCAGCAGATAACTTTTCAAAAGGAACAGGCATTATTAATTGAAAAGCCCATGAAGCTACAACAATTGCCCCTATCATTACCCCAATTGCAATTGCTGCATTTTTAAGATGCTTTGTCTTTATTTTTTTAATAGCTTTCATTATTTTAGTAAAAGCCATTCCCATTAGGTATAAAGCACCTGATATTACAATAGCAGTCATTAATTTATCTCCTGTTACTGGCATTACTAATTGAAACAGCATAGAAGTTATTACAACTATTCCTGCCATTCCAATAAGAGAAAGTGCGGTAGCACCAATCAATCCTAATATTCCTGCAGCGCTGCCGCCGCCTTTCCCAAGTTTACCCTTCCTATTAGCAATACCCTTTCCTGTTTTTGATAATGTTTTAAATATTTTTAAGAAAGTTGGAGTCATTAATGCAAGAGCTGCGGTAACTGCAAGTATCGTAATTACTTGCCTCATTTCTACATTAGGTGTCAGTCCTATAAGAGCAGCTGCCCCAACTATTGCTGCAGTCATTCCGACAACCATGAACGCTGTCATGCCTGTATCTTTCATTGACATTGGTTTAAAGGATGATCCACCACCTTTCTTACCCTTCTTGTCTTTAGATTCAGTCTTAGATTTCTTAGACTCTGCCTTAATTAAGTCTCTTAATTCAGTAAGAAGCACCGTTTGCTTCTTTAATTCCTTTGCAGTTAACACAGCAGCGATAACTAATCGAAAATTAGTTTGTTTAATCGAACTTAGTAAAGGTACCGTTTCCTTCTCAGCTAATAAAGTTAGCTTTTGAATAGGACTTAATATATTTGAATACTGTTTATCAGTCACTTGTGTTATCTATTATTTTAACGGCACGAGAACATGCTCTTATGTTATATATCAAAAAAATAGGGAGGTATATATACCTCCCCATTAGTCACATTAAGACATTTTAGGCATTTTCATACTTGGTATACTCATGTTAGGCATTTTCATACCTCCCATCATATTACCCATACCTTCTTGCTGTCCTTTATTTGCTTCGTTTTCTTTCTTAACGTCCTCTACTAAATCTTTGACAATATAATGAAATTCATAATATTCTAACTTGTCTAATTCAGAAGGCTGTATCGATAGGTTTTTATATATGTAAAACCGTACCTTAAAGAAGTTCTCCAGAGAGATCTTGAACAATGAAAAGAGATTTGATCCCGTCGCGAAAGTTTATAGGGATCGAGGCCTCCTCTTCCTCGATCATAACTTTCATTTCTGGTTGAATACCTATTTTTAATTTTTCAGCTAGCTTATATAGTAACAAATATTTTTTATTGTCCCATCCATTCATTTCAACTTCAAGTTCCCATAATCTTTTTTGACTAAATGTTCTCCAATCAGAAGCAACAAACGGCGCTATTTGAAGAAGAGACTGATCTATTTCTTGACCTTTATCTCTACGTTCTTTAATATATGTTGTAATTTCGCGCATTACTCCAATTGATGGTGGCTTCATTATGATATCACCATATGTCTTTGTTTTAACTAAGTACGCTCTATGCTCTTCGTCATAGTATTTTTCAATATCCGCAGGAACGTCAAAATACTGAAAATGCTCTCTCTTTATTTCAACTTCGTGGTTTTTACCTTTACTATTAGACCAATCAACTTTTAGCTTATTTTCAGGTTCAGGAAATGTAAGATCTCTGATTGCTAAAATAAGTATAAATCTATCTTCTTCACATAAATCTTTGTAAGAAACTCTAGATGTTTTAGCAGTAACTCTAGTGCAAGACTCTACAATTGCATTTAGCTTATCATCTATGTCGAGCAAGTTGTTCTCATCCATTGTTGAAAAGTGTCTAATTTCAGCAACTTTAGCAGATCTAATTTTGATAATGGTATCTGTTGGATAAAACCTACCATATGATGGTAAACTATCTAGTGGTACATCGTGCCATCCGAGTGCAAGGTCTGGTGCAACTGCAGTGTCTGGCTTGAACCTATCCATGTTGATAGAACCTAACCCTTCTTTATCAAGTGCCTCTTCCATTTTACTAGTTTGATCTTCCGTAGCTTCTGTAGTCTGATTAGACATTTCTCTAGATTCTAGATCTCTTGCCAACTCTTCGCTATTTTTGTTTAAATCTTTATTCATTTTTTGTATATTTTTGTAATTTGATCTTTAGTTATTTTTTTAGTTTCTGGTATCTGGGTTTTTAATTCTGTTTGAATCAGGCCTCTAATAAATGCACTAATAGAAATGGGTCGGGCCTGATGTTCAACTGCTTCTATTAGTATTAGTCTATTTACCATGTCAACCTCATCTTCAGTCAATAAAACTTGAAGCTTTTTGGTTAATTTGTGGTTGTGTATTGACATAAATATAGTATTTTAATATGTTTATATTTTAATATGTTTTCGGTGGTAAAAAAAAGGGAAGGATGAAAGTCCTTCCCCTATTTAAGTTATTTAGTTAATTTCTTCTGAAAACGTATCACATCTCCAAACTATTTCTAAAGCAGCAGGTTCAGCTCCTGATTCGTAGTTTAGCTCTCCAGTAAATCCTATAGCTGAAGTAATGAAACAATCTTCTAAAGTAATCTTTCTATAAATGTCTCCAGCTCTATTAAACTGTACGACAACTAATGTACCAACATAATCCTTCTTTAGTCCCATTTCACCGGTTTCAGGATTGTATTGTTTTCTATACCATTCTCTCATCGTTTTGTAAACGTAAGCTTGGTTAGAATCGTTTAAGTTTAAAGAAAAGTTAATAGTAATGTTATGCGCAGAACCGTCTGGCATTCCAGCATAAGAACGCGTTGCGAACTTATATTTTTGTTCTACTGCAGCAACTTCTCTGCTAAGAGTGTCTAATCCTGCAATTGAATTAATATGCTGTAGTAATAGGTCGGCTCCTGCAACTCCATCTGGAGGCAAAATACTAACTTCGAACAGGTTAGTCTGTACTGGTTCGAAGTGTTTACCTTTCTTACTTGTTTGATCTTCTCTATAATGTGGTAAGGCCATATCTTTATGTTTCTTTTATTTTATATATCTTTATTATGCAAAGTTTCCTGTTGCTATTTCTCCAGTGTTTAGTACTGTTACTCTAGAAACTAGAATTTCTAATCCTTTAACTGGTTCAACATAAGTGTCTATGACTCCCATATTGTTATCTATAACTTCAGAAGTATTATTAGTTCCATCCATTATGTTTCTGTAATCGTAAACACCTTGATCTTTTTTAACAGATTCCATAAAGCTGTCCGCAAGAGTTTTAATTTCAAGTCTTGTTTGAGCAGTGTTGAATTCAAATAAATAGTTTTTCAAGATTTCAGCTAGACCATCTTCAATGTAGATTAATACTTCTCTTACGTGAGCAGTAGAAAGCGCCGATTGAATTGATTGTTGTGCTGTTTTATTACCTTTGATTACAATACCAGCTCCTCTTTCGAAGATAATTGGGTTAATTCCAAATGGCTCTAAGTAATCTCTATCGTCTTTATCATATGCGTATTCTATTCCTTGTACTCCAGTACCTCCAACAACTCCTCTTCTAGGACCTGCTACAATTGACCATGGTAATGAATCAGTATACTTATCAACAAAGTTGTTTGATACAAACGCCGCTGGTGGAACAACTTTAACTCTTCCGTTTTCTATAACGTTTAATCCAGGTGAAAAGAAGAATCCATAACTTGCTCCTTCATTAATTGAAGGTAAAGTATATAGAGCCTGAGGATTTAAGTTTAAGTTACCTCCAGTTGGAATGTATCTTGTTTGGAAAGATCCTGTGTTTTCATCAATGAAAGAAGGATTAGTCGAAGCCTTAAATTCTTTTACCATAGGTGCGTTAAGAATTGCAGAAACGTTTTGTCTTGCTTTTGCCAACTGTGTGTATTGTTCTTTATTAAGAAGTCCACTAGCACCCTCAAATGATCCAAAGGTATCTACTAAGTATCTATAAGTAATAGCGTCCTTATCAATTAGAGTGTTAGAAACACCATTTCCAGGGATTAGAACATCAATTAATTCTTTGATTGTCTTTTCGCTATTTTGCGCAGCTTCTAATACAAATGGCTTATATGCATCTGATGCAGAATCAAAAGATCCTAATGCGTATGCCGGAGCGGTTGGTACATCTCTGTGGCAGATAAAAGTATAAGTATATCTGTCATCCTTTCCACCGTTAACGCCAGCTTCGAATTTTCTTCTAATTTCAAGAATTCTTGCTAGTTTATCGCTTCCTTGTATTGGAAGATACATACCAACTTTAATGTTATCTGTTAACGAAGTATCTTCGTCAGTTGCAGCAGGCACTGTGTAAACGTACTTAAACTCTCCTGCTGTTGCAGCATTTGCAAAAGTCCATCCAGCTCCAGTTGGGAAGAAGAATGTTCTTTCGTTAACTCCAATTTCAAATAGATCAAACACTGTATTGTTTGATTGAGCGTATGTTGTTAGGTTACCAGCAGTTCCGCTAGCTAATCCAGAACTAAATCCAGCATTTCCAGCAGGAACGATAGTTACAATACCACCACTTCCACTTGTACCAGCTCCTCCTAGATCATCTGTTACTGAAAGAATTTTTGTATATTCTCCGCTATTTGAGCTTGGAAGATATTTTCCAGCAGTAAGATCTCCAGGTGAAAAAGTACCAGCATATGATATTACTAAGTTTTGTCCAACAAAACCAGCCTGTGCAAATGATGCTGCATTTAAATCAGCTGCAAATTTTTCATAGTATGCCTTATTGATTGCCTCTTCAGCAACAACAGTAACATCTCCAGTTATTGCGTTTCTTGAAGTTGTAAGAATCTTAGTATATTCTCCAGTAACATTAGCTACTAGGAAGTTATCAGATAAAAGACCAGTAGATACCATTGTATTGTAATCTGATACTGATACATTTTTTATTAACATTTCAGTTCCAGTAACTTCGCATATTTTATCAAACGCTGAGTTTCTTGGGTCATTTAATTGACTAGGTTGTTGTTGAACAACAACATGCGATAATAATTCATAGTCTTGAAAGATTTCAAAAGCTTCACCAACAAAATCAATTTTGTCTAGAGCATCTTCATTAACTGCTGCAAATAAACCAGTTCTTCTAGCTTCTGCGTTAATTAATGTTTCAATATAGTATTGTTTTCCTTCATTATCTTGAAAATCTGGAATTAATGAACCGGTATATTTTGCAAGAAGAGAAACTTCTCTTAAGTTTGCAAAATTTCCAAACTGTGCTGGAATTATACCGTTTGAATTAAAGTAGTTTCCATAAGTTGGATCGTTGTTTAAATCAGCAGTTACAAATCTTCCTTTAAATACATAAACGTCAACCATATAATCTGAAATATAATCTAGATCATCTACTCCTTCTGGTGTATTTCCTTCGCCATACCATTCTCTAGCAGTAACATCAAATCCTCTAGTATCTCCAGATTGAGTAACTATTATAGTTATTGGATCTTGTTTAATGTTAGTAAATGTTAGTGCGTTGTTTGAAGTTTCTGCAGTATTTCCAGCTACTGTTAATAACTTTTGATCTTCCGGTGTCCAGAACTTATCTCTATTAAAGATGTTCTTATATAGGGTAGATCCGCTAGCTGCAGGGTTTCCTTGAATTGAACCATTAGTAGTTGGAGAATTCCACCATACTTTATCAACGTCATTTGAAGAAGTAAGGTTTAATGCTATAATTGGACCTCTAGATAGAGTCTCAAGAGCAGATCTGTGGAAATACATTCCTTTTCTTTCTAGGTTCTTATCGATAGAACCAAAGATTTGTACAAAAGTTTCAGTATCTTCGACAAAAACTGGAGTGTTGTATGGTCCTTTTTTAGAGTGACCTACAACTAATCTAATAGTTTCTGCAGGGATATTGACAGTTTGTGATTTATCGAATTCTAATCGATAAACACCTGAACTCTTGAATTGTTGTAATTGAGGACTTAGTGCCATAGTTTTATATTTTTATTTTTTTATATGTTATATATCTAATTAATCTTGCTTGTTTTAACAAGGTTGCCTAATAATTAATCTAATAGCGAATAAATGTCAAATTGAAGATCGCCTTGATCTTCAGAATCCTTATATAATGTCTGTTCCATCTTAATATGTATTTCAGGATCTACAAAGTCTAAAAGTTCTTCGACGTAATCTGCGTAGTCGGTTGTGTTAAAAAATTCAGTAGCAGTTATACATGACATTATAACATCATCATGTCCCATCTGAGCTCCATAACTACCATTAGGTAATGTTCCAAACAGGCTAGCCTCAGTAACCGTAACTTCATCAGTTACTGTAATCCTATTATTCTTATAAAGTTTTGAAAAGTTTTGACAAAATATTGATTTGTTATCAGATTTTAGTTTGATTCCAGGCTTTAGGGTTCTACTATCATGTCTATGTTTAAATCGTACAACCATCTCGTCGTCGAAATCATTTCGTTGGGGAAATACTGATCTTAGGTATTGAAACAACACAGATCCATATGTGTTATATTCTACTATTAGCTTTACGTTTTCATTGTAAAATACATCTACAGCAAGTGTATACAGCACCTTGGCGAAATCTTCTATTACCAAAGTATTAGATCTAAACCTAGCAATTTGCTTAAATTTAAAGAAGTCGTACATTGCTCCTGGGTTTTGAACATTTTCTATTTCTTTAGCGTCCATTGCACATACTTTAAAAATGTTAATTACTGAATAGTCTCCTCCATTTCCTTCAGCAATATCTACTGTAAATACCCAATAACTTTCGCTATGCCTAACATCTTCAACATCAAAATCAGGATTCCATTCTAGTAGGCCTTCGGTATCAATACTAATATCTTCAAATTCCTGTAATTCATGGTGTACATATTTTTTCATGTTCTTTCTCATCTTCTTCATGTCTACTGGATCTAAAAGAAGATTTGAAGAACTTACAAATTCGTTTCCATATTGTTTGTTAAACGCCTCAATAGAACCAAGATTTCCAAGCTCTCTTTGATACCATGCGTCATCTCTGTCAGGGTGTTCCCACCAATCGACCCGCATCGAAGTGTAATCATTATCTCCTCTTTCAGCGGCTGCATATATTTGATAAAACTTATTAAACCCGTTTGGTGTAGAGGTAATCGTTAACCTAGAAATATTAGATGCTGAAAGTGTAGGATAAACGTTTTCATAAAAAGAATCAGCAATACTTGGATGTACGTGAGCAAACTCATCAATATACAGGTTGTGTATTGTAAAACCTATACCTGCCTTTGCTGTTGTTGACTGTCCAATTAACCGACATCCGTTGTCAGCACGAACATTCATAACATCGTATTTAATAATACCAGGCTTCATAAAGAATGGTAAGTTTTCAATTACTACCTTTGCCTTATCAATAATTTCCTTAGTAGTATCTGATTTGTTTGCAAGAAGTAGAGTGTTTTTATCGGTATTAAAGGTTACGTACCATGCATTAAAAATAGATGCGGTAATTGTTTTCCCCATTTGCCTGCTTGCTAGGACAATATTAAATCTGTCAGATTGAAAACTACGCAACATTCTTTTTTGATACTCTCGTAATTTAACTTTACGAATACCGTCATCAGTCATTACAACTGCATAATTTTCTGCAAAGTATACTATATCAGCTGCACATCTAGCAAGCTCACTAATCTCTTCGTCAGTATATTCAAATACGATACTACCTTTTCGTAAATATTGCTTACCCTCATAGAACGGCATCTTTACCTTTGGTCGGTATCCCTGATCAAGCGCTATCATTAAATCATCAATTTGCTTTGATGACCAAACGATACGATCTGCAGCAACGTCTCCTTCTTCTTTAGGAATCCATTTATTATCGTCCATTATTCAGTTTTACTTTCGTCTATTTCAACATCAATAATTTCCTCTTCATTTCCATTTTTTATCCCTGCTTGAATTGCAGCCATTAGGTCTTTAGTACCTCTTTGTATATTTTTAGAAGATGTATCTCCTCCTGAATTTTCTATTTCTTTAACATCGTCTCTCTTTTTATAGATTTCGATATCTCTTGCTATTCTCTTTGTTGATTCTTCAGCAGCCATTAGATACATAGTCTGTGACTTAATTATATCTAACATTGATTTCTGTAAAGTAGCAAGTACCTCAAACATCCTAGGTGCAAGTTCTCCACTTTCAATAGTTTCTAATAGAGTGGTAAGTGCGCGTTCTCCAGCCTGTAGTTGATAGATTAGAGAAGACATTGTCATCTCATCCATTTTTTTCTTGGCAGCAATATACTCGTCCTTTTCTATAATATCAGAATCGAGATAGAACTTCATCAGGCTAGTGATTGTTTTTTTAGCCTTTTTTGTTGCGCTATGTTTTAACTCAGCATAATTTACTTTCGGTAATGAAGACTCTTGCTTGATTACTGGTAAATTAGTTGGATCAGTCTCAACGTCTAAGCTTTCTGTATCGCCAATAAGATTGTCTAATTCCCTGCGAATTTCATCCGCTTGGTCTTTTATTCGGTGTGTGTTATCACTCATAGATTCCTAAATTATAAGATATGTATCTAATTTACCTAGGGTTGCTATATTGTCTTAGTCTAATCGATGGTATTGCATTATCTACTAATATTGCTAGTTCCGCATCTCTGACAACATATTGCTGAAGAACATTCATATGTTGTTCTTGCTCAATTACCTTTGTAAATACTCTTATGTTTGTCATATTAGTCGGAGAAGAAGAAAGGCTCCATCCCTTCCCAGCGTCCCATGTTGCCTTTTCAGAAAGAGTATCTACATGTTCCGCAAATTTTGCAAATGTTCCAGTTTTTTGATGAGGCAGTGTTTTATTTGAATCTGGATCCAATCTATAAATATGTGCTCCTATTTCAGAGTTCCATGATGTTCCGCTAGTTCCGCTAGTTCCGCTAGTTCCATAAATATCTGATCCTTCGATTGAATTATTAACATTAACAACAATACCGTACCATACGTTATTTTCTAGACTACTTGGAAGATTCTTTACAGAATCATTTCCATTTATTGTTATTTTTAATTGAGTTTTACTGATTGAAACAGATAATCCTACATTAAGATCACTTTCTGATCTTCCATCAATTATAACATGATCTTCGTTATCATTAGCCTTAAATTGAGGCCTTACCCAAGCAGTAATCGCTAAATTACCAACCGATGTTAATATTGATCTCCTGTTATATGTTAACGCGAATCTCTCTCCAGGAGGAACATTATTTAGTAGATAGTTATTTTTAGAAATTAGAGTCCATCTATTTTTAATCTCAATATCTTGTATTACTAAAGCAGAATGCTTACTATACCTAACATCATCTTCGAGCTCTTGGTATACTGTTTTATATTGTTGAGGTTTTGTAACTTTTTCGAACTCTTGTTGTATTTCTTCTCCGAATACTTCATCGATTCCAGTTATTAAAGAATCAACTTCTTGTTCTATTAACGTATCATTATGAATTGAACTTGTCCTGTTTTCGAATTTTCTAAGCTGTACTCTCCAATATGTCGTTGATAAATTAAATTCATCGGCTAAAGAAACACTGCTTATCTCATACATTCTATTGATTAAGGGGAAGTACAGATAATCTCTAGTTCTAGGTTCTTTCTTTAATCCAAATAGATTAGTAAATGCTTCGCCTGATACGTGAATTTCAAACTCCTCAAAATCCATTCCAAAAATGTCAAAGTTAAACTCTCTAGTTGGAAATTCATTGTCAGGTACTAGTACCTTTAATGTTCCTTCTTCTACAACGTTGTATAGAGAATATTCCATTAAAATAACATCTTTTGTTCTTTGATCTGGTTCTACTCTAAAATATTTTACATCATGGCCCCACATTTCATTACTAAGGCTACTTAATTGTCTATATATTGCAGAAGGCTTCTTAAGAGCATATGGGTTATACATTCCGTCACCACAGTCAATTATTATGTTTGAGCATCCGTCCATCGCAAACGGATCGGTACAATCATCACACCATATTGGGCAGCTTTCAATAATACCGTCTGCTGTTTCTAATTCAAATGTAATACTTAGTAATGATATACTATGCTCTGCTGAAATTCTCTCAGACTCTAGTCTAATGTCTATCCAAAGAGGAAGCGTATTATCAAATGTTCTTGCTAGTAAATCCGTAGAATTTGTTGATTTATTTAATTCTCTAAATTCGCTAAACTGTCCTCCATCTATAGATTTGCTCTGTGACCATCTATATTGATGTGTAAAGTAGTTGTTAGAATCAGTATCTAAATAAAAATTAAATGTTCCAGTAACTGGTGAAGGTTCTGTTATTGTAAATTCTGTTTTTGTGATTATTTGATCTACTGTAAATTTTATATTTCCAATAATAAATATACTACCGCTAGATAGGTTTAGATTAGTCCCAATTCCAACTACTGTTTTACTATCAGAAGTTAAACTCAACTTACCAATGGTATTTGAATTACTCACTCCAGAAACAATAGTCCAATCGTTAATTGAAATTACATTTGAATAGGAATCCTTTAGCTTTGCTATAAAAGATTCTCCAATGTTTGATACTTTATAGTTATTTGCCATTATTCTTTTCCAATCCTATCTTGTGGTGTAAATACTTCTCCAGCGATCCAACTAGCTACGAAACCAGTAAGAGATACAAAGTATACTGCTAGATCATTTAAATTAGAGTTAAACCAAATCGCGAATCCACCTGCAATTGCCCATATACAAACAATAGAATATATCATTGCTTCTCTACGAGAATTTGGACCCCTTTTAAGGATTCCACTTTTAATTGAAGGTCTTTTTGATTCAGCCCAAACATATGTCGCAACGTACGCAGTTAAAGATCCGAAATACACAGCTAAATCTTTTAAGTCAGCCTGCTTAAGTGCACCTAGAATACCCATAATTATCCATAGAACAACTGTTAAATATACTAGTCCCTCTCTTTTTCCAATTTCTAACATGCTAATAAAGATATTTTTCTTTATATATCTTCAAAATCTGTAATTACTAAAACTTCTGGGTTATCTGATTCGTAATCTTCTAATTGATTGATAATTGTTGATATCGCAAATGATACCTCGCTCGTGTTATTAAAGCTCAAATAGTGGTCTAATCTATTTAGCATTTCTGCTAATTTAATAGTATCATAATTATCTCCTGTATTTAAAATTCTAGATTTATATAGTATTTCATTTACAAGTGGTAGTTCATGTCTATTGAAATGATCAAACGTTCTAAAAGTTCCTCTGATTGGTCTAAGAGAAAACTTAATAGTCTTTACTTCATCTGTAGTTACAATTCTAGTATAGCTTGCATTTTTATTTAGATTACATTTAATCCACATTAAAGATTCCATTTCTTCTAACATTTTCCAGATAAAGTATACTGAAGTTGCTTCTTTATAAACTACAGATCCTTCTAGTGAATTAAATTTATTAATTTCAGATCTAAAGTTATTTAGTATTATATGTTTTAATCCTTCGGCGCCGACAAGCACTGAATCTTTGTCTATTTTTCGATGTCCGTTGTCTTTTTTAATTAAACTCCACAATTTAGAATCTACCATATTATACTTGTACAATATAATATCGACAATCTCTATAAATTTATTTCTATTTTGAGTAAACATCCATCTGTTTTTCTATTTTTTGTAATTCCGAATATAATTGATCTTTTGCAAATATTTTTACCTCTTCAAATTCTCTGATTCCTATTTCATTCTTTTCCATGTATAGTTGAACTACTGCTGGATCTGGTATGTACTTATCTTTAATATTTTTTTCGCTCTTTTTAGTTCTAGTGTAAATCCAAGGCGGAACGCTTTTAAATCTAGAAGCAACCATTGACCAACTCTCTACTACATTTGCTCCATCAATTCCATTAACATTAAACATTTGAGCATTTGCTGGATATTTAATCGAAAAAAATCGATTAATCATAAAGTGATGTCTTTTTTTATTAACTTGTTTTATTTTTGAATACTCATTCTTCTTAGTAAACATTATTTTTATAAAGTCAAAAAGCTTTGTTTCGTCTAGCATATAATTAGTTTGTCAATTTGTTAAAGGCTTTTTCATATACAGATACTCTGTCGGCGTATTTATTAGATTCTATGTAATTCTTTGCTAGTGAAATTACTTCAGATCTAATTCCGAGTTTACTTGCTTTATATAGAATTTCTTCTATTTGTTTTTCTGAAGTTGACATGTTAGTTTATAAGTTGGTGAAACGCTTTGTGATATGCATTAAGCAACGTAAATTCTTTATCGTCCTTTCTGGATTCCCATATTTCTTCAGCTAATATTACAAGTTCCTGCGATATACCATATGCTCTCGCCTCTTCTCTAATCTCTTCTATAATTATCTGTTCCGAAAGAGTTGGTAGTTTCATTAAAATAGGTTATTTAAGTTTTTAGTTAAAGTTTTGTCTTTTGTTTCATTCTTTTTGCCAACTAATTTCATTGGCTTTTTAGTTTCGGGAATATCCATACCAGAGAATGGATCCATTCCTGCAGGGTTATTAGATCCTTCTAACCATCCGGTTCCTTCTAAAATAGTGTCTTTATTAAATAAGATGCTTATGTTTTCAACAGCTCCTTCCCATTCAGAATCAATCTCTTTGTAGATGGCCTTCTGTATTGAATCCGGTATAATCTCGTTATGCAAAACCATTAATGATATATTATTATTAAGAGCCGCTTTGATTATATTAGGTGTACTCTTACCAATAACCCTGTGAATGATATCAGATACAATTTGCTTTTGAGAATCTTTAAATAAGTATTCAATTGAAAAGGTGTCAAATTCTTTAACATATTGATCCCATATTTTGTGAGCCATTTTGTCAGTAATAGAATAGTTTCTTAATTTACCGTCTTTCATTTCTTTTTGCCAAGTAACTACTGATGGTATATTATCGCTACTGTCTCCAACTAGAACTTTTTTAAAGATGAACTCATCACAATCAACTTCTGTAATTTCAATTTTATTTTTTTGAATCCATTCTAGAACCTGATGTTGATAGTCATCTCGTTTTAAATGAGATCCTCCCATGTTAAATAACATATCATCGTCTGTTAGTTTAGAAGATTCAGTGTTTTCCATATCCTGCTTAAATCCTTGATATGTATATAAAGACTTTCTAGAATTATAGAACCAAAGAGTATGAGCATCGTTTGCTTTAGAATGATTTACTAATTGAATTAAATCTCTATCACCTGACCAAACAATACATGATTTACCTCTGTCATTTAGTGCAACTGACCAACCAAAAATAACATCATCTGCTTCTGCGCCCTGTGTTTGCTGTACTGTAACTCCACGCGACTTAAGTATTTTTTGCCATTTTTCATAAACATCATATACATTAGACCATTCTACTTCTGTGCTTTGCTTTCTAGTGCCTTTATAATCTGCTGCTGGAAAAAGATCCTTTCGCCATGATTTTGAATCAACTGTCAGTACGACGTCATCTACAAATCCTTGTAGTTTTCGCATTTCAGATGCAAAGTCAAGCGATAGTTTACGCATAAATTGCGCCTTTTGAGTATCATCTCCTAGAAGTTTGCCAGTGTTAGGCCTAGGCATAACAAATAATCTACTAAAAATAAAGTAATTGCCGTCTATTAATAATGTATGTCTTCCCACTTTCATGTTTTTTATTTTACTATTTAAATATAATCATTTTTGTTGACATAAAAAAATCTGGTGTGATTTATTTTATGAATTAACTATTGTTTGTAATGAATATACACAACTTAACATTGTTATGACAGGATCGATCACATGTATTCTTTGTGATTGATGATGTGCAACTGCTACTATAATTTGAGGTATGTGCTTAACACTTTGTTGTTTTTCTTGTTGTATGTATTCAATAAATTCAGATCCTAATGCTGCAAGAACCTCATCTACTCTATTAGAATAGCCGCTTACTAGTGTTTTATAGTTTACTGCAGGATCTGTTTGATTGAATACTAGTGCAAAGACATCTTTAAATACTGAGTTAAATCGCTTTACGTCGTTTATTGTAATATTGTGAGTTCCTTGTGTTTTGAATCCCTGTAACTTATTAAGAGTATTTCTAAGATCTGGAAAGTTACGACGAACAAATTCGACAAGTGCGTCCTTTTCAATACTTAGCTCTTCATTTTTACAAATCTGATAAACTCTCTTTATGTATTTTTTAGTTAATTCAGATTCTTCTTCCTTATCAAAATCAAAGTTAATTACTTCAAATCTAGAAAGTATTGGGTCTGGTAATTTATTAATGTAATTACACGTTGCAATAAATCTACTATTCGATGCAAAGGTTTCCATAGTTGCACGAAGCGCCTTAAAGAATTGATCAGATACACCATCTAGCTCGTCGAGGATTACAACTTTAAACATTCCAGGCTTATCCATAATAGATACAGTAGAGCAAAAATCAGTAATTCTTGTTCTAATAACATCTACAGAAGTATCGGTAGATGCGTTAATATACAGGTATGGTAATTCAAATTGATTAACTATTGCCTTTGCCGTTGAAGTTTTACCAGTACCTGGACTTCCTGAAAAAAGCATGTTCTGTACAAGACCATCCTTAAATTTACCCATGACTCTGTCAGGTAAGATTAACTCTTCTAAATTCTTAGGACGATACTTCTCAGTGAACAGCTGGTGTATTGAATTCATCATATATTTTTCGTTTAGTAATTATATTCGCAAATGCTCACTTTGTTTCTTAAATAAATAATAATATGGCAATAAGTTACTCTAAAATAATTATTAAGAGATCGGACAGTACTAGGTCTGCGACTAGATTTGGAATAATCCTAGAATACTTGCCAAAATCATTTAGACAGTTTTTAATTAAGAATAGACATATTGGCAGATGGGCAAAAAGCGATCAATTTATTAAATGTGCTCTTAAATTACAAAAACCACCCGTAAAGAATTCAAGTTCATTAAAACTGTACTGGGATTGGGAAAGTGAGGTAGTAGTTAATAAGCAAACTCTACATGATAACTATAATAATATTGATTGGATATGCGCGCTATCTAAAAAACCAATTAGGGCTAAGTTCATGAACTTTGATCTAGAAAACTTTATTCATGAAGAGTATTATGACGTTTTAAAGGCTCCAATGGTAGATAGTAGAATTCTTAAAAGTTCAATTGAGTTTCGCAAGAAATGTAAAAAACTCCTACTCGATGGACGAGAGGAGTTTCTTAAGCTTGCTAAAAAGAACGCTAAACGCTCTCTTTAATATTATTTCATTAGTCTTTTAAATTTTTGTGCTACTGATTCGTTAACATATACTGAATCATTTATACCTGAGGTTCCTTTGTCTTTACCTGAAGTTCCTTTGTCTTTACCTGAAGTTCCTTTGTCTTTACCTGAAGTTCCTTTGTCCTTGCCGCTAGTTCCTTTGTCTTTACCTGAAGTTCCTTCGTCCTTGCCGCTAGTTCCTTTGTCCTTGCCGCTAGTTCCTTTGTCTTTACCTGAAGTTCCTTCGTCCTTGCCGCTAGTTCCTTTGTCTTTACCTGAAGTTCCTTCGTCCTTGCCGCTAGTTCCTTTGTCTTTACCTGAAGTTCCTTTGTCCTTGCCGCTAGTTCCTTTGTCTTTACCTGAAGTTCCTTCGTCCTTGCCGCTAGTTCCTTTGTCTTTACCGCTAGTTCCTTTGTCCTTTGCCGCTTCTTTTTCCTTAGCTTCTTTTTCCTTAGCTTCTTTTTCTTTCTTTAATTGATCAACAGCATCTGCTTGTTCTTCTTTATTAGGTTCCATATCCTTTAACGCACTTTCTTCATCGCGAAGTCTTGCCTTTAAGTTAGCCGCTGTTTTTTTAAGTTCGCCCTTATCTGAACCTTCTTCACCCATTGCAGTTTTAAGAACGGATAGCTCTCCTTTAATCTTTTCAGATTGTTTTGCTTTTTTAACAATATTGCCCTTATCATCCCATCTGTCATTTACAGAAGATTGTAAGTCTTTAGATTGCGCCTTCATCATGTCTACCTTCGCCTTAAGCTTATCTTTTACAGGCTTCTCAGCATCAGATGCTGCTATTGATGCTTCCATACCTGCAATTTTTAATTTTAGCTTATTAACTTTATCTTGGGCCTTTCTAGCCTTAGGTGCTCTAATCATAAAATCAATTGCACTTTTCATTGCGCCATCAGCTTCAGTAACTACTGATTCCTTTACGAAATTCTTAAGATCATCTGGATCTATAGAGTATTCCACTTCATCCGCATCACTCCAAAGAATAACTTCATCTTTACCAATTTCGTAAATTTCGAACGATGAGTTTTTTAAGATTTCAGATCCATCAACGTCGTTAGTTTTATCATAAACATCTCCATCAAAATTATCGCTATCTTTTTTGGCTTTAATATACTGTCCTTTTTTAAATTTAGCTTCGTTAACTACTGATTCGTCTAGAGGATCTAATCCCCAGTAATTAGCCATATCATATCTTACTGGATAAATGTAATAATCTCCAACATTACCTTCAGGTGATTCAATATTTTTAGTAAGATAATAATCTGTATTTACCATTAATTCTTCAATCCCATAATCTTCAGCATCTTCTTTTGTTTCTTTCTTAAACATTTTAGCAATTTTAGCAAATCTACCAATAGCAATTATTTCTACAACGTTGTCATTATAATCGACACCAGTATCTCCAACTTTTAAATCTCCTGAAGCTTCAGTAACTACTGATTCACTAAATAATCTATTACCAGTATTATCTTCTAAGAGAGATGAAGAAATATAAAATATAGAATTGGCAAAATCTTCAATTACTGAATCTTCTTCTGACATTTCTATATCCTCAACAATACTTGCTGATAGCTTTTTAAGGTTTAATAAAATATTGTCGACGTCTCTGATTGCTTCTTTTTTAGAATCTCCTACTTTAACCTCAGAGCTCGATGTGTTAGAATCAGCAGAAGGTCTAGTTTGAGTTGCTTCTTGGTTTTGAAGTTCTTCGAATAGTAAAACTTTTTTAAATTTCATAATCTTTTTTTTTTGTATTTAATAATATAATAGTTTATATATCTTTATATATCGAACCCATATTTAGGGTGATGACAGACAACATATCCTCCTACTTCTTCACCTATTTTATTTGGATTTATTTTGTGCTTTCTGTATAAAGCATCTGCGAATATGAAATCCTCTCCTCTTGGGCCATCTTTCCAATAAACGCCTGTTTTTTTAATATGTATCATTTGAAAGGTACTAGATATCCAATCTACTTTTACTTTTATAAAGGGTTCATTTTTTATTGTAATTTCATATAGAAACTTACCGAATTTAATATTACCGTACGAATCTCTAACGTCTGGTATAATGTACATGTTATCAAGTACTATTACCCTGTCTGATTCTTTAATTTTATTATATGCTTTTTCTAATCTATCTTCCATTAAAAAATCGTCGGTGTCTAAATATGTTATGTAATCAAACTTAGCATGATTTATTCCAATTTGTCTATATGATCCTGGGAATATACCTGATCTTATCTTAGGTTTTTTTATTAGTAATATATTTGATTGATTACTATAATGTTGATTATATAATGAATTCGTGACCTCGCATCCATCACTCACAATCACTAGCTCACTATTCTCTAACCCTATTGTCTGGTTAATGAATGAATCAACAGCTCGAAGAAACTTTTGATCAGGGTTTGTCCTAGATCCTGGATATTCTCCCAGGTATGAGATCATTATAACACTTATCATACTGTATTTATCGCAAAAAGAAAGGGATCCGCTAGGATCCCTTTCAAATATAATTACTCTAATTTTAAAATTATAGAGCGATGTTCAATACGTTGAACTTTTGGTATTGAGTTTCTGGGTGGAAACCAGCTTTTACTAGAGCGAATCTAGATTTAACAGCTACTTTAGGAGCCATAGTTCCTTCAGCAATTGTTTGAACTGATTCAGCCATTAAGTAAGGCATGAATACTAATCCAGCACCGTTACCATCGCCTTTTCTACCAACTAAGATTTCATGTACCTCATCAGATCCAACAGTTGCACCGTCGAACGGTAATCTTGGGTCAGTATAGATGTTAATACCAGCTACAGAACCTACTGGGTAGATTGCTCCTGCAACTTGTGAAATTGTGTTAGAGAATGGGTTTGGAACGAATCCAGCAACACCTTGTAATGCAGATGCAACTTTAGCATCAACAACAGCAAAGTTACCAGCTCCTCTTCTTCCTCTGTTAGCGATCAAGTTAGCAGCAGCCAATACGTGAGTAAGGATTCTTCTGTTAACATCACCATAAGTGTTACCACCTAAAGTGTAATCTAAAGAAAGTGCAGAGATACCTGACTCAGCCATAGTTCTCATTGTTCCTAAAATGTAAGAGTTAATTGACTGAGTTAATTCGTTAGTCAATACAGCTTCAACTTGAGCAACAGCATCAACGCCGAATTGCTTAAGATCTTGAACCTGCTCTCTTGTAACTGCAGCTGCAACTTGGAAAGTTTCAGCTTCAACCGCTTTAGAGAATAAAGAAAGACCCATTACTTTGTCTGGAGTTCTTTCGCCTTCTTCTCTTGAGAATGGTTGAGCATCTAATAGATCGCCATCAGCGTCCTCAGTACCTGAGAATCCTGGAATATGATCGTTAAGAGCAGCAACTAATTCAGCGTTAGCATATCTACCAACGATAGTTCCTTCTCCTGCAGTAATAGCGTCAACTATTTTGATGATACTTTTACCGTCTAGACGTGAAGTACCAACAACTAAGTCAGCTCCTGCAACTGCATCATCAGTTTTGATGTATGTTGGAGAAACAGTGTTTCTAAGAGTACCGCCTTCGTAAACGAAATCTAGGTAAGATAGAAGACCCATTGGACCAGCCATAGGAATTACCGGTACTAAATCAAGTCCGATAGTTTGTGCAGCAACTTGCATTGCCAAAGGAAGTAAAGTTGGAGCTTTGTCTCCAGAACCTCTTTGTGCGTCAAATCCAGTTGCCATGTTTGGAAGAGTTACAGCACCCATACCACCAATATTCATATTAGGGTTAAGAGCCATGATGTTTGCATCTTCGTAAAGTTTGTGATTGTGACAGTAAGTAGACATCCAAGCCAACTTAGTTGAATCATTAATACCAGTAGCTTCCTCGATTACGGGTGCCCAAGTACTTCTGATCTCTGCCTCATTTATTAATGTAGCCATTTTTTAAGTATTTATTTTTTGTTATGGTTATTTTCGACTTTAGTGGGCTTTCTGCTTCTGTCGCCCTATCGTCGATATCTTTTTATATATCTTTATTTTATAGAATAATATCTCCTAAACCTAATACGCTTAAAGCCTTTTCAATCTTTTTGTTATTTGATGGTGTTTCTAATTCAAGAAAATTGTACATTGTGTCTGAAGTAGACTTATATACTTTACTTCCATCTTGTGGTCTAAGAGGTCTTATGTAAGGATAGCTTGATTTCCTTTGCATATCTACAACCCATTCTGCTTCAGGCGTTTTATACCATTCTGGATCTGTTGAAAGTAATGGATTATCTTCGTTTGAACCCTTAACAAAATTATTATTTAAGTCATATTTAGTCTCATATATTAAATAAAACTTTATAGCTTTATTATTATTGTAAACTAAAGCATGCACATCAATAAATTTTAAAGAAGTTTTCTTTAAATTTTTACCTGGATTAGGACCAAAAAAGTTAACACCTTCAATTTTTTTAAGATCTGTACCTGTAATTGTTTTGCCAATTGCGCCATTTAGAATAGACAAGGCATTTGCTGCCTTGTCTTCTATATTCTTATCAGTAAATCTACCAAATTTAACTTGTGATTTGGCTTCATTTATGAATTGCTCAAACAATTTTACATACTGCATAACTTAGTCGTATTATCCTTATTTATTAAATCTTTTCTTAAATGAATCAGTGTACGCTGTTGCATCATATCCGAGACCTTTTTTCTCTTCAACTTTAGATTCAGTTATCATATTTAGTTTCTCCATTACCTTTGCACTTTCTCTAAGATCTCTAGTTTCCCAGAAGTTTCTTACCTGATACTCAGTATTTAAAGAGTGATATTTAGATTGTGCTGTAATTTGGTTCTTCTTAGCTTCAGAAAGATTTTTCCATGTTTCGCCATATTCCTTTGGCATTGCATCAATAAAATATGGTGTAGCATTTTTATTTTCAACAATTAGATTAGAAGATTCGATGATAGATTCAATTTGACCCTCAGTCATAAATCCTCTTTTTGATACTGATCTTCTAACTTCTATTTTAGCATCTTCATTCAGAGCGTTGTATTTCTCTTGAACTTTATTTGATACAATTTTAAAGAATGTTGGATTTTCATTTTCTTTCTTGGTAGCAGCTTCTACTAGGTTTGAAAGTTTTGAAGCTATTTCGTTTTTGTAAGATTCTTTAGCTACTTCTTTAGCTCCATCTTCGCCATCAACCAACTCATCTTCAACTTCTTCAGTCTCTTCAGATCTGTCTTTAGCCTTAACGTATTTTTTACCATCAGCATCTTTAATTTCTGGAGTTTTATCATCTAATTCGCTTTCTAGCTCTTCAGCTGGAAGGTTAAGATCACCTTCATCTTCTAATAATAGATTAGAATTAACAGTTTCAGCAACATATTCAGCATATTCAGTAACTGATTGCAAACTGTTTTTTAAGTAATCAACATACTCTACTAGTTTTTCTCCAGTTGTTGTACTTTCATTGTGAGATTCTGCTAAATAGTTAGCGTACTCCTTAATTTTAGAAATACCTTCTGAAAGGTGCTCAGAATACTGAATTCCTTCATCTAGTTTTTCAGCAACATGTTCTGTATACTGTATAGATTGATCTAGTTTTCCAGATAATTCTTCAGAATACTGAATTCCACTGTCGGCCTTTTCAGCAACATGTTCTGTATACTGTATAGATTGGTCTAGTTTTTCTGAAACATATTCCATATATTCCTTAATTCCATTAACGCTTTCTACGATATGATCGTTATGAGCTTTAACTTCATTTAATTCGGTTTCAGTTACTGCGTCTGCAGTTGGAGTTGAAACGTCCATTGATTCTTTGATTGTCTTAATTTCTTTTGCAAGATACTCAGTGTACTTGTTAAAGTCATCAGCGTTTACATATTCTGCCATGTCTTCGTTTTCTATGATTTGTGTTTTGTTATTGTTTTCTGTATTATTTATCTCATAAATATAGAGACCGCTTTCGCTTGAAAATCCAAAAGATTCATTAACTCTTTTAAGCTCTGCATTTTCAAAACCTGGATCGGCTACTAGGTCATAAGTAAATAGTTGTTTAATTTTTACAGTACCATTAGATTCAACAGCTCCTGCTGCTCTGCTCGATATTTGAAGAGGTACTCCAGCATCGACTAGAGCCTTTGCTTGTTTACCAGCATCTGTATCTAATAATCTAATCTTACCTTTAACTTGCTTTGCGTCTTTATCATAATATAACTCTTCTATTACGTGAGACACATTTTTTAAAGAAACATCAAATTGAGAGGGATGATCTAATTCTCCTAATAGTTTACCAGACTTAATTTTTTGCTGCAATGATTCGATTTGCGGTACGTATTCAGATTCGGTGTAGATTCTTTGGTTTTTATTCTTTACATCTATTTCACCAAATATACCTTCTAAAACGTAATCTTTCTTTCCTTCATTTGCTACCGAAAGTGGATTCGATGACATTTCGAGAATCAAAAGGTTATTATTATTTTTCATATTTTGAATTTATTGTTTCTTTATATATCTATTTAAGAATACTTTTATTATAGATCTGCTAGCGGATCATCTTCTCCACCTTCATCTTCTCCCTCGGCTTCTGTTTCTTCTTCAGCCTCGGCTTCTTTTTCTTCAGCCTGAAATTCATTCCAATACTTTTTAATGGTTTCCATTTCTCCAGCTTTAAACGCGTTTTGACCATACTTATCATATAATAGGTCTTCGATCGCTTTTTCAGTTTCGGAGTTTATAATAGTTCCTACAATTTCAGCGGATGATATTATTTTACCATTCTCTAATTTAATGTCGTCTATTAAGACTTCAGATTCTTTGCTAGGAGACATTGTATTCTCACTAACAAATTCTTCAAATAGTTTAATGTGTTTCATAGTATTATATATCGTATTTTTAGAAGCCCATTTCATCATCTCCTGAATCTTCTCCGGCCTCGTCTGCAGTGTCTTTTGCTTTTGCTGAATCGTTTGCTGTAATGTCATCGTCGGTCAACTTAAGATACCTCTTAACAAGATAATCTAATGAGAAGTAATATTCTTCTTCCATTGTTTCTTGATTTGTTGTCATTAAACTATCTCGCATGCTACCTATAAATTCAAGTCTTTTTTCCATGATCTCCATATCCTTTAACTCAGAGAATACGTTTTCTTCATTAAACCTTAAAGCAACTTGTGTTTTAAATTGAGGATCGTTTTCGAACTCTGGATATTTAAGACACATTTGAATATAAAGCGGCTTTACTAATATTTCTTGAAATACAGATCTAAGTCTCTTAATAAACTTAGAGAATTTAATTTCGTCTCTTATCATACCATCAGCTGCCATGTTGAAATCTCCTCCACCGTCTTCGTATAAAAACCTAGAGTATGGAATTTTAGAAACATGTTTTAATTTATCAGAAAAGTATTTTAGAGCTTCTGTGTCTGAAAGATCTGGACCATCTCCACCTAGTGTTTCAATTTCAGGAGTTTCTCCCTCCTTGCTTGGTAACCAATATTCTTTATTGAATTGAAGCATCGGCTTACCATCTGTTTGTAGAGATGCACTATCCCAATCAAAATCAACGTTCTCTTTATATGAATGCATTAACTGCGCTAGAGATTGCTTTGCTCTAGTTTTAGATTTACCACCAACTGGTATAATAAACTTCATTCTAAAACTAGAGTTTGTGGTTGCCCAAATAACTCTAGTATGTTCCATTATTCTTAGTAGGTTAAATGCCCTTACAAGTCTTTCAATGTATGATGCTCTAGAAGCTGTTGTTATTGAAGAATATGAAAGATATATTATTTGAGAATCATATAATTTTCTCTGCTTTATTGGATCATCTTTATATTGTACCCATATCTTCTTACCATCATCATGATTATAACCTGGTACTAATGTAATTGGATCGATCTCTTTAAATCCTATTACATCTTTTTGGTCAGGTGAATAAACAATCTCAAATGCTAAGTAACCATCAATTAAAAATTTACGATAGTAATACCAAGCTGATTGATCTGTTGTAAATCCAAAATATTGATAGATTTGCTTAAAGTATTTCTGAAGATCCTTTTGAACCTCATCGGAAACATCCATTCCAAGAATTTCAGGCTGCGCAAAAAAGTTCTTTTCATCATATACTACGGTCTCATCACATAGAATATCGAGAATGTCTTCTATCTCATCATTTAGCGCAAATCTTCTTAAATCATCTCTTTTACCTGCATAATCTTTGTCAAAAAACGGGATGTTTTTCTTTAAATTAGTATCGGTCATAGACATTGCGGCAAATGCACCGTAAATGTCATCGTTATCCCATCCCATTGGGTTCATTTGACCATACCCAATTTGATCCTCCATTGGACCGATCGCTTGAGACTGTCTAAGTACTAGATCGTCATATCTCATACCGAACGAAGATAATGCCTTCAGAGAGTCTGAAAGACTAAAATTAATCTTGTTGGTACTTAATGGACCATTTCTTTTTTCTGTAAATCCTGCCATAGTAGCTTAATATTGTATTCTGATTATATATTCTTTATTTTTTGAGGTGTTTTCTAAATTGTTCTTTAAGTGTATTTGGATTTATTCCTTTAAGATTTGCAAAGTCACATAAAACAATCTTTGCCCAGTTTTCATAAGATACAACTGCTTGTCTTGACTTAAGTTTTGTGATATATTGCCTTATTGCGAAATCGTATCCATATTGTTTTAGAAATAAAGATGCACCCTTATATGTAAGTTTAAGAAGTCCTTGTCTTTTAGCATTCATTGCTCTTTTTCCAGCTGAATTGCTTTTAATTTGACCTTGCATTTTTTCATAAACAAAGTCTAGTAGCTCTTCTTTAACAAGTACTGGTAGTATGTTTAAGTTAATACCACAGTCGTTTCCTGTGGGTGATTGATCTAGTGCTAAAACAACAGGAGCGCTATCCCACCATTCAAGAGTTTCAATTCCTTTAGGCATTCTATATTCAAAAACATATATTTTACCAGGCATAAACTTATCACTAGTCGCTGATACTTCTTTATTTTTACTGTCGCTTTTAGATTTTAAAAACCAAGACTCAGCATTAGCGACAGCTTTTTGTTTACTGCCAGCATCTTTACTTAAATCTCTTATATCTTTTTTAATTTTCCCCATTATTTAAGCGACTTTTCTGTGAGAACTATAAACCTCCATCCTCTTTCTTCAGCCCATCGTTTAGCATATGAATATTTATCACGATTAATAACAAATTGCTCTGCTAAGAATTTATAAGATTTTAATGCTTTTTTTGAGTTTGTCGTAGGTTGCTTAGGTTTTTTGATTTGATCTGAAGGTTTTATCTCGATTAAAAGCTCTTCAAGCGTGCCATCTTGTTTTTTAACTTTCATATAAAAGTCTGGATAATACTTCCTCTCTTTAGAATCTAAGGTAGACCAATATTTAATCTCTACAGGTTCGCTAGACCACCCTGTTACATCTTCTCTAGTATCGCATAATATCATAAACTTCCTTTCCCAAGATGACCTATATATTATCGGTGGCTTCCCTAGATACTTTATTGGATTAGTTGGATTAAAATATCCTTGACTAAATCCAGAGTTCTTGGTAGGCTTAACGTTTTTTATTGACATTAGATGTTAAAGAGTCCTCCTCCATTATATTCAGAACCTCCGGAGTTACCCTTGTCCAAACTTAATGTCGACTTATATTTTTTAGGGTGTATCTTATTCCATCCCTTTGCGTATCCTCTTTTAGCTATCTCTGTAAAGTAAGCGAATGCGTTAGTATACTTTGGATTAAAATTACGCCAGTACTTTAGTAAGTCCAACAGTGCAAATTGAAGACAATCTTGTCTATCATCATCACTAACATATGTTAATTTTCTAATGGCCCTTTCAGCAAGCATCACTAGCATTTTTTCAGCGGTTTTTGTGAGCTTATCCTGTTCTTTTGATAATACGATTTCAGCGTAAAGATCTTTATTGTTTAAGTAATTCTTTTTTCTAGCCACTTTGTTAATTTAATTGTTTAGATGTTATATTAAAAAAAACGCATTTGTTTCTAATATTTTTTATTAAAAAAGGCTCAGATTTCTCTGAGCCTTCAACTACTAGTGTTCTATATTATGTGTTATATTGTTTCTTTTGGGGATATCTCTATAGATCTTTTATTAATCTTAAGGATATCTTCTCCATAAACAATATTTACCATATCGTCGCTAGATGCTGTAGTATAGTCTAGTGCATCTACTTTTATTTCTGTTCCTTTTGTAATTCCTTCTGAATCTACTAGTAGGACTCCATTAATAAATCCATCGTTTCTAGTAAGTTCATCGTTCTCTAGGATAGTAATATTTTCTTGTATTCTTTTTATTTCAGAATTAATTAAAGAATCTGCTTCTTTAATTTCTGGAATGTTTTTATTAGATTCTGCTAAAACATTTCGCTGATCTTTTAAGAATGAAATTAATTCATAACTCTCTAGAATTCTTTCAGCAATTCTTTCTTTTATAGAAATTTGAGATTCTAAAACATCTTTAAACATAAAAGAAACATCTTCTCCAGTATTTTCTGCAACATAATCAATGGTTGCTACTGCTGAGAGCTCATTTAATGATGTAACTTTAGCTGATGTATTGTTTCTAAATACGAAAGCTTTTTCATTAACTCTAATTGTTGATATTTTAATATCGTTATCATTAACTTCAACTAAATTTTCAGCTATTCCGAATGCATTAAACTGCTTAGCAGCAAAAGCAAATGTTTCTAAAATTGCCTTATCAGAATATTCAATTAATCCAGAAGCAAATGCGTCTTCAGTTAAACTATCTAAAAAAACTTCTCTATTGTTCATATAAACCTTGTTTTCTTCAGCAACATATTTATAAAGTACGAAGTTTGCTTCTTTTTTAAGGTTAGCGATTTGTGACATCGCACTGCTGATCATCATTCCAGCTTCATTTACTGCTACTGTGTTTCCAGCAAGCGTATGCTCATTTCTTAATGATTCTAGATCATTAATCTTTTCATTAATCTTTTCAATCTTTTCAAATGCTAATACAGATGCCTTATTTTTATCTTCTTGTAATTCTAAAGAAGAGCCTTCTACAACTCTCATAATTGATTTTGAGGATAAATTGTAGTAGAAATGTAATCCTTCATTAGTTACTTTAAAATTACGCATCGCGTATTCTAATGCTTTTAGTGAATTATCAGGTCTATTAATAGTTCTAACATTACCTTCAGTGATATTAAAAAAAGTATCTGATGAATACAATACCTTTGAAGATTCGTTAGCATCAAAACAGATTGTGAAAATGTTTTTTCTTATTTTTTCCATTTTATTTGGTTCTTAATTTTGTTTATATATCATCTTTTTATTCTTTAAATGGAAGATCTCTTCCTACTACTTTATAGTTGTCTCCTAATAATGAAGAATTAGATCCTCCTCCTTCGTTATTATCAAAACTTCCTATTTCAACCATTCTATTTCCAGCGTGTCTTGCTGTATCAAAATCAAATACTGGAATAAACGAATTAATGTCTAGGTTAAATGTGACTTTAAAGTCTTCTTTTTCTCCAAATCCAAATTCAATAGGTCTTTCAGTAGAATAATCATCAGGTACTGCGTACTCTGAAGATACTCGATATACGCCTTCTTCTAAATGGCCAACCTCTACATTATAGTAATTAGCCCTATACATTTTTTTAATGATCGCTTCGGTAACTTTAAATATATCTAGTTGGCTTGATAACACGATAGATACTTCTATTCCTATTACTATTGGAATCATATTAAACTCTGCAACGTAACTTTGCATCGTTCCATCAGAATCAAGTATTGCGTATTGGCCTAAATTCCTCTTGTTTACTATTTTTGTTGGATCTACATTAAGAGATGTCATGTTTACAACTCCTCTTGGTACTTGATCGTAATTTCCATCAGCTTTTTCAGCGCCCGGTACGCAATTTGTACCTCCTACTGTTGTAAATAAAAAGTTATCTCTTAAAAAGTTATCGTCTCCAGTTATAGAATAATAGAATGGGACGTCGACTTCAACCCTGTTATCATTTGATAACTGCCTGCTGAAGCTTAATTTTTTATTTAGATCTGCAAGAAGGCCGATGATTAAATGCCTTACAACACTATCGTCCTTATTCCATTTTATATTGTAGGAAGCCATTTAATTTAACTTTTGATTTATTTATATATCTAGAAATTATTCTATCCTTTCGATATCGAACTTAGAAAATCCATTGTCTCGATATATCAGCAATCTTTTATCAAAGATCTCATGTGGTAGTTGAGAATGATTTATTACAAACGTATTTATCTTATTTTCTTTAATAACTTGGCTTAATATCTTTAATATGTTATGTACTCCGTCTGGATCAACAGAACTTAATAACTCATCCAAGAACAATAAGTTTAATTGAGGAAACCTTAATTTAAGGATCTTAATGATTGCGATAATAATAATGAAATCTGCTTTTTTGCGTTCTCCAGTAGAAAGAGTCATTGGATTAATTTCTTCACCTAAATGATTAATAATACAATTGAACTTTTCATCAAATCTAATATGAAACTGCAAGTGCATTGTTGCAGCCATAGCTGCAATATTAGTATTTAATCCTGGTAAGATAGTTTTAACAGCTAGATTTTTAACACCGTCCTCGCCTAATATAGTTTCTACCATTTCCATGAATTGATAGTCATTTGATAGCTTACTAGATTCTTTAGACTTTTCAGACTCTTTTTCTTCAAATTCTTTAACTAATGTCTTAAGGTGTTCAAATTGATCTCCACTTGATGTATCTTTTATTTTAATTAATTCATTCTTTAAAGAATGCATTAGGTATTTTATTTCAGAAACTGAATTATCAATTTTCTTTTTATCTTTTAATAAATGATCTATTTTAACTTTGGTATTATCCATTAATATTTTTTGCGTCTTAATTTGTTCAGCACTATTCTCTAGTTGGCTAGTAAACTCATCTAATTTTTGAGTATGCCAATCGCTGTCTAATTTAGTTTCACAAGTTGGACAATTACCACTCTCATATAAATTCACTTTCTTTTTAAGATATTCAATCTCGTGTTTTAATGTACTTGCATTGTTTCTAGCCTCGTCATAGTTTGTATTAAGATCTCCAATAGTTAATGCAAGTTCTCCTTTACTTATTTTTAGATCTTTTGCTGAATCATTAAGTTCTATTAGTTGATTTTTTAGATCTTGTATCTTTTCTTTATTTTTTAGTGAAGATTCTTCTAATAGAGTATTTAATTTTTGGCGTACTGAACCTATTGATTCCATTATTTGACTCAGCTCATGATCGTACGTTGTAATATCGTTCTTTATTAGTTTTCTCTCTTCTTTAATTTGATTTTGCATATCATTCAACACCGAGAACCCAAACATTTTATCAATAATTTGTTTCTTGTCACTGTTGCTCATTGTTAAGAATGATTTAAAATCGTTAATTGATAGAATAATAATGTTCTTAAAAACATGATAAGGTATTCCAAAAACTTCTTCCTCTAGATAATCTTGGACGCTTTTTTTACCAGCTTTATCAAATTCTACCCCATTTAACTTAACACTAAATAGTCCAGGAGAAAGGCCACGTTCTATTTCAACGCTGATGTTTCCGCATTGTAGATTTATTTTAACCCAAAGTTCTCCGTTAATTCTATTAGGCAAGTCTCCAAGTTTTACTCCTTCAACCTTGCCATATAACGCATATATAATTGCATTTGCAATAGTTGTCTTTCCGTCACCGTTTTTACCTAGTGTTAGAAACAACTCTGAAAATTCTTCATCAAACTCTAGCTTTTGAATCTGATTACCGTAGCTTGCAAAATTCTTAAATTGTATTGAATCTATTCTCATCTGTCTATATCGTGGTTATATGCACAAAGATCATGCAACTGCTTTAGCTTGTTTTTTAACTTTTGTTTAGTATCTTCATCGTGATTTAAATTATCAACGTATGAGCTGCATAAGTTTAAGATGTTATAATTCTTATAAATTTCATCATCTAAGTCATGAAAATCCTTGTCAATTATATCGTCTTCTTGGTAGATATTAGGATCTAATTTTCTGCCTACATTTTGAATCTTATTAATAAATAAACTCAATGAGTTAGATGTTGCAATTTTACTTGGAACGTATAGATCAACAAAATTATTTCTAATTTCATCTTTAAAATCACCAAGAGTTACATCGAACAACTTTGTGATATTATACTTTAAAAACTTTGGTGATACGTTATTTGGAAAGAATGTCTCATCCATTGTCTCTAGATCAACTAGGTCAAATCCTTTTTGATTGCCGCTGTCAGATCTTGTAAGCTCGTATGGTGTACCAACCATTAATAATCTTCCTTTTTCTTGCCTATAGTGGATATGTCCAGAAAAAACTCTATCATATTTATTAAATATGTTTGGCCTGTTTCCATGCTGATTTTTAACCTTAGCATTTAAATATATTCCACTGACCTCAGAGTGACAAAACACTATATTAGCTTCTGGAAATTCAGATAAAGTATCGGTTTCATGAGAAGCGTCTCTTCTCCATGGCATCATTAATATATTCTTATTATGCCATTTCATTAACTTTGGTTCTTTATAGATCTGAACATTTGGAATCCATTTTAATGAATCTATTGAAGTGATATCATTACTCTTCTTTGCCCATATATCATGGTTTCCGCATATAATATGAACTGGTAATATTTCACCTAGCCTTTCAAACAGATCTACAACGTAACTTAAAACTTTAAGATTAATTGATTGTCTATTATCGAAAGTATCTCCAACTTGTACCAGAACATCTCCTGGTTTTACATTTTTTTTTAGAGTTGGTATAAATACCTTCTCAAAGAATTCTTTTTGTATCTCTAGCCATTCTATTGAGTTTGCCCTGACTCCAAAATGGAGATCACCGAGTACCCATACTCGGTTTGCTCCTTGATTAAAAGTTTTAGCATCAATCATATTAAAATAATTTTGATATGTTTTTTCTTCCTAATACTCCTGTTTTACTATCTAGTTCTTGTATTAGATCTTCTTTGTAATTATTAGATAGTGAGCTGTAAAATTTAGTTGGATTAATATCGAAATAAACACACAACTCGCTGAATAAATCTATTCTAGTGTTAGTATCTATCATTTCTCCTACAATATATCCATACACATTGTTGATGTCTAACTTTTTTAATTTTACGTTTCTTCCATGTTCATCAATCACATTAAATTCTTTAAATCTAGATGATGTTATTAGTTCATGAATTTCTTTAGCTATTAATGCATATTGAATCTTATCTTCTTCTGGAGTATTGTCCTTATAGTTAGGATCTACTTCAAAAGAGAAGTTTGGTATCATTTCAAAATCCGGAGATTCGAAATTATTATCAAATATTTTATCTGTTTTCATTATATTCCGTGTAAATTACTGTTTGTTATATTATCAGTCTCTATTAATCGCATATAGTTCCAATTAATGTTTAACTGACATTTAGTTCCTTTTCCTTCTCCATCTCTCATCTTTAATATTTTAAGCCAATATTCATTACTTGCTCTCATTAAATCATCTTGAATAATTCCAAACATAACATCTGCAGTATGTGAAAGTCCTGCAGATTCGGCAATATCAGTCATCGTAATATCGCTTGAATTATATCCGCTTCTTGTTATCTGAGTTGCTGTAACTATTAACCAATCATGTCTTTGACCCATTGCTCTTAAATCTTCAGCTATTTGCTTTATTTTTAAGTATGTGTTTTCGCTATTAGGATTTCTATAGTTTGCTAAAATGTTAATATAGTCAATAACTACTGCTCCTATCTTAACCTGATGCTCTTCTTCAACTTGTGTTAAATAAGCATCAATATCTAAAACAGTAGCCTGTGATGTTGGCATTTGTTTAATAAATAGCTGACCGGGTGGAGTTAGTCCATCTCCTACTGTCTCAAGCCTTCTTTTAATACTGTCTTTGTTTTTTGCTTTTTCAGCGTATTCATTAATATCAATTGACAATAAATTAGAACCTATCCTCTTTACGAATTTATGAGCGGCCATCTCTGCCGTAATAACAACAGTGTTTACTCCCATTTTAACAAAATTAGCAGCATCGTTTGCAAGATATATTGACTTACCAATATTTTGCTCTCCAGCATATACCACTAAGTTACCTCCTTTATCATAACCTCCACTAAGAACTCGATCAACAAAATTATATCCAGAACTTACTTTTTCAGATTCTTTTTGATCGTGATCATCTGGATTAAAAAAGTTTAATCCAAGATCAGAGTTAAACGTAATGTTGTTTCTCTCGTTAATTAAACCCTTAACCTTTTGAATAATACTGTCTGAATTTTCAGGAGTTACTTTCGTCGTTTTAATAAATTCAATAGTATCTGTAAGAGAAGTGTCAAACGTTCTCCACTTGATCCAAGATTCGGCAGTACTAGTTAGCCATTCATCGTCATATTGATCTAAGTCAACTCCAAAAATAACATCAAGAATACCGTCTGTTATCTTTTCTTTTGATTTTTTACTATTTTGAGCTAAGAGTTTAAGTTGCTCCTTTCCAGGAGCTTCATGAAACTTAATGTAAAATTTATTAGCAAGGTAGCTTAAAATATCAATTTCTTCTGAAGTATAATACCCAGATTTAATACTTTGAAGATACTTTGGTTTTACTAATGATAGTCTAAAAAATATTTTTTCAAAGTCTTGTCCGAATTGCATATATAGTTATTTAAAGGTTATATACAATTTTAGTCTTCTGTTTCTTCTAACATTTCTTCAATGTCTAAAGTACTTGATTCTGAATTGTAATTAAAAAGAGGCTGTATGTGTTCGTCTATTTTTTCTAGAACCTCGCGAGTAAACACCGTTTCTGTAAAGAATTCCGAGTTTGGTACTACTGTATCCAGATGATCACAGATCCAACCTCTTGCGGTAGACTTAGGAACTTTAACACCCTTTTCGATAGTTCCTCTAGTGATGCCACAAATATCCCAGGTTGCGTACTGTTCGAGACCGACATAAGGATTCATACCTTCACTAAAATTCAAATGGAATTTAATATTAGTTGGTTTTGCAAAACGATTCTTAGAAGGCTTTGCTGTTACAATAATACCGACTTTATCTGCGCCATCTTTTAATTGTGCCTTGTTCAGCATCAATACAATAGAGGCCGCATACTCTGGTCCAGTTCCACCGCCTGCTATTTGCATTGGAATAAAGGATTGAGATTGGTATGTATGATTTGTAAAAATAAATGGAATCTTTAAATCGGCCAATGGGGTCATTATAATTCTAAAAATTGATTTAAGAATCTTTGAACGAGTCATATCACTCTTTTCGCTTCCACTTGCAGCATCTGCTATTTCCTTTGCAGTTGCTAAGTTACCTGCAGAATCTAAGATAATCATTAGCTTTGGTATATTTCCACCCGATCTTTTAATCTCCTGCATCTTCTTAGTAATCGTAGTTACTGATGTTCTAAACTCTTGAACGGTATTAATCGGCTGATAGTTTACCTTGGTAATATCAATGCCAAACTTAATCATTTGTTCTTTATCTACAGCCGCTTCAGAATCATAATAGATTATATTATAACCCATGTTTATTGCTTCTCGTACTGAATTTAGAGTCAAGAAAGTTTTACCTGTTCCTGAAGGACCTGCAACAGAACAAGATCTGTTATTTGGCCATCCTTTAAAAAGAGAACCACCAACACACGCATTCAAGTGATAGTTTCCCGTGTTAATCCATTCAGTAACTTCAGAAAAAGTGGACTGGTCCATAACAGATCCAAGGGGATTTAATTCTGCTAACTCTGCATTTAAATCTGCAAAGCTAAATGTTTTATTATTTTTTGCCATCGTTTTTTAATATATTTTTATCTAGTTCTCGAAGAGCCGTAAGCTCTTCTATTAATTTGTCAGCCTCTGCGCTTAAGTTTGACATTTTGTCTTCAAGAAATAATAGTCTAGTATGTACCTTTTTATACTGTTCTACGATCTCATTTTGCTCGTCGCTAAGTTTAGTTGAATCTATCATTTTTTAACTTTTTTAACCTCACCAAATATATTTATTTGACCCGGAAGCTGTTCATCATTAACTTTTTGGCTTTGAGCATCTTTCATACTCCGTATAAGCTCTCTTATACATGCTCCAAATGCCATGTTATTTGGATTTTCTCCTTCTAGTTTGTATAGTATTTCTTTTAATTCCATTTTTTTTAAAATAATGCAGATGCGTAAATTAAATTAGTATCTAGTGTTTGTAAACCGATTGCCTTTAATACTCTATTTAAAGGATCAATCATACATTTTTCAAATTGTGTATCGTAGTCAATTGGTGGAGCAAACTCATAAGGATGTTCGCTTGGCATGTATGCAAACACATCGCTAATGTTATCCTTAACGCTATAGAGTTTTAACTTTTCACCGTTACCAATTAACTTGTACTTATTCTTATATTTTTGATTATTATTTAGTAAGTAATTATAGAAACCAGCAGCCTTTACATTAGGTGGACATTTAAGGCCAACTTCTAATGAAATCTGATCATCAACGATATATTTTTCAATATTATTAGTTCTTTTATTAAAGGCTATATCGTCAATATCAGCGAGCACAAACTCTTTTTTAGTTTGCTTCATAAAGATAACTAGTTCTTCTAATTCTACAGCTGTTGGTTTTTTATTCTTTGTAAAAAGTAACTTAAGAGCATCTACTAATTTCTTTCTTGCGAAAGGAGGAGTAGATGATTGAATTGTATCGTATCCTATTGTTTTTACTTTCTTTAAAGAAGCATGCCTGTCAGTTACCTCTAGCTTATCATCCCATGCTATGTTTTGTATATACTTCTTTTTTGCTAACCATATACCAGAGTATGCTACTGTTTCAAGTTCAAATTGTAAGAAATTGTCAGTGTTTCTGATTACAGCATACCTCTCCATTGTCTTAGCAATATATTCCCTTAGTCTAAAGTTATAGATTTGAATAATAAAGGTATCGATTGTAAGCTCTTCTCCTAGCCACTCTATTGAGTTGTACATTTCTTCAAACTGTACATAGCAAGAATCCGTGTCTATGTAAATTACAGATGGTCTTTCAAGCTGATGCCTTACCTTAATATTAAAATGCTCATGAACAATTGCGTCCTTGTGGAAAAAATCATGAAAATACTTATTTAATATATTTTCTGAGTAAAGAATAGCGTCCTGTCCCTGTAATGTAATAGATTCTGCTATATCTATATTGAAGAAGTGAAACCACTTATTACCAAACGCACCATAAATAGAGTTCAAAGTAACTTTTACCGCTTGTTCATACGCTGTATATTTAGCAGAGAGTGCCTCATATTGTTTAATGAGGCTCTCTGCTTCTTCTTTAGTCAATTGATCAATTGGTTTGCTCTGTAACCCAGTCACGTCCATATTATGCAGTTTGGCAGGTTGAAACTGTTAAAAGAGTTTCACTGTCTTTAGATGCAAATACTACCTTAGATGAAGAAATATAAACATTTTGTTCTTCTTTATCAAGAAGGTTTAAATACTTTTTGTATACTGTAACATTTCCATCTCCGTTGCTTTCTGGATTAATCACCACGTTAAATGATTTACCTTTAACGTTAACTCCATTAGCACCAGATTTAATAGCAAACGTTTCGTCTTTATCAAGTGAAAATAAGTTTTTAACCTTTCCAATTGAATATGTGTCTAATTCAAAGTTAAACGAAGTATCATCTTTTGCAAAGATTACGTTAATTTGTTCTTGGGTAAGATCTTTAAATCCAAGAGATGGTTCTGAACATGAAAGAGTAATCTCTAGTTCGTCATTAAAAAGACGAAGTGTAGAAGCTACTAGATCTTCATCATTCTCAATAAATTCGATTTCACCTTTAATTGAATCATTGTCAAAATGCTTGATCGCATCAATAACTTTAGCTCCGTCAAAAAATGCTATTTTCATTTCTTTACTAGTTTCCGGTGAGTTAGCAAGTTTAAAAATAGTGTCAGTGTTTACCGCATGATATTTTACAGCGTCTCTTTGTGGAAGATACACTGCCGAAGTTATACGGTTTTCATCCATTTTCATGTAGATGAAAGAATCAATTAACTTTACACGGTTAATAAAGTCTGTTAGTGAGTTTTGGTCAACTCGATCAATTACTAATTTCATATTTTTTTATTTGTTTAAATTTAAAGTTATATGGGGATATATCGGTTTGTTTCACTGGGAAGTAGACATAAAAAAACCTGAACTAAAAGTCCAGGTTTTTAATAGTTTTTGTTATATTATAAATCTTTATGCTTGTTTCCAACCGTTTTTACCTACCTCTAAGTTTGACATTGCTTTTATAACATCATCAATTGTAGCAACATTACCTTTTGTTACATACCAATTGCGTTTGGTACGACCTCCGCTGCCGTCTGTTGGTTGTGCGACTATCTGCATTTCTTTTGGTGCCAATGGTTCATAATCGTCAGAGTTAAGAATTCTCCAAGTAAAACTATAATCCAAATCTTTTATTCCAAATATTTCAGTTCCGGTATTTCCTTTAGTCTTTGTATTCATGGTAAAAAAACCATGGCTATAGTCTACTTCCCATGTTGTAATCCCGGTTGCCTTAATTAATTTTTTTGTTAGTTCTGTACGTTCTTTTAGCCTTAACTTAGCATCTTGATTAGAAGTACTATCATCAGCGAATTGAGATTCATTGATAAACTGTTCAAATAATTTAATGTGTTTCATTTTATATTTTGTTTTATTAAACTGAATAACCGGCGTCTGATAAGTACGATTGTACTACGTCAAGTGCATCATCAAATCCTTTGTTTTTTTCTACACCCGCATTTGGTCCCCATTCTTCTTGCATCCAGTATTCTAATGACTCAAATCCTTCGTCTTCCCAATCTCTGTTTTTTGGAAATTGAGACTTAAATTCATCTCCAATATTATAAGGATCTATATCATCCCATGATTTTCTACCTTCTGTGATAAACTGTTCGAATAATTTAATGTGTTTCATAATGTTTATTTTCATTTTTTATAATCTATATATCTTTTATTTTTACAAATAAAAAGGGCAGAGATAGTAGCGAACTTTTCTCTGCCCAAGCCGTAACTATTACGGTCCTAAAATCCGATCGTATTTCAGATCGGCGTTTCTTTAAGCTCCGCAGCTATCACAATCAAGAATGTCTCTTGCAAATGACTGTGCTGAACTTTGACTAAATTGATAATATAGCGTCTTTACTCCCTCTTCGTGTGCATATAAATACAATTGATTAATATCCTTTGCTGCTACACTTGGGTGAATCATTAAATTTAAAGACTGTGATTGGTCAATAAATTTTTGTCTCTGTGCTGCCTGTAGAATTAATTCCTTTGGGCTAATTTCAATAAATGATTTAAATACTGCCTTTGTTGGAAAGTCTAAGTGTTGTACACTTCCATCTTTCTTTAAGATGTCCTCCCATACCTGTGGAGTGTTTAATCCGTATTTCTCTAATTCAGTTATTAAGTGATTATTTTTGTATATTGTCTTGGATTTTGCTAAATCTTTTACGAAATAATTAGATTTAATTGGTTCTATTCCCATGCTTACTTGACCTAGAATAAATGAACTACTTTTTGTCGGTGCGATTGCAAGCAAAGTTGAGTTTGCATATCCTGGTCTAATTGATTTAATATCTTTCTCATCATGTAGCCATCTTGAAGCCTTATCGCTTCTCTCTTTTAGCGTTGAAAATATATCATGGTTAATTGCCTTTGCTGCTAATGAATTAAATTCAATAAGTTTTGATTGAAATAGTGAATGATATCCAAGTACTCCTAATCCGATAGCTCTGTGCTCTTTTGCAAATCTATGAGCTCTTGCCATTCCTGGTAAGTTATATGATTTCTTAACAAATTCATCCATTACTGCGTTTAAGAACAGTACGTATGTCTCAATTGCATCAGTTTCTTTAATTTCATCCCAGTGTAAAAGATTTAATGAACCTAAACAACAAACAAAAGAATTAAATGAATCTGTTGGTAATTGAATTTCAGAACATAAATTTGAAGCTGTAATTTCAAGTCCTAATTCTTTATAGGGAGAATTATTATTAGAGTTGTCTTTAAACATGATATATGGAAAACCAAACTCATTGCGCTTTTGAATAACTTTAGCCCATACTTTACGTTTATCTGCATCACCATCTTTCATTTCTTGAATCCATTTGTCAGTTACCGTAACTCCATATTGTAGATTTTGAATAGGGTTTCCTTCAGTTCCAATATCTAAAAATTCTAAAATGTCATTATGTTCTATTGGCAGCCAAGCTGCGCATGCACCTCTTCTTGCTTCGGATTGTTTACATACATCGACAGTAGTATCATACATTCTAGCATAGTGTACTGGTCCGTCTGCTGTCCCTCCTGTAGAAATACTTGCACCTCGCTCTCTAATGTTTCCTAAATAAACTGAAGTTCCGCCTCCATATTTTGACATCATTCCAATCTCTCTTGAACCGTTTAAGATACTATCTAATGTGTCATCTACGTTTGATCCATAACAACTGATTGGAAGTCCTTTATCTTTTCCAAAGTTAATCCAAACTGGAGTTGATAAACTATAAAAACCCCTGGTCATATAATCCTCAAACTTATGCGCAAATCCTTCTATCTTTAAATATCTTTCTGCCGTGTTTGCAATGTCCTTAATCCTCTGTTCCGGTGTTTCCGAAATGTAACCTCTAGATAGAAACGTCCTGCTATCCTCGTTTAACCAGTAATTTTTTTCGTATTTCATGTGTAATTTTATTTAATTATTGTTATTTCCCCCTTCTGTTTCAATCCATACATGTGCTCCACAACTTAGGGGTTTATCAGGGCTATACACTACTTTGCTAGGACCTAATATTTTTACTTCATGTGCATATGTATTATCCTTGTATGTTTTACAAGTTAATACAGGATCTTTAACATTGTTCTTTCTATTAGATTTTATTACGTGTTGGTTAACGTGAATAATTGTTTTCATAATTTAAAACAAATCATCTTCAGTAATTGATTTGCTTTTCTTATTATAATCGGTACTTTTCTTGTAGAAGAAATCTCCTTCTTTAGTTGCTGTAATTTCTACATCAAACCATAATGTCTTTTCAATTTCAGTAAAATCAACATCAAATACAGGTTTCATACCGATGCGAGTTAATGAGTTATTGAATCTGTTTTTAATAAAGTTCTGTATAGTTTCTTTTGACAAAAATGAAAGTTCACCTTGCTCAAAGATCCAATCTAATATTTTACATTCAGCAACATAAGCCTTCTTGCATGCTGAATCTATTAGTTGTTCAAACTCCTCATCGAACCATTCTGGATTTTCTTCTTTAATAATATTAATAAGTTCTGATCCAAAGTTTCCGTGAATTTCTTCTTCTTTTGATGTTGCTTCAACTACATTTGAGATTCCTTTAAATAAGTTCTTCTCTTTGTTAAACGACATCATAATTAAGAACTGACTAAACAGACTTACATGTTCTATAAATAATGAGAACAGTAATACTGATTTAGTATACATTTTATCATCTCTACTTCTTGTACCGTCTAAGTATTTCTTTAAGTATGAAATTCTGTCTTTAATTGCAGGAATTTCAACTACACTTTTAAAATCATCTTCTAATCCAAGGACTCTAAGTAATTGTGCGTAAGCATCTTTATGTCTTACTTCAGATTCTGCAAAAGTCATTCCAACATCACCAACTTCTGTAATAGGCATTCTTTTATAAAGATCTGCCCAAAAAGTTTTAACATTAACTTCAATTTGTGCGATCGCAAGCATTGCTCTCTTAATAACTTCTCTTTCAGAATCAGAAACCTTAGTTTTAAAATCGTCAATATCTGTAGTGAAGTTAAATTCGGTATGAATCCAATATGAGTGTCTAATTGCGTCTTTATACGCTAACAATTGTGGGTATTCATATGGTAATATATTTGTTCTCGGTTGAAAAATGTTTTTATTCATATCTTATCGTAGCTGTGTTTTATTTAGTTAATCTATATATCATATAGATGGTATCATGGCTTATATCTATAAAATTATTTTTCAAATCTTTTTTTGAGTTCGTGAGCCTTTTCGTAATACTGGTACGATAATTTCTTATAATCTTTTCGTTGCTCATACAAGTCTCCTAGTATGTTTTTAAGAACTGAATCTTCTTTCTTATATACAACACCATTCTCACAAACTATTTCTTCTGTATTCTTCCTGCGTTGCTCTATTTGAGTCTTAGGTATTATATCTACATATGCTTCTGGTGATATATTAAACTGTCTCATTACTGAAGGATATAGTGAAGCAAAATCAAATGCGCTTACTCCAGAATAATATCCAACTATTGGTTGTTTTACAAATGCACCTGCGTATTTGCCATCTTTTTGATTATCTTTCTGATTATAATCAACCCCAATCTTGTGATTTTGCTCAGCCATCTTACGAGCCATTAATGCTTCGGTTACTGCAACGGGGCTTGCTGCTTTGTATAAAGGCATTTGTGTAATCGTTGCAAGAGTAAGTAAAACTTCCATTGATTTTAATTTTTCGTCAATATAATATACTAAAATAGAATCTACTACATTATAAAACACATACTTTTGAAAATCATTTTCATAAAGATCTTGTAGAGAGCCCGTGTGCTTTATTTTAGCAACATCAAGAACTTGGCCAGCAACAAAATCAAGGCGATTTGATTCTTTTACCTTTACCGATCTGTCATATTTGTCATATAATTGCATATAATCTAAAATACCCATATGTAAAGGTCTACTATCGTTACTATCAAGAGCTCCTGTTACTGCAATTTCAGTTAGATCTATCTGGAGTCTTTTACAACGATTTACAATATACTGCCAGTCATAGTTTATAAAATTCCATCCTGTCATCATTGGGAATTTAGGTAGGAATTTATGCAAGAACGTATATAACATGTTGTATTCATCCTTAAATTTATAGTAGCTAAACTCCCAATCTTGATCGTATTTCCTAAAGTGCTTTAGTGTGTCATCCTCAATCTTCTTGATTTGTTCGCTAGATAAATCATCAAGACCTAAGACGATAGCCTTGCGTTCAGGTGTAATAATGGAGAACGCTAATATTCTAGTTCTAGCCTCTTCCGCTTTTGGAAAACCATCTACTATTTCGGTTTCAATATCGACAAAATATGTTCTTGGCATATTAAACTCGAATATTTCTTTCCGATCATTCTCAGGAAGAGAATCCATAAAATAGACTAGAGAAAACTTATTAAAGTTTCTAGAGCGCTGTCTTTTAAGAGGACGTCCATCCCAATTTGTATATGTTTGATCTTTCCACTTTTCATCTTCACCAGCAACTACCCAATTTTCAAATTGAGATACTGGATACCTTTTAAAGGCTACCTTGCCTTCTTTGTTGTAGTATGAAACAATGACTTCGTTGGCTTTTTGTTCAATATCTAATAGCATTCTAATTATTTTAGAAGTTATATTAGCTAAAGTTGTATTGTTTCTAACATATTTGCTAGATTACATAAAAAAAGCCTAGATTTCTCTAGGCTTTATTTTAATTCGATGATACTCAAATTATTTTAATATTCAAAAGGCGGGGTACCGTAATCCTTTCTCTTAACAGCGTACCATGTTCCCTTAGTTTCAAAGTACCACCATTGTGTAGTTTCTATAATCCATATTTTACCGTTAGGTGATACTTGTTTATAACCTCCTCTAGTAAAGTTCTTAGTTACTGGTACTCCATCTTCCCATGTCTTATTAGTAGATTGTGCATCCATTGATTTGCCAGAAAAATATCCTAAATAAACCCTTTCTTCTGCATTTTCATCTTTTGCAAATTGCATTAATGCAGTAGAAGGTTTAGCTGATTCGCTTAAATTAAATGATTCAAACGTGCTAACGTATTTCATCTTTTTCTTTTTCTTTTTCTTTTTAAATATTTCTTTAGCGTCTCCTTGTCCTGATGGTACATCTCCAGAACCTGTAGTTCCTCCTGATGGAAGTTGAAGCTTACCCATACCTCCCATATTTCCTGGATGCGATCCAGAACCAGGACTAATACCGTCATATTCGTTTAATTCAGATTCTGAAAGTTTTTCATTTTTTGTGCTAGACATATTGTTTATAATTTTATTTTTTAAATTATTACCAAATGTATCCAAAATCTTCTACTTGCTTTAATTTATCAGATACATCTTTAGCATATCTTTTAATTTCTTGATCGTAGTAATTTCCAGAATATCCAGAATCTTTTTCTATTTTAGCTTGGTTAGAAGAACTTACATATCTTTGGAAATCATCAAGGATATATTGCATGTGCCTTGCTGCTTCTGATAGTTTTGCTTCGCTACCCTTTTTGTTTCTTCCTATTATAATATCTCCGTATTTTCCTTTTTCTCCTTTAACAAGACCGTCTTTAATTTGCTTAGTTATAGTATCGATAGCATCGGCAACCATTTTATCTAAAGGCATTTTTGAGGCTCTATCTGAAATAATAGTGTTGTATCTGTCTAAGTTAGCTTTCTTAAAATCTTTATCAGATTTAAAAGATATAGCGCCCGCTTTAGAGTCAGCTCTTTCATCTCTTTTTGCGGTTGTAGAATATCTTGCTTTAAGAATATCTAAATCTAAGCAATATGCTCTATCTGCTAATTCAGCAACTTTAGTTAAACTTGAAATACCACTTCCATAAGAATCATTAGAACTTGATTTGTCAAAACCAGAACTATCATCTCTTTTAGTCTTTTGTAAAGATTTTTTTCTATCTTTTGAATTGTATTTGTTTTGCCATTGCATATTCATCCATTCATTAGAACCATCTGTAATTGCTAATAAAGTATTTGCTGGAATAGTGCTAACGCCATAAGAACCACGAGCAGCGTATGGATTTTCTTTTTCGTTTGTTGTAAAGTATAAATAAACTGCGTTTTGTCTCTTTTCTTTTCTTGCTGCTTGAGGATCTATTTCAATAATATCTACATCTTGAACTTTATCAAGTGCAATTTTAGACATGTTGTAAAATGCTTTAGGAAGATCCTTAGGCATTTTGTTACCTCCAGTTAAGATGCTTGCAAGTTTTACAGATGCAAACGCCTCATTAATTAAAGATTCATTAGTCATTGAAACTAATTCTTGTGCAATTTTCTTTGCTTTAGCACCTTTATGTCCGTATGATTCTACCGTGTCTAGTGCATCATCAATTTCCATTCCATGCAATTCTCCCATGTCTCCGCCTCTTTCGTCTAAAAGATCAGCTAAGATTGATTCAGCCTCTGTAGCTTCTTTTGATTCAGTTAAAAAGTTTACAAAGTCTCTAAATGATTCATATATAAATTGTGATTTCTTTTCTTCCTTTATTTGTACTGGGAATTTCTTGCCTCCAAATTCGAATTCTTTTTTACCTTCGTCTTTTGCTTTTTTAGCGGCTGCAACGAATGCTCTACCCTCGTCGAGTTCTTCTTCATTTACTGTAATTTGTGAAAGTGCTTTTTTACCAAATTTTGAAAGTGAAATACCCTCTTCAGATATACTAAAGAATTTATTATTTCTTCGCATCCACCTAGGAGAATCGGTTGACATTTCTTTTAAGATACTATTAAACTCTTCTTGTGTAATTTTACCATCAGAAATAGCCTCAAGCATTTTATTTCTAATTTTTGCGCTTTTACCAACAGTAACTGCGGGATAGCTTTCAGTATATCTTCTCTTGATAACAATCTTAGATTCATTAGCAGAATTAGATTCTTCGATGTAATCGTTTAAACCAGCATCGTCCCATCCGTCTTCAGATGCTAATACTGCTTCAAGATCTTTTCTAGCTCCAGTTAGTTCAACTTCTGGAAAACCACTTGGTCCTTCGTTATTAACAATTTCCATTTTAACCTTATGTTTCTTAAGTAATTTTTTCAGTACTCTAGATTCTGGATCTGTTGCGTCCATTATAACCGATGCTTCAGTTATAAATTGTTTAAAATTTATCATATTACTATTTTTTTGTTTTTTTATATATTCTTTAAAAATTGATTAAACGTTTGTAGTGTACTCTCATTAGTAGACATAGATGTTTCTAATTTTAATTTTAGTTCACTATACATTGAGTGTATTTGTTTAGGAGTTAATTTTTTAAATAGTTTTTCATCATCATCTAATAATGCATTTCTAACTTGAGTTGCTGATATATTATCATTATTTCTTGGAATTTCAAAAAGGCCAAAATCAGTCCTAACTCCTAAATCTTCTCTGTATTCTGGCTTATCTACCTGATATGAATATGTTTTAATTCTATCAGATCCTGTACCCCATAACACCGGCTCATATCCATCTGCTCTCATTGTATTAAACATTAAATCTATAGCACCTCTGTCTATAACATATACCTTCTCTATTGGGTATTTCTTTTTAAGTTGCTTTAACATTTTAACTTGAGTATCTTCGTCATATGGTCTCTTAAAAGCATCTTCTTTTTTCTTATTCTTTGCCTTAACTAAAAAGATTACTACTGGATATCCATTTTGTTTATTAATTGTTTCAACAACTTTAGCATGTCCCATCGTAAACGGCTGGAATCTGCCAACAAACATGTTTACTGGTTTTTTACCCTGTTCTGGATATTTTACAGTTAATGCCTCAGTAATTGGGCTTACTTGATGCTTTAGATTTTCGTGGTTTAAGAATGTTTTAAAATTCATCATTGATAAATCTTCATTGTTTTGTAACATTACAACCGCTTCTATTTTTTTAACTATCTCATTGATTTGCTGTAGTAGATCTGCGTTAATAATATCAGTTTCTTTAATTCTTTTCTTATTAAAAGAACTCAGTGCTATTTTGTAAAGCTCAGAAAGTATAGGGTTTGAAACTAGTTCTATTGTTTTTTCATTTTTAATAAACGCAGTGTTTAGTGAAAATTCTGGAGAATCTGCAAAACCCGCTGATTCAAATTTAACTCCAATGTATTTTGATGCGTTCTTATCTATATATGCATTAAATAATTGTGAAGTTAATTCAATGTACCTAAGGTCAGCTTTCTTTTCTACTAACTCTATTTTTTCAATATCGAATGCTGAAAAGAATTCAACAATTTGTAGTAGTGCTATTTGGTACATGTCAGATGGCTTTCTATTCTCTCTTGGAGATTCAGCTTCACAAATTTTAAAATTCTTAACGCTTTTTCCATTAAAGAAATTAATTACTAAAGAATCTATAGTACTATCTAAATCGTCGTTAAGTGCTGTAGAATTTAAAGAAGAATTAAAAATACTGTACATTTTTCTAGAAAACGAAATGTCTTTAAAGTTTTCAGAATACTCAGACTCTGAAACTGACATTAGTTTAGTGAGTTCTTCTTTTTGAAGGTCGGTTAACTTACCTTGATGTAGAACCTGTGGCCTTTGTACTTCTAATATATCTGCCCATTTGTTTAGAATTTTTGGATCTCTAATTACTTTTTTAATTAATGTTTCATCAACTGGGTTAAGAATCTGGATATGTGTTAACATTAAATTGTTCTTTGGTATTCTATCGTATTTAATGTTAACCGTTTTTGAATCAATCATATAGTCAAATCCAAATTTCCAATCTAATGGCATTTCTTTTTTACCAGCATCTTCTAGCGCATTAAAGTGAGAGATTGCATTCTCATAGTACCTCACGATTGTTCTATCAACAAGATTCATTGGATTCTTACCACCACTTTTGTAATGATTAAATCCACTGTTTGTTTTTTGTACATGAAAATTTGATGCTTGTAATTTTTCAGTTACAACGCATGAATGTTCTAGCATTTGCTGAAAATCATTTATGCTCGATTCACTAAAGTAAGTTCTTAAATTCTGTAATGCCATGTTATATTATTTAGTTACCGTCCGTATTTTATTATACCCATAAGCTGGTTTATAGCAGCAAATGTACCTGTTAGTTTAAATGTCTTACCATTATATACGAACACAAGCCCTTCAGTTGGGATAATTGATTCTATTCCACCTATTCTATCTAGTCTTTTAAGTTCAGATTCAACCTTTTCTATTTGGTCAATACTTCCTCCTTTTTTAATAGCCTCGGCCTCAGTTCTAATTTGATTATGTAACCTTTGCATTTCAGCATCTGGGTTTGCAGCAACAAAGTTACTAGCATTCATTAAGATAACACTACCTAGTTCTAAGAATAAATCTTCAAATGGTCTAATGTTTTCTTTTTGCTTCTTCTTAACGTTTTCTTTATCAAATTTCTTAATCAATGCAGATTGATCCTTTCCAAGTTCTTTATCAAGACTTCTTATATTAAGAGTTTTCTTGTCATCATATGCCCATCTTAATAATAAACCTTCTTTATAATCTTGTGTTAAATCCGGAAAGTTCTTATCAATAGTTTCTCTCCACCACATTTCATGGTATCTTGAAACCTCGTCAGCATCTGTTAAATTATAACGAGTTCTTAGGTCTTCAACTTTCTTAATGAATTTTGCTTTATTAGCCTCAAAATCAATGTCCTTACCAAGTTTAATGATTTGTGGGGGAATTATTGAAAATGTTTTACCCATATCAAGCTTAAGGTCTTTAAGAGCCTTTGCAATTGATGCAGCGTATTTTGTTTCCTCTCCTATTTCATTACCTTCACCATCAGTATGTTTAATACCGTGAAACTGAATAATATCCCTGTCGTAATAGATTACATTTGGGTTCTTCGAGTAGATTAGCTCCATATTCATAAAACTCTTACCATTATTAAAAACCTCTAAGTCTTTTGCTGGTAGCTTATTTAATGAATTTGCTAAATCTTCTGCTGCGAATTGAAAAGTATCTCTTACTAATGTACTTCCATGGTCTTTAAATTTATCTTTGAATTGTTGGAGAGTCATTGGATTCCTCATATCATTAATACCTCTGGCAAATTTAACCTCTCCATCCATTACGGTTGCAAATAAGTTTTGTCCGTCTGTTTTTTCAGTAGCCTCTTCTTCAAAGTTAAGTTCGCCTCTTAAGCCAAACTCAACGATCTTTTTAAAGTCACCAAACGTTAAACTCTTTTCATCAAATGGATGTGACATATGTCCTGCTGCTCCACCTTCTAAGATTAGTTTAGATTCATAAATATTTCCGTTAGATCTCTCTACTAAGAATTCTCCGTATGATAATAATTTGTTCATTTTATTTAGTTTTTATTTATAGTATGATTATCCTAATGAACTTGTTAGCATTCCAACAGCAGCTCCATAGTCTCCATCAACTTTACCTAAAATACCATCAATAACTTCATTTGCCTTTGCTTCGTCAAAATCTTTTCCAAATGCCTTTTGTAAAACATTAGTCGCATATTCTTTAAAGTCTTCATCAGAAGTAACTTCTGCTTCATTAACAATTGATTCTTCAACCTTTACTCCAAATCCATATTTAATAACTTCACCGGATTCAAATCTTATCTCTTGAACTCCTCCATTGTTTGTGATTGATATTACAGTGCCATATTCTGGGTAAGTTTCTCCGACGATCCATTCGCTAGATAACATTGTACTTTCAGTTACCTTATAAGTTTTTCCGTCAAAATCAAATTCTTTATCTCCAGCTTCTTTAGCTTTTCTAACTGCATCTCCGAAAGCGTTACCTTCTTCAATTTCAGCTTCAGTAACTATTGATTCATTGTATAAATGAACATAGTTGCTTCCTTTTTCAGAATAAACTGATTTAATTTCAAATTCTTTTTGTGCTTTAGTATAATATGCTTTAAAGAATAAGTTACCGTCTAATTCTCCAAAGAAATGATCTGATTTACCGATAAAGAATTCAGCGTTTGGATAAAGCTCTAAAACTTCTTCTTTTGTTTTAGCCTTTAAAACATCTCTGTTAAAGTCTTTTACAAATTTAGCTTCAGTAACTACTGATTCTTGAACGTTGTTTTCCCACCAGTCTTGGAGTTTTTCAAATTCTGAATCACCCATGTTTGAAATCATAAAATCTATAATATCTTCATAGTTATCTTTTTCATCTTGATAGAATCCAGGAGTATCGATATAATCTTTACCCATGATTTTCTTGATTTGAGCCTCTCCCATGCCATCAATTTCTTCTAAGAAGTCTTCAAAATCTTTGGTGTTTTTAAAACCTTTACCTTCAGTAACTACTGATTCTTTAATTCCTAATTCTTTTAAGTTTTTAACGTATTTTCCAGCCTCTTCTTCGTTATCATCAGCAGCATGCGCCAATAAACCAGCTGCGATTAATCTTTTGTAGATTTCTCCTTTAACTAATTCAAAGTCTATTGAATCACTTGTATTTTCCCAAGTATCTGCTACAAATTCTGGATCAATCCAACCATAACCTCTTTTAATATCTTTAATCATGTCATTAAGGTCCATCTCGAATCTTTTTACAGCGCCTTCGACAATCTTTTTAGATTCATTTAGTTTAGAACTAATATCTACTCTTACATCTTCTCCTTCAAACTGTGCCTGAAATAGATTTACTAAATCTTCTGCTATTTTAGGCTCTCCAATAGACTCTAAATAAAGAGCAGTACCTTCGACTATTCCAATTCCAGACCAGCCTGCTGCGTTCGATATTCTACCAGCAACTTGCGAGATAGCGAATGTTATTTTAGATCCTGGAATTTTAATTTCCATGCCTTTGAGTTCAGCAAGCTTTACAACTACCTTTCCAATATTACCCTTAATCTTTTTCATAGTAGGGTACGCTTCTCTAGAAAAGTTAGCGTCTTCCATTGCATCAAAGTATATTTGCTTCAATACTCCTAAAGCGTGTAACTTTGAGTTTTTATTAGAGAACGCAGAATATTCATTAAATATTTTAACATATTGGTTAAACACTTTTTTAGCGTCTCTTTTACCAGTAATAATAACAGCTTCATTAGCCATATAATCTTCGAATTCTGGTGCAATTTCTATGGATTCTAAAATGTTAGCTCCATTAAATGAGTATACTCCTGATTCGTTAACTTTAATTCCTTGAATTCTGTTAAAAAATTCTTCTCTGTTTTCTTCTTCAAGTTCAGAAACTTTAGTTACTCCGTACTCTTTTAAAAGATCTCTAAAAGATCTTGCAGATTCTTCTCTTACTACTGTGTTATTAGATTCTAATTCAGCTGCGATTTTAGTCGAGTTAGTTTTTGCAAATTGTTCAAATGATTGTAATGCCATTACCTTATTATTTTATTTTTATAGTATTTTACTCTTTATATATCTCCTTCAAATTTGACCTTTTTAACATCAAACTTAAACTTTTGTTCATTGTATATTTTTTGTCTAGCCTTCGAGTGTCTAATTAGATAATTATCCCAATCTGGACTTGATATATCGTCTACAAAATCTACGATAGTAACACTGTCTTTTGATGCATGTTGCCTAAGACCACGTCCAATTGATTGTCTAATAATAACTTCTGATTTAAACGATTCTGTGAAAAATATATTATGCATTTTATTAATTGAAATACCGGTAGAAAAAGTTCCATAAGACGCTACGATAACTACTTCGTCTCCTAGCTCCATTTTCTTTTTATATTCTTCTCTAATATCCTTGTCAGTACCTCCATCAACATAGTATATGATCTTATCACCATCTTGTCTAAGTTTATCATATATTTTTTTACCATGTTCAATTCTGTGAAAAAGCACTAGGCTATTGCCACGTACTCTAGAAATAATATTACAAATAAAATTAAGACGTCCGGTTGAATTAATAATATAATTTTGCTCGAATTTAAATACGTCTTTGCTTTCATATTTATTGAAAGCCATTTCTTTAAAAGCATCTTTTGCTCCTTGTGTCGCATAATCCATTTCAATTACTTTTACTCTACATCCAGCGATATACCCTTCATTTTGTAAAAAGTTTGCACTTACCTCAGTTATTAATGGCCCAGTATACGACATTAATGTTAATCTATCTAGCGTTCCTGTTTTAGGTATAGTACCAGATAGACCATATCTATATTCTGCGTTTTTGCATTTAGATAGAATAGTTTTAATTGACTGTGATTTTGCCTTATGCGTTTCATCAATTATAACAGCTTCAAATTGGTCAAAGTATTCAGTTGGTTTTTTAATTAGCGATTGATATGTTCCTATCACTACATTCCTACCTGCTCTAATTTTTTGTCCAGAATAAATTTGTTGTATTTTAATATTGACTTGATTTTTGTAGTTGTAATCAGTAAAGTCCTCGCTTGCTTGAATTACAAGAGAAACATTAGGTACTATAAATAAAACCTTTTCTGCTTTTTGTTTTTCTAATATATATGCAACTGTTAAAAATGAAATTAAAGTCTTACCAGCAGATGTTGCTAATTCTGATAAACACTTTCTAAATTTTAATATATTAAACGCAGCGTCAATTTGATAGTCTCTTGGTTTAATTTCTGAATCATTAAAGAAGTCTGATGACCATTTTTGAAATGATTCTTGATTAATTTCACGATCAAATAATTGAGTGATTCCATGGATCTTAAGATCTATTTTGTACTCTTTACATACGTCCATTACCTCTTTCCATAAGCCGGCAGGAATCCACTTGTCGTCTTTTACATATGAAATATACCCGTCCCAAACACCTCTTTTGACAAGTGGATTAAATCTCCACGAGTCAATTCTCTTTGTTAAAGATATATTTAATTGCTCGAGTTCTAGCGCAGTAGCACTATCTATTCTCAACAATTGTTTATTCTCTGTTAAACTGAGCTCCATTCATGGCGCAGTTTTTTTATTTACGTCTACAGGTCTTTTATTACTAACCTGTTTCGGATGGCAAATCCCATATTATCTAGGGTTTTTACCGATTCTTTAAAGAATTCTAATTGGTTCTCTAAATGAGAAAGAATGATTCCGTCATCCGCCAAATCGGCTTGTATGAACTGTTCTTTCTGTCTTTCTCCTAATTTATAATCAAAGTTATAGTATTCTAGATACTTTTCACGATATCTATCAGCTAGTTTTCTTTTCTGTTCTTTTATCTTGACATTAATATATGCGATATGCTCTATTAAAATCTGACGATTTGAAAGTTGCATTGCTATAGTGTCTTCAATTCCGTTGATATATCGTAAAGATTTGGCAAGGTCTCCTATTTTACCAGTCCAAACCGATCGTTGCTCACTTAGTTTTTTATCTAGTGCTAAAATTTTATCGCTGTTTGACATTAATTGTATTTTAAAATAGTGAACTTCCTTTTTTACCCTTTACAAAGGTACTTGTCTTTAATTTCTTTTTAAACTTAGCCTTTCCTACTTCAAGTTCAGGAGCCTCTAAGTTATAATCATTAGCCTCAAAGCCTACCAGCAGCTTTAGTCCTTTAAACCTATCTCTGTCTTTGTAAAAGTCGTCTAAATCTTTTTCCACGGTTGCTGTTATATCTTCTAAATGTACCATAGATCTAATTTGCTTGTAGTAAAATATTGGTCCATTTTGGCAAGAGCTGGATTTTTAAGCTCAAAACATTTGACTACTAACTCATTTAAATCTTTGATATGATATGTATCTAATTTATTTTCTTTTAAAAATTTAGACCACATAAATACAGGACGACCTTTCTTAAGTTTTTGTATCATTTTGTTTATTCCAGTATCATCATTATCAAACAAGTACCGTACCGTTGCCATCTCATCAAACTCTTCAGTGTTTCTTCCAGCAGTTGCGAGAGCAACCGAGTTAACCATAAACTTGGCATCAATAGGGCCTTCAAATAGGGTAACATTTCTTTGAAAGTTTACTTGCATTATACCAAATAGCGTTGATATCTTAGTTATTTTTTCTAGATCTTCTTGTGAAAGTTCTAATTTTTTACCAAGTTCTTCGTATAGTTTAGGTAAATCATATGTTAGGTATCTTGCTCCTTTTCCTTTCATACGACGACTTTGCGCAGATATAATCTTACCATCGTTTGTAAAGTTTAGAATCCAAAGTCTATTGTCTCTTGGGCTAAATAAGAATTCATCACTCTTTTTATGTAGTAATCTTCCTTTTAAATATAGCCAAATCCAATCTCCAGGTTCTATTTTATGAGCGCCAAATCCTTTTTTAAATTCATCAACTTCAATTGCTAAATCGCTCACGCTTTGAAATACGGAGTGTTTTAGTGTATCAGCCTGTGTTGTAACTGATCTATTGTGTTTTATATAATCAATTATTGTAAATGAATCTTCTGAACTGGGAAGTCTAACCTCGTGATCTTTGAGAAGGTTTCTAATGTCTGTGTGATGTCCGCAATTATAACAGTGGTATTGTAGAGTGTCCCAATACATGTTACCCCTCTTTTTTGTTTCATCGGTATAAGAATCACCACAGTAGGGGCATGCCATAGTAATCCTACCATGCATGTCTTGTAGCATCTGCTTATTATGATTAGAATGCGCTGAAAGACATACATCCTTCAGCGCTTTCATAATCTTAAGTCTTAACTCTTCTGTTAATTGTATCTTAGATGTCGAGGTCATTCAAGAAAGAGTCTAGATCATCATCCGTGTTTACACTAGGCGTTGATTCATTGGTTCCAGCTGCTTCTGCAACTTTTTCCTTTTTAGGTTCTGCTTTCTTTTCTGTATTTGTTCTTGAAGGCATAGCTACCTCAGAGATTGCATCTCCTGGGTTTAAATACATCTTCAATATGTTATTTACAAACTCTCTAGTTTCTCCATCCCATGCCTTATAATCATAAGATGCTAGAGAAGGTGCTTCATCTAATTCGGCCTTTATAGCAACCATGGTTTCTTTGCTTCTTTCTGCAGGTTCTCCATCTAATACGATAGCTGAACGAGAAGAAGAGAATTTAGATTTATCATAGTTATTATAGTCTCCTTGTCGAGTAATAATTAACTCGAAGTTTTTACCTTCAAAAAGGTCAAACACTTGAGTTGGCTCACCAAAATCTGGTTTTAACTCAGCATCAATCTTTTCTTTAATTTTGTAACCGAATTTAAATACTTTATAAGTACCATCTAGATCTGGGTTTTGTGGATCTTTGATAATCTTAATTAATGCATAATACTGTTGGCGACGCTTTAGTTTTTCAGAAGCCTTTCTATCAACTGCTGAATCACTATTACGAAGTTTCCAAAATACATCTGCAATAGGGCATTTTTCACCGATTGAAGATGGTGAATCTACCAATTTACCGTTACCGTTCGAATCTGTTAACCAGTGAACGTATTTTTGAATAAGAGAATTTCTTGGATTCTCAGAATTTGGAACGAAGCGTATTAATGCTTTATAAGTTCCGTCTTTTCCATCATCTGCTGTTGGTTTGTAAACTACTGTTGCTGATGAGTTTGCTTGGGGCTGATGCGTCTCTACGTCTTCTACTCCCAGGTTAAAAATGTCAAAATCTGCCATGTCTTTAATTTCCTTTAATTTGTTAAACTTTAAATGTTAATTGTTATTATTATATAAGTATAAATGGTTTTGTTTCAAAAGTTAGTCCTACTGTAAAGATCTCTATTAGTGTTAATGCCTACGCGGCTTGCGATGCCATATCAATGGCCTTTTTTGTTATTAAATAGAGTCCGTAGATTAAAGAATATCTTCAAAACCATACATATTATATATCTACTTATTAGTATGTTTCACTAATATTTTACATATTTTTTTATTCATTTTGAAACAAAAGGAGAAACGATGCATATAACTTTAGGTTTCCAAAGGAGAGATAAGGTTACAAGGTTTGGGGTTGGTCTTTAGGGCTAGAAATCATAGCTGCTAGGAAGAATGCGTCTACTATATATCTATGAAATACCTTCTTTTAATAAAGTAACAAGATAAAAAGAATCCACTAAATCATCAAGTGGCTTAGGAATCTTAGTTATATCCGGACCTAGCTCTGAATTACAATAAGAAATTAGTGCAGATTTTTTACAATATGTATTACTTAAGAAAAACGGCCAAATGTCAGATTTACTCATATTACCTTTATTAATAAACTTTTTAATAGAGGTAGGAGCTATAGTTTGAAGATCTTCGGGTTTAAGAGTTTTTAAGAGCTTGAGTTTAAGAATAGCAGCTCCTGCTGCCATATCAATCATATTATTAGTACCCATCTTTGAACCATAACTAGTACCTTCAAATGCAACAGTAAAAGAGTCTCCAGTAAAAGAATTCTGGAGAACTAAATTAATAATATCGTCAGCCATTTTATCGTACCTCTTAATCTTTAAGAGTTCAGCACTAGAATATGATTCATCGTTGCTAAAATCTGGTTGATAAATTAAAGTAACGTCCTTAAGAAGAGATATTTCTTCTTGTAGTTTGCGCTCTTTTTTAGTTCCAGTACCTGGTTTAATATATGCTATAAAATGATATGTTTTACTTTTATCATTATATAAACATACCCCTGGAGAATTAAGAGAAAAGTCTACTGCTAAAAAATTCATTTATCTACCTTTACCTAGAGAAGCACCTAATGCAGCACCTACAAGTCTAGAAGTTAATAAATCGTAGAATATTCCTTTTTCAATTCCTAAAACTTTGGCAATCATTTTACCAACTGATTTACCGAGAGCAAATCCAGCAAGTCCTCCAAAAATAGAACCTAAAATACCTTCGTTAGTTAACTCATTATTAAATTTATTAACGTCAAGCTTACCGTCTTCATCAGAGTATTCATTAACGAATTCATTAATAGCTGCATCTACTTTAGCTTCTAATTCAGGAGTCCACTCTTCTTGTAGACCTTCGGTTAAAATTAATAAATCAGCATCAGTTATTTGCTGTTCTACTAAGTATTCTTTAAATGTTTTAATATCTTTCATGATTTATATATTTTATTCTATTTCTAGTTTTAATTCTAACTTATTGTAATAGAAAGTAACTTCATATGTACTAAAATCAGCAACGTTCTCACTCATATTTAACGTAAGTTCATTAATTGAATTCATTATTGGGCTATTAAACTTTAAATATGCAACACTAGCACCTTCTGCGTCTAATATTCTAAGGGTTAGATCTTCAGTAAAAGCCTTCTTAGTCGACCTTGCGTAATAATATAATAGAGTGTCTTGCATTATCCAATAATTAATAAAACCATCAAGTAACTGCATTGTTACCGTAAACTGTCTATCAATTGTATTTTGAATTGGTACAGCACCTCTATGATACCTAGTAGTACCATCGTTATCTGCTTGAGTAGTTGGATCAAAAGAAATTCCAGGTATATTTATACCCTGTACCGAATAATTAACAAAATCTATAGGTTCGGCCATTAAGTTGCCTGGAATCTTATTAAGATATTTTCGATACTTATCAGCTACCTCCTCTGGTATAAAGTTTCTAGGAAACCTAAAATCATATAAATTATTTCTACTATTTAATATCATCTATTATTATTTATAATTATGAACCAAATTTATCGTAGAAACTACCACTAATAATCATAGTCTCTTCGCTACCGTTGTCGATAGCTATATAGAACACCTTATCCGACATTCCTAAAATTTCGCTTATATTTCCTTTATCTATTTTAAATAAAACCTCTCCAGATCCCATAAATACGTCTTTATTAGGAATGTGATTAAACTTTTTTCTGACATCTCCGCTAATAAAGTTAAGGCTAAGGTTTTCAGAAGAACTAAAGTCCATTAAGCTTACCGCATCTCCTTCTAATTTTCCTATTTTAAATTTGTAGTAATTAGTAAATGGAGAAACATTAATTGTCAATTCGCGTTCGCTTACAAATTGAGAAGGATCAGTCTCAGATACCTCATCTAGGTTATCAGTAGTACTTGTTGCTGCGAATGTAATTGGCGTAAACCCTGCAACTACGTTATGTCTCTCAATAAATGTAGAAACGTATTTTGTTGCTCTTGGTACAGATGCAGCAATAACATCTCTAACGCTTCTGTTTTGTGAAAGATTAGGTAGTGTATTGAATACTTCAGTTACTGTATTATTTCCAGATATGTTTACTGATTGTATTCTATTGCCGTATTTTACAGCATTATTATATGTTAAACTAGCTCTTTTTACGATTTGAGTATTATCAGTCTCATTATAAATCCTCATAACAACATCTATTGAGAAGTTTACTGCAACATTACTATTTATAACAACTGGTCTATAAATAATAGGAGTATCAAAATCTTCAGATTGAGTAAACGTCGTATCGTAAGTCTTAATTTGATTAAGACCAACTTGCTCATATTGAGTAACATCATACATTACAATAATATCATCAGAAGATGTGTTAATTCTGTTTAGTATATATGACTCAAACGCGCTTGCCTCTCCGTCTCTTTCCCCATAAATATTAAAATAATCCCCAATGCTTGATTCTTCAATAACTGCGGTAAAATCTTGGAATTCGTCTTCTCTTGAAACCGTAAAAGAATTCTCTTCTCCTAAATGAATGTAATCATAGCCAGATTCGGTAGAAATTCTATCAATTAAACTAAACTTAATACCGTAGTTTGTAGTATCGCTTATATCAGAAGAACCAGGCGTGTTGTCACCATAGAAAAAATCATTAAATTCAGGATTTTGATTACCAAGAACTGTAGGAACTTTAATCTCAATAAACTTAGCAAATAAAGTTTCTCCTAGAATAAATGGATTAGGATTAGAAATTTCATAGTTCGACTGGTTTAAGTAAACAAGCTGCGTTAAATTGTTCTGTATTCCGGTTTCTCTATCCGCTAAAACTTGGAATAGAAATCCTTCATATCCTCTACTAGCAAAATTATACCCACTTCTTAAATGCAGCCTAATAGAATCATATCTAATAAAGTTAATATCTGCTGTAGCCAGACTCTGTGATGTTAATAGATTAGCCTCATTTCCACCGGACCATCCAGCATTATTGTTAATATAATTAAACACTTGATACTCTCCGGTAGAATCATATCCTAAAAGCGCCCATTTTGTACTATCTCCAGATACCTGCACCGCATGGAATCTACCAATACCTTGGTTAATATCATTTCCAGTGTTTTCATCTGGATTAGCAAACAAAGGGTTTGCTTTTTCTGAAACATTAACAACCCCTCCCTTTAAAGAAATTGTGTTACTATCATAATAATATTCTACGCTTCCTGTAGAACTTGGCTTGTATGTTAGAATAGTATTACCTCCAATTACTGAATATGAACTAGTACCTAATGTTCCGGTAATTTTAAAATCAGAACCTATAGGAAGGGTACTTCCTGTCCCGTCTCCTATATTAAATTTGTAGGTTTTACCAACCTGCAGTAATAGTTTTCTTGCTGCAAAATTTTCAATTGCAATATATCCAGCAGAATAGGTAACATCAAAATTTACTACATCTCCTCCTAATTCTGAAATTAAATGTCTTTTTACAAAAGCGTTACCGTCAACCGTGTCAAGTACTTTGATTTCGCTCCCGTTGTCGTCAACCTCAATATCGTAATTATTGGGGTTTGTTTGATCGTGGTAGATGAACTCTAAAAGTACATCATTATCAATCCTAAAGTATGTCGATGACTGTGCCATTAATTATTTTTATTTTAAAATCTCAACCATTTTGGAGAATAGAATAAACCTATACCGATCGAAGGACCTGTACTAATCACTTGATTGTTATTTAAATTTATTCCATATCCAATTCCTACACCTATCGACCATCCAGCCTTCTTCTTGTATTCTTGGTTTAACTTATTATTTATCAAGTTTATATTTTCAATGTCCGTGATTATTAATCCTGGATATTTAGTAGATATTTTAAGTTGATTTGATCCATTTACCTCCTCAACGGCAGCCATTAACTTCATAGTTTGCGTTAAATTAATAATAGGGTCTCCATATTTGTAGAAGCTATCATTTTTTACAATGCTAATTTCACCGTTAATAGATCTAGTATTACCGTTACCAAAATCATCAATCTTCTCAAATGTTAGTTTACTATTTAAGCTATCTATTTTAACTATTGAAACATTTGCAATAATAGAATCTTTAAGTACTATATCAGCCGAGAGCAGAGAATTTACACGATTTAAGTCTTTATTAAGATTAAGAGACTTTTTGTATTTGTTTACCAAAATCCTTTGATCTTCCTTAAAATTGCTAATATCAAATTCATAACTTCTAATTGATGAAATTAAGCTTCCATTATCAGCGATAGTAGTTCTAATACTGTCTTTTGTTGCTAGATAGTTATTAAAGTTTCTATCAGAATCTTGCCTAGTAACTTTTAGATCATTTTTTAACTGCGAGTTCTTATTACATTGTTGTAAAAAAAGAAGCATCATTAGCGCACCAACTATAAATGTTATAGTTGTTCTATTCATCGTACTAAGTATTTTTAAAATTTTCATAATCTATATAATTTTAAGCCGGTCCATCAAATCCAGGTGCGCCAACAGCTGCCACTGTGTATGAGTTTCTCCCAGTGTTAATAGTAGATGGCATTGTAAAATTAAACATGAATACAGTGTTGTTATACATGTATAACACCCTTGACGCTTTCACCGTAGTAATCGTATGGTTAGCTACGTGCGTTGTAGAATTATAAGATGATACTGGCGTGTAATATAGTTTAATATAGTTTTTACCTGGCTCAATTATACCATATAATCCAGTCAATCCACTAGTGTTTGCTTGCATAAAGGTGCCACTACTATCAACACCGGTCTTGTCGTATCCAAGAAAGTATGCGCTAACATTTACATGTATTGGCTGATCTCCATCATTTTTAAATGGAAACTGCGCTGGATCTGACGTAGTTCCACTTGGTTCTCCAAGACCGATTATTAAATCATTATTCGAATTAGTAGGTGTAGCAATTCCACTCCAGCTTCCTGATAATTGAAATTTATAGTGTCCATTTACCATAACCTGATTTCCTATTTTGGTCCAAGTTACTTTTGATTCAGCACTCTTAGTGTATTTAGTGATACCGCTTACAATACTCGGAATCCATGTAATAGCTCCATTAGAGGCCTGTCTTCCGAGAAAGTAAGTACCGGGGTGATGCACCGCGCTTGCTGCTTGCTTTGTTTCTGGAAAATATGATTGTTGATAAAAATAATCGTTTAAGTTTCTAAGTGACGTAGACGTGCCGTTGCTTGGTGAAGAATACGTAATTGTGTTTGCTGGAACGTTAAGGTTACTAGCTGGCTTTAGGCCTCCCGCAGGATATATAATACCTTCATCTCCTCCTAATATGTGTACATTTTTTGTATTCGCTATCTTTAAATCTTGCGTTACATTTACTACAGTTGTATTTAGGTCCATTATAGTTGATCCTCCTACAACGATGTTAACTTTATTATCTGCCGCCTCAGCATACGCAGCATTAGCTTGAACTGAAACATACGTAGTCTTTGTATTATTAGAAAGTTTAGTTAGATCTTTCCAAGAAGTACCCTCGTACCCTTCAAAAAGACCAGATCCATTATTGTATCTAACCATACCAATTTGAGGTGACACGGGTCTCTGTGCTGTTGTCCCAACAGGTACCTTAATAAACCCATTACCTCCAAAGTAAGAATTTGCAGAAGACGTTAAATCTCCAGATATGTTAACGGTACCAGATACCGTTATATTATCACTAAAAGTTACTGCCTTTGTAAAAGTAGATAATGGGTTAATCGTAATATCTCCTCCATCTAGAAATTCAATTCCATTTGTGTTTAGAATATCAATCTTGTTATACCCTTTAAGCTCTAATACATCGGATTCTATAGAAAGTTTAGTACTTGCGTTAACGTTATTTTCGGGCTGTATAAAAAAATGAGTACCTGCATTGTTGTTTCCGTCAAAGTTAGTAGTACCCGATCCTCTAATTGTAAGGTTATCATCTCCAATTAACCCGGTCATACCTGCGCCATCAGGCATCCATTTTTGAGAATATGCAAAACCAGTACTATTTTTAACAGTAAGCTGTGAGTTTGGGTTTAATGCACCGGTGGTTGTTCCCTCTACGTAATCTGTATCTCCTATAAAAACAGCAGTTTCGCTCGATTTTGTACCATCCTTTGGTTTAATAACGAATGCATTTCCGTTAGTGTGAGTTTCTCTATCCCAGAAATTAGTAGAAGTACCTGTTGGTCCTGTATCTCCTTTGACTCCAGGGTCTCCAGTGTCTCCCTTAACTCCAGTAGCTCCAATATTACCAGTGCTTCCTTTTTCACCAGTCGGTCCTTGCTTCCCGCCGTTTGCTTGTACTTGATCAAAATTATAATTGATCTTACCCCATTTAATTTGATCTGTATCTCCTGGGTAAAATATTTCTTTAATGTTAATTGGCATGTTATGCTTGTATTTTTATCAAAGTTCTGATGCTATATGAATAGCCTAGTTCTTTATTATATATTAGTCTAAAATTAAGTGGCTTTTGTCCGTGCGCATTATACGTAAAATTTTGATCAGCAACATATCCGTTATCAATCAATTCTATTGAATCAGTAGATATAAACTCAGAAGGGTTGCCTTTATATTTTTTAGTATAAAGTTGTATATTTTCCATAACATATAATCCTACTATATTGTTAAGTGCGTACTTTTTAATGTCATCTTCAACAGTGGTCTTATCTCCTTCAGAATTCTCTGGAGAAACAAATAGGTTAATTGTTTGTCTAAGACCATCATCTCCTATAACACCAGCTATTAAATCTGAAAGATAGAAATCTGCAATAATACTATTGTTATCTTCAAAGAATACAACATTAGTTTTACTAGAATCATTAACTAATATTAAATCTAACTCAGATTCACTGGTTACAGAAGAAGTCGTAAACTCTAATATAGAGTATGATGGTCTATATTTAACAAGAGCAGATGCTAAATAAGACTTTTCTTCGATTGTAGAAACAGTGCCTGGTAGATAATCTATGTTGCCTCCTGCCTTCGATCTAACATAATAGTTATCCTCCCATGCAGATTTAAAAACATTTCTGTCTTTTTTATCAATTGCAATTTCATTAATTAATGGATATTGAGGTAAATGCTCACTACTCTCAGAAAGTTTAGTAACTCCGGCAGTATTGATTTCATTTACTTTATGATAAAAATGATTCTTAATAATTCCCCAATCATTATCATATCTACCGTTGTCTGATATAAATCCAACATTAAATGAGGTACCAAGTCTATTATACTTATTATAATAAGCGATTGACTTGTTGATTTCGTAATTAGTTGAAAGATTTAATTTATAATAAGGTTCTTTAAGAGCCTTGATATCATAATCATAACTTCTCTGATCTCTAATAATTTTATTAAATCCGTATACATCAGTAAACTCGACGACTGGCGTTGTTGAAATAGTATAGTTTCCGTTATGTCTAATTAAAAACGGATAATATACATGCTCGTTAGTTAGTTCGTGACCTATTGTTTCTTTTTTTAACTTAAAACTTTTTGGAGTATCTTTGTCTATCTCCGTGACTAAAGTTGAATGTTTTACTACCTCATTGCCATTTTCAATAACTACCGTAAATTGATTTGCAGTTTCAGCACCGCTATCATCTATAGTTGTAAACTTAATCTCTCCAGTATTATCTTTAAGCTTGTTATAAACTGTATTAGCAGATAAGTCTCTAAGCAGTGTTGAATGAGCGTTTACTCCTCCTTCTAAATAAGTGTAGCTAGCAGAAATTTGCGATTGCCCTGGTACCATGTATGGATTTATATTTTGTCTAGTTCCAGTAGGATGTTCTCCGACAGTGTAATAATAAGGAGGTCCATCAACTTGAATCTTATTACTAGATATCACTTTAACGATATCTATAAAATATTCAACTGAGGATGTGTTTGATGGATCATAGTCTATTTTAATAGTGCCATATGTACCGTCAAATGTTGGCGATATCTGAGTATCAAAGTTAGGTAAATTTCCATCAATATCGCTTACTCCATTAACAATGTATGGACCAGCTGCCCAGTTCGTTGATGTTATATCAAGTGATCCGTCAACACTAACATCAGCATACTTATAATAGTTACCTCCACTTAAAGGATCAAACCCAGTTACTATTTTGTGTTGTAGTTCATATAGATACTTCCTGTTCATGTAATTACCAACAAAAACATCTTGAATACTCAACTTAATAAAAAATATAATAAATTCAAATTTATCATTTTTAATAAATTCATACTCTATATTATTTGAAGAAGCATTAGTATCAACTGTCACTAGCGTTGAGAATTTGTAACCGTTAAATTCAGAATCTTTAAAGAACTCTCCATTAATTAACGATTGTCCATCTTTTCTCTTCTTAAAAACAAATTTAAGTCCTTTAAAAATAGTACTCGCAAAATCTAAACTGTTTCCTCCTCTTGCTATAGTATATTTTTTATTTAATTTGGTCTTAGTATAGAACGATGTTTCTTTCACAGTAGAGTTATCTAACGAATCAATTAAAGCAACTGGAACCTCATGTCCTTCCGACACCATATACATATCGAAATAATCAACAGAAGTGTCAGTAAATATAGATCTTTCTATATCAACGCCATTTACAAAATTAACATAACTAAAGCCATCGTTATACATGTCATATTTCATATAATCTGGCCATTTGTCTAAGTAGAACCATTCATGAGAAAACGCTTCTCTATTTCTTCCTTCTATAGTAACATCAGGAGAAAAGTTGGTTCTTCCAAATGCCTCATTTGTGTTTAGATAATAAGGCTCTTCTCTAACGTTTGTTGTATCTTTAAGAGCCCACTTATTAATATCTGGAACAACTCTAGAGTTAGTAGAGTACTCTTTTAAAGAATTCTCATTTAATCTATCATATTCCGATTTGATGTCAACCTGGGTCACCTCAGTCGAATCCTCTCCATTTAGTAGAGGTTGTAGATTCGCAAAATATTTAATAGGATCGATGATAAAATCAGGATTAATTGTATTATCAGCCCCTAGATTACCCAACGACGCATCTTCATATGGCTGGTAGTTCATGTTTGATCTGGTCTCATATTCTAATTCTTTTAAATTAGAATTAGAAGTGTCATACGTATCAAAATTCATATCATGAATATCATATGCAGAGAACATACCAAGTGTCATCTTATTCTTAACGTATATTTCGTAGTTAGATGACGGCAATACATTCTTCTGTTGTAATATCACCTTATGATTTAAACTATTTTGAATATCAGTGTCTTCTACGACATCAAGTACTAAATTATATGAATCCTTATAATTAGTAGGGATATAATCTCCTTTTTTAATTTCAGAAACAATAGATGAATCAACATACATTGAATTTCCTCCAGAATGTCCGCCATTGAAGTAGTATGATTTGTTGTTATTAATAATATCTTGACTTAATAAAAGATTATTTTCTAAATCTACACTATCTCCTACAATACTTGAGTTAATTATTGGAATTATCACAGCGCAGTTCATTAGGCGATATCCTTGAACACCGCTTATGATATACACATAATCATTCACACTGAAAGCGTTAAACCCTGTGTTGTTCCTAATGGCACCTGCAAAGGCAAAAGCTACATCACTTGTACTTCCAAGCGCTGAAAATCTAGAAGAATTAAATCGACCCTTATCAAGAAGTCCAGTGTCATCGGCCATAAAGGTACCAATCTCTTGGTCAACATTAGTATAAATTTCTCTTATAGCAACAACCGAAGTTGTTGTGCTTACTGAAATACCGTTGTCTATTAAATTAGAACTTCTCTCTTTAAAAACTACGCTATTAATTTGATTAGAATCTGCCTCGACGCTTAATTCATATCTATCATAAAAGTTTATTTCAGCAGATGTGTAATTTCCAGGGTTTATCTTAATGTCGGACCAAACAGATTCAAGTGCTGTCCAAGATGTGCTAGAATCTATACCCATTGCAAACTGAACAAAATTCCCGAAATTATCAGTAACATTTACAACATCTCCGTTAACATTACTGATAATTTTAAGCCTAACTGACTCTTTTTTTACTGGGGTAACCCTAAACAAATCATTGTTTATTGGGTTGTTAGTAAATTGCATTTTTATAAAGTCTCCTCCAGAACTAGAATTAGAAACCAATTGAACTGATTTGTCTTTTTTAATAATACCAAGCTTACTATTAATATCTTCACTATCTGCTTTTACAGAAACATTATATCGTATAGCATCATATGTATTAGAACCATCTAAATTATAAAAAGAATCTCCAATTCTCGCGTATCCCAACGACCCTGTATTTCTCAGTAGTGCAAATTCGGGAATAGCATATGTTGGGTCAGCTCCTTCTAAATAAGATTCTAAGTTTTTAAACTTAACGACGCCATTTGTAACATAAGAAATCTCTCCAGTACCTGACTCAATATCATCAACATAAAGTCCAAAATATCTGTTAACAGAGTATCCTTCAGTAGAATCATCATCAAACATAAATTCTAGATTCACTAGATTGGCACAAGCCACCTTGTTTCTTCTAAAACCGTCAGTTATAAAATCATTAGAATCAATAACTGTTAAATCTTTTTTAACATAATCATCATATAAATACTCGCTCTTACGCGTGAATCCGCCCTTTTGTAAATCAATACCATTAAACGTAGAGTTTTTATCTTTCTCCATTGTGATTGTTGTTGGAGATTCAGGAAAAAACTCATCCTGTACGTGATTTCTAATATACTTACCAATTGAAGATTGTTTCGACAAATCAAACACCTTAACAATTGTAGAATTACTAGTCATCTTTACAATTCTAGAAAGCTTATCTTCTGAACTATTTTCAAAACTAGAATCTGGCTTCGGGTTATCTACTCTATAGATCACAAACTTTTTAGGAATATTAACATCTAACCAGATGGGAGCAGTGATTCTATAATCTTCAGAATACATCTTAGACGTATTTAGTTTAGCGCCATATTGGTAATCTTCTTCGTATTGTTTATCGTACTCATCAAGTACTGAAAAATCAGAATAGTTTCTTTTAGTAGTAAATGCTGAGTCTATTGGCGTACTATTAACTAAATAATATCTTGCTAAATCTTCAGAGTATCTTGAATCTGCACTAAGCTCCCATTTTTTATAATTAGAATCAGATAAATCTTGAGTTGCATTTATAGAATCAAAGTAGATTCTATTAGAAGTATCAGCTACTAATTTAACGTTAGTACTAAGTTTTGGATTTGTTCTAAGTAGAGGTATCGATACGTTATCTAATTTGTAATTCTTTTCAGTATTTGTATTAGGCCCTATTTGAATAGGCTGTGCAGCTTCTATAAACGGAAAAGTATAAGATGTTTCATTATTTTCGTTAGAACAATCGGAACAGCTAGGATATATGTTTACGCTATTTTCACTGTATATTCCAAGTAGAGAGGCTTCGCTAAATTCTGCAGCAGTATAATATGAATCAAGTAAAAGTTTTGCCTCACTTTCAGTGTTTGCTAAAATAGTGTGAACGTACTGTACACAATCGCAAACTCCAGTTGAAAAAATAAGCTTATTTTCTAACTTTAATAAATCAACAAAATCAGTAACGTAGCTAGTACCTCCACTATTATGTCCAGAGTCTATAATATAGATTGGATGTGAATTTGTACCGCTAGCAATAGTTACTGGAGAGCACTTATAAAAAGCATAGAATACTCTAGATCCTCCAGTGTTTAGTAATTCAGTTCCATAGATTGAAGGTCTTGTAACAGTTGGGCATGTAGTACCCTGTGTTATTGCATAAGGCGTATTGACTGAATTGTGAACGTTGCCTAACGCATCTCTTCCTATAAATCTATCACCAGTCCATATAAAATACTGGTTAGCAGGAATACTATTGTCCGATGTACTAAAATATTGATATCTTATTAAATTATTATAATTGGAAGATGCTGCGCTCGCGGCATCATTATACAAGTATATATTATTTTGAACTATTTGTAGTAAATTTGCATCTTGTGATGCATAATAATATGCAGTTATCGATTCTGTAGGATAATGACATACTCCAACATTATCTCCATAATCATCGCAAATTGGAATGTTAATGGTGATAGCTCTAGATGATAAAGGCCCAACTAAAATACATGATAGTACGTAGTCCTCCCAACCACTAAGCTGTCCGTACTCGTATCCATATCCAGTAACGTGTGAATATGTACCCTTTGGTGCAATATTAGTAATATGCGTAGGGTTGCTAAAGAACGCAATAGCATCATACTCGGTGGTAAAAATAACTGTATTGTAAAGTGCTAAATCTTCAATAGTTGTATACACCGTACCTCCGGGTCCATTGTAGTAGTAATATGTACCAGTTACTGGATTAGTACAGAAATCATTAGGGGTTGAAGCAAAATTTAAACTAATAGATTCTGCTCCTACACCAACACACCAATACGGATTCCATCCATTTAATACTGCACTTGCTGTATCATCTCCAGGATCAACTGTAGGTACAGCAGTACTTTGTGTGTAATCCGTTATATTAGTCCCTACTGCGTTGTACCATCTATCAACACCCTGATTATAATTATAAAAAGTACTTAGAAAAGATCCATAGGATCCTTGTTTAAATTCTTCTAAACCAAATAGCCTAAAAGCATTAGGGTCGGTTAAATCAGAAAGAGTAAACCCTGAAAGAGAAGGATCTGGAGCACCTAGTGCCTGGTAAAAACCAACAATATTTATATTTCCTAGGTTATACTCATGAATGATCTTCTCAATTGTAGGTAGAGAATTACCTCCATCGTAATAAATAGTTACTGCTCCATTCTGTGCGCAATACGAACCATTTACGATATCTACTGTGTAAAAAACGTTAAGAGCAAATATAGTTTGAGGAGCAGGAGGATTACCGCCGGCAGCACATGTTACTGATGGTGAAATCCACGATCCCGGATTTCCATCTGCTGGATTAACCCATCGAGTTACTGTAGTATCTGTAGCTTGAGTACCATCAAACACTGTACTAGAATACCAACCACTAGGCGACAGACTAAAAGCGTCTTCTGCATCCGCAGTTGCATTCTCGAGGTAAATATTTAAGCCTGCGATTGCTATATCACCAATACTAGCTCCGTCAGAAATACCAGCAGTAAGTGCATTATTTTCGTTGTAATATATTAGGTAGCTACCACCTGCAACAGGTATTGCTCCGGGCAAAATAGTGTGCCCTCCATTACAAACAGTTGCTTGTGTTTTTAGTTCGTCTTTATAATATATGATCGTAGAGTATGCCATCTAATGTAATTGTCTTTTTATAGAAATATTCCTATACTCTATATATCAATTACATTAGGGTTAGCGTAAGTCCACTAGATAGAAAGCTGCGCAGCCTTTACTGAATTCTTATTAGAACCAGCAGCTTTATACTTTGCAAAAACCTCAATATCAAAAGAGAATTGTTCTCCATCTGCGTCAAACGTATCAATACCTACTCTTTTTGAATATGTCAGATTAGTAAGCGTGTTGCTTATAATACCTCCAACTCTACCAAGATCGTTAGTGTTATCGTTACCTGCATAATCAGTCATTCTGTATTGAAATACTAAATCTATAGATACTGCGTTAGTTTCGCCAGTAGTTACATATTTACGTCCAAACTTGTTATCACCATCAACTAATAAAGAATCTGGGTTAATTGGCGCAATAAATAAATAAGAACCACACGATTTACCTCCTAGTAAATATTGATCGTTAGCATCGAAAGACATTTTAAATGTTCTATCGTAATTTGTTATTGTATTGTTACTGTGTCTATACCCTAATTGTAACTTACCATTAGTATCTTCAGACTCTATAGTTGCTGGAATAGACATCGTACCAATTAATGCAGAATCTATTTGAGCCTGTAGAACTGCTGTAAGCTCTGCACTTGTCATTGCTGAATTAGTAGCGGCAGCTCCCTGATATGAAGTATATAGATTATCTAAGTCTGGGTGTTCTTTGTGTAAATAAATTCCACTATCATATAAAGCAGATGTTATGTTAGAAACTCCGGTAACGTTAACCTGAGTTGGACTAAACGCCGGAGTTAAGTCATATGTGGTTGAAAATGTACCAAAGCTACCATTCCAGATATAATCAGAACCTGTGCCTACTCCAGTTATTGTAGAGATGACAGCGGTATCATACGACATTAAATACTCATAGTCAGAAATTTTACCTGATGGTATTGCAACTAATGGAGAGTCTGCGTATAACTTATTCTCATTTGATATATCCATAAATCTGGAGTATATGAATTGACCTCTTCTCTGAGCAGACTGATATGGAGCAGTAAAGTTATATTCTAGGTTACTATCACCAAACTTTAATGCAGTTGAGGTTGAATCAACGTTCTGATATTGCAATGGCACTAAGTCATACTTAGCTTCTGTAGTATAGTATGAATCGTTTATTACTTTTTCAGGAACGCCACTAGAGGCAGCATTAATACCGAATCCGTTAGTAAGTGCATCAGATCCTACCGTAGAAGATCTAAAAACAGGAAGAGATCTATCACCAGCAATTCTAGCAATTAATTCAAGTTGAGTTGCGTTTGTGTTTTCAAGAAGAAGCTTAAACGCTTTAGTAACTATATGTCCCTTTTTAACAGTAAGGTCAGCAACTTCGTCCGTATAATACCCAGCGAACACCTTGTTGTTTGTGTTCTTGTTGATATTAATTACAGTACCCTCTTCAGTTACTAATTTAACAGTAAGTTCTCCTTTAATTCCAGATATAGTTTCTTGAAGAGAAGTTACTTCGTTTTGTAATTGAGTAAGTTTGTCAAATAGCGTAATTGGAGTCTGTTCAGGTGATAAAAATCCAGAAGCAATAGAAGTTGCAGTATGTGCAAAATATTTTTCGTTTGCTGCAAATGAATCAGCAACGTGATCATATACTCCTCTAGATTCTAATTCTTCATTTACTTTAACTACAGCAGATTCAGTTTGGTTATCAGTAACTATAGTTGTAATGTTAGTAGTATCTAATTCTCCTTCTGGGAATTCGATCCTAACTACATCACTCCAATCACTTAGTATCGGATTAGAAGGATATCCAGCTTCTGAAACTGATTTAACCCTAACGTCAATTACCTCTCCTTTTTGAATTGAAATATCTAATTGATTAAAATTAATTTCTTGGCCGTCTTCTATTAATGGATCTCCCCAATAGAATTTGCCAGTTGTTTCATCCTTTACTCTAGGTCTAACAGTTGTTTTAATCTCATTCCAGTTAGAAAATACACCAGTCTTTTCCTTTCCATTCTCAACAAAAGGAATTTGAGCAACGTCTGAAGATTTACCGTTTGTTGATAAATATCTATATTGAACAATAAATTGAACGACTTGTTGCGGAATAGTTTCAGCTACAATTTTAGGATCTGGAATACTCCAAAATCCTCTAACTCTAAACTTAGGAGTAACGGCAATAATATTAGTGTCTTTTGCAACAGCTTGTATTTGGTTAACAAGTGAAGCATATAATTTAGTCTCTGAACCTCTAACATTCATAAGAGCACTTAACTCGTTACGGTCCCGGTCTCTTTCAATAATAGAAGAATACTTTTTAGTAGCAACGCTAGCTCTTTTTAATACAATTGTATCATCTAGTTTTTTAATATTAGACTCTGATTTACCTTTTTCTAGAGTAAACTTTTTAACCTTTTGAGCGCCGTCGTTTTCAGTTAGGTGCTTATTAATTTGAACTATTGTAAAGTTATCACCATTAAGAGAAGGTGCGTCAGGTGTTTTACCTAATGTTGCCGGAGGAATTGCGTCTTCTTTAAGTGCTTTTATAAATTGACCAAAATCAGCAACGCCTTCTTTGTAATAATCCGCTAATGTTTGAACCTGTCCACTTTCTAGCGTAATTTTTAATTCGTTAGAATAAATTGCAGTACCTGGCGACCAGTTTTCAGCAAGTATATTAGAATCTGGGTCGATTGCCTTAAAGAAAACAACAAGGCTTTCATTAAAACCAAGATTGATATCAATGTTTAACGAAATATTATTTGCTTTGTAAATCCTTAACGAATCTGAACCAATTCTTATAGGTTCATATCCTTGTACTAAATCAAGAGTAACTTGTCTTGTAGAACTATCAACACTTGTAATTTTATACTTAGTACTTCTTTTACCAGTGTTAACCATTAATTCATCGTTAACCTTTAAATTCTCAGTACTCTTTAAAGCCTTATCAGAATCAGTGTATGTTAACTGATCAATTGTATATAATTGTATGTTTCTCTTTACTTGTTCTCCATCTAAGATTACTGTCTTTTCTACAGTATCAATAGAAGTAACGTCAAACGTACCATAATACTGAGTGCTTCTGTATGGAAGATCTCTTACTTCTTCATCAACATAATGCGGTATATTATTAGAAGCTAGTCCGGTAATAACTTCGCTATATTCTAATCCATCCTTTCCTTTTAATTCAGTATCAAAATATTCACTAGCAAAATCAAAAGTAGTGTCGATTATTAATCGCTTAATTAAAACCCTTTCGGTATCTGAACTAATTTGATTTGTAACATCAAACGAAGTTGTTAATAGTGGAGTTAAAAAATCTTCGAAAAAATAATTAGACTTAACACCAAATTCAGTAGGTCTATTTATATTTTCTATATCGTTTGCAGGACTTTTAAGAGTTCCTGTATAAATTCTTTGGTATGTTCCGTCTGCTAGCTTAACCTTAGAAGTACCATCAGTCAAATCAGTAAGAGCCTTAAGATTAATATCTAATCTTTCTAGTTCTTTCTTCATAAAACCAAATGACGGAACATATGTTGTAGTTGTAGTTCCTTCCGCATTTAGTATTTCTAGGGGAATGCTTTTCTTTTCGGTAGTAATAGCCTCATTTATTCTCTCAAATGCACTAAGAGAGTTTACATTAATTTCAAGCAATTGCTTGACTACGGATGATATGGAGTTGTTTGTGTTCATGTTATCTTAAAATATCTACTTCAAATTGATACGTTACTGGATCAATACAAATAATCTCAATGTATGGTTTATTAGTAATTAAACTAGCAGGTGAAATATCTGCAATCAATTGATTAAAACTACTATTCGCTTTAGTATAAATTTTGATGTTATTTCCATCCATATTTATAGTTTCAAATGTTATTTTAACTATTTGACCAGCTCTCCACGAGTTAGTTTGATCATCTATGTATATATTAAGATTATCGTTCGCAGTACTGGTTAAAAACTTATTAATAAAACTAATTCTATTAGTAAAAGGTCTAAGCTTACACCATATTCCATATTGGCTTAAACCACTTCCTCCCGCTTGAATATCAAATGGGTTTGCTGTTGTTATTGCTGTTGAAACTGACAAAGCTGATAAATCCCATGCGTATATCTTAAGATTCTCATAACCCTTAACAACATTGTTTATCTTAATCTTATCAGTTACTGATTTATCAATCTCAGTACCTAGTCCATCATATACAACATTTGTGTTGTATTGTAACGATACTGGTATAGTTCCATCTATTAGCGAATTAAGTTTGTCATGTGCTTTAGTTATTAATTTAAGCAAAGAATCTGAATCTTGTAGCTGCGTTGATGTATTTTGAAAATCTAGTTCTAATTGGTCTAATCTAGCATCTAAATCTTCAGTAGTCTCAGAAGCTAGAACTATTTTTTCGATGTCATCTAATCTATTAATAATATTTAAGTTTCTGTCGTTTGATTTAATTAAAAGATCTGCTGCATTTTCTAAAAGAGTGGTCGTATCCATGAATAGATCCATAGAAAATGTAGTAAAATCATTTATGTTAGTTTCTACACCTACATTATCTAAAGAAGTATTAAACTTTAGATTTAGTTTTAATGAAAAAGCATTACCGTTAAGTCCTGTTATTTCGTTAGGCTTGTACTTTATTTGTTCATTAATTTTATAACCTACGCCTCCTAGGCTCTTAACGTCATCTAGTATTAAGATTCCATACAAATTAGTAGATCTATTTGCAGGAACTGAAGTACTATATAAATCATAGTATACTAGAATTGCATTAAATCTAAAATCAGAACCTTTTTTAGCATAATCTCCTAGACTAGAAACCGTACTATCATTAGTTACACCATAGTATGATTGTGGATTCCAGTCAATCTCAACACCATTTGATACGTTAGTGTCAATATCATAAAATGGTCCATTCACAACATCATAAGAATCTGTAATTGGTGATAAATCTAAATTAGAATCGGGGTGTGTTTGATTATCTCTACCCTCAATCCAAGTAGGATCTGCAAACAACCGAGTAGCCGTTGTATTGTATTTCGATGGCTCAAATAATACTTCTGGCGTTGTTCCTACCGAAGAAGGTACATTAATGTATACTTCATGGTACGCGTTACCTTTATATGCTATATCGTTTTCGGCATCAATAGTTCCTAAATATTTAACGACTCTATTGTAAACAGTACCTATTTGTTCAGAATTAGGATCTTCGGTGTAATTACCAACATTACTAACATTTGAATCAGCTCCATTAAATCTAATTGCTCCAGTATTTGAAAGCCATTTAAAAAATAATTTTTCAGAGTCCGAACCTAAGAGAATAGGATCGAAATCGTCATCTTGTAATAGTATCTCTTCTGAATTTAATACTGAATTTTGAAAAGTAAGCGCAAAATCAACACCAGCTCCATTTGCTGAAGGGGTATAACTAACGCCAGATGTTTCTAATAACGAAGTATAGTCTATTGTATTAGATCCATTAACAGGTGTTGTAAAATCTGGTAAATCTAATAATGCGTATCTACTGAACTCAAATTTGAGATCTGCATTGTTAAAAGCACGTGTAATATCTCTTGCAGAAGATGCAAAAGCATACATAGTACCTCCTTGAGGCTGTGGTATTCTAACTAACGGTGTTGCCATTTATTGTGTTCTTTTTTAAAATTTTAGATAATAGTTACTTATAAACCTATTATTCCCGGTGATCCTCCTGGTGATGCTCCTCCAGTAGTAACCGTTGTTGCGTGTGATCCAATTATATACCAAGTTGAACTACTACTAATATACCTTAGAGTAATAGATGAATTTTGTGAATCTAAACTAATAGTACTCGCAGCAATGTTAGTAGTACTTAATGTAACCGCAGAATTTAGAGTGTTAATCACCGTAATCTCTTGTCCATCTACTCCTCCTGGTAAATTAAGAGGTGCTGTCGATGCTGTAAATAATGTAGTTACGTCGATAGTCGAAGGTGAGGATGCTACTGATCCTGCAGCTGGGCTTCCTAGCTTTCCAGTTTTTGAAACCTTTTTCTGAAAAATAACATCTTCTCCGAAATCAGAAGCAACGCTAAAGGTTGCTCCATTAGAATTAAAAGATACTATATTTAATGTACTCCCTCCAGATATTGTTGAGAGGTTAATTGACTCTGCAGATATAGTATCAATATTTGAGATAGTAGAAGTTACTGGATCTATTAGATTAGTAATATCAGCTATCTCATCATTTACTGCTGTAAAGTTAGAGTTTAATGTTAGTCTAGAAGAAGAAATTGAATCTGTTCCTAGAATTTCTGTAATGTTTGCCATCTTGTTTTTATTTTACTTTTAATATGTTTCTTTGTGATGTGTTTATATTTCCATTAGTATCCTCGGTTTCTAGTGTGATTGTATAGTCTCCTGGATACTTAAAAAGATATGTTAACACAATATCATCATAATATATATCACTGTTATCTGAGTATGTATTATTTGTAATCTTCCATCTTACCAATTTCATTCCTGGCATTTTAGAGTTATCGGTGCAAAACGTAACATGAGTTGACCTATTAACCTCTCTCCAATCGCTAAAAATATCTATTTCATCAAATGTCGGATTGTATGTTACTTGATTGAACTCTCCTCCTACCTCTCCATCTGTAATAGTTATGCTTTCAAAGTCATATGTTTTTGAGTATTGTTTTCCAACAGCTAAAATATAAGAAACCACATCAGCTTGGTCGCCTGGTAGGTTGTTTCCATCAATATCTCGCTCTACTATATTATAGTTAAATTTACTAATAATAGGATCTGTTGAATTATTAAGCTCATCTGTTATTAACCTCCATCCTGCAAGATCATTAATTGAAGTAGGTGTATTACTACTAATAGTAATATTTCCAGTTTGTATTATATTTAGAGTAGGGTTTAAATGATTAATTGTCAGTACTGATCCGTTTTCAATGTCTTTAATTAAAAAAGAAGCAGTTAAGTCATTTCCAATTCTAGTAGCTTCCCACCAAATATCGTTTGTCCAATTCCAAGCAAAGTCGCAGTTGTCCCAATAGTATGGCCCTGGAGTTTCAGAATATCCTATATCTGAATAAATATCATCATATCTAGAAACGGTAGAAAAGTTTTCGTCACCCGGACTTACATTATCATGTACATAGTTTGCCCTATCTAAAGCAAGATACCAACTGGCGTCAGCCTCTTGTATTATTTTTTCATTATGTGCAGGTAGATCCCAGTATCCTCCAATTTGATTCCACTTTAACGAATCCCTGTCTTCCCATTTATTTAAACCAAGTGTTTTGTAGAATCCGTATATCTCAACTTCCTTTAGATTTACGCTAATCATATCCTTTTTAAAGTCATATGATCTATGTCCAAAAAGATCATAAGTTCTCATCTCTACTGAATACTCTCCATTGTATGGAAGAAAAATTGGGAACTTTAAGTAATCGTCAATATTACCTCTAAATGAATGGTTCCAATCATTAGGTCCAGATATTATCCATTCAATCTCATATACCCATCTTTTCCACCAGTTATTCCAAGTTACTTGAGGATCAATTGAATCATTCCATGTAAATTTTCCAGAATCCCATATTGTATCAAACGTCTTTTCTCCGTCAAGAATAACCGGACATCCAACTTGAATATCTTCATTTAAAGTTTCGAGAGAATCATCATAATACGTTGAATAAAAAGAATTAATAGCGGTTCTTAAGTCTGCTAATTGAGAAGAACTAAGAGTTTCATAGTCCTCAAATTTTGTATTTAATATCGCGTTAAAGTCATTATTACCGGTTCCAACTATATCGTTTGGGTCATAAACTTTTCTTAATACTAATGATACGTCTTCAATATATAGGTTTCTATTATTTGGAAAACTCGTATAGTTAATATCAATGCCTTCAGTAAAAAAAGCAATTGCATTCTGATTATTCCAAACGTTTAAATTCTTTTGAGCAAAGTAATCTCCTTCTCCAGTAATATCAACTATTTTTGCGTTTAGTGGTAGGTACTCTCGTTGAAGTTTATTTTTAAGACCATATAGCTTAATTAATACTTCTTCAGGAGTAAAATCAAAAACCTCATCTACTGTTGGGATATCCCACTCGTCTACACCACCGTTAGCAGTGTTAATCTTATATACTAGACTAAACCTACTAGTCTTTTTAAGGTTACTATTTGGAACCTTAATAGTCATAGCCTTTCTAACTGCGTCACCGTGTTTGCTAGAATTAGGAACTGGAACTGCATGTAGCTTTCCAAACGAGTTGCTACCGGTATTAATGTTTAACCAATATTCCTTTAGTGTCAAATTATTATAACCAAAGAAATCGATAGCATTTAAGATTGCCTTATATGTCCCAATAAATGGTCTAATATTAGAAAGTTCTAATAAGAGTTCTCTTCTTTTTTGATTTAATAAAATATAGTCAGGAGACATTTCTGTTATGTCATGTTCTTTAAATAGAATAAAGTCTCCTTCATCAAGAGTAGATCCTAAGTTTTGAAGAAGAACTCTTAATCTATCATCTTCACCCTCTACTTCACCGTAGAATAGTATCCTAGCAACTAGTATTCTATCAACACTGTCGTTTGAATACACCAGAAGTGTTCGATGATGCCTTCCTTCAGTTTCTGAATTAAGAGCTACATTTACTTGAATAGCTTCACTATTTAAAGTAGTTACGATTTTTAAATTATCAGAATTAACACCGGTTGAAGTAGTACTATCTAGTACTTTAAATGAATCAGTAGATTTAACTTGAATCTTAGTAATACCACTCTCTATTTTAGCGCCGTACATTATTAAGTCGGCTGACTCATAAATATCATCTTTCCATTCAAACTCAAATTTAGTTTGTAATGCAGAATTAGATATTGGCTTACTAAGATATATTGAATCATTATATTCTACAGCCTCTAAAAAAAAGATAGTAGAAGACTCATATAGTCCTGTAGAAACCTCATCTAAATAGACAGAAGCTTCTAGAACTCCATCTGTATCTAATGTAGCATTGAGATTATAATCGTTTCCTCTAAATATTTTTAAGTTTTCCATTATGTAATATTTCTATCGTCTTTTTTAACAGTGTAGTTTTTAAACTGTTGTAGACTTTTAATTCCTCCAATTAAATTAAACAGATAATCGTTTAAAAAGCCAACAAAATCAAGCATTGTTTGATTTCTTAAAATATGACCAGATAGATTTCTTTGCATTAATTTATCTGAGTAATCAAATCCTAGATGTAGCCTATTATCCTTTCTAGTTTTAGTAGATGAATATAGTTTTACTAATTTATATCTTAAAAGATCTTTAAATAATGATTCCATTGTTATGATTTTCTATTTCCTGCCTGAACTCTAGTGTAAATTGTTCTAGGTACTGGCGTTTCATCAAAGGTTACTGAAAGACTAGCTTCTTCATTTATAGCAGGAGTATCTTTAATGACATCACCATCCCTATCTATCCAGCCTCCTCTAAACACAGCAACCTCTTCTTTTTCCATGATAATATCTCCCCATTTATCTAGACCAGCAATATCGTATGGTATTGAACCTCCTGGAGCAACCACAACTTTTTTAACATCCTGTATTTTCTTAAAGAAAACGTATTTTTGTTTTCCATTTCCAATATCTTCTAGAGTTACGGGTTCTTGTGGGGCAATTGTAGTAGTTACTGATTCGTAATACCCTTTTCTCCTAGCAGTCTCTTCAGTCTCGCTTCTAAATTGAACATTAACTGAATCAACCCCTTCAACTCCTTCTAAAATATAGATAATATCACTTTTGGGTAATTTATCTCTACGAGTAATATTTAATAGATAGTCGGAAACAGCAGTTCTAATATCATTAAAGATATTATCTTTAGTAAAACCTTCGAAATACCTAATTGATATATCCATAGCATATTTACGGACTTTAGGAACTATAAATTTAACTTCAGTAGTAACCATCATTTGACCACTCTGTTGTAGAACTTCGGTCATTTTATCATATTCAGTTTGATCGAAGAACATCTCTTGTTGTGGCATGTCAAAATAATCTTGATTCTTTGCTAATTTCTTTCTAGCATCAGGAACAGCGAATATGTAAATAACATTATCATCATCAATGTATCCGTCATCAGTAGTGTTATACGCATCTATATATGAAAATAATCCATATCTTGATAAGAAATACTCATAATTATCAGGAGTAGCCAAAACAAATGACTTACTAGCAAGTGGAGCTATTAATTTAGTAAATTCAGTAGACTCTGGATCAGCTCCCATTTTTGGAGCTGAAGTAACGTTAACCGTTAACAGTTCGTTTAAATCGAAGAAATTTCCAGATCCATCTTGCCCTTCGTCAATCCATTTAATTGTAAGATCACTTGAATCTTCAATGTTTCCTAACGCTCCATCGTGTATTATATACTCAATATCGATAGTAGAACCTAAAGCAGGAGGATATCCAAAGTTATTAGTACCAAAATAAATATCTAAACCTCCTGAAATACCAGTTTTAACAATAAACCCCTTGTCTCCACCATTCATCTCATATATTGAGTTAAATTTAGTCCACTGTTCACCATTAACAGAAACTTTAATTAAATTATGATCTGTTTTACCAGGAGCTTGTATGTTAAATGATTGAAAAGAAGTTCCTCCTCCGGTAACTGTTTGAGTTTCATTTTTTCCTTGAACAACAATTGCTTTAAAACTATTTTTTTGATTCTTGCTAATTCTAAAAGCATCTCTCGAAGTTCTTAACATGTATGAAAGTCCGTTTACGTCAAATTTAATTTCAGCGTTAGCTGGAATTGTGATACCGTCACCTGCTATTTTTTGCATCTTTGCAGCTGCTCCAGAAGTTTGATCTATTGAGATACTTATTTCTCCAGTTGCAGCAAATCCACGAGTTACGTCATGTCCCGCAATTCTAGCAAGGCCATAAATAGATTCCGGCTGCTGTGCTGTATAAATATTTTGCTCTACTGTTGAATCTTCAATATAGAACATTAATAGTTCAGTCATTTCAGAAAGAACTTTTAAAATCTGAGCAAACGGTGAAGCACTAGTAAATAGAGCACTTGATCTCTGATATGTTCGCGAAATATAAGTTCTAGTATCGCTAAAAATTTGAGTAGCGACCGTTCTAGTTTTATTTAAAAATTTTAATTCAGCCATTTATATTTTTTTATTTTATACTGTTGAAACAGTCACTGTGTATTTGTTGTTTATTGTTATATCTATAAAAGCCTCGTCTCTAACTTCTCCTCTAACAAATGTTATATTTGCCTCTACTCTATATTTTGCAGCTAACGGACAGTGTGCTGTTAATTGACGATCAATCTCGTTTTTAATAGTAAACTCGTTTGCGTTTAGAGAGTATAGCATGTCATTTAAACTACATCCAAAGTCAGAATTACCTAATACTTCACCTTTGTTTGTGAAAAGTATTGTTTCTATCTGAGTAATCAATTGCTTAACCTCATCTCTAGTGTGAACCTCAACTGAATCAAAATTAGGATCGCCTGTAGTTTTAATGTATAATTCCATATTCTATTTATTATAATTAACTATGGAACATCCAGTCTACGCCTTCATCACCTTTGATTTCTTCTTTAATCTCAGCAAGTTCTTCATCACCCATTGATTTTATAGCGTCATAATCAAACTCAACATTACCAGGAAGAGAAAACTTAAAGATCCCTAGTTTAGCACCAAGAGATTGTTTAATTCTTGCACTAACATACCTAAAAAATATCTCGTCATTATAAATTGCACAATCCGGTATTGTTTCATATACTTGAAGAATAACATCTCCTTTAGGAGTGTCTCCCATGAACTTTAATTCTCCAGTTAATTGAGTATACGCAAAAGATATTGGGTTCTCTAGAATCTGTCTAGATAAGTCCATTAACGATTGATTAACTACATAGTATTGTAGTTCTTCAGCAAATTGAGCAGCTCCAGATCCTTGGTATGCATTTCTAAATAACATTCTATCAATTGAGAAATCTCCTTCGGCTGTAAATCTAACATCCATTCCTCCACCTTGTCCTTGCCATCCACTAGAAAGATCCCATAAACCATAAACCGAAAATACCTCTCCAGAGCCGTCGGTACCGGCTCCTGGTAAATGAAGTGATCTATTAACTGAAAAATAATCTGATGAAAAAGTCTTGTACGGAATATGGTAATAATTTTCACGCATCGAATATTCATAGTTCTTATAGAACCATTTTTTAGATCTTTTAATTATATTGATAATTTCACGAGTTGGTAGGTTTATAGGAACCATACATGCTCCAGTAATATCATCACCGATCTCATCTAAAAAAGAGTTTAGGCAATCATTGCCAAAATCCCTAGGTGTCGTTATACCTGAAGTACTACCTATATTTCCACTTCTAATTTCACTCATTATATTAATTTATTTTTTTACTGACAACAATTTCAGTGTCGTCAAATCTAGCATTTTTATCTATCATCCCTTCTCTAAAGATACCACCAGTAGCCTTACCTTTAAATATTCCATCCTTTCCATAAATGTAACAGTTTACTGCATTACAGCTGCCATGTACATAAGATGATTTAATTTTAGAGTTATTTACAGTAGTACCTTTAAATAGATTACAAAACTCAAGATACGATTTTTCTAAAGTACATCCATACAGATCAGATTCAAAAACGCTACCAACAATACTACAGTCTACTAAATCTACTTTTTTTAATTCATAGCAAACTGGAAATTCTCCATCTTTTATTTGGATCACTCCTAAATCAGAATCATAGTTGATAACTCCTTTTTTCAAACCACTAGTTGACATCAAAGAAACTACTTTATCTTTAATTCTACCCCAGTGAAGTTCAATAACGGTATCCGATTCTTGTAAATCTACCATTATTTCTATTTTTGGAAAATACTCTTTTATTTTTTTATGATTTTTTAAGATTTCTCTAAATGGAAGATTAATTTGCATTATCTTTTTAAGCTCTATCTTATTTATATCTGTAAAACTAGATTCGATACATGACTTCCAAGTTTGTAATATAAATCTATCAATGAGATATAAAATACCATCTTGTCTATCTTCGTAATCTTTTCCTCCAATATACTTAAATTCTAGATAATTTTCATTTTTTTTATTAAAGTTAACACCATAATACTCTGTATTTGGAAAGTTAAAATTTAATTCAGACATTGACGTTTCACCAAAGTGGAATGATTCCTGCTTTGGCATAACCCATTTAATAGACTTAGAATATATTGAATCCTTTCTACTAGGGAATAATTTATAAACTTGCTCCTCATTAAATTCAAGAATAAATTTAAGAGTACTCATCTTAGAGACAATATTATTATCTTCTAGTCTGTCTTTTTGAAATGAAATGTTTAATTGTATTGAAGATCTTTCAGTAGTATAGCCATTTTCACGAATCCATCCTAATACTCGAATCATCATAATTCTAGCATTTCTGTATGAAATATCTCCAGTAATAAGCCTTATAAGACCTTTACCTCCTGATAGGTTTGACTCTATTTTAAAAGATTTATCATCCGGTTGAAAATCTGAATTTGATTCTCCATAGATTTCACGGCCTAATAGTTTTTTAAGCTGTGCACGAGTTTCTTCCATCTCGTGATTTGAATAGAATTCAAACTCAACGCCAATAAGTGAGGCGTTGAGTATTGAATCTTTATTAGAATGTTTATTTAAAATCTGCATCGACTATGATATTATACTCTTATTTAGTATATATCATATTTAATCGAACTCTATTATAGAGGAAACTTTAAGAAAATCTTTTGAGATTCTTTATCGATTCTATTTACTTGTACAACTATTTTATCTCCAGGGTTAAACGTATCTATAATACCTTCTGGGAATTCGCTAACGTGTAATAGTCCTACCAATCCTTCTTCAATCGATATAAATAATCCGTACTCCTTTTTAGTCTTTACTATAGCTTCAACATTACATGGTATTTTATATCTTTTATCAATATCTTTCCATGGATTATTAATGTTTTCTGCTTTTTGACTTAACGTAATTTTAGAGTTAGTTACGATATCTTTAACCCAGAATTCAATTGAATCTCCTGGTTTAATTTCACGCGACTTGAACTTAACCATTGTATCTTCATCTATGTCGTTTGCATGTATCATACCCGTTAGACAATCGTTAAATTCACAGAATATTCCGAACTTAGCAGTTCCAGTAACAGTTCCAGTAATCTTTTCATCGACTACTGCTTTAAGATTTTCAATCTCAGAAGGAATCAAAGCCTTTAAGTATTTTCTATGTGAAACTACTATCGTACCTCTTTCTTGTGAATGTGAAACAGGAACTACATATAATTCTGTTCCTATTATTGATTCAAAGTCGTTGAGTTTATTAATACCAGCAAGTGATCCAGGCATAAAGCACTCAATTCCTTGTACTTCGACAATATAACCTCCATTTTGTATCATGTGACTAACCTTACCAATCCATGCTGTATTTCCAGTTTCTATTCCAGATATTAAATCACCAAATGTCTTGTGCTTTATTCCTCCAGAAATAGATCCAGTAATATTGCCATCCATCTTAGCTCCAATTTCTGAAGTAATTAATACGGATACATCGTCTCCTGGCTTGTAATCTTCGACAATAGAAACCGGCTCCTTCGAAGTCTTTATGTATATAAGTTCTCTAAAGTTAGCATCTACTGTGATCCATTCGCTAGTGATTCCATAAATTTTACCTTCTACAAGTTCTCCTGGAGTTGCAGTTGCTTTAATGTTTTGAACGCTTGGGTGATCAGTATATAAGTTATACAATTCTTGAGCATATGATTCTCGAGAGTATACTCTGTCCTTACCCTTAGTTTTAATGTGAGGGTTAGGCTTTCTTTGCTTTGTTATACAAGTAGCTTCATATCCTTCCCAATCGAATTCACCATTATCACTAAACCAATTTTTTTCTTTGGCTTTTGGTTTTTCTAACACAGCTTCCTGTGTTTCTTTTTGTACTGGTAATCCTATATTAGGTACCATTCGTTGTCTTTTGTTTTCTGACATTTATTTTTAATTTAAAAGTGTTAAAGTGTAACATGTTATATATCTAATTAAACAGGGATTAATCCAACCCATGGAATTACAACAGGTGCTGGAACAGGTGTTGTACCTATATACTGTCCCGCCATTGAACTCATATGATCTTTGAATCCCTTTGTAATATCTCCTGCTGCCTTTCTAAGAGAAACATTAAAATCAGTTTCATTATCATAACTAGTGTATGCTTTCTTAAACCCTTGTGCAACTAGCACTGGATTTCCAGTAAACGTAACGATAGACCCTGGAGATGGAGTAACTGCAGGAAGTTGAGGAGGTAACGGATTAATTATACCTGGTGAAATAGCAGGAACCCAATATGTAGATACTGCTAATCCAATTGGCATTAAAGTTGCTACGCTCGCTTTAAGATTTAAATTATACATCATGTTTAATGATGCAAAAATAGCAGACTGAATTGCTATTTTACCAGGCTCTAGAGCAGTTGGAACTAATATATTCCTTTGTGAGGTCTCTTTCGCGCTTATTGCAGTATTGTGATATAAGTCAGTAATATCCTTTGCTAGCTCTGTTAAGTCTTGAACTCTACTTGCAGCAGGTTCTTCAGTAGAAGTTACCCTAGCTATTAGCAAGTCATATAGTTTATCTTCAAATTGAGTCCAAGTCATTTTCTATAAGGTTAATTTAAAGTTTCGGTATTGTTACTAGAAGTTGGAGATTCAACAAATAGGCTAGGTTTTATTATTTCTAAGATATTAAAATTCTTATCATAATATCTAGCACCTCGATATGGAGTTGTTGTAAATTTGTAGTTGTTGTTGTTTTCTTCCATAACCTTAGATTCTTTAAGAATATCACCAATATGCGGATCGCTCTGTAATTTTATATCTTCTATTATTGGAGTTAAGTCCTCTTTTTTCACAGGAACCTCAATACCTCCTATTAGATCTTCAGTAAGAGTATTTCCAATTATTAGTTCAGTACCTACTATATTTACTGTTAACGCTCTAATATTATCTTTAAGAGCTTTTTCTAATATTCTAAGTTTAAATATGTATTGATGAATAGTGGCATATCTTCCTTCTTGATAATATTCAATACCTCCAGGGACATAGTTATTGACCCTAGATAGTTGAACGTTATACAAAATCTGCTTACTACCTGGTAATATCCAATCATATTTCTTGTAAAAGTATACTGGATTTTTAAACTCAGCAGAATCCGGGTCTATTGGAACAATGTAAGATTTTAATCTTAGATCAGAACCTGCCGATAATGATTCTTCAACAAACTCTCCCTTAAATGAACCATTATTAATCTTTTTAACAGGAAGTTTCCAAATTAAAGAACTTCTTAATTCAGTACCAGCATCGATCAAATAACTATTCATATTCCTTATTGGAATTGTTGAAGCTGTGCTACTGTTGCTATTTACTAAGTCAAACACTAGATTCCAGTTAAAATAATATGATCCAATAAATGGCAATGTTTTCTTAACATTGCTGCCAACATTAATTATAGCGCTTCCTAAATAATATTCTTGTAAAACAACCTTAAGGTCTTCTATAAATTCATTCTCTTCTAATTTTACTCTTTCTAGATATCCAGAAGCGTATCTATAATCGATATCCTTTATTTTAGTTTCAATAATATAGTTTTCGCCCCACTTTTCTATTAATTCGGAAATTGTCATTATTTATCTTTTTGTAAAAACGAATTGCTTGTTAAATCAGCCTTTAATCCTGGAACTGCGGTTGCAGATGTAGGAGGAAGTGGAGGACCACTAGGCCCTACTCCAGTCGGGTGAGTATGCGCTAAGTAATCATCTAGTAGTGTATCTAGCCAAGTTTGTAGATCTACTCCTCTAACGGCAGGTTGCGTTGCATCTCCTCCATCATTAGTCGCGATGAATATATCACCTGAATTTAAAAATATTTGGCCTTCTGGACTAAATCTGATCATCGGAGCCTCTGTATTAGTAGCGCCAGTAGTCATTACTAGCCCATCTTCTGGTGAATAATAAACTCTTAAATTTCTTTTGGCGTCGTATACTATTGATATAACGTCCTGTGGATATTCGGAAATTTCTAAAACATCACTCTTCAGATCACTATTCTGATCCACCTGGAACCAATATTCTGGGTGGTATATATTACCATTGTCGAATCTGATCGCAACAACATCACCAACCCTAGGAACCGAGTGTGCACCTGGTAAATTACGATTCATTGGGCTAGCCCATGGAATAGCATCTGGTGGAAGTTTATCGAATTTACCAAATACCATAACTTTGCATCTTCCATTTAGTAACGGATCTTCGTTATCCACTACTTCACCGATCCAGTGAGTTTCCCTAGTATTATCAGAGTTTAATTCTTTAATTGTTGACATTAATCGTATATGTTTTCGTTAATAGGTCCTTCTTCATCAGTTGGAACTGGACCTCCATGTACATTGGAGCTAATAAAATCAGTACCTCCAGAAACTATAGTACCGTGTATATTTGAATTAATTGGTGAATCTCCTCCAGGTGAAATTTGATCATATACTTCTCCTAGGTTTCCTGCTGGGGTGTTTGTAGGACTACTATTAGATCCTCTCACCATATTTGCTAGTCCATTAATAGACCCTGCAGATATAGCATCTTGTATAGAAGAAAGTGTGTTAACCCCATACACGTTTCCAAGTAATAAGTTTGCAAGTACTTTGTCTTTTAATCTACTTGCAGCTCCATCAACAACGGATCCTAGTTTTTCAGCAGCTATAGAACCAATCATTTCACCAATTGTCTTATCTTCTTTTATAGCGTTGTTTGCATATTCTCCATCAAAGGAAACGCTATTGTAAAAGAATTTAATAGTTGGTGCGATCGCTGTATCCGGATTTCTAGTAAGGCTCGCGAAAACATTACTCGTAGAATCAATATCCCATAAACAATCTGATAGAGATACTTTAAAGAAAGGTCTAGCGTTCTTAACGCTGCTATCTTTTAAAAATTCAGGAGTTGTAGCTCCAGTAACTGCGCTAATTTTATTAATAGCATTTTTAGAGAAAGAAGAACCAAAGTCTCTAACTTCTGAAACCCAAATATGTATTGTAAAATATCTATAGTTTTTTGGTATTACTTCAACCCATCTGCTCAAATCATAAGCTGCCTTTTTGTATAGATCAAACATTCCAGAAACTGTTAATTCTACAGTTTCTAAACATGTGATTTCAATTGCTTTATCGCCAGCACCGTACCAAGGCTCTTCCATTTTTCCATACTGCTTAGTAGCTTCTAATCCTGAAACACTTTGCCAAAACCATGGAAACTCACTATTTACTCTCTTTAAAATTTTAATAAAGTTTTCTAAATGTACTGCCTTTTCCTCGTCTTGTGCAACATTCCTAAGATATGATGTAGCCTGTCCATTCAACAATGGTGATTTCTCCGTATAGTAATCGAACATAAAAAAAAACGACAAGTATGTAGGATCCTCAGCCATTTTGCTGTATTTGTATCCTTTTCTAAAGTCCTTTACGGTTCTATAATCTTGCATATCTTTATCTATGTATTTGGTTCAATAGCGCCCATTCTAGCAGGCCAATCTCTTCTAATTAACGTTACCTTTTGTGTAAATCTACCAACGCTTTGTTTGTATATTATATCGATTGATTCTACAAGATAATATCCAGTGACAAATTCTTCAAGTGCCTGATCTGGTTCTTCGTTGTCGTCTGATGGTACTTCAATAGTAGATTCAGTAAATCCTAATTCTTTTTTTTGCTTCTTTAAATCTACAGTGTTACCAACAACGGTTTTGTCATAGCTGTACCATAGAACTGGAACTTTTTGATATCTATATAACGAAGGATTAAATGACTCTAAGGTAAGAGTAATCTTTATCTTTTGAGTTTCATCAAAATTTCGTATATTATTTAGTTGCGTAAACACATGGTTTTGGTGTACATTTCCTAATCCGTCTTCTCCAACGTCTTGTCTTCCTATATATTTATGCTTAACTAGATCAACATAACCTTCACTTTCTCTATTTCCTTTCAAAGGCTCGGTAATATCTGTTATATTTTCTGGGTTAGTAGAAAGGGCTTCAATTGTAAATTCCTCTTTCCTTGCATCTGGCTCAGCGTTATTGTCATATACTAGAGCTTCTCTAAAATGACCATGTAATTCAGTTATTGAATTTGACTGGTTTTCAATATCAATTTGATTTACATATTGATTACTTTGCTTGAATTGTCTGTTATTTGTTAAAAATAACTTTGTAGGAATAGAATCATCATCTTCATCAACACCTTCGCCTTCTGCGAAAGAAACAGCTCCTGAAGAAACTAAGTCTTCAAACTCATCAAGTGGTGGATTTTTAGTATTAAAGATCTTATTAATGTCTACGAAGTTTAAATAATAATACGGATCAATAAAAAAGTTTTGAAAAGATTCATCACTAACATATGAAGAGGATACTATCTCCTTTATAAAATCAATATAATTTATAAAGGCTTGAATTCTTACCTGATCGTCCGTAGTAACATCTATGTTTGATGCTAAACCAAGCCCTAATTCTTGTGCAACCTCTGTCAAATGATCAAGTGAACTACCTACCTCTAAATGTCGACAATTCTCAGCAAACAGTTTAGGTATACTTACTCTTCCTGAAATAGAAACTTTTTTAGGGTCTCCTTCTTCACCAGGATCTGTAGAAATATTAAGAATTTCTACATCTATGTGAATAGACTTAAATGTGCTTTGATTTTTAGAACCAATATATACTGTAAAAACATCTCCATCTCTAGGAAATGCATCAATACCAAATGCTTTTTTAGAATCTAACAAAGTAACGTCAACAAATGGTATTATACCCTCGTTTGAAATTTCGAAATCTAAAACATCACCTCTTTCAAACGAGTATCCATTGATCGTAATAACAGGAGTATCAATACCAAAGGTTTTAGTAACTTTCGGTCCTCCATTATCCTCTCCATCAGCAACTGTTTTTAATTCTTTTGGTCGAATTGATGGCTCTACGAGAGCTAATATGTTATTTCCTAACTCCATATTTAAGTATTACCTAATCTATTTGGTTTAGTGTCTTTTATTACTGCATCAGTAACAGGATCTGACTGTGCCTGTACTCCGAAAGTAATAGCACCTTTTTCAATCTTGTATGTTTTCTTTCCAACCGGAATAACATTTGGCGGAAGTAAATTTTCTTTGTTGTACTTTTTCTTAAGAGCGATAATTCTCTTTTGATCCTGTTTAGTCAACCTCTTAGTGTCAATAAACTTTTGCTTTACTATATCCTCACTTACTTCTTTAGGTCTATTATATTTCTTAATAGGAATATCAACACTTGGTATTTCAATAATATCTCCTTTCTTAACCGCAAACGGATCAGAAATACCATTGTATTTCAAAATTAAATCAAGAGTGTCTGTATTACCATGCCACTTCGATGCAATTAGATCTGGCCTGCCTTCTTCAAAGTCAGTCACCAAATGTTCTGCAACAAAAAATTCAGGATTATTAACATCCATAAATAGAAGAGTAGGTGCCGTCAATATTAATTTAACACCGTCATTTATTTTATTAACTATAGTCTTTAGATTCATATCCAATTTTAATTTTATCCAGCACCTAAGTCTGAAATTCTAGTTTGCATTCCAGTAGGTATTTTCTTACCATAAGCATCAACCTGACCTTCTCTTGGAGAAGTAGGTAGCCCGTCATCTGGTTGAAGATACATTCTACCTCGACCTGCGTTAAACATACTTTCTATTTCACCTTTATCTCTAGCCCTACCTGGCTTAAGAGTTATTGTAACTTTTAATTTAGAAGGAAAATCTTCATATCCAAGAGGACCTTCAAACTCATATTGCGTGTCATGTAGACATAGATTACCTATTACCATCATAGGTGCCATAGGATTTCCGACAGTTAAATGCCAGTTTCCAGTTGGATCTCCAGATATAAATGCGGCGGCAACTTGACCACCTGCAGGTCCTCCAAACAACTTCATTAAACCACCTCCAATAATATTGTCTAATATTTTACTGTTACCTAATGAGTTTAGCATTTCAGATCCACTTCCATTTTTTGCTCCAGATTTTAATCCTTCCCATGCAGATGCAAGTCCTCCACCGGCTGCTCCAGCGCCTCCCATTATTTGTTGACCCATTCCTGATAAAAATCCAGCGTAATCACCGCTCCTAAGCTTGTCCATATCTCCAAACGGCTTTCCTACTCTTCCACTACCTCCAGTGTATCTTGTAGCGCCTCCCCAAAATGGTGCATTGTTATATGTAAGGGATAGTATATTAGCCATAGTGTCCATAAATGCAGCCTTTGGTGAAGTATTACCATATCCTTTTAAATCGTAATGAAACACTAAAGTAAAATTATGGTCAAAAGAAAGACCCTGCTCTCTAGCTAATACCTCTTTAATAACATTATATGGACCAAATACCTTATTTGGATAAGTCTCTTTAGTGGCATCAAATCCAGCGCCTCTTGCTCTTCTGTTCGCTGCATCTACCGAACCAAGTCCATTATATCCCGCCTCAACAGCAGACATTAACGGACTCTTGTCAATCGCATCGCCAACAAGTCCTCTTTTTCTTCCTTCAGTAGCTATTGTTTGTATTTCAGAAGTGATTTTTTTCCAAGCATATGACGTTTTAAAATTTAAAATACTCTTAAGATCGTTTCCAAGTGCCGGAGACATCCATGTTATTGCTCTCGCTAAATCTGGAGTATGTGAATCTTTAACTTCTCCAGAATTTGTAATTATTTTAGGACTTATAATATCATCATTTACGGGATATGGAAATCTACGCAAAGTAACTAAGTGATTGTTACTAATTTGTCCATAATTGGCACATTGCGCAAAATCAATTAAATCATAATCAAATCCAAGACTAACAGAATTAGATTCTTTCGCATAAGATACTATGTTTTTCGCAGTTGGTTCTACAGCCTTACCATACATCGATGTTGACATTTCTTCAGAATTACTACCCTTCCCGTCGGCAGTAGCTCCTTTAATATTGCTAGTTTTAAATAGATTCCATCTATTCATTGCAGAGTTAACTGCAACTCCAGCATCAATTGTAGTACCGGGATCTGTAACCTTTTGCTTATCTCCAGTACCCGAAGTTTCCTGATCTACTACATATTTTGCAGCATCTCTTGCTACCTTTCCTTTATATAGTCCTCCTGAACCTGCAGAAATATTCTGCAGCGTTGTTTTACCACTATTTCCATTAGTAGTTGCGTCTGATGTAGGATTTCCTTTAGCACCATCAATAATATTAGGTGACGTAAATTCGTTTCCTGTAAAACTTTCTCGATATCTAAAGCTATCTCCATCCATCCCAACGAACTGTAGAGAAGAAGAAGCCTTACTAATAACATCATTTGCTATAGCCTTTATTGAGTCTTTTAGCGACATATATAGAATGTATTTTTCTTTATATATCCCTTAAATAATATAGGTACTATACCCATTCTCCCATGTCCATCTCTTTTGAACTGGGATTGTAGAACATATTATCGATCCAAGAAGGATCTGTTGGCATTCTTTCTCCTAAAAACTTTTTAAGAGATGCTATAAACTCTCCTTTAGAATTAAAAGCGAATTCTCCTTTTGCCTTTCGGTATGGATATCTTGTAGACATTTCATAGACCTCTTTTATTTTTTGTTCGATCATGAATGTTTGTAGATTATTAAAAAGATTATTTTGCTCATTAAGGGTCTTAACACAAAATACAGAATCTACAACTATTAAATACTTTTTCCAAGCTTCTCCATTAAATAACTCATCAGTAAGATGCTCTATATTTTTATAGTTTGTTCTTTTTGCATTTATTCGAGTCTCCCTGCCCTCAAAATCTCTAATAAATCTACCTCCAAATAGATTTTGTTTTAAAAAGTACATGTTATCGTAGAACTTTTTGATTCTAATTTGGTATTGTGGATTAATATCATCGAACTTAACATCATAAATAAGCCCCCTTACAGGGATCAAAACGTTAGGTTGCTGAGTAGTAGAAATAAGAGCTTGTACATATTCTCCTTTAGAAAAAAGTTTATGCTTAATCATTTTCAATAAATCTTACATTATCAAACTTGCTAAGTATATGGTTTTTAGGATAATCAGATCTATTTATAACTATTAAATCAAGCTGTACCTCATTAAAGATTGAGCTAATAAATTCTTTAAAGGTATCGATAGTTTCCGTGTCTAAGTTTTTAAATAGAAATGCAACGTTAACTTCTTCTTCTTCTTCAAACTTATTAGGAATGTTTCGGAATAATTTTTGAATGTATAGAGAGATAATAACATCGGATGGCGCGTTGTCTCCTGGGTCGCTTTTCAGTAGGCGGTTGAAAATTTCGCTATATGAAATTATAGCATTAAAATCTTCTTTCCTGCAATACTTATCAAAATGCGACTTAGTGTTACACCATACTCCTGCTATTTTTATTATCATTTATTTTAAGTAAGTCTCAAGAACTTTAATTTCGTTTTTTAAATCCTTGATTTTTTTTTTAATATTAGTAGGGTCTTGTTTTTGAATGCTACCCCACTCTTTACTAACAACAACCTTGTATTTATCAAGGTTGTTACCTGTCGCTATTCCTAGGTCAAGTGTTAAATCTGATAGAAAGCTTACTATGGAATCCTTGTTTTCGTCGTCTCTATCAAAATCATACACTATCCTAGAAAGATGTTCTTCTCCAGCTCCGTTAATTGAATCATCAAATATTATTTTAACAACCCCATTATCCGCGGGTTCTAGTGTAATACTAACCATATTATTTTCTATTAGCCTTAGAATCTTCAGCCTGTTTTTTAAGTCGTCTAGATTCTTTTTTATCAGATCTATATGTTTCTTTATTTTTAATCACACTAAGTGACCATGCTTCTTCTAGCATTTTAATTTCGTCAGCATTATAACCATAATCGCTCCAACTTTTTTTAGCTACTTCTAATTTTTCCTCAAGAATTTGCGCATTTTTAGCATCAATTTTATCAACATGTTGTTGATGTAACTTGCGGCCATTTTCCATGTTCTGCGCTCTTATCTGAGATTTTTGAAGGCTTAAAAAGCTCATTTTAGAAATCAATTTAAGAATTCCTCTTTCTTTTAGCATTTGTCTTCTTTGTCTTCTATTAAGAAGCATTGGCTGTTGTGTTTGTTCAATCATTTTTCGTAATATTTAGTAATGAAACTTTTAATTTGAGACCTTAGTTGGTCTTGCAAGTTATTTATCTGATTTTCTATAAGTAGTCCGATCTGCTCGTTTAGATCTTCAGTTTCTAAATCCATTTGATCTTGTAACATTTCATAAACTATAGGTGATGGTATATTAACAAAAACCTGCATCTCAGCTTGATTCTTCTTACTCATCTTTTTTAGCATCTCTATCATTACGTTAAACTCAGGTTCAGACTTTTTGTCTTGTACCTGCTGTGGATCTGGTTGAACTTTAACCGTAGTTTCATTAGTAACTGCACCAATTCCTAAAACATTACCGAATGATTCAGCTAGATTCTTAGCATCTTCTTCATCCCTTGCTTCCATTAAATATTCTTTAATAAGAGTTGGGTTAATTCTAGTCTTATCTTCAAAGTATAGCCATTTTTTATCTGGCTGCTCTTCTGAAACTCTAACTATAGTTCCAGCCTTTTCAGTTTTAGTCCAAACGTAAATTTTATGTACGTGTTTTACTTTTGTAGTCATTTTATTTCTTTTAATTGTTAGTATTTTAATTGTAGATTCAATTAGATTTATTAAAATCCCCATATTCTTTTAAAATAAATTGATCAATAAGCTCCATTGATTCAACAGAACCCATCGTGGCATCAGTTTTATAAAATCTATTTTTCCAATATCTTGTAAACTCTAACTCTCCGACCTCACTTAGTTGTTCTTTTAGTTTTTCTACTTCAGGTAGAATTATTTTATTAAATCCCATTATTTTATAATTTTAATACGTTCATTGAATGATGGTGGAAACAGTTCTGGTTTATTTATCAACGAAAGAAAGCATGCATCCAGGATATAAGTAACAGCCCAGTCATCTTTACTTCTAACACTCCTACCAACTCCCTGTTGAATAACGATAGAAGTTTTCCAATCGTACCAGCCAGGCATTGAATTCATTTTAGCCTTAATTAAAGGATCTCCAATATTTGGATACGGAACTTTAAAAAATACTTGAAACCTACTAATATCGTCCTTTAGATCAAGACCTTCTAGTAAAGAGGGTCCCATAAAAACTGCATCTTCTTTTTGTTTGAATAGTTCTAATAGATCTGACTTCTCTCTTGAGTTCTCGTAATCCATTAGCCTGTATGTGTGTTTACTATTGCTTTTAATGTAGTTAGTAAACTGGTAAGACCCTGTGTGAATGATACCACGCTGTCCTTTATGCTTATCAATAATCCTATCCAGTATTTTAACAACCTTTGGTAAACTAGCTTCTTTTTCCCTATAAGATAGCTTATGTTTGTTTATAAAAACAACAGGAGACTTATCATAATTAAATGCGTTATCCATTCTAATAATCTTTGCACTTTTAATTCCCATGACCCTAGCATAGTCTCTTGGGTTACCAATAGTAGCACTCATAAATACCTTAAACCCAGCTTGATTGTGCAGATAATTTTGAATCATTGTAGATTCTTTAGTACACATAAACTTAGCTTCTCCTTCTCGCTGGTCCCACACCATAGTGTCCATTCCAATTTCACTAATTAATTTAGTATAATCTTCAATCTTACAATGAACATCTTTAATTCTATCAAATCTACCAAAGGCAGTTTTCCAAGTTGGAGTGAGAGTCTTTTCATTATACGCGCCAAACATTTTTCTAGTCATTTTTTCGGCTGCGCTTTTTACTGCATTAAATTGCAATAAAACTTTTTCAAGTTCCTTTAATTTAGCAAATAATACCTTACGATCTTGTATTCTGATCAAATCAGATACTAAGTCACTTAGATATGCCTTACTAATATTAGGTGCTGGAAGACCCTGTCTAATTAAAAACTTAGATTGATTATTTAACAATTCAGGAATATTTTCGTCAATTTTTGGTGAAAAGTGATTCTGTACGATGTCATCTATTTTATGTGCTTCGTCAAAAATTGTAAACTTTCTCTTTTTAAACGGAATCTTTTTTTCAGACTCTGCCATTTTTGGAGCAACGTAGTTTCTTTGTAATAACCAAAATGCATAATTAAGAACAGTAATTGGAGAATCAATAGCCCGTAATCTTAATTGAATATAATCACATGTCTTTGCACAATCTAATTTAGCAATTGCTTGATCATACCCCATATTCCTCATGCGACATTCTCCTAATGAGAACTTAAGTCCATTTACATGACAGTCGTAATTATCGGCTCCTTTGACAGATGGCCATCGAAGTTTTAGTTTATAAATATCGGATTCATATTGGTCTTGTAATGATAGATCAGAAGTAATAAGGTATCCGTTGTTTCCCATTTCTTTTAGAATCCAAGAAACCCACATTCCTATAATAGACTTTCCAGTTCCAGTAGGAGCATCAAGTATTATTGTCTGTTCTGGATCTTCAACATATGCGTTTACTATTGCTTCTATAGTATCTCTTTGCCCTTTTCTAAAAGCAAAACCATCACCAAAAACTCCAGTCTTAATAGCATCTTCTATAATCTTTTTTATATTTCGTTCCAGCATATAACTTTTTCTACATCAATATTAGCTTGTGTTAATAATTCTATACCACCCATATCGCGGTAATCTTCTGAATAGTAGACTTTAGTTATTCCAGCCTGAATAATTAGCTTTGCGCAATCAAAGCAAGGGCATGTTGTTGTATAAAGCTCTGCTCCTCTACAGCTCATTGTTGATTTAGCAACTTTCATAATTGCATTAGACTCTGCATGTAAGACTTCTCTTTTTGTACTAGTAGTTTCTATAGTACAGCATCCATCTTCACATTCATATCCGTGTTCTTCTACTAAATCAAGTGCGGCGTCTGGATTTTCATAATATACAGTTTCTGTTTTAATTGTTTCACAAGTGTTGTCAAATCCATGTGGCATTCCATTATATCCAAATGAAATTAATTGTTGATCTTTAACAATAACGCAACCAACCTTACGCCTCTTAGCATAGCTAAGTTTGGCAAATTGATATGCGGTTTGCATGTATATTTTTTCTATTGCTATTCTGGGCATATTACATAAAAAAAGTCGTTCACAGTTTATATGAACGACTTTAAAAAAGTTTATTACTTTTAATTACATTGGGATGTTGTTGCCTTCGACACCATCACCGCTTGTAAAAGATTCTTTCATTTCATCAATTTTCTTAGAATAAGATTCTTTCATAGATTCACACATCGCTTCATAAGTCTCATTAGATATTTCAGAGTCACTTACTTTTTCATATGATTCTTTCATAGCGTTTGCTGCAACTGCCGCAACTAATGCAGCGTTTTCAGACATATATGACTCTACTGTGTGGTCTTCGTATTCATCTCCTTCATAAGAGCATGCTTCGTCAACTACTTGTTTATAACTATCAGCAATCATTTCGGAAACCGCCTTAACTACAGCTTCTTCATGAGAGGTCTCGTTTGCTTCTTCTTCTTCTTCAGCTTCTTCTTCAGCTTCTTCTTCAGCTTCTTCAGCAACAGGAACTTCTTCCTCTTTTTCATCGTCTAGATCTTTAGGTTCTCCTAGATCTACGATATCTTTTTCTATTTCTTCAGAACGATCTGCTTCTTGAACGTACTGCTCGAAAGATAAAATTCTTTTTGACATAATATTTGGTTTGTTTTTAAATGTTTAGTTATATATCTACTTAATCTTATATTATTTTTAGACTAAGCGCTGTAGTGCCTTTAATGATACGATGTATCACTCCTTTAGGTATTTCAATATCAACTCCAACGATCATATTTATTGGAAGTTCATTATCATATTGAAATCTCCAGTCTGAATCATTTAGTACTTTAACTAATCTATCTTCGTTATCCCAGTGCCATTTAAAAAGATGTTCTGGATATTTTTGATCAAAATGTCTTATAATATAACCATCAAATCTCTCCTCAGTGAAAGGTTTACGTTGGTCATTTATCATATCAATCATTTCTTTATGTGTTACCATGGTTGATCACTTTTAAGACCAAGCTGTTTGGCAAAAAATACACTTGAATAGCATGCCCAAAATCCAGCTTTATCCGGATCCATTTTCTTTTGAAGATCACATTGGTGCCTAGCCCAAAAACTTGCAGCTCTTGCTGGATCATCATTCTTAACAGTAGTTGAAGGATCTCCCCATTCAAGTTTTTTTGCAATTATATTTCCATCTTTGTCGGTTCTACCACTGTTTCTATAAACTATAAACTTAGCCTTACCTCCTCTATCAGGAGAATCTAGTTTAACGTTGATTTGGTTACCGCCTCTAGGTTTATAAATAGCTTTCTTTCCAACTTCTAGATTTTTAGCCATCCAGCCAGAAGGTCCTTTAAGAATAATATTGTCTTTCGCCCAATATTGTTTTACTTCTTCAAATAGTTCACCATATTTATCGCTACCGAGTCTAAAGAAAGAATTGGTTAAATCAAGGCCTTCGTCAATATGCGCCTTTAATTCAGGAGATATGTGATTCCAATCTTCAAATGTCTTTACAAATTTCATGTTCGTTATTTTTTATAGATTCTTTTTACAAAAGATTCAATATCCTTTTTATCGTATCCTAGTAGATTGCCAACATATCTTGCCTCATCAGGTGTAGAATCGCTTAGATATCCACCATGATCTGCCGCATAATCAGCAAGTTTTTGTGCCATTTTTTTATCAGTCTTATATAATACCCAAGCGTTTCCTTCCTTCTTATTCTTAACCTCAATTAATTTTAAGCCGTTCTCAATACCATGATTCATTGCCTTAATTTCTTTTTTATTATTAGGAGCATAAATAGGCTTATCCATTGTTGATATAAATACAAGTTCTCTCTTACCATCAATTACAGTCTGTACTCCATTTATAGTATCATGCGCTTCGGCTGCCCTAATGTTCTCGGTAATAGCTCCTTTCTGATTAAACATACTTAAATTAACTCTAAATACTTTACCGCTATCAATTGATTTTAGAGTAACTATAAAACCATCTGAATCAGTAACAGTACACCTACTTCCTAGATATAGAACTTCTTTTCCATTTTCTAAAGCGAAGAAAGTTTTCTTATCTATTTTTTGACCGTACTTCTTAACAAAATCCTCAAATAACTGTATGTGCTTCATATCCTTAATCGTTTTCTATAGTTGCGAGTTTTGTATAATATTTAGGATCCTCAAAAAGGTGATCTCTTGCTATTTCCATCGCTACTTTTTTATCATTAGTATGTTCCATCTCAACTACAATGCCTCTTTCATACTCAGCGTCTAGTCCTTCTAGATCTACTTTATGTTTTTTAGCAATATCCGCTAATGACATATCTCCAGATATTCCTCCTGGAATTACTTCCTCATTAATAAATTCTTCAAATAGTTTTATATGCTTCATTTTTTATTATATTTTATTTATTAGATCCTGTCTGTCTAATTGTTTATAAACTTCTTTACGAACCTTTTCCATCTTCTCAGCATACTTTGGATCGTCATTGCGATTAAATACAATTTGTTGAGTTAGTGAACCACTGATCTTCTTAACATCACCTTTACGAGTCTTAATTAACCATGCTGCTAAATCTTTAATTCCTAAGTCTTTAAATCTACCTTCAGCTTCAGGTGCATCTGACTTATTAAAGTCTGGAGCTCCTGCTGGTTTTTTCTCTGTAATGAATTGTTCGAATAATTTTATATGCTTCATATTAATCAGGGTATTTTACCATTGTATTTCTTGTTAGACTCTTATCAGTATTTTTTACAAATCCTAAATCTTTATAAAAACTAGCAAGTCTACTAATCGAAGTGGCTCCAAAATCTTTAGATGGTGTTAAAAATATAGGCTTGCCTTCTTTGTTTGCAAAATCTATAATTAACTTCATTACTTTAGTTCCGATGCCTTCTCCTCTTTTTTCTTTGGGTATTTCAATTCTAGATAATTCTAAATATCTTTCAGTATTATATAAGTCTAATACAACTCCAAATTCATCTTCTAAATGTTGGAGTGCCATTTCTTCATTTAAAAATTCCTCGAATAATTTAACCCTTTTCACGTTAATCTTCTTTTGATTTAAATGGTAGTTTTTTATCATGACCACCGTCTCTTACCTCCTTCGCAACATCAGCATCAGCGCCTCCCCAAGTTCCTTTACCTTTTTCTAAGAATGCATTTATTCTAGCGTATCCCCATCCTTCTTGCGTCATACCTGGATGGTGTCCACTGTTCCAAGCGTCCATTCCACGTCTCATTATAATTCTAAGAATAGGTAAAGGTACTCCACTTTCTTTTGATTTATTCTTGAGTCCAGTTTCTACAGCTTTTCCTTTAAGCGGAC